>WNFY01002741.1_pt1 | contig 19057 bp, 24 predicted proteins | sample 5400091 | NCBI WGS metagenome assembly WNFY01 (sample SAMN13153364, study PRJNA577476) | soil metagenome | isolation source: 60 cm soil or saprolite under grassland replicate 1 | place: USA:California | collected 2016-06-15
CTATTTCCCAATGATCACAATCCCCCAGACCGGATCTATCCTATCCGCAATATGAGTATCGTCCGATCTAAAAAATAAGCCTGCCTCAACCGGGACTCCACGCGACAATCCATACGAGCCTCGCCTCTCCAACCTCCTTCCCAACAAAACTCAGACCCCCCTCCACCACCCCCAGCAAAAACGACTCTTGCTGTTACCATCCACGGTTACCAAAACCGTTACCATTCTGGAAATCTCAAAAGCGTTGATCCTCACGACACGGAACAGCTCTTTGGAAAGTATCCAATCTAGAAAATCACCCGGAATAAGCCCGGATCAACGATTCGGGAGGGGGGTCCCACTGAGCACCTTATTCACGCTTGAACGGCCCTCACCAACACTTACTGAAAAACGCCAATAAGCCCGTTCTGGGCGACAAACCGACAATCTCGCCTAGAACCAGTTCAGATTGCCAGAGGATCCCTCCAGGATTTTGAAAATAAAAAAATTCTCGCGACAGAAGAGTGCTTCTTTGGGAAGATACCCCGTCCGGGAAGAATCGTCGAGCAGCTACTTGTAAGCCTCATAGTCATTGCCGAGGAGGCTGACAGCAATCTTCTGGACCATAATCTCGTCAGTGCCCTCGTAGATTCTACAGACCCTCGTATCCACCAGGTGGCGAGGCGCCCGCGTCTCGAAGCTATAGCCGCTGGAGCCGAGAATCTGGACCGTCCGGTCAGCAGCATCAAACGAAGCATTCGAAGCGAAATACTTCGCCTTAGCAATCATAACATCAGCCTCATCCCTCAACTCCCTATCCCCGGGGTTAGAATCACTCCGCTGCTTCAACAAGGCCGCCTTGTAAACCAGATTCTTCGCAGCCTCAAGACTCGTCGACATATCCCCAACATGCCGCTGCACAAGCTGATGCTTACCAATCTGCTTCCCATGCTGGACCCGCTGCCTCGCATACGCGACCGCCTCTTCGATACAATCCTCGATTACCCCGAGACAGCCAGCCGCAACACTAAGCCGACCACTCATCAATCCCGAGTAGGCGATGCTCAGACCCTTTCCCAGAGGTCCCATGAGGTTTTCTTTCGGAACCCGGCAGTTGTCTAGGAAGATAGACCCGGTGTCGGAGGTGGGCATCCCAAGCTTGTGCTTCTGTTGCTGGCTCGAATACCCCTCAAATCCCTTCTCAACAATAAACGCGCACATCCCATCCCTCTTCCCCTTCGGGTAAGCGAAAACTACAGCCACATCAGCAATACTTCCGTTCGATATCCAGGCCTTGCTCCCGTTGAGAATGTAGTAGCTTCCCCTATCCTCAAAGGTTGTCCGAAGCGACGCTGGATCGCTTCCCGCCGTCGGCTCCGTCAGGCCAAAACACATCGTCTTCTCCCCTCTAGTAGCCGGTGGGAGATACTGCTGCTTCTGCTGCTCGCTCGCCCATTTCTGAATCGTAACCTGACCAAGAGACACGTGACCGGAGAGAAAAGTTCTGACACCTGTACCCTCCCGGCCGATCCTCTCAAGCGCCAACACATATGTTAGAACATCAGCCCCTTGACCATCTCCATACATACGCGATATTGGCAGCCCTAACAGTTGTGCTTTCCTGAATATTGGCGCGAGATGCTCGTTGAATCTCCCGGCCAAGTAGGCTTCGTCCTCGAAAGGTCGGAGCTCCCGACAGGCCCGGTCAACCTCGTCCAAGACCAGTCTCTGCTCATCCGAAACATCAAAGTTCATCCGCGAAAGATCCGCGAAGCCAGTATCAACAATAGTCTTCAACAACAACTCACTCCGACGAGATCATTCACATTCCATTTTTGTCAAAAGTTATATCATCGGGTTCTTAGCCATTTGCCCCAGAGGCCAACAGTTGCCTATCCAGGTCGAGGAAGAAGACATACCCTTCTTCGCAGAAGTAATCGCGGGTGGACGCATAACCATCCCGGAAGAGATCAGGAAAATATTCGGGGTCAAAGACGGCGACCATGTCATGTGCCGAGTCAGACTAGTGAAGCGGGCTGAGGACGTAAAGTAGCATTCTCTATCATCACGCAACCATCGTCATGCCCGCGACAATCTGACAATCTTAAATAGAGTCGAGACCAACGAGACTGATCTGGTTCCCCAGTTGACACTCGCAGTGTCAGATCCCACCAAGGTGGTGGACGGCTTTCGGGAGAAATCCATTCTTGTCATTGGGGACCTGATAGTCGACCGGTACGTCAATTCTCAAGGTCGAAAGCTCTCCCGCGAGGCTCCAGTACCGGTAGCAGACTTCATCTCCGAGGAACTGGTTCTCGGAGGAGCCTCGAACCTGACAAACAACCTAGTCGCATTAGGAGCAAAAGTCAAGGTCTTGGGCGTTGTTGGAAAGGATGAAGCTGGACGATGGCTGGTAGAAGAGCTCCAGAGACGAGGAGTTGACACGTCAAACGTCATTGTCAACGATCGGCCTACCAGCCTAAAGACCCGGTTCATACTGAACCATAGACAGTACCTCCGAATCGACAAGGAGTACCGATCCGACGTCGAGCCTCATGTCACAAAACAGTTCCTAGGCTCTCTAAAGCAGCTGGTCAAGAGCGCGGACGGCGTTGTCTTCTCCGACTATGACAAGGGAGTGATAACGCCCGAATTGATTAGCAACGTAGTAGAGGAGTGGCAGCATCGCAACCGGGGTATCTATGGTAAATGACACGTCTCTCCGGAACATGGGTCATAACCTCATGTCCAGGCTCGAGTGTGAGAGCCTCCTCCTCACCCGGAGCGAGCGTGGGATGATTCTCTTCGAGAAGAGGAACATTACCAGCTTCCCACCGTTCAAGGGTCCCAAACCGGGGTTCAACGCTGTGGGAGTTCGAGACTGCATGACCGCCGTCCTCGCAATGTCCCTCGCCTCAGACGCCCCAGTCCAGGAGGCAGTCCTACTAGCAGGTCTCGCGGCAGCGCAGCAGGCTGACCAGATAGGCACAGTGGTAGTGGATCTGAACGAGCTTCGATCTCAAGCCAGTACGACACTTGAGCTTGCAGAGCAGATAGTTCAGGTTCCGGTCCACTAGTCATGGAGCAAGCCCAGATTCCCACTGGAATGCTCCTCCAGAAAGCCGTCAAGGTCAGAACCGACATTCTAGAGATGGTGGCAGAAGCAAAATCAGGTCATCCTGGCGGAAGCCTCTCAGCGGTCGAAGTCCTAGTCTCCCTCTTCTTCTACAAGATGCGACACGATCCCAAAAGGCCTGACTGGCCGGACAGAGACAGGTTCGTCCTATCCAAGGGACACGCGGCCCCAGTATTGTTCGCAACACTCGCAGAATCAGGATACTTCCCGGTAAGCGAGCTGAAGACGCTTCGAAAATTGAATAGCCGGCTCCAGGGACATCCGGACCTTAGGGTTCCAGGCGTCGAATTCCCCGGAGGCTCTCTCGGGATCGGACTTTCAGCGGCCATTGGCATGGCGCTGGCGGGGAAGCTCGACAGGAAGGGCTACCGGGTCTACGCTCTTCTGGGAGACGGTGAGATGGACGAGGGCGAGACATGGGAGGCGGCCATGGCGGCTTCCAAGTTTAAGCTGGACAATCTCACTGCCATCGTTGACCGGAATGGGATACAGCAGGATGGTCTGACCGAGCAGATAATGCCGATAGAACCCCTCGGCTACAAATGGAAAGCCTTCAACTGGCACGTTCTGGAAGTTGATGGCTTCGACCTGCGCCAGGTAATAGAGGCGTTGGAAAAGGCCGAGAGTATGAGAAACAGACCTACCGTCATCATCGCCCACACAGTCAAGGGCAAAGGAGTCTCATTCATGGAATGGGACCCGGCGTATCATGGCAAGGCCCCGGACAAGGACACGGTCAGGAAGCTTGTCGAGCACATGAGAAAGGAATGAATTAACATGCTACACGACCTAAGAATTCCCGGAGGGTGGACCATCTGATGCTGCTCCAGATGAGTTCCATGCGCGACGCATACGCAGACGCGCTCCTAGAGTTAGGGTCCAAGGATACGAGAGTGGTGGTGCTTGGAGCCGACACATCCGTCTCGATAAAGACGAGTCTATTTGCGGACCGTTATCCCGAACGGTTCTTCAACGTCGGGATCGCAGAGTCGAACATGATCGGAGTCGCCGCGGGACTCGCCCTCGCAGGAAAGATTCCCTTTGTAAGCACGTATTCCGCTTTTGTTCCGGGCAAATGCCTCGACCAGATCCGAAACGCGGTTGCCTATCCTAATCTCGACGTCAAGATAGTCTCATCCCACGGGGGTCTTACCGTGGGTCCTGATGGTGCCTCCCACCAGACTGTCGAGGATGTTGCAGCGATCAGAGCGATTCCGCACATGCGAGTCGTCGTGCCGGCTGACGCGTCGGCAACCAGAGCCTTGGTGAGTGAATCGTGGAGGACTCCTGGGCCATTCTACATCCGCCTCAGCAGAGCCACGGTGCCGGAGGTTTACTCGTCGCCCGCCGACCTTGAGATCGGGAGGGCTGAAGTCTTGAGAGAGGGGTCAGACGTTGTGATCATTGCCTGTGGAGTAATGGTGAACGAGGCAGTTGAGGCTGCCGAGTCGCTGTCCAAGGAAGGAATATCAGCGGAGGTCATAGACTCTCACACGCTGAAGCCGTTAGATTCCGATACCATTCTCAAAACCGCGAAGAAGACTGGCGGGATAATAACCGCCGAAGAGCAGAGCATCATCGGCGGTCTCGGAAGTGCGGTGGCCGAGACTGTCTCGGAATCCTACCCTGTGCCAGTGTCCAGGGTTGGCCTCCACGACACTTTCGGAGAGTCCGGCGAGCACAAGGAGCTGATGATTAAGTATGGTCTGACCCCGCAAGAGATCATGAAAGCTTCCAGGAAACTGGTCGCTTCTAGGTGATTACTGGAATGAAGATATTCCTAGACACGGCCAACATTCCGTCTATCAAGACCTTCGTCGACATGGGTGTTCTCGATGGGATAACCACCAACCCGACACTCATCGCGAAAGAGAACAGAGAGTTCACCGAGCTGGTTCATGACATATTGAAACTGGTCCCGGGTCCAGTGAACCTCGAGGTGGTCAGCCAAGATTCGGAGGGAATGATCAGAGAGGGCAATGATCTCGCCGGCCTCGGACCCAATGTCGTTGTAAAGTGCCCCATGACAGCGGAAGGGCTCAAAGCAGTGAGGAAACTCCACAAGGAAGGCATCAAGACCAATGTGACCCTTATCTTCTCGCCCAACCAGGCACTCTTGGCAGCGAAGGCTGGAGCAGACTATGCCAGCCCATTCATCGGCCGATTGGACGACGCGGGACACGAGGGGATGAAGATTATCGAAGAGACACTCCGGATCTACCAGAACTACGGCCTCGGGACCCAGGTGCTAGTCGCGAGCATACGCCATCCCATCCATGTAGTGGAAGCGGCTAAGCTGGGAGCACACGTTGCCACAATGCCGCCCGAAGTTCTAGACAAGATGGTGAAGCATCCATTAACGGATATCGGATTGAAACGGTTCTTGGATGATTGGGCGAAAGCAGGCCTCAGACTCCCAGAAGGGAGAGCCTCGCCGATGAAGCCGAAGCCGCTGATCCAGCGAGCCTAGATACTCGCGATTTTGGCATTCTCCAGACGCTATTCTGGATCGCTCTTCCTCAGTTGCCTCGGGGGCCGTCAATCTTTTGAGGAAGCGCTGAATCCTCTCACTGTTACCCTTTGGCGAAGTTCGTATTCGTCACCGGCGGAGTAATGTCCGGCATAGGCAAGGGCGTCATAGCCGCATCCATCGGCAAGATCCTCCAAGCAAGAAAACTCCGAGTCACCGCGGTCAAGATAGACCCATATCTCAACTACGACGCGGGAACGATGAACCCCTACGTTCACGGCGAGGTCTTCGTCACCGAGGACGGCGGAGAGACGGACATGGACATCGGCACGTATGAAAGATTCCTCGACATCAACGTACCGAAGAGCCACAACATAACGACGGGTCAGATCTACTCGTCGGTAATCGAGCGCGAGAGAAGAGGAGACTTTCTCGGAAAATGCGTACAGATAATTCCTCACATTACCGACGAGATCAAGGATCGGCTCCGGAATATCGCAAGCGAGGGAGTTGACGTTGTGATCGTTGAGATAGGCGGGACTGTCGGTGACATCGAATCTCTTCCGTATTTGGAGGCGGCCCGGCAGTTCCGGCTAGACGAAGGAATCAGCAACGTCGTCAATGTACACGTCACTCTCGTACCAATGCTCGATGTCGTTGGAGAGCAGAAGACAAAGCCCACACAGCACAGCGTACAAGAGCTCCGAAGGATAGGCGTCCAGCCTGACGTCATAGTCGCCCGTAGCAAGGTGCCTCTCAGACCGGAGCCGAGGAAGAAGATAGCCCTCTTCTGCAACGTCGAGGAATCAGCTGTCTTCACGTCACAAGATATCGCCAGCATCTACGAGTCTCCACTCCTCTTGGACGAGCAGGGTCTGGGCAACTATCTCGTAACTAGACTCCAGCTTTCATCAAATTCTCCCGATTGGAGTTCATGGAAGAAGATGATCAAGAGCCACCTCAGCCCACGAAGCCATGTAACGATTGCGATCTGCGGAAAATATGCGGAACTGGCAGATTGTTATGTCAGCGTAAATGATGCTCTCCGTGACGCTGGAGCGGCCCTCGACGCCAAGGTTAACTTGGAGTTTATTGAGACAGATGAGTTCGAGAAGGAACCGGCAAAAGTCAGAGTATTGTCCAGATTCGACGGAGTCCTCGTCCCCGGCGGCTTCGGGTCCCGAGGGTCCGAAGGCAAGATCAAGGCCATAGAGTACTCCCGGACCCACGACATCCCCTTCCTGGGAATCTGCTTCGGATTCCAGCTAGCCGTCGTAGAGTATGCCCGCAGCTTGGGCATGGAGGATGCTGGAAGCTCAGAGCTCAACCCGGGATCTAAGAATCATGTCGTTGACCTTATGCCAGAGCAGAACGACGTATTGGAGAAGGGTGGATCGATGAGGCTCGGTGCGCATGAGATACTCATCGATGAAGGAACCCTAGCATATTCTCTCTATCAAAGGACAAAGGTCTGGGAGAGACATAGACACCGGTACGAAGTCAATCCAGAATACATTGCTCAATTGACCTCTGGAGGATTGAGATTCTCTGGAAAGAGCGATTCCAACCGTAGAATGGAAATTCTAGAACTGCCAAAAGAGCGTTTTCACTTTGCAACCCAGTTCCACGCAGAATTCAAATCTCGACCGGGAAGACCTTCCCCTCCCTACTCAGGATTGGTGCAGGCTGGACTCAATTCGAAAAATCAAGAGTTGAAGACCCACCCAGTTCTTGCGAGTGTCAGGAAATAGATTCCGATGTTAACGTCAAACATGGAGGCGGGTACAAAAGCTCCGAGAGGAAAGCGCACCCCAGTCCTGGCCATTTCTGTAACGGCAATGTTTACCGCACTTGTCTTCGTGGTCACGCAATTTGTTTGGGTTCCCATCTCGGCCGTTCCCGGTCAAAGATTTGATGCGGGTGACATCATCATCTTCATCGCCGCTTGGACTTTTGGTCCCCTGGTCGGGGGTTTTGCAGGCGGAGTGGGCTCATCGCTTTCAGATGCAGTTGTTGGAGGCGCTCCCTACTGGCCTTTCACTCTGGTCGTCAAAGGTCTTGAGGGCACAATAGCGGGTTTGGTCTATTGGCGGGTTCCAGGTTCGCGCCTGAAACTTTCGTGGCTATTCGCAAGCCTGGTCATGGTCGGAGGATATTTTATCACAAACGCAGCCTTCATAGGCCTCATCGTGGGCGTGAATTCCACACTAAATCCCGGCGTCGTCGGTGCCACTGTCGAGGTTCCTTTTGATGTAGCTCAGGTACTCGCCGGAGGCCTCATCGGCAGACCAGTTGCACGATATTTGAGAAATGCTCTGCCCACTGTTCTACCCTCGCCCAGAACTTCTGGGTCGAAGGCTTGATCGCTACCAGACTAGCTAGTAGGTTCGGTTACGCAGATGTATAGGACGTTGCTTCCTCTGACTATCAGACTGCCGAAATTTGTCGCGGGGTCCCCGCCACGGTATTCTCTCGCCCCGTCGAGTATTATATTCATGTGACTATCGCAGTCGATCATCTTTCCCCGATACTCGGTGTCGTTCTTCAGCTTAACTGAGACATCACCGTTCAATTTTCGAACGAGAAGGTTCAGCGGTTTTCTTGACGGTTCCAACTACTCCACTTTAGACGGTTTGCATTCATAGAGTCCATAAAAGCTCTTTGTCAAATCGCCCGGTCGATTCCGCGCAGTTCTATCTTTGAGCCAGTTCCGATTCCTCTCGCTGCATCATCTTCTGATTGTGCTGCTCCTTCCTGAAATCAGACTTTAGCTTGCCGCATCTTATGCAACGTGCCATCTGTCCCCTTCCACGCCACTGGTGTGAGCATCCTGGCATCCGTGTCACCGATAGATGGGACACGTCTAGTTCTTAAACTATCCAAGGATCGGCGCTAGAACTCAGGGTATTTCAGCCGCTCAGTCGCAGAAAATGGACGGTTTCCCTGCCAGAAATACGTGATGAGTGCTCAGTACCAGCCAGAAGGCGTGGCACATCATTCTCTGGATGGTGAAAGAGGCTCACAGCTAAGACGGCTTTCTTGCGGCAGATTCTTTTCATTTCGCCAGTCGACGCGCGAAGGCTTGGATCGGCTCGGAGGGTAGAGATCGAGACTAGACAGTTGACCGATCTATTCTTGATTGGGAGCAAACGCGACGTTGCCTGGACTAGGTCGGTCTTCCCAATTCGTCGTCTTTTTGCGGCTTTGAGCATACTCATTGACATGTCAATGCCGATTGCATACTCGTACAGTTCTTGGGCACTTTCTAGGAAAGTGCCTGGTCCACATCCAACGTCGACAAGGAGCTTGAATCTTTCATCTGCAATAAATTCGATGACCACCTTGTGCTTGGGAGACTGTTCCTGTCCGTATAGCTCGTCGTAGGAGGGTGAGAGAGTGTTGTACCGCTCTGCAACTTCTCTATCGTCGTTCTCTTCCAAATCATCCTGATATATTGCGTAAGGAGAAATGAGTCTTTCCAGGCGGCTTGAATGGCTGTCTTTGTGTCTCCAGAACTCGAGGAGGCTCGCAGAGAATTGATGACGGGACTGGAGGCTCGGAGGATGATTGTGATGGTGATGTCATGTTCTATCGCCTATTCGGGCCGCACAGGTAGCGATCTTGGAGAAGGAGAGAGGCTCGTGATTCTGAAAGAAGACGGTTGTGTGTTGATTCATCGTCGGAGGGATTACCCGCCTGTCAACTGGCAACCGTCCGGATGCGTGTTTCAGACTCGAATTGAGGACGGGAAATTGGTCATCAAGGCTGTTCGTCCGAGTCCGCTCGAGACTCTGACGATGATTGTGAGCAGAGTCGAATTCTTAGGGACCTTTCTCTTGAAGGACGAGGCGGAGTTCATTCTTCACTCAAGCGAGGAGGAGATGCAGAAGGCGATACTCGCCGAGCCAAGTCTTATCGAACCCGGTCTCCAAATCATCGACCATGAGAAGAGGGTCGCCCCAGGCTTCGTCGACGTCTACGGAGTTGACACAAAAGGGAACACAGTGGTTATCGAGATCAAGAAGGACCCGGCAGGAGCTTCTGCCGTAAGGCAGCTCGCCGAATATCTGAAATATCTCCAGGCACCCCTCGGGAAGAAGCTTCGCCCAATGATAGTCGCTCCCTCGCTTGCCAAAGGTGTAATGCCGGTCTTGGAGAAGATGGGATTCGAGTTCAGACCGTTAACTCTCCAGAAGAGTCTGGAGACATTGCAGAAACATTCAAAGTCGGACCAGAGCGCGCTGAAGGGGTGGTTCGAATTGACCGAGACCTGAAGCTAGATGGTCCCGGCTCAACAATCTTTGATCATACATTGAGTACGCGGGCTTTCACGGATTTTATTCTAGGGGGAGCTTCTTCCGTGTGGGCTGAGTAAAGATGCTGTTGTCTTTTTCATTCGTCTTGTCGGTCTCGCCGGAGGGTTTTGTGGTTGTTTCTGCGGGTTTTGTGGTTGCATCTCCACCTAAGGATGGTGTGGCTGGGGGTAGGGTCAAGGGTAGCGTTGCCAGAGGGGGAGTCGTTTCAGGTCTCTGCAGTTCGATCGGTGCGGGAGGTGGACCTATTGTTGCAGATGGGATCTTGGGAGGAGTTGGACGGGTAGTGGGTCTTGCGGTGATCTTGGGAGACGTCGGGATGGGGGTGATCTTCGGGGTGTAAGGTGGCATGGGCCCGGCGATCACGCTTGGCTGGGTCGCTTGGGGTGCCGGCGCAGGAATGTACGGCTGTCTTAATCCTCCAGAGTCCGAGACAGTCGGAGCCTTTCGGGCTGATGATGGTGTGAGGATGCCCTTCGATTCGCCGATGAACTGCGGGCTGTCCTCCCACCTCGCTGCTGATGATTTCGGAGTACTCGAGACGGCTTGTTTCTCGGGCGCCCTCTCGGGCACTATTAGTGGAGGCATCGGCATTCTGTCAGAACCCCTCTCGCCAATTACGATCGCGGGCTTGATTATGGAAGGATTGGGCTGCGGCTTCGCTTCGATACGAGGCGGAGGAATCCCTGTCTCATGACTGAACGGGAACTCTTCGCTGCCTGTTCCAGTTGCTCTTGAAGTCAAAGGCGGTCCTGCCTCTAGTGGTGTTCGGAAGGCTTTCTCCCATGAGCCTGATCGCGGTTCACTTCCGGTGACGGAAGAAGTTGGAGCTGGAGTGATCACTGGAGGTGGGGGATGAGATTTTTCGATTTTCAGCTCTGCGACCTGGGCCTCTAACACTAGGTTCCGTTTCATCAGATTCTCCAGCATTTGGAGAGCCCTCTCAAGTCTGATACCGGGTCTGAGTCCCCTCTGGAACTTGAAGGCTAGAGTCACAGCAAGAATTGCGATCAAGACTAGGACGGCGATGTCGACCGTGCTGAATGAGAGCTGTGGGAACCTCTGTAGGCCTGAGAATAGTTCGGCTGCGATTGACGGATTGTTGGCGTATACGAGGAAGATCCAGTATGAGAGCCAGCCGACGAAGGCGGTCTCGATGGCCACGAGCTTAACGAGGAGCTTTCTCAGCCTATTCCACACTCCCTATTGCGTGATAACATTGACGGCCTGGAATGTTGTGCCCTAAGAGTTGTTGTAACTGCATTGAGACTGTCAAGGTCTCTATTTCGTGTCTCCTACTCGATCCTTCCGTAAGGTTTTGAGAATCGTGTCCAGCGCCGTATCCCAGTCCATCTCGCCTCCGCCGCCAGCACCTTCAGGCACATTCTTCTGCTCAGAGAGCTGTTTCCCAGACGACGGCTCCGCTCCAGTAGCGGGAGGTTGCGGGTTGCCAGGCCCTGACGATTCCCTCCTCTCTGAAGTCGGACTCGGGGGAGTCCATGGTTGAGGCATTGGACCAGCAAAGGGAGCGGCTGGTCGGGGAGGTGGTTGCAGAGGCCTGGGCACCCCGCCCATTCCAGGTGGGGGGCGGTTTTGGTCAGAGCGGAACGGTTGTGGAGTAGCTATCGGGCGTGGAGGGGTCATCGGCCTCTGTTCGGGTCTTGGTGGGCCTCCTGGACCTTGAATAATGAACGGTCGCGGTCCACCCTGCGGGGGTGGGAGGGGACCTCTTACGGGCAATGGTCCTGGTCTCGGGAATCCCTGTTGGGGCGGAGGTCTCTCCTGTGGAGCGGTTGTTCCTGCAGGAGGGCTCCACTTTGTTGGTAGTGGAGGAATCGACTTCACGCCGCCCTCAGGCCATTGACCTGTCCCCGTCTTATCCGCAGGAGGAGCCCACTTGGGTGGAACGGGCGTGGACTGCGGGCCTTGAGGCTGGCTAGAGTATCCTGGGAATTGCTGTTCCTGCCTCGCGGTCATCTCCATTCCCGGCTTCTGAAATATCGGCCCCGATTCAGGCTTCCTCTCATCCATTGAGGGTTGAGGGGAGCCCCAGGTTGGCGTGATTCGTGTTGGTGACTCGCCTATTGAGCGGAGTGGTTGAGGTGGCTGGACCTCAGTTGAAGAGAATGGAGCTGACGCTGGTTTGGATGGCTCCATTCTTGGCGGCTGAACACCTGATGGGGCTGGCCTAAGAGACGTGTCTTGTTTGGGGGATAGGATCGATTCGAGTGGAGACTTGTTGCCCGAAGCCCAGGTAGTCGCCGGAGTGGAACGTGAGCTACCAGGAGTCGTAGACTTTGGAAGTGAGGGAACCGCATAGACGGTATGTCTGGATACGGGCGATGGAGGCGCGCCAGTCGGAAGGATCTGTCTCGACGGAGAGGCTGAAGCTGTCTGGGACAGCGGACCCACAGGCTTGAATGATTTCGATTTCTGGATCTTGCCGATGAGACCACCCTCCCCATGTTTCCTCTTGAGGAAGAGGTAGCCGAGGCCCGAGCCTCCGCCTACCCCGATGGTGAGCACTATGAACGGATAGTACTGACCGATAGTGCTGTTGACGTAGTTCTGGAAGTAGATATCGCTCATGTACTGGTTTATGAGCCAGAAAGTTAGGAATAGGTTGAGGACGATGGAGACGATTGTGACCAGTCCAACCCTTGACACTAGTAATCATCCTCCGGTTTGCTCTTCTTCTTCGCCGGTCTGGTCTTGGACTTGATCGTCGAGATCAGCCTGGTGAAGCCGTAGCCCGAGGCGATCATGAGGACGACTACGAGGAATACAGGGTCGAAGGATCCGAAGTATTGCTGCTCATAGACATTATAGAAGTATTCTGTGATGAGCCAGATTCCAAAGAAGAGAATTATCGCATATTCCAGTATGGAGGTGAAGAGAGTCGTCTCGTATAGAGTGCTTCCAGCAGACTCTTCACTCGGCCAGCCCAACAAAGTTTCGATATACCGCCTGCTACCGCTCTTCTTGGGTTGGGCCTCCTCAACCCCCAATGATCCTCAACGCAACAGCCCCATCTCTGCAATCACCATAAGCGTGCTGTAACCGGTGAAACATCAAACGCGGAACATTGGCACACGATTAGGTTCGGATTCGTCTCTCCGCTAAATCCGACCGGTGTCTGGCCGCAGATTAAATAGTGACGCAGAGTAGAGATCGATCCATAGTCTCGAGTGAAACCTGGTGAGTCAGGAAGCCGTCCGAAAATACGAGGTTGTAGAAGACCTCCCTGGCGTAGGTCCATCCACCGCTGACAAGCTGAAAGAGCTGGGCTTCCATACGATCGAAAGCCTCGCAGCCGCTACAGTGAGAGAGCTCGTCCCGGCAGGGATCGGAGAGAAACAGGCAGCCAAGATCATCGGCATAGCCCGCGACAGCATCTCGCTTTCTTTCATCAGAGCAGACGAGCTGATGAAGATGAAAGCGAACGTCGTACGGCTTACGACTGGCAGCAAGGCCTTCGACGAGCTCGTCGGCGGTGGTCTAGAAACGCAGACGATTACAGAAGTCTACGGCGAGTATGGGGTAGGAAAATCCGTCCTCTGCCATCAGCTCGCAGTCAACGTGCAACTGCCATTGGACAAGGGCGGTTTGAACGGTGGCGCGCTCTACCTGGACACGGAACAGACTTTTCGTCCGGAATGGATCGTGCGAATGGCAAAGTCCGCCGGGTTGGAGGCCATCGATGCGGCGTCAAGGATAATCTATTCCGAGGCATACAATTCAGACCACCAGATGCTCCTACTGGAAAAAGCCGACCAGATAATCAAAGACAACAACATCCGCGTAATAATAATCGATTCACTGACATCTCATTTCCGAAGCGAATATCTCGGGCGGGAGATGCTCGCCGAGCGGCAGCAACGGCTGAACAACCACATGCACCGTCTCATACGGCTTGCGAGGGGATTCAACGCCGTCGCCATAGTAACCAACCAGGTCATGGCCAAGCCGGACCAGTTCTTCGCCAACCAAGTAGACGCTGTAGGAGGCCACATCGTAGCGCACACAAGTCACACGCGGGTCTTCCTCAGACGAGCAGCCAGCGGTCCAATAAGGATCGCACGCCTTGTATCCAGCCCATATCTTCCCGAAGGTGAAAGAATATTCAAAGTCACGGAGACTGGCATTGTTGACGTGTCCGAGGAGGACGAGGTCAAACGGCGCCGGTGAAACCGGAAAATCCTATACCGAAAGACACGGTCAACCGGTACTTCCAAAACGTTGAGACGCGCGCCTGGACAGACGCCGAGAAGGAGCTCGATACGATCCGTCAGAAGGCACAGAATACCGCATGGTACAAGGGGTACGTCAAGGCCCTAGAAGGACTACTCCTCACTTACAAGAGTAATGATGACAAGTACATCTATCTACCACGGGCTCTAGCAAACCGGACGGAAGAGTCGATAAAGCAGCTCCGAGAAGAGTTCGAGAAGTTCGCTTCGAACGAGATACATGGAGAATATGATCGGGGATTCTTTAAGGCACTAGAAGACTACGTCACGGTCCTGTCTGCGCTAAAGACGGGAGGACCTCCCAGCCCAGTAACTCCGCCAGAACTAGGGGAAAAGATGGAAGAGGCTAAGAAGGATGAGGGTTTAACACAGTATTTAGCAGAATCGTCGTGAAAATCATCCAGATGATATAGGAACCCATTCCCAGAGTAACATGCTTGTTCGGACCCTTTAACTCGTCGGGTCCATAGCCTAGAATGTTCTTGACGAGTATCACCGAGACAGCGTATATGCCGATTCCGACACTGATCAGAGCAAGAGTTCCGAGGACAACTCCTCCTTGTCCAAATCCGACTATGTTGTAGACAACCCCCGCGAGGACGCCGAAGCCTAGACGTAGCCAGTAAACAATCGAGGTCGGAGGCAGAGCGAAACGACTCGGCCTGACCTCCCTCGAAGTCTGGACCGCCAAGTTGGACCCCGCGCTAGACAAGGCTCGGAAGAGTGCCAACAGTCTGGATGCTGATAACGTTTTGCCGGAGAGCAGCGTCAGACTCGCACGAAGATTTTATACAAGTCGGGTCGCTGCGGTTACTGCCCTTGTCGGTGCACGAGACAGAGCCGGAGGAAGTGGTTGTAAGAGACATCATGTCTCGGCCCGTCATCACGGTGAAAGAGTCGGACACGGCCGCAGACGTGGCCAAGCTAATGGCCAAACACAACATCGGCTGCGTCCTTGTCTCCGGCAAGAAGGGAGAGACAGTTGGAATAGTCACGGAGCGAGACATCGTCCAGAGGATCGCGGCCAAGAATCTCTTGCCCTCCAAAGTGACAGTGGCCGATTCGATGTCCAAACCAGTAATCACAATCCAGTCCAAGGCGACCGTGACAGAGGCTGCGAAACTGATGAACCATCAAAAGGTCAGAAGACTCGCGGTCATCGAGGACGGAAAACTTTCCGGGGTCTTGACAATGAAGGACATTCTGGAAGTTACGCCAGCAATAATCGATCTCGCCTCTGAGAAGACCCGGGTCGGCATGCCGAGACCCCGCCCTAGTCGGTCGAACCTATCTGGCTACTGCGACGAATGTGAAATGTGGTCAGATAGCCTAGTTCAGAAAGACGGCATCTTCCTCTGCCAGGACTGCGCGAAGGAACTTGGCTCCGCGGAAGAAGAGAGCTGACTCAAACCCAGACTTGGAAGACCAGAATATTCTGGTCAAGGATGCAAACATCTGGACTGGACACGGGTTCACGAGAGGCTCGATCCTCATAGAAGAAGGCAGGATCAAGAAGACGTCTCGCAGAACAGACGCCGGAAGCCATGAAGCAATCGACGCGTCCGGATTGTGCGCTCTGCCTGGTCTCATCGACGTCCACGTGCACCTGCGGGACATGGGGCTAGCGTACAAGGAGGATTTTGCCACTGGCACTGCAGCCGCCGCGGCCGGAGGATTCACTACAGTACTGGATATGCCAAACACTCTACCGCCCACCGATACACCTCGAAGACTAGTGGAAAAAGAGAGAGTAGCTTCCAAGAAAGCGCGCGTCAACATCGGGTTTCATGTTGCGGCCGTACCTGAGGCCAAGACGACACAAGCGCTAGCCCGAGCGGGGGCCTTCTCGCTCAAATTGTACATGCCAAAGCCCATCGCACCCTTCAACGTGGAAGATGATGCTCAGATACATCAGCTGATGAATGATGCAAGGGAGGCAAGAATCCCCGTAACGGTTCACGCTGAAGACATTGTCTCTCGCAAGGAGACACCCGCGATAGACAGTTTCCGACAGCTAGCCGATGGTCGCCCGCCGATCTTCGAAACAAGGGCCGTGGAAAGGATCGTTAGGATCCAGAGACAGACTGGGTGCAAGGTCCACTTCTGTCACCTGACTCTCAAATCAAGCCTAGACAAGATCGCCGCAGAATCTTCCAGCGTCACGAGTGAGGTCACCCCTCATCACTTGTGGCTATCACAGGGAGTCTTGGAGAAGGTCGGCTGGAAAGCATGGATGGTGCCCCCCTTGAGGTCGGAGGCCGAAAGGCGGCGCCTTCTATCGGCCGCGTGCTCCGGTGCCTCGGATGTAGTCGCCAGCGATCACGCCCCCCACACTGTTGGAGAGAAGGAACGACAACCGAGCAACAGCCTGCCAGGGGTTCCGGGACTGGAGACAGAGTTGCCATTAATGCTGACGCTGGTCAGCAAAGGAAAATTGAATCTCTCACTCCTCCTCAAACTCTTGGCAGATAATCCGGCCAGAATATTCGGGCTTCGGTCAAAAGCAAAGCTTCGCCCCGGGTACGATGGCGACGTGATTCTGGTTGATCTGAAGAAGAGATCTCGAATCGATTCTAGCAAGTTTTTCTCGAAAGCCAAGTTTTCACCATTTGATGGGATGACTACGAAGGGCGCATTAGTCTCTACGATAGTCAGTGGCAGACTCGTCTATCACGACGGAGAGATGCTCGGGAAAGAGGGCTGTGGCCGAGTGTTGCGGAGCAGCTTCTCCAGTTGAGATTTGTAGTCGACGGAATGTTAGGTGGACTAGCTCGCTGGCTCAGAATGCTAGGATACGAGACTGAATATGACTCAAAAGCCGACGACAATACTCTGCTCGAACTATCCAAGAAGCAAGAGACGTTCCTCCTAACCAGAGACGAGGAACTCTACAACCGGGCAAGAGCCAAGAACATTAACTCGGTTCTTGTAACAGGAGAAAAGGAACAAGTCCGGCTGGGACAGCTAGCGAAAACGCTAGGCATCTTATTGGAGATCAATATGGCCACGACGAGATGTCCAGAATGCGGATCTGATTTACGGGAGATTTCAAGGGAATCAGCCCTCAACACTGTCCCAGCCAAAAGCCTCAAACTCTACGACAAGTTTTGGAGATGCACAAATACTGGCTGCGGTAAAACGTATTGGGTCGGAAGCCACTGGAAACAGATACGTCACACCCTGCAAGAAGCGCAAAGGATAGCATCACCGGAGCGAGCAACCAGATGCTGACCCTAGAAGAAGGCGAAGTGCTGGTCAAAGCTGGACGCGTAGCCATAGAATCGCACCTGTCGGGCGTCGAGACTCCCACCCTATCTAATGTGGGTCCCGGACTCAATGAGGAGAGAGGAGTCTTCGTGACCCTCCTCGATCATTCGAGGGGCAATGGCCTGAGAGGTTGCATCGGGATTCCTCTTCCAACGCGTCCCCTGCTAGAACAGGTAAGGGTCGCAGGGGTGGAAGCCGCGACCACCGATTTTCGTTTTAGGCCGCTGACCCTAGACGAATTGAGGAACAGGATTATAGTCGAAGCCACTGTGCTCTCGACGCTAGAACCCCTCTGGGTTAGGAATCCTCTCGATCTGAGAGAGAACATAACCGTAGGTCGGGACGGACTGATGGTCGAGGGGATGGGTAGTCATGGATTGCTACTGCCCCAGGTAGCCGTCGACGAGGGATTCGACAGCGAGGAATTTCTCTCCCATTGTTGCCTGAAGGCCGATCTGCCCCCCGATGCGTGGCTTACGGGGAGCCTACGGGTCTCACGTTTCCAAGGCCAAGTTTTTGCCGAAGAGGAGCCCAACGGCCGAGTGTTTGAGAGACAATTGAAGCCGAAGACAGGATGAGGAGAAAGAGTCGACTCGCGTGGACAGTCGCACCCAGAGACTACTTCGATCAATTCGACCAGCGACTCGGCTGTTCGTGAGTGTGTGGGGTGAGAGTTACACGATGGTAAAACGCAAAATTGTAGATTCCTCTCCAGAGGACTTGACCAATCTACAGCGCCTGGTTGGCCCGGAGAACATTTTAGCCCACTGCGCCGGCGTCAACTACCAGGTCTACGTGACAGAATCCCGGCTTCTAGTGGGCAAGAGGTTTGCGCTGGGAGAGAACTTCATGAACGTGCCAACATCCAACATCAACACTCTAGAACTGATCACCAAGAGCCTAATCCCTCCACTGACTTTCGCAGTCCTCGGAGCAATAGGCAGTTTCCTGATATGGTGGTTCCCTACGGCTCAACGGCTGCCGCTGTCCATCTTTCCATATGACCTCAGCCTCATGGCAGGACTAATCATCATTATTGTAGCGCTGGTTGTAGCATGGTGGAGGCTCGGTATCGCCGTACTCAGGATTCGGCTAAACGGCTCGAAAGACCCGATTACGGTAAAACTGGTTAGCACCTCGAAGGCTGAAGAGGTCTTCAAAGCCCTCAAAGGCTAGCTGACCGACGCCCACCTTCGTTTTCCTAAACTACGAACGGCCTCTGATTCAAGCAATCCCGTCGGGCAACTTACCCAAAGGCATTGTTCACTCCAGACCCTCCACTCGTGTACCATGCGGAAGGAACAATCTTTTTCACCCTCTTTCCTCCAGAAAATCGTAGCTGTCGAAAACGGGATCGCTAAAAGACAGCGCATGGAAAAAACCAAGAATTCTTTTTTCTAAAAACCAAGCTGACATGGCGTGCGCGGCCGCCGCGTTCTATCTAACCCGAAACGCCAATAACTCATGCTTCTTGAGCGTCCGTTCGCTTCGCTTCTTAGATTCAGCATTTAGATACCCGAGCCTGATGGGAAGGGCAGCGACGTCAAAAGATGCCAGCTCGGTCCTTTGAGGTCGGAAAGATTCCACCCGAAGCGCTCGTCAGGACAGTCTATTCCCACACCGGCAGACGGAACCCTAGGCT
>WNFY01003354.1_pt1 | contig 19049 bp, 11 predicted proteins | sample 5400091 | NCBI WGS metagenome assembly WNFY01 (sample SAMN13153364, study PRJNA577476) | soil metagenome | isolation source: 60 cm soil or saprolite under grassland replicate 1 | place: USA:California | collected 2016-06-15
GTCAAGGTGGTCTTGCCATGGTCGATGTGGCCAATGGTGCCCACGTTCACATGCGGCTTCGTGCGCTCAAACTTCTTCTTTGCCATGAGTTTTCCTCGTCCTCCATTAGTGCTCAGTGCAAACATACGTGCGTCAGGGGCTGCACCTTTGCGATAGCACTTCATTAGTTTTCATAGTGTGGCAACTACTACGTTGCCTCTACATTTCAAAAAGATAACGCTGTCATCGTAGGGACACTCCTTGCGGGTGTCCTGACGCTCGGTAGGCCTCTCCCCTGGTTTTGGCTCCGAAGCTTCTTTATAGATTGCAAAGCAGGAACGCAATAACCTGCGTCCCCACCCTGCTCACCATTCACGAATCCCTTAACCCTTAGCGAGTCGCCTTCGCGACAATTGTATCGGCGATATTTTTCGGCACAGGTTCGTAATGTGCAAATTCCATTGAATAGCTGGCACGCCCGCTAGTCATCGAACGGAGATCGTTCACATAGCCGAACATCTCGGCGAGGGGAACATGGCCCCGCACGACATACATTGCCCCACGGTTTTCCATACCTAGAATGGTTCCACGGCGCCGGTTTAGATCACCGATTATATCGCCATAGAATTCCTCGGAGGTAGTCACCTCTACCAACATTACAGGTTCAAGTAGAATAGGAGCAGCTTTACGTGTCGCCTCTTTGATCGCCAGCGAACCGGCGGTCTTAAAGGCCATTTCGGTAGAGTCAACTTCATGATACGACCCATCATAGAGGGTGGCTACGACATCGATCATTGGGTATCCGGCAACGATACCATTTTCCAATGTTTCGCGAATGCCATTCTCGACAGGTTTAACATATTCCCTGGGCACCGCACCACCAACAATGGCATTGATAAACTCAAAACCTTTGCCGCGTTCGTTAGGAGCCACTCTGATCCATACGTCCCCATACTGACCGTGACCGCCTGTCTGCCGGACGTACTTGCCCTGGGCCTGGGCCTCGCGTGTAATCGTCTCGCGATAGGCTACCTGGGGGCGCCCCACGTTTGCCTCGACCTTAAACTCACGGAAGAGGCGGTCTACAATCACTTCCAAATGCAGTTCGCCCATTCCACTAATGATGGTCTGGCCGCTTTCTGCATCGGTGTGCAACTGGAAAGTCGGATCTTCTTCTGCCAACTTATTCAGAGCAATCGCCATCTTATCCTGATCAGCGCGAGTCCTTGGCTCGATGGCGATCGAGATCACTGGCTGCGGGAATGTGATAGCCTCCAGAATAATAGGGTGCCGAGGATCGCACAAGGTATCACCCGTAAAGGTGTTGCGCAGGCCCACAGCAGCACAGATGTCGCCAGCGCGGATCTCATCGATATCCTCGCGATGATTGGCATGCATACGTAGCAGACGCCCAATGCGTTCCGTTTTGTCCTTGGTGCTATTTTCAATTGCCGCGCCTTTGATCAGCGTACCTGAATAGACACGCAGGTACGAGAGGCGTCCAACAAAAGGATCAGAAACAATCTTAAAGACCAGTGCGCTAAACGGTGCCGAGTCGTTTACCTCACGGGTAACCGCCTCATGGGTGTCGGGATCGATACCAGTTGGAGCAGGAATATCAAGCGGAGAAGGCAGATAGGCAATTACAGCATCCAACATTGCCTGCACGCCCTTATTTTTAAGAGCTGAGCCACAGAGGACCGGGACAAGTGTGCCGGCAATCGTTGCTCGACGGAGCGCCGCGACCAGTTCCTCCTTGCTAATCTCCTCACCTTCAAGATATTTGAGGGTTAACGCCTCATCTGTTTCGGCCACGCGCTCGATTAGCAACTCTCGCTCCCGCTCAAACTCGGCCTCCATATTCGTAGGCACCTGGGTATGATCGGACTTTGTGCCAAGATCATCAGTAAAGATAACTGCCTGTTGCTCGATCAGATCTAGGAAGCCTTTAAAATTGCTTTCCTGCCCAACCGGAATCTGGATTGGAACAGGTGACGCACCCAGGCGCTCACGAATCATCTCCACTGTACGCCAGAAATCAGCGCCAATGCGATCCATCTTATTTACAAAACAGATACGAGGAACAGTATACTTATTCGCTTGACGCCATACTGTCTCTGATTGTGGCTCGACGCCCGCAACCGCATCAAAGACGACAACGCCGCCGTCTAGAACACGCAAAGACCGCTCGACCTCAGCCGTAAAGTCTACGTGGCCAGGCGTATCGATGATGTTGATACGATGATCCAGCCAAAAACAGGTTGTTGCAGCTGACGTAATCGTAATGCCGCGCTCCTGCTCCTGAGGCATCCAGTCCATCGTAGCAGCTCCTTCGTGCACCTCACCCATCCGGTGAATTTTCTTAGTGTAGAAGAGCACGCGTTCAGTCGTGGTCGTTTTGCCAGCATCTATATGAGCAATAATACCAATATTTCGGGTCTTCTCCAGTGGATATTCTCTAGGCATGTGTATTGTTACCAGCGATAATGAGCGAAAGCCTTATTAGACTCCGCCATCTTATGGGTCTCCTCACGTTTCTTAATAGTCGCACCTTGTCCAGCAGCAGTATCCATCAACTCGCTAGCAAGTTTCTCCGACATAGATTTTCCTGCGCGGGAACGGGCAGAGCGAATAAGCCAGCGCATTGCCAACGCGTTGCCCCGCTCCCTGCGTATATCGACGGGAACCTGGTAAGTTGAACCACCGACACGGCGAGGTTTCACTTCCAGTGTAGGTGTTGCATTCTTCAGCGCCTGTTCAAATACGTCGAGCGGGGGTCGCTTCTGTCTTGCTTCAATAAGCTCAAACGCATCGTAAATGATCCGCTCAGCCAGACTACGTTTCCCATCTAACATTAACTTACCGATAAAGCGGGCCACGTTCCGGTTCTTATACTTTGCATCCGGAACATCTGGGCGCCGCACCACTCTTTTACGTCTTGGCAAGGTTTGCCTCCTCCTGTAAACACCAGAAAAGGCGTCGATTCGATTGAGAGGGTAGTCCACAAGGGTAACCCTTACAATCTTAACAGACGCCTACAGGCGAGTGCCTATCCACGCCGTGGAGGACACTCGACTCTCATCGCAATTGAAGTCAAAGCTTATATATGCGCTTTTTACAAGTGTTCGCGATGACGTGTGATTTGCCGACCTACCTGAGGCGTTCAGGTGGTATCGGGTAGCTCTCCGGGGCGAAAGACTGAAACGGGCTCCGCAAGCTGCGTTCAGTTGCGCCCCTGCTACTTACCGCCCTTTGCGGTGGCCTGTCCTGATTTTGGCCGCTTGGCTCCATATTTGGAGCGTCCACGGCGACGTTTTGAAACCCCGTCACTGTCCAGCGTACCACGGACAATGTGATAGCGCACGCTTGGTAAATCCTTTACGCGTCCACCACGAATGAGGACGACGGAGTGCTCTTGCAGATTATGCCCTTCACCTGGGATGTAAGCCGTCACTTCCATCCGGTTACTCAAGCGAACACGAGCAATCTTACGCATTGCCGAGTTCGGCTTCTTGGGCGTCATTGTACGCACCTGTGTGCAGACGCCACGTTTCTGTGGCGATCCACGCAGGGATGAAGTTCGGTTTTTCAGCGCATTGAATGAATAACGCAGCGCCGGGGCCTTTACCTTCTCTTTCTTTCGTGAACGGCCCTTTCGGATCAATTGATTGATCGTCGGCAATGAAAGAATCTCCCTATCCTTTTATGGGGCGCAGTTTACTACGCCCAGTATCTCACATACATGCGGTGTCATATAGTATCACTCATTCTCCAGGCTGTCAAGTACCACGCCGCCAAGAGTACTGGCACTTACACCAGCCCCCACGCCAACACTAGCGACCGCCGGTGATGCCGTTAGTCGAGCTGCTGCTTGCTGCTGTCGGGCAATCTGTTCACGGCGCCGTTGCGCGATCCCTGAGCCAGCAGGAATGAGTTTACCTATGATCACATTTTCCTTCAATCCTACCAGGTGATCAGTCTGAGCTTCGATTGCTGCTTCCGTGAGGACGCGAGTAGTCTCCTGGAAAGAGGCTGCCGCCAAGAAGCTATCTGTATTGAGTGAAGCCTTGGTGACACCAAGTAGCACAGTCTGCGCGGTTGCTGGTTCGCCGCCCTCAGCTAACACTTGGGCATTGGTACCCGCGTAGACAAAACGATCGACGAGGTCGTTCGGCAGCATTCTTCACGCCCCTGGATACGCAACACATCCTGCGGGTCCCGCTGACCGGCAGTGATTGCAGTTCCAGCTTGAATTTTCTGACCCTGGCTCACTACGATGTTACGTGCAGCTGGAATTGAATAGGACCTCTCTTCTCGCTCCTCAAAACGAATGGAGAGCAGCCCTTGAGGATTTATCAGCGCTTCACCCTCGGTACGAGCCACTACAGGCATTGGCTCATTGCCATCTTCGGCAGGCATCAGAGCAATCACCTGATCTTTCTGTACCTTGTCCTGGTCGTTGACGAGTATCTGACTTCCTGCAGGTAGTTGATACTCATCGAAGAAGACATTAGTAGAGACGACGCGAACTGTACGAGCACCAGTATTCTCGTCTTTCACGATTTCTACCACGCCGTCAATTTCGCTTATCTCAGCCTTGTCTTTCGGTACACGCGCTTCAAACAGTTCCTCGACACGCGGTAAGCCTTGTGTGATGTCCCCTTGCGCGCCTGCAATACCGCCAGTGTGGAAAGTACGCATTGTTAGCTGCGTGCCAGGTTCACCAATTGACTGCGCGGCAATAATTCCTACCGCTGCACCAAGACTGACAAGGGCATTTGCAGCAAGATCACGTCCATAGCACTTGCGGCAGACCCCTCGGTGCGCCAGGCAACCGAGCACTGACCGTACACGCACAGCTCTGACGCCCGAGCTGACGATTTGATCGACAATATCATCAGTCAGTTCGTCACCAACCTCTACCGAGTCAAAGCCAGGAATGGGGTCTGCCAGTACACGGCCAATCAGGCGGTCTCGAATACTTGGCAACATCATTTCTCTGCTGTCTTCTTCGGTAATCAGGGTTCCTTCCGTGGTGCCACAGTCCTCCTCAGTGACAATTACGTCCTGGGCAACATCGATCAAACGCCTGGTTAAGTAACCAGACTCGGCAGTTCGCAGTGCAGTATCAGCCAGGCCCTTACGAGCGCCGTGACTACTGTTAAAGTACTCTAGCACGCTCAAGCCTTCTCGGAAGTTACCACGGATCGGGATATCGATAATTTTACCCGATGGGCTTGCCATTAAACCACGCATACCCGACAATTGGCGAATCTGTTGGAACTTCGCCTTGGTTGCTCCCGACTTCGCGATGGTGTAAATCGATCCATATGGATCGAGGGTTGACTCCACCATCTTCGTGACGTTCTCCGTGACTTCGTTCCAGGCATCAACTGTCTGCTGATACCTTTCGTTCTCAGTGATAAGACCTTCACGGTACTGCTCTTCGAGTTCGGCGATTTTGGCATCGGCCCTCTCCAGCTCCCCTTGCTTTTCTCCCGGCACTTTGACATCACTAATGGCGATGGTAACGCCTGCCCGTGTAGCATAGGCGAAGCCGAGACGTTTAATTTCATCGGCCAACTCAGCGGTTTTAGCGCGCCCATACTCTTTGAAGCACTCACCGATAATCTGCTTGAGATTCTCTTTCTTCATAGGGTAGTTCTTGAAGCGCAACCGCTCCGGCAATGCATCATTCAAAATGATTCGCCCCACGGTTGTCCCCACCAGCTTCCCATCCGCATGCATGGTTGCCTTTGCGGGTGGTGGCACATCATAGATATCTGTATCACCGAGGCGTACTTTGATCAGTGCTTGCAGGTCAACTACTCCATGTTGAAAGGCTAACATGGCCTCGGTCGTATCGGTAAAGACACGCCCTTCGCCTTTCAAACCAGGACGATCCTGCGTCAAGTAGAAGCATCCCAGCACCATATCCTGGCTTGCACCGATAGACGGTTCTCCTGTTGCTGGTGAGAGCAGGTTGCGCGTTGAGAGCATAAATCGGCGCGCTTCATCCTGTGCCTTATCAGAGAGCGGCACGTGTACCGCCATCTGGTCACCATCAAAGTCAGCGTTAAAGGCTGAACAAACAAGTGGATGCAGTTGGATGGCGCTACCTTCAACCAGTACGGCCTCAAAAGCCTGGATGCCCAGTCGATGCAGGGTTGGCGCACGGTTCAGCAACACGGGATGATCTTTAATCACCTCCTCGAGCACATCCCACACTTCAGGCTTGACGCGCTCGACAAAGCGTTTCGCACTCTTAATGTTGTGTGCGAAGTTTTGCTCAACCAGCTTGCGCATGACAAACGGCTTGAAAAGTTCAAGGGCCATCTTTTTGGGCAAGCCACACTGGTGTAGCTTGAGATCCGGCCCTACTACAATCACCGAACGACCCGAGTAGTCGACACGCTTACCAAGCAGATTCTGTCGGAAGCGGCCCTGCTTACCTTTGAGCATATCGGATAGGCTCTTCAGCTTGTGATTACCGGAACCAGCAACGGCGCGACCCCGCCGCCCGTTGTCAATCAAAGCATCACATGCCTCTTGCAACATACGCTTCTCGTTGCGAATAATGATCTCGGGTGCTCCCAACTCTAAGAGGCGCTTGAGCCGGTTATTGCGGTTAATCACACGCCGATAGAGATCATTCAAATCGGATGTGGCGAAACGCCCACCATCAAGCTGCACCATCGGTCGCAGATCGGGCGGCAAGACAGGCAAAACTGTCAAGATCATCCATTCAGGCGAAGTGTTTGACTTACGGAAAGCCTCTACGACCTTCAGGCGCTTCGTGGCTTTCTTGCGCCGCTGACCAACGGTGGAACTAATCTCGTGCCGCAGGTCTCCAGCCAGCTTATCCATGTTCAGCGCGCTAATCAGTTCGCGTACTGCTTCTGCACCCATACCTGCACGGAATACGTTTGGACCAAAAGAGTCACGCAATTCGCGGTAGCGGTTCTCCTGGATGAGGTCCATCTTCTTGAGACCTTCCAGGTCACGACGCAGTTGTTCCAGGCGCTGACGTCTATCGACACGCTGCGTTTCTAACTGGGTCTGCACCGAGTCAATTTGCCCCTGGTAGTCTAGTTCCAGGCGCTTGGCTTCGCGATCGCTTTCCGTCCGTATGACTTCGAGTTCACGGCGTGCATTTTCGGCGATATCATTACGGCAGGTCTCTGCAACCCGCTCCAGCGTTTCGAGGTCTTTAGGCGTGACCACATCACCTTGCTTGACAATTACGCGGTCCGTCGGGGCAAAGATAATGTCTTCTTCAGCTTCCTGGCCCATCGCCGCACGTAGCTCCTCGAGTGTTACACTTTCTGCCCGCCTTGCTGCCTCTAGTTCCTGTTCGCGGTGTGCCTCAATCTCCTGCTGATCTACTGTTGTGCGGCTAAGCGTATCATGAATGTCGTTTTCGCGCTTCTCCTTCAGGTTATCGATACGCTCGACCACCTTTTCATCCAGGTTTTGATCGAGCTTGATGAGCTCTTCATCTATGCGCATCAATTCCTGCTGGCGGGCTTCTTCATCGATATGAGTAACGACGTAGAGGGCAAAGTAGAGAATACGCTCCAGGTTACGCGGCGAGAGATCCAGCAAGAGACCAATGCGACTCGGCGTTCCCTTGAAGTACCAGATGTGACTGACAGGAGAGGCGAGTTCGATATGTCCCATACGCTCGCGACGTACCTTTGAGCGCGCCACCTCGACACCACACTTGTCGCACACAATGCCTTTAAAGCGTACACGCTTATATTTACCGCAGTAGCACTCCCAGTCCTTGGTTGGACCAAAGATGCGCTCGCAGAAAAGCCCATCCTTCTCCGGTTTAAGTGTGCGGTAGTTGATGGTTTCCGGTTTCGTTACCTCACCATAGCTCCAGCTACGAATCTGCTCAGGGCTGGCAAGGCTAATACGTATTGCATTAAAATCGTTTACTTCGAGCATGTTGCCTCCTGGTGTTGGGTTACAAACGGCGTTCCCAGCCACCTTCTTGGGCGCAGAGTGGATTGCGCCCCTACCATGTTGGATGCAATTGATTGGTTGATCCACTACCTATTAGTCAAAGGTAATGGATTAACCCTGAATTATTGGTCTCCTTCGAAACCGGATAGGTTAATGCCCAGTTCTGGCATTACGTCATTCGAGGTATCTTCGACGAACTGAATCTTCTGCTCGTCTTCGTTAAGAACCTCTACGTTAATGCCAAGGCTTTGTAATTCTTTGACTAAGACTTTAAAGGATTCGGGTACTCCCGGCTCCATGATATTTTCACCCTTGACGATAGCTTCGTAGGTCTTAACACGCCCTACGACATCGTCTGATTTGACGGTCAGGATTTCCTGCAGGATGTTCGCTGCACCATACGCTTCGAGCGCCCAAACTTCCATTTCACCGAAACGCTGGCCACCAAACTGCGCTTTACCGCCCAGTGGCTGCTGCGTTATCAGGCTATATGGACCGGTTGAACGAGCATGGACTTTGTCTTCGACAAGGTGCGCCAGCTTTAGCATATAAGTGTAACCAACGGTGATCGGGTGATCAAATGGCTCACCCGTTCGTCCATCGAAGAGCTCTATCTTGCCTGTATCTGGAAGTTTGGCACTTCGCAGGTATTCTTCAATGTCTTCCTCGGTGGCTCCATCAAAGACTGGCGTAGCGATCTTGATACCCAGAGCTTCAGCAGCCCAGCCCAGGTGGGTTTCCATAATCTGTCCGATATTCATACGGTGCGGTACACCCAATGGGTTGAGGATGATATCTACCGGCGTGCCATCAGGCAGGAATGGCATGTCCTCAATTGGCAGTACCCGCGAGATGACGCCTTTGTTGCCATGGCGTCCAGCCATTTTGTCGCCAGCGCCAATTTTACGCTTCTGGGCAATGCTCACACGCACCAGTTGATTGACACCTGGCGGCAGTTCATCACCTTGATCGCGTGAGAATACCTTGACTTCGACGACTTTCCCACGCTCACCATGTGGTACGCGTAGAGAGGTATCTTTGACCTCACGAGCTTTCTCACCAAAGATGGCTCGCAGGAGCTTTTCCTCGGCAGTGAGTTCAGTCTCGCCCTTGGGCGTGATCTTACCCACGAGGATATCTTGTGGCCCAACTTCAGCACCAACATAGATAATGCCGCGCTCATCAAGGTTCCTTAGTCCCTCTTCGCCGACATTCGGTATATCCCGCGTGATCTCTTCGGGTCCAAGTTTAGTATCGCGTGCGTCTATCTCGTATTTTTCTATATGTATAGAGGTGAAGAGGTCCTCACGTACTATGCGTTCGCTGATGAGGATAGCATCTTCGTAGTTGCCACCTTCCCAGCTCATAAAGGCGACGAGTATGTTTTGCCCAAGTGCAAGCTCACCATCTTCTGTTGAAGAACCATCGGCGATAACTTCTCCGGCAGTGACATAATCGCCCTTACGGACAATTGGTCGTTGGTTAATACAGGTTCCTGCGTTCGAACGCACGAACTTGCGCAAATGGAAGGTATGTACTTCACCCTCGTCATCCACGATTTGGATCTGGCGAGCAGTTGAACCGACAACCTCGCCATTGACGTCGCTGACAAGCACCTGTCCGGAGTCAATTGCTACCTGGCGCTCAATGCCCGTACCACAAATTGGCGACTGCGGGCGCAGGAGCGGAACAGCCTGGCGCTGCATATTCGCACCCATCAATGCTCGGTTCACATCGTCATGCTCCAGGAATGGAATGAGCGCGGTTGCTACGCTGACAGTCTGGCGAGGCGATACATCCATATAGTCCATGTAATCAGCACTCTCCATGACGAACTCACCCTGGTAGCGAGCAAGAATACGAGCTTCCGTGAATTCACCCCTCTCATCCAACTTCGCGTTTGCCTGGGCAATCCAGTAGTTTTCCTCGTCATCCGCGGTACGATAGTCCACCTCGTCAGTAACAAAAGGCTTGACCCGCAATTCAGCATCACCTAGCACCTGCGACAGCTTGGCAAACAATGTTTCATCAACATGTACTCGATCACGGGCCTTGACGAGCACTTCGCCGTTGGCGGATTGTACGTCTTCGTATTCGTGTCCAACAACGCCACGGAATTCGCGACCAATTAAACGCGGATCGCTTGCTCGCAGGCGTTTGTAAACTTTGCGATAAGGCGTTTCGACAAATCCATAGGGATTGATCTGTCCGTAAGTCGCCAGGTTACCGATAAGTCCAATGTTCGGACCTTCTGGAGTCTCAATTGGGCAAATGCGGCCATAGTGGGAGCGATGCACGTCACGCACATCAAAGCCCGCTCGTTCTCTCGATAGACCACCCGGCCCAAGAGCTGAAAGTCGGCGTTTATGCCCAATTTCGGCCAGAGCGTTGGTCTGATCCATAAACTGCGAAAGCTGACTTCCGCCGAAGAATTCTTTCATGGCAGCGACAACCGGCCGTATGTTGATGAGAGCATTGGGAGTGGCCTGGCCTGGTTCCTGAATGCTCATGCGCTCTTTAACAACCCGCTCCATACGCAACAATCCAACGCGAAATTGCGTCTGGATGAGTTCACCAACACAACGTACGCGACGATTGCCGAGGTGATCGATATCATCTTTACGTCCATGGCCATTATTCAATTGAACCAAGCGACGCACGATGTTGACCAGGTCATCCTGCGTTAGGATACGCTGGCTCTGCGGTATCGAGAGATCAAGTTTCCGATTGAGCTTGTAGCGTCCAACGCTGCCTAGGTCATAGCGGCGGGCATTAAAGAACATGTTCCTGACAAGCGAACGAGCATTATCAATAGTAGCCGGATCGCCTGGACGCATCTTCTTATAGAGTTCGAGCAGAGCCTCTTCCTCGCGTTTGACGGGGTCGCGATCCAATGTTGCCTGGATGTAGCGAACATTGGGATCATTATCGACGTCGCGGAAAGCGTCGAGGATGCCCTGGTCGGTCGAGAGATCGAGCTTCTCACCATGCCACTGTTCTTTTGCCAGGCTGGCGATAGCACGAAGCAAGGTGGTAACGGGCAACTTACGCTTTCGGTCGATTTTCACCGTCAGCAGGTTCTTATTGCTAGTTTCAAATTCTAACCAGGCGCCACGTCCAGGGATGAGTTTGGCAGCATAGAGTTTACGACCAGTAGTAGCGTCTTCGTCGGCGGTGAAGTAGACACCGGGTGAACGCACGAGCTGGCTAACAACGACACGTTCTGCGCCATTGATGATAAAGGTGCCTTCCTTGGTCATGAGCGGGAAATCACCCATGAAGATGTCCTTTTCGATGATTTCGCCTGTCTCTTTATTGGTCAGGCGAGCCTTGACGGTTAAAGGCGCGGAGTACGTGGTATCGCGGTCGCGACACTCATCCTCAGAGTACTTCGGCTTACCGAAAGGCTCAGGCGGTACGATAAATTCAAGTTTCAGATTTTTTCCAGTAAAATCTTCTATGGGAGAGATTTCATCAAAAAGTTCGCGTAAACCTTCTTTCTTAAACCACTCAAATGAATCTAACTGGATCTGAATGAGGCCTGGCATTGGCCGTATGTCAGGGATACGCGCAAAAGATATGCGCTCAGGAAGCCTAACTTCCCTGCTGCTTACTGCCATAGATAGTGTTCTCCTCTCACTATAGGGACTATCCCTTGCGGTCGCCCTCCCACCAGGGTACCCAGGAGGAAACTATAGAGGCGAGGTGCCTTGGCGACACCTGCCCACATGGTAACAAGGGTGACTCTTATAGTCACCGTTGTGCCCTCCTTATGTAAACGGAAGAAGAAAAAATGATAATCGCTAATCCTATATAAAGCCTGTGTTGCAAAACGTTCTATGACAAGAAAAGTAACCGCTGTGCGCTTTCACAAGCGGTTACTCCTACGTCCCTACACGTACTAGTTATTGTTATTTTGAAGTCATCCACGTACACATCCCCACCTAATTAGACAAAACGTATGTCTCATGTATAATAACAAAATACGCTATAGCTTTCCCCTACCCTGGTACTAATGTAACTCTACCAAAATTCTTTACTTTGTTAGCCCCCATAATTGCCATAGCCTATTGCAGTCGCTTAAATAGGGCTAAGCTTCTCGCGGGCTTACATGGCATCCTTAACACGTGCAGTACCTTTATATGGGTAGGGGGGGATGATGGATCGTTAAGCGTTTTGTTTATCTTTATCTCTCAACAAGGTCACAAATCGTGTGTTACGTCATACAACGGCATAGACACTCCGACAGGATGTAGTATACTACTTCCATGAAGGCTTGTCAATAGTTTTGGGGTTTTTGTTCCAAATTTGTCACTTTGATTATGCCAGCGTTGTAAAGTTGACCGCTTCGACCAGGGCTGCCTCGATTTCTTCACCCAAACGAGGATCCCAGAGTGACTCAGCGTCAAGCCATCGCTTGCGCAGAAGGAAGAGGAGATGGCGTTGATCCTCAACATCTAACAGATTGAGATCAAACATGGACTCCTGTTGTTCGGGATGAATGATAGACAGGACAAAGCCGTCTATTCTCATGGAGGTCTGGTTACTTAATCGATAGGTTTGCGGCGCTCCCATGTTACGACAGAAAGAAACACAGCCAATCCAGCCAATCACTATGAATGATAAAGCAACCAAGCTAACGGCCAAGCCTGCAAGGCTTAATGCAATAGCTGCCCCTGTACCTAATACAACAAGCGCTGGATGTTGCAGGTGTAATGTCCAGCCAATCAGTATTTCTGGAATAAGTCCAACCAGGGCAGCTATGAAACATGAAAGGGTTGTGCCAACGGCCCAGTAGATACTTGAGATATTCTTGGGCGAGAGATCACGAACGATTAGGGTGGAATCACCTTCCAGTATGAATATACCTTTATGATATCCTGCCGACAACGCATAAAGAAATCGCCCGACAACTACGCTGCCACCAAGCAAGAGTAGGGCAATATACCAGAGAGAAGCGAGCAAGGCATCCTGCCATTTAAGGTAAGGTGTAAATGTGTGTGAGTATGTAGGCCACACTCTGATAGCAAGAACTGCACAAATAACAGCAATCGCTAAAGATGCGATAATGAGTAACAATCCTAGCAGGTGCATACGTAAATACGACGCACGTCTCAAATAGAAAACATAGCTATTCGCTGATGTTTGTATCATAAATCCTCTTTAAGGAAGCCGTAGTTATTTTTTTATAGTAGGGGTATCTCTTGCAGGGTTTTTACTCTGTCAGGTCTCTAATTTTCTCCAACGCATAGCAAAGTGTAAGAATTCCACTTTATTGTAATACGTATCAACTCTCCGACCAGTTACATAGGCGACTAAGCTCAATACATCTTGCCTGGCGTGGTAGTAACCTTAGCGTAGTTCATTTCTCAGGTCCTCAAAAAGGAGGGTCTGTAAATAACGTTCGGCAGCGCTAGGGAAAATCGTAGCAATTACTTTTCCTCGATTCTGGCTCTTCCTTGCCTCTTGTAACGCGGCCCAGGTTGCTGCTCCACTACTGATACCGACCGAGAGCCCTTCCTGCTGCATAAGACGAATTGCGGTGGCGACCGCATCCTGGTCGGTGACAGGAATGACACGATCTATAAGGTCTACACGCAGTGTATCTGGTTGAAAGCCTGCACCTAATCCCTCGATACGGTGTGGGCCTGGGCGTCCACCAGATAAAACGGCGCAGGAGGCAGGTTCTACAGCGACGATCTCGACAGTAGGCTTACGGGCTCGAAGTCCTTCGGCGACCCCAGAAAGGGTCCCCCCAGTGCCAACACCAATCACAACTATATCTACAGCGCCAGCGGTATCCTCCCAAATTTCGACCGCAGTTCCTTCGCGGTGCGCACGAGGATTAGCCTGATTGTAGAATTGCTGCGGGAACCAGGAATTAGGAAGGGTAGTGCGAAGTTCAATAACTTTGTTGATCGCTCCTCGCATACCTTGATTACCAGGTGTGAGGAGAATTTGTGCTCCAAAACGTTGCAAGAGGAGACGACGTTCTATATTAATTGTATCGGGCATAGTCAGGATGCATGAATAGCCTCGAGCGGCAGCGATCCATGCAAGAGATATACCCATGTTGCCGCTGGTGGGTTCTGTGATTATACCGCCTGGTCGTAATAGGCCCTGTGCCTCGGCTTCACAAATCATTTGTAGCGCAACGCGGTCCTTGACGCTTCCGCCCGGACTGAACATTTCTAGTTTAGCGAGTATGGTGGTTTGATGTGACTGTTGTATGTCAGAGGTGATGCGCTTTAATTCGACCAGAGGTGTATGACCAACAAGTTCGGTGACGTCCATTGCCCAATGTGTCATGGCTTAGCAGCATTGTGTTAAATATAATACATCGTTTCGGTATTACCAACCCGGTGCCTTTGCGCTAGTTCCTCGATCGTGGTTGAAATAAGTATCTGCTGTGTCATCTCGTCGATTTTGCGCCATACCTCACGCAATGCACAACCTGGTGTGAGTTTGCAAAAGTCCGGGTTGGGTAGACATTCCATCGGCGGTACATATCCTTCAAGAGCTTGCATCACCTGAGCCATAGTAATTTGCGCAGGTGGTTTTGCCAACATGTGTCCACCTTTTGGACCACGGATACTTTTGACCAATCCCTCTTTACGTAAAATCATTAAAATTTGGTCAAGATACTGCTCAGGAATGTACTGTCTGCTGGCGATATCGGCGCTCTCAATCGGCCCTTGCCCATAATATGCCGCCAAATCAAGCATGGCCCGCAGGCCATAGTCGCCTTTCATTGTCAATTTCATTGCCTGGCACCTTTCCAGCAGGCAGGGCACAATGGGTAGAGGATTCCATCTGGTTCTCTAGCCCACTTACCACAAGACATTACCATCCATCTCGCTCTATTGGCACGAGAGCCAATCTCCTGCTCGTAGCATATATCAGGAGTGGTTTACTGTCAATGGTCTGAATTTCGTGTGATTGCCAGCAAGTCAGTGCGAATATTTGTAAAATGCTCACGCAGGGCAGCCATCTGTACTCGCTGCCCTTCGATACGAATCCAGATACGCTTTTGAGGGAAATAGAAGGTGGCGCATAAGCTTAGGATTAGTATGACGGCAGTCGGCCAAACTAACATAGAGCCAGCATCTTTAGTGACCAGTAAGACAGTCGCTTCATTTGCGCTATTTAGCGTGATTGTCCACTGCTTGTCAAAGCTTTGATTTGATTGACCTGGTAGTAATCTTACAACCGCTTTGTCCTTAGTTGTAGGAGTATCTGGAGCACCGACAGTAATGAGTATGGATGGATGTTGCACCTGCGTCAGTTGCAATGAAGGTCTATGGATAAAAAACGCGCCCAAAGTCAGATTCGATCCTGCTATAGGAATCCCCTTGGCATAGTCAACCACCAGATTTGATGATATAGTGTCACTTTGATCCAATACGATAGGCTCGTCGCAGACAATACATCCCTGAGCGTCGGTAATAGTGACGGTGACGGAGGGAATTAGTGATGATTGGTGAAAAACGACTCCGCCGTAGGAAAGCGGGGCATTGACCCGTAAGTGATCACTATGCGCGACGAGTTCGCCATCCCGGTAGACGCTCAAATCAGTCACGTAATCAGTCGGTAGACCCGTCTTAGGATCGAATGTGGCAGTAAAGCTATTGGCACGAAAGCTGATGTTGTGTGGCGTTCCGCGTGGATAGACGACCGCGCTCTGGCCATTGGGAAGCGCCTGGTCAAAGGTAAAGCCTGCCAGGCTATCAGTAAGGCTTACGACTGGCGCCGGCAGGAAATGTCGCACCGGGCTAGTGGGGGGGAATCCATGCCACTGCGAGACAACACCGACCATTAAAAGTGTGACGAGGGCAGCATGGAAGACGAAAGTTGCCAGCGTAGCCCAGGAATTTTTGTTAGCATACAGATAGGTGAGCTCGTTATTCTCGAGGGTACGGACACGAAAGCCGCGCTTGCGAAATTCTGCTTGCGTCCATACAACGGCATCACGATGAGTAAATTCGTTGCGTTCCAGTGCGTTTTGAAAGAAGTTGTCATTGCGCCTGATTAGCGGATGCTTAAAATTCTGCCAGATGGCGGGTGCTCGGTTCAACGTACAAACAACAATACTGAGCGAGAGTATGGTGAGCAGAAGCATGAAATACCAGCTCGAGAAGATAGTGAAGAAACGCAGCCAGTCAAAGATCGGTGTAAGCGAGCCATAGCGAGGCAAGGCGTTCTGTTGCACCCAGGTAGCATAAGCAATCGGATCACCAAGAACTTCACCAGGAGCCTGAACAAAATAGATCCCAATGAAGCATACTATCGCTATTGATGCAATCAGAAAAATAGCGGTACGTACCGAACTCAGCCAACTCCAGGTAACATCTATAGGATGCCTTAGAATGTAGAGGAAACGTTGCCTGTACCTTTGTTGGAACGATGGCCTAACAAGACGGCTTTTACGACCACCCCTTGGGTGCTTATTGGATGGAAGTGATCGCATCCTTGCACGCTGCGAATCTGGTGCGTTTTTTATAGGAATTGCCATACTGCTCTATCGTTAATCTTTCCTGCTGGGGAATGCCACATTTGGGGCTGAGATGCCAACCCCTACATATGATAGAGCATAAGCGCATTTCTGACAAGCGGAAGATGCTTCAATTGCCCTCTATGGGGTAGGGGAAACCACTGGAGTGGAGTTTGGGCTGCCCGTGGCAGTTAACACTATTACACCCTGGGCTACAACAGTCGTCTCCTGTTTGTTGCATTGCCCCTCCACGCTTACCCTTACCTTGTCACCAACCACAAGATCAGTGAAGGATAAAGAAGCTTGACCTCCGTGCCTGTCATAGGTTGTCTGATTGTTCACATTCACGGTTACGGTTCTCTTTCCTTTATTTTCAGCAACAAGAAATGACTGGTTGCCTAGAGATTGAATTACTCCCTGGATACATGCACCATTACCCGTTTTATTGCTCGTAACCGACGGCAGTGCTGTCGGCGTATCAGTGACCGTGGATACTTGATTCGTATGAGAGAAAGCGTACGCCAACGTAAAGCTAATTGCACCTGCCAAAACAACCAGCACAACTCCTATTATGATTAATACACGCTTGCTGATGAACACCTTGATACTCCTCGTTAATTTTTATACTTGAAAGTTATTCTAATACTCAGATACCTAAAAGTCATCTAGATGGGAAAAATTTCTGGTTCCCTCACCCTCGTTTTACCTTTAGGCTTACTTGCCGCTGATTGTACCATTCAGTTTTCAAGAAACGCTCAAGATACCAAAGATTGTTGTAGAGAACAAGGATTTAGAGCTTATGTCCTTGCGTATGATTGCTTGGATATCTATAATGAACATGAAACTTAGCCATAGGAAAGGGGTATACGATGAACGAGGTTAATGTATTGACCAGTCGAGAAAACCAAGCTTTGTTAAAAGTATTGGTGATAGATGACGAAGAAAATATCATAGAGCTTATCAAGTTAGGGCTTAAGTACGAAGGCTTCCAGGTAGAAGCAGCTAATGATGGCCCGGATGGCTTAGCGGCAGCACAACGTATCGACCCCAATGTGATTATCCTGGATTTGATGCTCCCTGGAATGGATGGGTTGGAAGTATGCCGGCAACTTCGAATGAACCCTACAACACGAGACATTCCTATTTTGATGCTTACCGCAAAAGACGAGGTACAAGATAGAGTGACAGGTCTGGAAACAGGCGCTGATGACTACCTAGCCAAACCGTTTAGTTTCGAAGAGTTTGTGGCCCGCATTCGCGCTATTTTAAGACGCCAGAAACGCAGCAAAGCAGAGGAAGGGGAGGATTCCACTCATGGCCAAGTTCTCCAATTTGGTGATTTGCAACTCAATACAGCTACACGTGAAGTCACACGCGCAGGACGACTGATTGAATTGACTGCAACAGAATATAATTTGCTTTACCTTTTCATGAGCCATCCAAGAGAGGTACTGGATCGCAAGACGATTCTCAACCGTGTATGGGGATATGATTTTCTCGGTGAAACCAATATCATCGAGGTATACGTGAGATACTTAAGGGAGAAAATTGAGGATTCGCCCAGCTCACCCCGTCTCATTCAAACAGTACGGGGGGTGGGGTATGTTTTGAAAGGGTAATTTGATAATTCTCCTTACTTTCTTATCTCTTCATTGACCCACCTCGCAAGGCATGATACACTTCATAAATCATATAAATACATGATGAGATAATATCCTGAGGAGTGTTCTAGCTATGTGGACTTCTATCCTGGAGCTTAGCCCAAGACGAGTGATTCTCACCCAGCTATTAGGACGCTTTTGGCAAGGAGCATATTTCTCCTCTTTTGCGCCACTGCAAGTACAGAATCTGCCTCGACAACCATTGCCCGCGCCAAATTGGGTACGCGTACGGAATCACCTGGCAGGCGTCTGTGGCAGCGATCTGCACCTGGTCTATGCTGACGGTGACTTTCGTATCGCGCCCGCCGCACTACCCAGCCATAAACATTCCTATCCTGGCCACGAGGTCGTGGGTGAAGTCATCGAAGTGGGCGTTGGTGTACAGTACCTTCACGTCGGTGATCGAGTTGTACTCCAATGTGGTCCTAATTGCATTTCCACAGGAGCACAGCCAATTTGTCGATCGTGTGCTTCCGGCAACTATAATTTGTGCGAGCGTGGGAGCCTCCTTTCTGATCCGGAACCGATTGGTGGAGGCTGGAGTGAGGAGATGCTCTTACACGAGCAACAGCTCTTCCGCATCCCGCCCGAAATGAGCGACGAACAGGCTGTTTTGCTGGAACCCTCCGCTGTGGCCCTACATGCCGTCATGCGCCGCCCCCCTCAACCCGGTGACCATGTTCTCATCATAGGAGCGGGGACCATCGGATTGCTCACTTTACAGATGATACGCGCCCTTGCTCCCCAGGCCATGGTAAGCGTAATGGCACGTCATTCATTTCAGATTGAGCAAGCTACTCGTTTGGGTGCGGCGCATATCCTCTACCCGCAAGATAGCTACAGGAGTGTGGTACATGCAACCGGAGCACAACTTTATACGGGAATGTTCGGCAACAAAATGCTGCTCGGCGGCTATGATGTGATCTACGACACCGTCGGGAGTAAGC
>WNFY01002071.1_pt1 | contig 19048 bp, 16 predicted proteins | sample 5400091 | NCBI WGS metagenome assembly WNFY01 (sample SAMN13153364, study PRJNA577476) | soil metagenome | isolation source: 60 cm soil or saprolite under grassland replicate 1 | place: USA:California | collected 2016-06-15
GTATATTGCAGCGACAGGCAATGGGAAGGAAATGACTTTCAATTCACTGTTGCGATTAACAATGATACTTTAATTCAACAAGGTACAGAGAAGATTGATAGCATTGGGGTTAACAGGATCAATATCGAGAAATATATGCGGGTTAAAGATTAGTAAGTATATTTTTCTCTTCGATAATAACTTAAGATTAGGCGCTGCAATGCTGGCTTAAAAATTAAGGCACTGTTTGCAAGCATCTTAAGCTTTTGAAAAACATTTTTATTTTCTGCAAACTACCGTAAGTGACACAATAAAAACATTACAATATTTCTCAGCAGCACAGAACATTCTCTGCGTAATCATAATTTATGCATAACATTAATTCAATTAATTTGCAAAAGTTTTACAAATGAATCTCACCACATTACTTGGCCTGGCAGCAGCAGTTTGCACTACTCTTTCATTTTTGCCACAGGCAGTTAAAACAATTCAAACAAAAAATACTACCGGCATATCACTTTCCATGTATGCTCTTTTTACATTTGGCACATTACTTTGGTTTCTCTATGGATTATTCAGCACTAACCTTCCCATCGTTATTGCAAACGGAATAACGCTCTTATTTGCGGTGATTATTCTTGCATATAAAATAAGGTATAAATAATGACCTGGTTAAGATTGAGGAGTTGAAATATGCATTTGCCTTGAATTTTTGAAAATGTTTTTATTCCTTTTTGCGAATGAAATAAAAGAATAAAACAAGTAATCGCATGAAAATAATACTGACATCAAAAAGGATTCAAAGCGTATTTACTCTGAATGAAAAACCAAGCGCTATATAATATTTTGGAGCATTTTGAGTGAGGTGGTAGCCACCGGAAATGTCAAGTGAAATATTATTGTTAACCAGGTACGACAAACCAGTATCTATACTGTGCTGCGCAGTTTCATATTTTGGTGCGAAGCCATACACTTCAATATAAGAACCCAATTTTTTTGTTAATGATATGCCTGTGGTTAATGTGTATAAAAATATCGGCTTTGTAGTTACACCATTCCAAAGAGCTCCGAGATTATAACCAAGTGAAACTTTCTTAGATAACGTATGTTGCATCGCAAACTTGAATGACGGCGCATAATAGGTGGCTTTATATTTTTCACTTGCAATTGTGGGAAAAGCCAAATGCGCCAAAAAAGCTGTTTGTGGTATAATACCTTTTTCTTTTAGGAAGTTTAGTTTAAAACCTACTGTAAGTGGTACAATGCCTGTAGTACTCTCATCATTAAGTTGTGTGGTTACCAATCCAGTTATTACTCTTAAATCAATAAATTTGGCTATCCCATATTTCATTAAAGAAGAAGGATAAGTATAAGCTTTGTTATCCCTGTTATTGTATAAATAAGCAAACCCATTTTCCATCTGAAAATATTGTACAGGAATAATGATTGGAGATTCTGTTTGGTCCGGTCTGTCCGGCTCTATTGGTTCTATATCCTGCGCTGAAATTTTCTGCAAGCTTATGGTCAACAAAAAAATCCACACCGATTTTTTCATAAGAGTTAGCGATATATTTTTTAAAAAATTAATTAAAAGTACAATTCAGTTATAAAATGATAGCTTATAAAATCTCAAAAGAATTTAAGCCTGTCTCCCAAAAATATTTTATCTTATATGTTCTGATTTTTATCTTCCAACCGTCATTATAAAAATATCTGTTATGCCAAAAACTATCACTCAAAAAATAGTCTTCAGGAACACTACAGCAAAAGATCTTTATGATCTGTATATGAACTCAAAAAAGCATTCCATTTCTACGGGAGCGCCTGCAACGATTTCTACAAAAGAAGCTGGAAAATATTCTGCGCATAACGGATGGATAACAGGTGAAAATTTAAAGCTCATAAAAAACCAGCTAATTGTTCAAACGTGGAGAGCGCAGGGCTGGAGTGATAAAGATGCTGATTCTACTTTTATTATTTTCCTGGAGCCAAAAGGCAAAGATGTGGCGCTGCATGCGATACATACAAATGTGCCCGATAAAGATTATGAAGGCATCAATAAAGGATGGCATCAGCATTATTGGGAGCCGTGGAAAAAATATTTGGCAGGAAAACTTGTTAAGGAATCAATTAAAATGTGAGTTTGTTTATTGAAATTTTTTCTGTTGGGCTGATGTAGATTTGATATCCCGCTCACAACTCTTTGAAAAAAATTCTAAATAAAATTTTGCAATCTTGCCTGTAAAATACGTTCGTGATAAGGAACTCAGGTAAACTGAATAATACATTTAATAAATTTATGGTTTTGCTTTCAATTCATTTTCAGAAATTAACGAAGTGAATATTCTGTTAATCAATTAAATCAACAACGCTAAAAATATTTTAACAATTTTAGTCACCTTTTTTTAAGAGATGGGTTTAATTTGCACCTGTTTTTTAAGGGTTTAGGGTTGAAAAAGCCCCGGTAGTCTTGCCGGGGCAATTTATTTTTTTGTCATATCAAAAAATAATTGAGCATAATTGTTTACATTCTGCCATTCTTTAAAAGTTCTGCAAGCGTATTACGCAGTTCATCGATAGTTTTAAATTTTGTGATAAAGTAATCAGCACCTAATAAGAGCGTTTCTTTTTCATCTTCTTCGGAAGATGAAGTAGTATAAATAATTACGGGCACCTGATGGAATTTATCTTCACTTCGTATTTCTATTAAGCATTGCTTGCCGCTTTTCTTCGGCATATTCAGGTCTAAAAAAATATAATGAGGTGTTTTTGTTTGTGGATCTTTTAAAATATTCATTGCTTCCAAACCATCTTTTGCTACAATCAATTCTACATTATTATCAACTTCTTTAACAGCTTCATTGAAAAAAAATATATCATCTTCATCATCATCAGCAATAAATACTGTTTTTGAAGTATCCATAAAAATTTTGTTATTGAAGTTTATTTTCTCATGTTGAGAAAAATCTTCCACAAATATAATTTTAACCCTTGTTAAAGTGTTATGCTTTAAAGTTCCTTTCCTGCCTGTAAGTTGGCTAATTTACTTATATCTTTTTAAATTTTTCTATTATCAGGTGTATGTGGCAAATAAATTGCATTTCCTACAAAAACTAATAGGACATGGATGTAGAACAAAACGTTTCTCCCAAAACTTTAAATAACTTTTTATCACAAGAAGAACTTCCGACCCACGTATTAAACTCAATACCAGTACTGGTTGCTTATGTTGATAAGGATCTTTATTATCAATATGTGAATGCCGCTTATGAAAAGTTTTTCGGGAAGACTATTGACTTCATGATAGGAAGACCCGTTAAGGAAGTACTGGGTAAAGAAGTTTATCACCGATTAGAAAAACATATTGCTGATGTGTTAAGGGGAAAAACAGTTCGTTTTGAAGATGAAATATCTTTCCCTGATTTTAACCGTTTTATGCAGGTTACGCTTACTCCTGATTTTGACAAGTATAACCAGGTAAAAGGATATACTGTATTTGGGAATGACATTACAGACCAAAAGAGAATAGAAAAGCAACTGGAACAAAAAAATAATGAAGTAAGAGACTATGTTGGCAAACAGCAGCAATTTTTAAAAACGTTGCATGAAAGTGAACATCGTTATCGTGAGCTTATTCAGAAACTTCCTGTTGCCATTTATACTTGTGATGCGCAGGGACGTATAGAAATGTATAATGATGCTGCTGTGACATTATGGGGGCGTGAGCCGGAAATCGGGAAAGATTTATGGTGCGGATCATGGAAAATTTACCGCGCCGACGGTTCTCCTCTTCCTTCGGATAGTTGCCCAATGTCAGTGACATTAAAGGAAGGCCGACCGGTAAATGGTGTCGAAATTGTGATTGAACGACCGGATGGCATTCGTGTTAATGTAATGCCTTACCCACGTCCGATTCTTGATATATCAGGAGCAGTTATCGGAGCAGTGAATATGCTGATGGATATTACCGAATATAAAAAAGCTGATGAAATTAATGCAAAACTGGCCGCTATCGTTCAATCGTCGGATGATGCCATTATCGGTAAAACATTAGATGGAATTATTACAAACTGGAATGATTCAGCGGAAAGAATGTTTGGCTACTCTGGCAATGAAATAATCGGGCAGCCTGTTACAAAGCTTATTCCTGCGGAGCGCCTGGATGAAGAACCAAAAATTCTTGAGCGACTGAGAAGAGGTGAGCGGGTTGACCACTTTGAAACGCAACGTGTCACCAGGCATGGTAAAAGACTTGATATCTCACTAACCATTTCACCAATTAAAAACAGTGAGGGTAAAATTATCGGCGTTTCAAAAATTGCACGAGACATCACACAGCAAAAGAAACTTTACGAAGCATTGCGGGAAAGTGAAGAACGTTTTCGCACCGTTGCAGATAATGCGCCTGTTATGATATGGATGTCAGGTACTGATAAACTTTTCAATTTCCTAAATAAAAGATGGCTTGGATTTACAGGACGTACCAGGGAACAGGAATTGGGCAACGGATGGGCAGATGATATTCATCCCGATGATCATGAGCTATGCATGGAAATATACAGCAGTAGTTTTGATGCACATAAAGAGTTTGAAATAGAGTATCGCCTGAAGAGGAATGATGGCGAATATCGCTGGATATTTGATCATGGTGTACCGCGCTATTCGCCCAATGGAACTTTTCTTGGCTATATCGGTTCATGCACTGATATACATGATCGAAAAGCTGCGCGGGAAGAGTTGGAAAAGCAAGTGGCAGAGAGAACTGCTGCATTGCGCGAAGCAAATATCAATCTTGAAAAAAGCAATGAAGAGTTAAAACGTTTTGCTTATGTTGCGAGTCATGACTTGCAGGAGCCATTGCGTAAAATACAGGCATTTGGTAATCTTGTTGTAGAAAAAAACGGAAATGAGTTTAGTGACTCAGGGAGAAATTATCTCAACCGGATGATAAATTCTGCGCGGCAGATGCAAAGTCTTATAGAAGCATTATTGGAATTTTCAAGAACAACCAATTCTGAGGAAAATTTTGAAGAGACAGATTTAAATGTACTTATGGATGAAATAAAAAAAGAATTCCAGGATGTAATAGAAGATAAAAAAGCAACAATAAATGTTTCGCCATTGCCAAAACTTACTGTTATTCCTTTTCAGTTTAAACAAATGCTTTCTAATATAATTGGCAATTCTTTAAAATATGCAAAGTCTTATGAAAACCCGGTAATTGCAATTACATCTTCTGTAATAAAAGGAAAAGATATACACAAGAGAGGTGTGGTGCCGGTAATAAATTATTGTGAGCTTACTATGCAGGATAACGGAATTGGTTTTGAACAGGAACATGCTGAAATAATATTTGAGCTGTTTCAGCGACTGCATGGCAAAAATGAATACACCGGATCGGGAATTGGTTTGGCAATTTGTAAAAAAATTGCTGAGAATCATAAGGGATTTATTACAGCAGAAAGCGCACCGGATAAAGGTGCGGCATTCCATATTTTTATACCATTAAAGCAAGAGTATAAACCTGATTTTTGAATTTCAAATTTTAGATTTGAAAGCCTCATTGCGGCAATGTTGTCCGGCCCGTAAAATTCTCAAACAAAAAACCCTCTCAAAATCGAGAAGGTCTTATATTTTAATTCATGCAACCCGTAACCAGCAACTTACAAATTGAAACTTGCAATTTCTTATTATCTTATCTCTCTTCCTCCTAATTCCAAATTCCCAATTTCAAATTCCTTAGCTTATTCGTCAACGCGCCTCCGCCATATCAGGAATCGCTTCCACCTTGTATGCACCTTCATCCAGCTTAGCTTTTGTTTCACTAAAAGCTTTTAATGTTTGCTCAATATCTTTATCAGTATGTGCTGCAGTTGGAATTAAGCGATAAATAATATGCCCTTTTGGAATTACGGGGTAAACAACAATTGAACAGAAGATTCCATAATTTTCACGCAGATCCATTACCATTGCAGTTGCTTCTTCTACTCCGCCATTCATGTACACAGGCGTAACAACAGAATCTGTTTTGCCAATATCAAATCCTCGTTCTTTTAAACCATTTTGCAGCTTCCGTGCATTGCTCCATAACTTCTCTTTTAATTCAGGCATTGTGCGTAACATATCCAAACGTTTTAAGTTGCCTATTACAATGGGCATTGGTAAACTCTTGGCAAATATTTGTGAACGGATATTGTAACGGACATAATCTATAACTACTCTTGGCCCTGCTAAAAATGCGCCGATAGATGCCATGCTTTTTGCAAACGTAGAGAAATACAGATCAATCTCATCCTGGCAACCTTGCTCTTCCCCTACACCTGCACCTGTTTTACCGAGTGTTCCAAAACCATGCGCATCATCAACCATTAAGCGAAATGAATATTTCTTTTTGAGATCACAAATCTCTTTCAACTTTCCCTGGTCACCAGCCATACCAAACACACCTTCAGTAATTACAAGTATGCCGCCCCTGCCCTGCTTGTCAATCAATGCAGTTGCGCGCTCCAACTGCTTTTCAAAATCTTCTATATCATTGTGTTTAAACACATACCTGTGCCCCGCGTGCAAACGTAAACCGTCAATAATACATGCATGACTTTCTGCATCGTAAACAACCACATCATGACGACCACACAATGTATCTATCGCACTCATAATGCCCTGGTAACCGTAGTTAAGCAAAATGGCATCCTCCTTATGTTCAACCTCTGCAAGCTCCTTTTCCAATTGTTCATGGTAATTACTATTGCCACTCATCATGCGGGCCCCCATTGGCAATGCCAATCCAAATTCCTTTGCTGCTTCTGCATCCACTTTACGTACTTCCGGATGACTCGCCAAACCAAGATAATTATTGAGACTCCATACAATCACTTCCTTGCCGCGAAATTTCATACGGCTGTTTATTTCACCCTCCAGTTTTGGAAAAGTAAAATAACCATGCGCTCTGTCACGATGCTGTCCGATAGGACCGTAATGTTTTATCAGACGTTCAAAAATATCTGCCATAATTATTTATGATTTTTTGATTTACGATTTATAACCTGCGACTTACGATTTATAATTTTTCGGATTTTGGATTTCAGAAATTTTAAGGGTCGGGCATTTTTACTTCTATTAAACTTCCGTTGCGTCGCACTCTTTTGCGCTTTGTTCTTTATTCAACAGGTTTCCATAATAATAATGAGAGCGCGAAATCTTCAACATGTTGAACCTAATTTAAAAGACAGACCTTTATAAGAACGCCGCTAAGTTAAACTATTTGTTTATTATAAATAAGTGTAAGAATAAGCAAGGACATAAAACATTACGGATTATTAATAAAACAAAAAGATTGCATACCCTACATTTGTGCGCAAATAAATTTAACTCATGAAGTACTTTACCATCGCATTAATTTTAATAGCGCTGCAACTTAACTTTCTCAACCCCACAAAAGCTCAACCTGAACAAAACACAACCAATTTGTCAAGACCCAAACTTGTTGTAGGTATTGTAATTGACCAGATGCGATGGGATTATTTATACCGCTATTACAACATTTACAAAACCGATGGTGGTTTTAAAAGATTTCTTGATCAGGGTTTCACTTGTGAAAATACTTTCATTCCTTATACGCCAACAGTTACAGCAGCAGGACATACCTGCATATATACGGGTTCAGTTCCTGCTATCGATGGAATTGTTGGAAATACATGGTTTGATAAGCAGAAGAACAGAACAGTGTATTGCAGTGAAGATAATAGTGTGCAAACTGTAGGAAGCAACAATGCTGCAGTAGGACAAATGAGTCCGCGTAACATGCTTACAACAACGATTACAGATGAATTAAGATTGGCTACTAATTTTAAAAGCAAAGTAATTGGTGTGGCTATAAAAGATCGTGGTGCAATTTTACCAGCAGGTCATTCTGCTAATGCTGCTTACTGGTATGATAGCCAAACAGGAAATTTTATTACCAGCACTTATTATATGGATGCATTGCCGGTATGGGTTCAAAATTTTAATAAAAGAAAAATTGTTGATTCTCTATATAAGCTTAACTGGAGCATTTCACTTCCAAAAGAAGTGTATAGTGAATATTGCTCAGCAGATAATGAACCTTATGAAACCAAAGCTCTTGGCAATGATCAGTCGGGCTTTCCTTATAACTTATCAAAATTTGCAGGCGGTGATTATAGCAAAATCGCAGTAACACCTTATGGCAATATGCTCACACTTGAAATGGCGAAAGCAGCGTTGCTTGCAGAAGGTTTGGGTAAATCGGGAGCACCAGATTTTTTAGCGGTAAGCATTTCTTCTCCTGATTATATTGGTCACTCATTTGGTCCCAACTCATGGGAACAACTGGATGATTATGCAAGACTGGATGATGCTTTGGGAAAATTCTTTTCTTTCCTGGATCAAACAATAGGTAAAGAACAATATACTGTTTTCTTAACTGCCGATCATGGTGTAGTACAAATTCCCGGTTATCTGAAAGAACATAAATTACCCGCCGGTTTATTCAATAATCTGCATGCAATAAATGAAATAAATCAGCAGTTAAAACAAAATTTTGGCGCAGACAGTTTGATAATAACTATGGATAATTACCAGTTGTATTTAAATCATTCTGTACTAAAAGAAAAAAACATTGATGAAGAAAAAGTAAAATCATGGGTTATAAACTATCTCTTAAATAATGATGCGGTCAGCAATGCTTTTGATGTAACCCGCATTTCTTCAACAACGCTTAATGAAGAACAAAAGAGCATGTTCGGCAATGGTTATAACCAACGACTCAGCGGTGATATCCAGATCATCCTTAAACCCAATTATATTGAAGGAGGCGAAGCCGGCACCACACATGGGTTATGGAATCCTTATGACTCCCATATTCCTTTATTGTTTTATGGCTGGGGCGTTAAGCATGGCAAAACAAATAAAGAAACTTATATGACGGATATAGCGCCAACACTTTCAGCATTATTGCATATTCAAATGCCAAGCGGATGTGTAGGAAAAGTAATTGAAGAAGTGATGAAATAATAAAATACAAGAACCAAAATACAAGAAATTAAGAACCAAGGACTTTCATTAGTAATTCATTACTCTTTTGTTCGATATTCTTTTCTTCTAATTTCAAATTCCCAATTCCGTTCGCCTTGCTTCATTTAAGATTCTTGCTGGCATTTAAGTTGCAGCATTTTTTTAAAAACTGAACTTATGCCAACGAAAACAAAAAAAGCTGCGGCAAGAAAATCACCCGCCCGTAAAAGGGCAGGGACTAAAAAAGCTGCAACAAAAAAATCCGCATCAAAGAAAGCAGGGAAGCCTGCTAAAAAATGGTCCGCCAATGTAATGAAACATAGTAATGCATTGGATCTTGAACCAAATATTTTTGAAACACATGACCCAAAAAAAGTTGCACGATCATTAAAGCGTTCAGCAGAAAAAAGTAATCGAAGAAAGGGAACACCATATCAATCGGCAATGTCAATGCTTACTTTTTATATCAATCGTGCCGGAAAAAATTTAGAGAAAAAACAAAAGGATACTTTGGAAAAAGCTAAGGGTGAATTGCGTCATGAATTTGGCCGTGATGACAATGGGAAAAAAGAAAAGTGATCAGGCTTCAAAAACTTTTTCTTCTGCTGCAACATGATTAATGATAATATCAGCATGCTCTCTTGAATTTTCAATAAACCATTTGTGTGTGTCCATGCCTCCGCAAACGACACCGGCGAGATAAATTCCTTTCACATTTGTTTCCATTGTTTCCGGATTGTATGCAGGACATAACTTTTCATCATTTGATAATTCAATACCCAATTGTTTGAGAAAAGTAAAATTGGGTTTATATCCGGTAAGCGCTAATACAAAATCATTTTCAATTGTTATCAGGCCATCAGGAGTTTGTATATCCACTTCCTTTTCGCGGATAGCTGTAATTGTGGAATTGAAATAAGCTTTTATGTTGCCTTCTTTAATACGATTTTCAATATCAGGCTTTACCCAATATTTAACCCTGTCACTGATTTCCGGTCTTCTCACAACCATCGTAACATCAGCGCCTTTGCGCCATGTTTGCAAAGCAGCATCTACAGCGGAATTGCTCGAACCGACTATCAATACTTTTTGAAAAGCATAATAACTCGGGTCTTTATAGTAGTGCGTTACTTTAGGCAAATTTTCACCGGGCACATTGAGTAAAATAGGTATATCATAAAAGCCAGTTGCCACGATAATATTTTTTGCTCTGTAAGTTGCCTTGCCTGTTACAACTTCAAACTCATGATCATTATTTAAAGAAAGATTTTTTAGTTCCCTCACTTCTTCAAACAAATGAATATTAAGTTTAAATTTTTGTGCAACCCGGAAATAATATTCCAAAGCCTCTTGCCTTCCGGGTTTTGGATTCATACTCATAAAAGGAACACCGCCAATTTCAAGTCTTTCAGCAGTAGAAAAGAAATTCATGTACATTGGATAATTGTACAAACTATTTACCAACGGTCCTTTCTCTACTATGATGTAACGTAAACCTGCTTTTGTCGCAGCAATACCACATGCCAAACCAATAGGGCCTCCTCCAATAATTAATACATCGTACTTGCTCATAATTGCAAATTAAACAAGAAATATAGGATGAGATTGCAAGAAAATATTAATAAAGAGAAATTGAACAAAATTGAACATACAGTTGAGAACGTGAAAGTACTTGTCTTTCAAGACTGCGGTGTATAAGTGAGTGGGTCAATCAAGTTAAATAGCAATATATAAGCGGGCACATAAAATCGTTCTATTCCCTATTCCCTATTCTTTATATACACCAGTTTAATCCCACCCTTATCAGTGCCACGTATATCAATTTCAAACTGAGGAAGCGATTTTATAAGCGGCGTTAATTTTTGAAAACCAAAATTGCGCGGATCAAAGTTGGGTTGCTTTTTAAGTAAGAGATTACCAACATCGCCTAAAAAAGCCCAGCCATTTTCATCGGCAAGATCATCAATAGAAGAAGCAATAAATTTTATTGTTCCTTTGGTCAATTTTTCAAAGGAAGGTTTTAACTTCCTCTTTTCTATTTTTGGTTGCGTTGTCTCTTCGACATCTATTTCGGATTCTGCAAGTATTTCTATGTAAATAAATTTATCGCAGGAAACAATAAATGCATTAGGGGTTTTCTTTTCACCGATGCCATATACTTTCATGCCTGCTTCACGAAGTCTTGTTGCGAGACGTGTAAAATCACTGTCGCTGGTTACAAGACAAAAACCATCCACTCTGCCGGAGTACAAAATATCCATCGCATCAATGATCATTGCAGAGTCGGTTGCATTTTTTCCCTGCGTGTAGCTATATTGCTGAATCGGAGTAATAGCATGTTCCAGCAAAACATTTTTCCAGCGTGTCACCGTAGGTTTTGTCCAGTCACCGTAAATTCTTTTAAATGTTGGTGTGCCATATTTTGCAATCTCTTCCAGAATATCTTTCACGCTATGATAAGGAATATTATCGGCATCAATCAACACTGCAAGTCGTATATCTTTTTCTGAGTTCATTAATTATTGTTGAGGAACAAATGAATTTTTTATTATAAAGCAAATGAATTAGTGAACGTTATAGTTACCCAATATTCTTCAGATGAAAGTAGTGCGACGCAAGGGACGATGCCAGATGTACTACAGCTCACCACAAAAAATTATTTATTCAACTTCTTTTTCAAATTCTCATCCAGTGCATCCAAAAATTCTTCCGTGTATAAATAATCTGTGCCATGCTCTACTTTAGGTTTAATGGTAATGGCAAGGTCTTTTGTCATCTTTCCGCTTTCAACCGTTTCAATACAAACTGCTTCAAGTGTATGACAGAAATCAATAAGCTCTTTATTGTTATCTAATTTTCCCCGAAACTCCAAGCCCCGTGTCCATGCAAAAATAGAAGCAATAGGATTTGTTGATGTTGGTTTTCCTTTCTGATGTTCGCGATAGTGCCGTGTTACAGTACCATGCGCTGCTTCTGCCTCCATTGTTTTACCATCGGGTGTAACCAGTGTAGATGTCATTAAACCAAGCGAACCAAAACCCTGAGCTACGGTATCGCTTTGAACATCACCATCATAATTTTTACAAGCCCAGACAAAATTGCCATTCCATTTCAATGCACTTGCAACCATGTCATCTATTAACCGATGTTCATAAGTAATACCAGCTTCTGTAAACTTTGTTTTGAATTCATTTTCATAAATCTCCTGGAAAAGATCTTTAAAACGACCATCATATTTTTTGAGAATAGTATTTTTTGTAGAAAGATATAGCGGCCATTTCTTCATCAATGCCTGGTTGAAACATGCGTGGGCAAAGCCTTTGATGCTTTCATCAGTATTGTACATAGCGAGTGCTACACCATCACCTTTAAAATTATATACTTCAAATTGCTGCGTGTTCCCGTCTTCACTTTCAAACCTGATCGTAAGTTTTCCTTTGCCCTTTGTTACAAAATCTGTAGCACGGTATTGATCACCAAATGCATGACGACCAATGCAGATGGGCGCCGTCCAGTTCGGGACCAATCGTGGTACATTTTTACAAACTATCGGCTCGCGAAACACAGTACCGTCAAGTATATTACGAATTGTACCATTAGGGCTCTTCCACATTTGCTTAAGATTAAATTCTTTTACACGAGCCTCATCCGGTGTAATGGTTGCGCACTTAATGCCCACACCAAATTCTTTTATTGCATTTGCTGCATCAACGGTTACCTGGTCATTAGTTTCATCACGATGTTCTATACCAAGATCAAAATACTTAAGATCAACATCTATATAAGGTAATATCAGTTTGTCTTTAATAAACTTCCAGATGATGCGTGTCATTTCATCACCATCTAATTCTACAACAGGATTTGTTACTTTAATTTTCTGGCTCATGCTCATTGTTTTTATAGCTATTTAAAACAGTTTGCAAATGTAAATGTTTAGATATTCACTGTACATAGCTCTAAATGATTTATTATGGCAAACAATAAAAGAAGCGTTGATGAAATTATATTTTATAACAGTTGTATAATCGAATTAATACATTCACCATAGTAAATAAAAAATGCTGAAGAAATTCGTGAAAAAGGCTTTTAGCTTTTCTTTAAACAAATTATAAATCAATTACTTAAAAGTCACTTTTGCCTTTTGGCATACCATTTGAAAACAAGTGTGTGAATCAAAAACTTAAACTATGAAAAAACTATTGGTAAGCGCAGGTATTATTCTATTAATATCGGGTTTCAATTTTGCGAATGCGCAAATTCGGGTTCAGCCGGGTATAAAGGGCGGTGTAAGTTTTTCACAAGTTACAAATTTGAAAGGTGATGAACGTGTAACGGGTCATGGTGGTATTTTCCTCAATACCATGTTAAACGATCGCTGGAGCATACAACCGGAATTATTGTACTCCGCACAAGGACAAAAATTCAAAGATGAAAATAGCAGCAAAAATGTGTTGGCCTTAGATTACCTGCAGTTGCCGGTCATGCTTCAATATTCTCCTGTGTCTAAAGTGTATCTTGAAGCAGGTCCGCAAGTTGGTTTATTGGTGAACGCTAAAATAGAAGGGCCAAATGATGCTAATAAAGCTGATGTAAAAGACAATTACAAAAAGGCTGATTTTGGTGTAAACGTTGGCCTTGGCGTTAATGCAACAAAAAATATTGGCATTTATGGTCGTTATAATTTTGGTATAATGGATGTAACAAAGAGTGATGCCGTTTATCGCCAGAACAGAGACCTGCAGTTAGGTGCTGCAATAAAATTTTAGTAAGAGATCATCGTCTTTTACAAAGAGCTGTCATTAAAGTGGCGGCTCTTTTTTATTGAAAATTTCTGCAACTGCAACCTTATTGGCAATTTTGCATTATACATTCAATGACTCCTGAGCAAGAAAAAAACTTACTGCAAAACATAAAATCAAACCCAAAATGTTTTGATGTTGTTTTTGACAATTATTATAAACCGATCTTTAACTACATTTTTAAACGGGTAGCCGATTATGACATTGCGAGAGACATCGCTGCCGAAACTTTTCTAAAGGCATATTTACATATTCAATCCTTCCACTGGAAAAATGTTTCACTCTCTTCTTGGCTATATAGAGTGACTACTAATGAGATCAATTATTATTTCCGCAAACGCAAATACACAAGTTCGCGGTTGCAGGAATTTTCAAGCTATAATTCTTTATTCAGCAATGAAGCATATTTAACTGAAAAAGAATTGTTTGAAAAAGAACTTGAATTGTACAATGAATTTTTTAAAGTTCAGCAAGCGTTGCAAAAGCTCGATATCAAATACCAGGAAGTATTATCACTAAGATATTTTGAAAAAAAGTCAATAAATGAAATAGCTGATATACTTGGCAAAAAAGAAGGAACCGTGAAATCACTTTTGTCAAGAGGAACTGAAAAGCTGAGAAATTTATTAGTATAGAAGCGGATGCTTTCTTTTATTCAGCATAAGCTGACAAAAGAATCTTCCTTGCAACCTAAATAGGAAACCTGCATTATAGTATAAACCTGTAACAAATGAACGAAAATGAATTCAAAAAACAAATGGAGAATTTGAAAACTCCCCAGGCAGATACAATCAGTCATCAGCAAATTTTAAAAATCATACTGCTGAATGCGCAAAAGTCATCAAGACTTGGTATTGTGTTTATCATCATTCCATGTCTTTTTCTTTTTGGTGTGTTTCTTAAATATTTGTTGGGTATTGATTTTAAAATCTTCTCATCACTGGAAGATGCAATGGCTGCCCTTGACAAAATTTCTTATTTAAAATGGCTGTCGCCTTTATTGCTTGTTGGTTTGCCCTTAGTGGGCATTGTTCTTAACGCACTTGCCATCACACATTTTTATTGGAGCAAACTGAACAAGGAATTTATCATTACAATAAAATTCCGGCTCATAAATATTATCCTCCTCTTAATAAGCATTGCTATCGTAGCCATTTTTATTTTATATGCAATTGCTGAAAATGCAGGGCATCGCGTGGTTGAATGAATTAATGTTTTTAAAACTATCAAACAATTCAGTAATCACTTTTGCTCTGATATATCTTTAATCTGCTGTGCGATTAAGTTGTGCTGATTTCAATTACATCTTTGTGCTTGTCGTTCCCGATAGCTATTGGGATTGGTGACTTTGTGTTCCTTAAATTTTAAAAACTTTTTTGTATCACGAAGAGCACACAAAAAAAAGGCGTTTTATTCTTGATAATTTTTCAATTGTATAACGAATTAACTTTAATATTCCTTGTATAACTTTGAGTGACTCTCGTAAAAACTTTTTCTGATGCCTACTGTAAAATTTACACATGCGCTAAACAGATTTTTTCCAGAGCTGAGGGACACGCCGGCAAAAGGAGCAACACTCACAGAAATATTGAGTGAAATTGAAAGCTGCTATCCCGGTGTTTGTAATTATTTACTCGATGACCGAGGTCGTCTTCGACAACATGTAAATATTTTTATTGATGGCACAATGATATGTGACCGCACTTCATTGAGTGATTCTTTTTCTGAAAACAGTGAAATTTACATCATACAGGCATTATCAGGAGGATGAATTCAATTGGCAATATCCAATTCGCAATTGGTGAGAGCCCATCCCAAACTCAGAACTCAGAATTCAAAACTCAGAACTCACAACATAAAACTTCGCTTATGAAACAAACCCTTCTTTTAGGCACCTAGCACATGGTGGGCCTGTCTTGATTATGGACATTGGGGTGTTAAGCTTCATCGCTCTCATGACAGAGGAAATACGTGGGAAGAAGTTACCGCCCCTGCATATCCCGAAGGAGAAGAAGTAAAAGATGGTGTGCCCGCAACTACCCGTTATATCTGGGCTATGTCGCAGGGTGGCAAAAATTATCTTTCAAGGTTATGGATTGGCACTGATCCGGGAGGTTTGTTTATAAGTGAAGATGAAGGCAATAGTTTTCAATTGGTAGAATCATTATGGCAACATCCCACACGCAAAGAAGGTTGGTTTGGCGGAGGTCGTGATCTGCCCGGCATTCATTCTATTATTGTTGATCCACGCGATGAAAACCACATTCATATTGGTATTAGTTGTGCCGGTGTTTTTGAAACTGCTGATGGAGGTAAAACATGGGAGGTACGTAACAAAGGTTTGCGTGCTGACTTTCTTCCCGATCCCTATTCCGAAATAGGGCATGACCCGCACATCGTTGTTGCTGCACCTGGGAATCCTGATGTGCTTTGGCAACAAAATCATTGCGGCATTTTTCGTTCAGTTGATGGTGCACAAACATGGACGGATATTGGACAAACCAATGGGCCTGCACGTTTTGGATTTGCAATTGCTGTTGCAGATGATAACCCTGATCAGGCATGGATAGCGCCTGCCAACAGTGATGAAATACGAACTGCCATCAAAGGTTCACTTTGTATTTGCAGAACTGACGATGGTGGTAAAACATGGAAAGAATTAAGAAAAGGATTACCACAGGGAAATTGTTTTGATATTGTTTACCGTCATGCACTCGCATCTTCAGGAGAAGCAGTTGCATTCGGCACTACGACTGGCAATTTATTTTTTTCAGCAGATAGAGGCGAAAGCTGGCAGGTGCTTAATAATTATTTACCAATGGTGCATTCGGTACAGTTTGCGGAACGAAAATTTTTTGGTAGCGTATTAGTTTGAACCACATTAGAAAACCGAATCTGGCCTTGCTAATTCAAGGTTGATAATTTCTAAATCGAATAATGAAGACGCGCAGTACCCAATGTTCGACCCCCAACGTTCAACATTCAACATTCAATATTCCACACCAAGTTTAGTTTACAATCAAAACAGGGATCTTTAATTTATGTCTTACCTGGTCAACTGTTTGTCCGTATAAAATATCTTTTAATCCATGATGACGATGCGCACCCATCACCAGCAAGTCTGCTTTTGTTTCATTCACAATACGCACAATTTCACCTACCCTATTGTAATAGCCAAGCTGCACATCAACCGTATAACCCATCTCCCTTAATTGCGCGGCATAATCACCCAACTGCTGCATGTCTTTTCTTGTTTCATAATCATCGGTGGATTCACGCAAATAATTTGCAGATGCCGTTTCAACAATATGCATCAAAAGAAGATGAGCATCCTTTTTACTTTGAGCTATTGCATAAGCTATAATCTTTTCATCTGCCTCACCAAAATCAAGTGCTATAGCAATTTTGTGGGGAGCAGGAATTTGTAACAGATGCAAAGGTTTTTCTTCAGCATGCATCCGCACACTTGCCTTTTCCTTCCTTTTACGAATAATAGGTAAAATAGACATCATGATAAACAACCATGAAAAAATGAGCCAGCCTGCTATAACAATAATTTTTAAAAAAATATTTCCATTCTCTTCAAACACTTTAATTGATTCTTCCATAACCAGGCGCACATTTAAAAACACAAGAATACCCGCTACCATCCAGGCAAGAATTTTTGTATAAAGTTTTATTGCAAATTGCCCCATTGTTTCTTTATCGCTTACAAAATGAATTAATGGAATAATGGCAAAACCTAATTGCAAGCTCAATATTACCTGGCTTAATACAAGCAAAGCATCAAGTTTATCGTCACCATAAATTAGAATTACAATCACTGCAGGGATAATGGCGATCAATCTTGTCATCAGCCTTCTTATCCATGGGCTGATGCGCAAACGCAGATACCCTTCCATTACAATTTGCCCTGCTAAAGTGCCGGTAACGGTGGAGCTTTGTCCTGCTGCAATCAATGCAATAGCAAACAGGAAAGGTGCTAAAGTTGTACCGAGCATAGGCTGCAAAAGTCTGTGTGCATCTTCAATTCTTGCAACTTCTGTATTACCTGATACAAAAAATACAGATGCAGCTAAAATAAGAATCGCAGCATTTACAAAGAATGCAGCATTTAAAGCAATGGTGGTATCAATAAAACCAAATTTTAAAGCCCTCTTGATCCCCGTTGTATCGGGTTGTATTTTTCTTGTTTGCACAAGAGCGGAGTGCAGGTATAAATTATGCGGCATAACTGTGGCACCGATTATACCAACAGCAATATATAATGCTTCATTATTTAATGATGAAGGAACAAAACCTTTTACTACCTCACCAAAATGAGGTTGTGCAAAAATGAGTTCGATAAGAAACGAGAGACCAATAGTTGCCACCAGTGCGATGATAAATGCTTCCATTTTTCGCATACCATAACGCTGTAAAACTAATAACAGCAGTGTGTCCAGCACGGTTATGCATACGCCCCATAAAACGGGGAGACCTGTTAGTAAATGAATACCGATTGCCATGCCCAATACTTCAGCAAGATCACAGGCTGCAATTGCAAGTTCAGCCAGCACATACAAACCAAAATTTACAAGCGGCGGATACTCTTCGCGGTTGGCCTGTGCAAGATCCCTTCGTCTTACAATCCCCAATCTTGCACTTAAACTTTGCAACAGCAGTGCCATCAGGTTACTCATCAACAGCACCCAAATTAGTTGGTACCCAAATTTTGCGCCGCCCTGTAAATCGGTTGCCCAATTGCCCGGATCCATGTATCCAACACTTACAAGATAGGCTGGCCCCAAATAAGGTAATATCTTTCTTAACCCTTTCTTTGACCTTGTTGCATCAATGGTTTCGTGCACTTCGCTTAATGATGCTTCTGTATGAAATCGTTGTAACATGTTATTGCGTAAATTTTTTAAATAACTTTTTTGTACTTAGCTCTATCGCTACTATTAAACTTTGGTTGCGTCGCACTCTTTATACTTTTTGTTCGCTCTTCGACTGTTTGTCGTTCATTAATTATCATCTCCCCCTAATTCCTAATTCCAAATTCCTATCTCTCTAAACAAGCTTTACAAACAACGCTTTTGCCAATTGCTCACTAATAGTTACCGGAGCCATATTTTTAATTTTTACTTCAACAGATTTATCAAAACCAAATTTCTTTTTTACTTCCAGCCTTGTTCCTATATGAATATTTTTATGCTTTAGCAACTCCAGTAATTCCGTTGACTGGTCACCAACTG
>WNFY01002075.1_pt1 | contig 19045 bp, 15 predicted proteins | sample 5400091 | NCBI WGS metagenome assembly WNFY01 (sample SAMN13153364, study PRJNA577476) | soil metagenome | isolation source: 60 cm soil or saprolite under grassland replicate 1 | place: USA:California | collected 2016-06-15
TTCAGATCTCGGTGACTCCGAACGTGGTTCAGATCTCGGTGACTCCGAACGTGGTTCAGATCTCGGTGACTCCGAACGTGGTTCAGATCTCGGTGACTCCGAACGTGGTTCAGATCTCGGTGACTCCGAACGCGGTTCAGATCTCGGTGACTCCGAACGCGGTGAAGGATCGGAGCGTTGAGTAGGCTCTGGTCGCGTTGGCGCTTCAGTGCGGGGTTCCGAACGCGGTGTTTCTGAACGTGACGGTGCTTCCGGTCGTTCGATACGCTCCGGTCGTGACGGTGCCTCATTGCGTGGCTCGCTTCGAGGTTCAGTGCGCTGTGGCGTTGACTCATTGCCTGAAGCAGGCTGTTCGGTCCGCCGCTCAGGTTCGGGACGTGCCGACGGAGCCTCAATTCTTTCACGCCGTCCAAACCCAGGTTTATCGCTCGAGGTTGGAGAAGTGGGCCGCACCACACGCTCGGGCGCCGTTTCCTGGTTCGGTCGCGGCGGTAGGACTACAGGGGAGCCGCCTGCCGGCGGTTTCGTAGGAACAATGCCGGGTTGCGGTTGAGGCCGTCGTTCTTCGCGGTCATTGTTCTCGGGACTCGCGGGAACCTCCTGAGTCGGCGATGTTCGGCTCGGACGTGAAGAACGCTCGTCCGGATTACGATTGCCATTTCGGTTGGCATCGCCGGTCTGGCCGCCTCGGTCAGATCCAACTGCCGGTTCGCTTACCGGACGTGGCGGCCGCGCGACGGCGCCAGTCGGTCGCGTTTCAGTCTCGCCTGCGGTAGTTCTTCCTGCCGGCACTACCGGCATGGGATCTCGCCCGTTAAGAACCCGTGAACGGCGTAGCTCGTCATCAAGCGCGACACCCGGCGTGCGGGCCGCTGCTCCGGTCGGACGTTCTTGTATTTGAACGCCAGAGGTGACGCGTCCCGGTCGCGCGGTGGTGATGCGTTCGCCGCGATCTCCCCCGCCTCCCGGATTATTAACAGCGAACGCGGGACGGATTGGCAGATCGCCGCGCAGTGGTTCGGAACCCATCACCCGTTTCGCCAACTCCGGATTTGCCGGTCGCAACTTTATGTTGTCACCACCCAGATCCTTTGCGGGCAAAGAAGTGACTGCACGCAGATAGGCTGGATTGATGCGCTGCAGATTTCGGAGTTCGTTTGGCCGCAACGCTGTCAGACGATCGGTGTTGTGGTAGTAACGTGAATGCGGATCGCGCTGGTTGTAAGACAGCGGATACCAGCAGAGGCTGTCTCCCCAAGAAAAGTCTACCGAGACGAAAGCAACCAGCGCCGGTCGCCACCAACTGCGATTGCGATAGTAGTGGCTGCGCGGACACCAGACCCAGTAGTTGTTGTAATTGACCCATCGCCCGTAATGATATGGAGCCCAGCTCCATGGCTCATATCCGACCCAGGTCCAGCCATAGGGTGGGCACCAGATCCAGTTTCCATATCGATACGGAGCCCAATCGTTGTAGATATTTATTACGGAAGCGTGTGGCCACCAGACCCAGCCATACTCCGACGCATAGGACCAATCGCCATAAGCGTCAAGTTCTTCGGCCCCCCAAACGTATTGGTCATAGTACTGGACGTCGTAGCGCAGTCGCTGAGCCAAGTAGCGTTCGCGATCGTTGACCCAACTGTCCCATGAATCTGTGGCCGCGGCGGCGAGTAACTCCCAGTCGCCTGCATTCGCTCCTTCGTAAATGAGTTCGGCCGCGCGGCCATCGCGCAGGGCGAACCCCGAAGTGTCAGAATAAATCCGAGCACTCCCGCCATCGCGGACGGTCAAACGCACGCGGCCTTCGCGCGACACATCAATCCTGTATAACCCCTTCTTTTCAGTCGCCAGCGTCGACCTGGGCGCGTCGACTTCAAAGTATTCGTGCTCGCGGTCAAACCTGGCCAAACGAACGTCAATGGTTCCTTCAAGGACACTGAGCGCCACACCCTCGTCGCGAAGGGCGACGATGCGCAGTACGGAGTTAGCGCTGAGACGGATGAAGTTTCGCGCATCGATCTGAATTTCGAGTCGCGCATCGCGATCCGTGGATACCGTGTCGCCCTCGACCAGCGGAAAATTGAGACGTGCTTTTTCCCAGTCAGTGTTGCCGTTGCGCTTGAGGCTGGCCTCGCCGGTGATCAAGCTGATCCGCGCAACGCGAGCTTTGACATCATAATCGTCACCTTCGTCGTCCACTGCACGAGCAATAATTGGAGTTGTAAAGAGTGTTAGGAAGAGAAAAAGAATGGTTGGAGAGACTCTGGTAGAACGCATAGCTACGCTCCTTTTCGGTTCAAGTGAGTTTGCACCTTGCCCGTTGTGCCGTCAGCCGCGCATTTAGAGCAAAAGACAAAGAATCGCGCGCTGGCGCCGAACTAATCCGCGGGCGACAATCGTTGCTCTTTAGTTTTCGGTGGGTTAGTTCGTCGCCTCAAGCAAGAGCAAAGAGTATGCCTATGACTGCAATGATTGGGGAGAGACGCAATGAATTGAGAATTCTCAAACTCTATTTGAGAAAGTTTCTCTTCTTGAGTTGTAGGCCGGCGCTTCTGAAATGCGGGGTGCGGTCGCGAGAAATCTCAGCAATGCCAGACTAAAGTATTCTGGACCAATGAATGGAGTAGAGGAGGTAAGTTTGAGTTGACCGGGCTTGTAGTCTTAAACGTTCGCGTTTGAGGTGGCTCAATTTTTGGCCCGGAATAATCGGCCTTTGATGAGACTCGATGGCAGGAGACTCGTTGCCCCACTAGGTGCATGATTGGCACCATATCGTGCCCCATTTTGACCTTGCAGCACAGGTGAATGATTGCGATAGCTTGTGAGGATGCCTGGATCGAGAGCGTAAGGAAGAAAACTGCAATGACTCGGAAATTCAAAACACTTTTCGTCGTTGCACCTTTTCCTTGGTTGCCAGCACGAACCTTGGTTCGAACTTAGCTTCGCCTGAAATCATGGCCGCAACATACTCGCCGACCGCTGGACCGTGCTTGAAGCCGTGACCGGATCCTCCGCCGGCGAGCCATACGTTTTCGAAATCTGGATGACGGTCGATTAAGAAGTCGCCGGTCGAAGTGTTTTCATACTGGCATACTCGTGTTTCCATCACTGGCGCGTTCGTCAGTAGGGGCACGCGTTGCGCAAGATAGCTGCGGGCCGCAGTTAACCCGGCTGCAGAGGTCAGGCGCTCGCCCGTATCAGGATCAAACTTCGGCCCATGGGCATCGATGCCAATCTTCAGACCACGGGTGTCTACATTCGGAATACTGTAGGCAAGATCATTGAAGTCGACCCAAACCGGCAGACGCTCGGGCATGAACCGTTCATCACCTGCGGGCACGCCGAAGAAAAAGACTTCCTGTCTCGTGATGTGAATCAGATCACTCAGCAATTCAGGAAACAGCTTTGGCAACCACGGTCCACAAGCAAACACGAATTTGTCCGCGCGGATCTCTTTACCATTGACCGTCGTGACCGACTCGAGTTTGCCATGGCCATGAGGCGACAAAACAGCTTCTTCCAGATAGATCGTGCCAGTCGCCACGGCTTGCCTGGTGACCGCTTGCACCGCCTGACGGGCCATTAGTACACCGCTGTTTGGTTCCAGAATTCCCCGGGCGACTGGACCAAGTTCAAGTTGTGGATAACGCCGGCTCAGTTCATCATGCTGAAGCTTTTCAAACGGTACGCCCGCGCGTTGCAGTGTTCCAAGGGTTGCATCGCAGTATGGATCACGCTCGCGCGCCAGCCACAAGACGCCCGTAGCTTGAAAAAGCGGAAACGACAGTCGACGGTCATTGGCCAAAGGATTCGAGAACTTTCGTGGAGCCTCGACGCGATCGAAAAGTTCGCGCCAGCGCACCAGCGAGCGTTGGGCCGAACGTGTATAGCCCTCGTCCGCGCCATACCCCATCCGAATGATGCGAGACTCGCCGCCCGAACTTGCTCGGCTGTTTCCCGGCCCATACGCGTCCAGCAGTACAACAGCCGCGCCTGCCTGACTCAACTGATAAGCCGTCCAGGCGCCGAAGACGCCCGCACCAACAACGGCTATGTCAAATGTTTGCGCTTTGGTCATGACCAGAATGTCACGAGCGTTCCAGAACAGAGACACCACTCAATGTCGAATTCTATCCTCAACTGCAGAACAGGAAGCGGTAGCGACCTGGCCGCTGCAATAGACTCGCATCTGAGAGCGAGTTTCACCAGCATTGTCGGTGAGGACGGTACCTTGTCTGGTAAGTTCTCGCTGCGAAGGAAAATTGGTCAATGGTAGCTCCAGATATCAGGTCAACCAACATCCGTACCGAAGCTATCGCCGGCATCACAACGTTTTTCACGATGGCCTACATAGTCGTGGTTTACGATCATCTTGACACAAAAAGTCTGGTGGCAAGTCGCGCTGGGAATAATCTTCTGGGCAGGAGTCCTCTTTCTCGTCATCTCCATCACTTCAATTCGTGAAACAATCGCCAAGGCGATTCCGGGCGAACTGCGAATCGCGACCGCCGCCGGCATCGGAATCTTCCTGACATTTATCGGGCTAAAAAACGCTGGGTTCGTTTCCTCGGATCCAGTCACATTTGTTCGTCTGGGAACACTCGATCAGCGAGCACTGCTAACAATTCTCGGCATTGTTATCACAGTAGTATTGATGGTCCGCAAGAGCGCTTTCTCGTTTCTCGCGGGCATCTTTGTAGTGACTCTAATATCCTGGGCGACCGGTCAAGTAAAGGCTCCCGATCATTTTTTTAGTTTCCCCGACTTTCACACTGTCTTCTTGAAACTCGACATTCTCGGCGCCTTGAAACTCTCACTCCTGCCGGCAGTCATCGCGGAACTGTTCACCGATTTATTCGACTCAAATATCGACATTCATCGGCGTCGCGCATGCCGCTGACTTGTTGGACGAGCAGGGCAATCCCCGCAATCTAAGGCAGGGATTGATCATTGATTCTCTGGCTACTCTTGGTGCAGGATTGGGTCTTCCTCCGGGACTGCTTACATTGAAAGCATCGCCGGCGTTAATATGGGTGGCCGCACGGGATTGACTTCAGTTTTTACTGCAATGTGTTTTCTGCCCTGCCTCTTTCTGGCGCCACTCGCGGGAAGGGTGCCCGCTTATTCGACTGCGTCAGTTTTGATCCTCGTTGGCGCGTCAATGTTTAAAAGCGTGGGCCAGATCAGATTTGGAAGAGTTGAGGAAGGGCTGCCGGCTTTTCTTACGATCATTCTCATTCCCTTAACGTTTTCGATCACCCAGGGAATACTTTGGGGCTTCATTTCGCACGTGGGTCTCTATCTCCTGGTCGGACGCCGCAAAGATATTCATCCTGTGATGCATGTGCTAGCTTTTGTCTCGGTTGGGTTACTGGTGCTGGAACATTTGAGGTTTTCCTGATGTGTTATCAGTGGCCCATGTGCCATTCGCCTGGGGAAATATGCCATGAGAAAAACCATAAAGATTTGGCTAATCGTTTTGCCGAATGAAACTGTCCTCCCGCTAGCTTTAGCAATCGGGATAATCGCCGCAACGTCTCACATCGCTTTTAGCCAGGCATCCTCGGCCACACCCACTCCCGAGAAGCGCGGCATTGGGGTCCAGAGTTCCAGCTCGCCTGGGACTTCCCAGGTCGATCAGCAAGCGAGGGAGGCAAAACCAGAACTTGTTCTCCAAACCGGCTACAACAATTTCTTCGGAGCAACGCGACTTGTTTTCAGTCCCGACGGGCGACTTCTCGCAACTGCCACCTTCCGCAGCAGCACGATCAAACTCTGGGAGACTGCAACCGGCCGCGAACTACGAAATCTCTCGACCGGGACTCAAAGCGCTGCGGGTATGTCCTCCTTTATCGCCTTCAGCCGAGACAGCCGCCTCATCGCCGCTGCCGCGGGCAACAACTCGGTCAAAATATGGGAAGTAACTACCGGACGCGAGGTGCAGACACTCGCCGGCTCACAGGGAACGCTTGCTTCTTCGCTCGGCGGCGTCTCCTTCATCGCCTTTATCGCCGACGACCGAATCGTGACAATTAGTGACGCAGTCAGGGTCTGGAACGTAGCCACTGGACAAGAGCTCAGCTCGATGGGTATTGAGTCTTTGAATGCATCTGCGTTAATGGGAGGTGAGGGTGGTTCTGCGCTGAGCCTTGACGGAAACCTACTAGCTCGCATGACCAGCGACGGAGAAGACCAGGTCCGGTTCTCGGACCTGACAACCGGCCGCGAAACGCGCACTGTAAAGCTGCCAGACAAACAAATCGACAGCGCCGAACTTGCTTTCACTCCTGACGGCCGCTTGCTAATGTCAGGAATAGTCGACAAACGATTGAAACTATGGGACCTGACCACGAAGGCGAACGAGCGCGACCTGGGACAAACCGCTCAGGAGTTCAATCTTCTCAAGTTCAGCCATGACGGTCGTCTGCTTGCAATGACAGAAGGCTATACCGTTAGGCTTTGGGACGTTGCCGCAGGCCGCGAGTTGACATCTCTGAACGCTCCCAACAGCGGTCTGCTCTCCACGCAAGGTCGTGTCTTCGTTGGTTTCAGTGAAGATGGAAGAAGAATAGCCACAGGGGGCTTCGACACGCCAACCATCCTTTGGGAAACAGACAGCGCAAAGCAAGTGCTCAAGATGAGCGGCCGCACGAATATGGCCTACAAGGTTGCTTTTAGCGCCGACGGCACCCAACTCTCGTCTGGCGGACGAACGCGTTGGGATCTGCGCACCGGTCGTGGCCTGCGTATCACGCCTGATCCCTCCGACAAGCTGTTCGGCTTTCCAAGTCCGGACGGCCGCTTGCTAGCGGCATACGCGCCCAACGGCAACGGAGTAACGATTCTCGAAACGCCAACGGGCCGTCAACTACAAACTCTCACGCCATCAGGTGCCGGCGGAGTAGTTCAGCGCGCCAGCTTCAGCCCGGACGGAACTTTGCTGGTCGTAACTTACGGCGCTAGTGAAGCGGAAATGAAAAGGAATGCAAACTTGGGCCAGATTGCGAGCAATGAGAATCAACTTAGAATCTGGGATGTAAAGTCGGGACGTGAATTACACTCGCTCAACGTTGGCAAACCTTCGAGTGAAGCAGGCTTTAGTTCTGATGGCCGCGTTTTGGCTACCATCGGATCTATGGGAGAGATTTCCCTGTGGGACTCGGCATCTGGAGGCAAGTTGCGCGACCTGAGTTCTTCACCTCTTGGCGCTCTTACCAATCCTGGCGCAATGGGAAACCTGGGCCAACTGGGAAATATTAAGCCCGGGGCACGGGGCAGCATGCCGCAAATGCCTGACATGTCTGCAATAGCGGGAATGATGACTAACGTGATGGGCGCCATGTCTGCCGGCACCATGGGCCGTACCGTGACTTCCCTTGGATTTAGTCCAGACGGAAAGACACTTGCCACAGGTGGGGTCGAGTCAAAGTCGAACTTCGATACAGCTACGTTAATGGCAATGGGACAAGGGGGCCAAAACAAATCCAAGAACAAAAAACCGCCCGACCCTCAGGACTTCATGAATAATTTGAAGGTAGAAACAACGGGTCAAGTATTGCTTTGGGACGTTGCCAGCGGCAAACAGATAGGCGCACTCAAAGGCCACGGCAAAGGTGTTACCCAGGTTGCTTTCAGTCGGGATGGACGATTGCTGGCTTCCTGCAGTAGTGATAACACAATCAGGATTTGGGACGTGGCTTCGGGAAAGGAGCTGCGCACACTTACCGGCCATACCAATAACATTGAATCAGTCGATTTCAGCCCTGACTCACGACTGCTTGCCTCGGCCAGTGATGACGGCAGCACCTTTTTGTGGGACTTGAACACGGGGGAGCACTTGTTAACGCTGATCTCTCTCGACGATGGGGGAGAGTGGATGGTCGTCACGCCGCAGGGACTGTTTGATGGTACGCCTGTCTCCTGGAACCAGATTCTCTGGCGTTACGGCCAGGACACTTTCAACGTTGCGCCGATCGAATGGTTCTTCAATGAGTTCTACTATCCGGGGTTATTAGCTGAGATCATGGCCGGCAAACGACCGAAGGTGGCCCAGGACATCTCCAGGAAAGATCGACGCCAACCAGTTGTGAAGCTGTCATTGGTTGGAGACCCCGCGTCAGCCAGCGCGATCGCCGCTCGCACGGTGAAGGTAAGGATTGAAGTCACGGACTCACCTGCGGACAAAGACAACCCCAAGGGCAGCGGGGCGCGCGACCTTCGCTTGTTCCGTAACGGTTCGCTGGTGAAGGTTTGGCACGGCGACGTGCTGAACGGACAAACCGGCGTCACGTTAGAACAAGAGATCAATGTCGCCGTGGGACCGAACCGGTTGACCGCCTACGCATTCAACAAAGACAACGTCAAGAGCAAAGACGCCCAGCTGGCATTAACCGGTGCTGACTCTTTGAAACGCGCCGGCACCGCCTACATAATCGCAGTCGGCATAAATGAATACGCGAATTCGCAGTACAACCTGAAGTATGCCGTAGCCGACGCGCAAAGCTTTGGTGAAGAGGTTCGCCTGAGGCAAACTCAAGTGGCGCAGTTCGAACGGGTCGAAGTCATTTCGCTGATCAACGAGAACGCGACGAAGGCCAACATACTTTCGGCCTTGAAGCGACTCGCAGGAGGCCCGGAGCCGCCCACACTGAAAGCCGGTCCACTCGATCGGCTCAAGCGCGCGGAACCTGAAGATACTGTAATCATCTACTTCGCTGGTCATGGGACAGCGCAGGCACAACGTTTCTATCTCATTCCACAAGACCTTGGCTACACGGGTGACAGAACCAAACTGGATGAGCAGGGTTTGCAGACAATACTCCAGCACAGCATCTCAGATATAGAGTTGGAGGATGCAGTCGAGGGACTGGATGCCGGACATTTGTTGCTTGTCATCGATGCCTGCAACTCTGGACAAGCACTGGAGGCAGAGGAGAAGCGTCGCGGACCGATGAATTCGAAGGGCCTGGCCCAGCTTGCGTATGAGAAAGGCATGTACATCCTTACAGCCGCGCAGAGCTACCAGGCAGCACTCGAGGCGGCACAACTTGGGCATGGTCTGCTGACTTACGCGCTGGTCGAGGAGGGACTCAAAACCGCAATCGCTGACAGTGAGCCAAAAGACGGTGTGGTGAGTGCGAAGGAGTGGTTAGACTTTGCCACCGAGCGCGTGCCCCAGATGCAGGAAGAGAAAATGAAGCAAGGTCGGGGCATCGGCCTTGAGATCGCGTTCACTGAAGGTGAGCAGAAAATCGACGACCCGGAGAAGCGCACTGTGCAACGCCCGCGCGTTTTTTACCGTAGAGAGTTGGACGCGAATCCACTCGTGATCGCGAAGCCGTGAACCTGAGTGCTTTAAGGATTGGAATTGAAGGCAAACTGCGGTTGACGAGATGCCGGATCCAGTAAAACTCGAAACGAGTTTTGCCACTTACGTTACAAGTTACGAGGTCAAGGATGGTGAGTTGATTTTCAAACGTCACCTTTCGCAGCGGGCTATTACCATTCCTGTTGAGCAATATGATGCTGTGCGCAATTTCTACGAACGGATGCGCGCCGCGGAGCAGGCGGCAGTAGTGTTGGCGCGGAAATAAATCAATGTTAGCCGCCAGGGCTATCCGCTGATCAGCCGGGCGATAGCAAAAGCAGCCCCGGCTGCAGCGCTGCCAATCAAGGCAGTCTGTAATGCGCTTCGCAGTGGTTTCACACCCGTAAAGCGACCTTTAATAAAACCGAAAACAGATAAGGCTAACAACGTCACAACGATGGAAAACAGCAGTGCAGTCGAAGCATTGCCTGCGACGATGTAGGGAGTCAGAGGAATAAACCCGCCGGCGATATAGGCTCCCGCTATAGTCAAGGCGCTGAATAGGGCGCGTCGCGGATCGGGCTTCTCAAGTCCGAGCTCGAAACGCATCATAAAGTCTATCCAGTTGCTGGGTTGTCTGCGCAACGCCTGAACAATCGGCCATGTTTCATCTGCGGTGAGTCCGTAAGCCTGAAAAACCTCCGCTACTTCCCGCATCTCTTCGTGCGGAATTTCAGTGACTTCGCGAATCTCGCGCTCTCGTTCCTTTGCGTAATGCTCGGCATCGCTTTTCGCTGCAAGATAGCCGCCGAGACCCATCGCTATAGAGCCGGCGGCGATCTCCGCCAGACCGGCAGTTACGATGATGCCCGTTGAAATGGCTTTAGATCCAGTCAGCCCCGCCGCAAGGGCGAAGGGTACGGTCAAACCGTCAGACATTCCAATAACAATGTCGCGCACAACATCGGTGGAAGTGAAGTGTCGTTCGATGTGGGGAGTTTGTGGCATCGGAGATCTCCGGGTTGAAGTACATTTTTGAAACCTGATGCTTTGACCTTTGATGTTATAGTTAGCAGTTGTCGGTTAAGCATGGTACCAGGAGAAACTCTAGAACTTGCCTGCAAGCATAAGAACCCCGATAACAATAAATGCACTGGCCGCAACGCGCTTCACCCAAATGAGAGGAAGATAGTCTCCAATCACACTTCCGACCAGCACGCCCAGTGCGGAAACTGCAGCCAGCGCCAGAGCGGAGCCCACCAGGACAGACCAGGGCCGCTTAGTTTGTGCAGCCATGGTCATGGCAGCGAGCTGAGTTTTATCCCCCATCTCGGCCAAGAAAATCACTCCAAACGTGGTCAGAAATACGCGTAGGTCCATCTGATCTCCTTCTCAAACAAATCTTGCGCACCAGGTATGTCAATCACATCTTGACAAAATATCCGAATAAAAATCGAGCAAGGCCGGTTCCCAATATCACCCAGAACGGATTGACTCTGAAACGCAAAAGGACGAGCGCCGCAATCACAGCCAGAGTTAGCCCGAGCCATGAGTGAATTCCGGCAAGGCCCAGGCTCCACGCCGCCGCGATTAACAATCCCACTACTGCTGGCGTGACGCCTCTCAGAAAAGCCTGCACTTGCCGATTCGCTCGAAAACGCCGCAAGGAAGATCCCGCTGCCACGGTCATGACGAACGCAGGAAGAAAAACTGCAATCGTCGCGATCAACGCTCCCAGCGTTCCTGCCACACGATAGCCAATAAAGGTGGCCGTAATTAGCACCGGACCAGGTGTAAGTTGTCCCAACGCGGTCGCGTCCGCAAACTCCTGGTGTGTCAACCAATGATTGGTGCGCACTACTTCTGCCTCAATCAGGGGGATCATGACGAAGCCACCACCGAAAGTGACAGAACCCATACGCAGGAATACAGACGAGAGAGCGAGAAGGAGCCCGAGCTTAGCCATGAGCGGCATTGCAAGCAGAAGAAAACCAGAAGATCTCAGTTTCTTTCCAGGACCCGGTTCAGCCGTTTCCTCGCCGGCTTCCCTCTCATCAGCTTCTGCTTGACGCCTGAGGCGCTCTTCCGCCAGCGCGCGGGTGAGATACCCACCGACAAAATTCTTTTTCTCGATTTCGTCCAGGCGCGCGCGTCTGCGTGCCGCAAGCCGGCGAATGCGACGCCATCTTTGCCAGCGCTTTTCGGCAAAGGAGTCAATGTAGATTCCGATCAATCCCGCTGCGAGAATTATTTCTATAATGGTAGCGCTAAAAAAAATCACGCCAGTTGCCGATAGAGCCGTGATGTACCACTGCCACGGATTGGTCAACGTGTTTCTGCCAATCCGCCATGCTGCGACCAGGATTACGGCGACCACGGCCGCATTCAGTCCGTGGAACAAGCGGTCGGTATCCGGTAGCGATCTGAGGTGTCGATAAAGAATTGCCAGCAGGATCATCATCACCATAGACGGCAAAATGAAACCGGTCATCGCGACCAGCGCGCCACGCCAGCCCCGTAATCGCAGACCGATGTAAGTGGCCGCATTCCCTGCGTTCGTTCCCGGAAGGCTCTGTGCGAGTGCAAAAGCTTCGGCGAATTCATGGTCAGTGAACCATCGTCTTTTATTCACCACCAGGCTGCGGATCTGTGCCATCACGGCCAGTCCACCGCCGAACCCTATTAACCCGATTTTGAGAAAGGATAGAAAGATGCCGCCGAGGGTGGGTAGTTGCGAGATGCGTTTTAGTCTTTTCCGCCCGTCGCGAAACTGTGCTCCTACGCGCCGTCCTCTTTGCCTTGCGTGTTCAAACACAATAATCAGATGTTAACTCAATTGTGGCTTTGTTAGCTCATGTCCAATGGCCCCGACGCAGGAGAGGTGTGCCGAGTGCTTTCCTCACGTGTTCATTTGTCAAATCATCAACTTGGAAACACGAATCATGGCAGCCGATGCAAAAGAGTATTACGCGAAGACTGTTCGAAATCTGTCGCCAAAAGAGCGCTTGCGGCTCGCGGCGATGATACTCAATGACCTCACAAGCTCAAACGGCGGGATCGACGTTAGCGATTCCTGGAGTGATCGAGATCTCCAGGACTTGACAGCATTCACGCTTTCTCACAGCGAGATTCCTCATGAACCAAAGAAGAAAAAGAATTCCTCAATCAGGTGATGTGGTCCTACTCGACTTTCCTGGAGTGAAAGAAACTAAGCGACGACTGCGACGGATCATATCCTTCATTTGAGTAACAGCCCCACAAACTTTCGCAGTTCATAGAAGACGCAGTCCCACTCGCCTTCCCACTTTTCGTAAACCTCACGTCTTCCGAAGCCGAGATAGTGCTCCAGCGGACCGGTGTAAACTCCCATCAAGTCCTTGTCGTCGATCGAATTCGAATCCGACTTGGGGACATACATTCCATGCGCGACACTGCCGCGTCAACCTAGCGAGATCAGACCTTTCGGAAGCAGATTGGAGATCTGTTCGGGTGAGAGACCTTTTAGTCTTATGTCAGCGATTGTCATTGGTTCCCCAGAGCGTCTGGGTTTGGAATTGTGGCTCGGCAAGCCTCACATTAGTTCCGGGTCATGGACTGGAAACTGCCGCACGACTGAGTTCCACCATTCGGCGCTGTGAATCTCTTGCGAAACGCTTCTGCAGCCTGCGTGCAAGCGGAAAGGTAAGTCTGACAAGCGGATGATGCGGACGCGAGAAGGCAAGGATGTCGTACCAAATAGAATCGTCGTCACCGTGCCATTCCACGGTAAAGCGTTCTTCGCCTTCCTCTGCATGATCCGGCAAGGTGCCATAAGCGAAACCAAATCTCTTGTTCTGGCTGTCTTCGTTGATTAGATAAACAACCCGGCACGCGTTGAGCGACCAAAAGCCATATGCACGAGTCTTAACCGCGACAGTGGCGCCTACCTCAATCACGACATTAGGCGGGGCAATCCTGGCCCACCCAAGATCGAAATGACGCCAATGTCGTAACGCTTCGACTGCCCGCTGATAGACTCGCTGACCGCTACCGATTTGAATGCGGTTGTGGTCGATGGTGTAAACCCGCGGCGGAATCCCGTTAGTGCTCCCCACTGCTTCATATGAGAAGGGCAAATCACGCTGACTGGTGATGAATTTACTAATGACGTCCGCGGATGGTTCCGTTGGCAGAAACATCGACTAAGGTTTAACTGTCCTTCTTTTTGCTATCCACTGAAGCAGCGCGCGCCCGCGGGTGATGACGATCATAGGCCGAGCGAAGATGGCGATCCGTGATGTGTGTATAGATCTGTGTGGTTGAGATATCGCTATGTCCCAGCAGCGCCTGAACTGAGCGAGAGTCGGCTCCATGTTGAATGAGGTGTGTCGCAAAACTATGCCGCAGGGTGTGCGGAGAAACATTCTTGATGCCTACCTGGTTGGCGTAGTCGCTGATCAATGACCAGGCGAGCTGCCTGCTTATCGGTTTTCCGCGGTTCAAGAAAAAGTAGGGCGAAGTTGTTTTGCCATAGCCGGACTTGACCGACGCATATTGCTGCACCCAGTGAATTGCGCTCTTGCCAATCGGCACGTGTCGCTCTTTGCTTCCCTTGCCGTGACAAACCACCAGACCTGACAGGATGTCGAGGTCAGCTTGTTTCAGCCGAATGAGTTCAGACACTCGCAGGCCCGCCGCATACATCAACTCCAGCATGGCGCGATCTCTTATGCCTTGTTCCGTGGCGATATCCGGCGCGGCGAGTAAAAGATTCATTTCATCTTCAGTGAGAAATTTTGGCAAATAAGCAAAACGTTGGGGTGTGTCGAGCTCTTCCGCAGGATGGCTTTTGATGTGGCCATCCAGCATCAGAAATTTGAAAAAGCCTCGCACAGCACTGACGGCCCGCGAAACAGAAGCCGGGGCAAGACCTTCACGTGAAAGACTGCTAATCCACTTGCGCAGATCGCTGCGAGTTAGTTCCTGGATAGGCTTACCGTTCTTCGTTGCCCACTCATTCAACCTTCTAAGATCGCGAGAGTAGCTTTCGAGAGTAAGACGGGCAAGCCCCTTCTCGACCTGGATGTAAGTGAGAAACTCTTTTGTTACATCGCGTTGTTGGGTGTTAGTTTGCAATTTACAGTCTCTTCAGTTTCCCACGTTAAAGTACTTCTCCTTCTAGATCCAACACACAGAGACAGCGCGGCTTTCAGCCGCAACCAAATCCCATCATCGTGCGCCGAAGGCGCCAAAAGAAGGTAGCCAACTCAACTATGACACACAAGACTTTGCCGGAGAGTAAGGCCGCCGGCATTATAGACACGTATGTTCGCTTTAGTGGTGGGTTATTCGTAACGGAGACACTCGATAGGATCGAGACGAGAGGCTTTGCGCGCCGGCCAAACACCAAAGATTATGCCGACGCCAATTGATACGGAGAGCCCGGTTATCACAGCCCAGGCTGGAATCAACGCAGGGAGCGCGGGAATTAGTAGCATCAGGATGCGGCTGAGTCCGACGGCGAGGATTACTCCGAGCACTCCACCCAAAAACGTGAGCATCATTGCTTCAAAAAGAAACTGGAGAACGATATCTTTGCGACGCGCCCCAATTGCTTTCCGAATGCCAATCTCCTTCGTTCGTTCAGTGACGCTCACAAGCATGATGTTCATTACTCCGATGCCGCCCACCAATAATCCCAGGCAGGAGATGGCGATGGCAATGAGACCCACCATCGCAAAAATGCTGTCAAATTGTTCGATAAACTTGTCGGCAGTCTTAATGTCAAAGTTATTGGGATCCCCAAATTTCACGTTGCGACGCCGGCGTAGAATCTCTTCCGACTGCTGCAACGCTTCAGACAATTGCCCCGAACGTCCGCGAATCACAAATAAAATATAGCCCTTGGCCGGTGCTATTTTCTGGGCGGTGCGAAATGGAATAAAGACGGCATTGTCTTCTTCATTCTCGCCAAAGAAGCCGGCCTTTCTCTTTTCCAACACGCCCACTATTTCGAAGTTGTAACCGCCCATGCGTACCTGAGTGCCGGCAATTTGATTCTGACCGGGGAAAAGAGCGTCTGCGGCGTTAACGCCGATGACCATTACGTTGGCGCGTTGCTGGTCATCAGACTCGGTAATAAACCTTCCTTCCCTCAGGACAATATTGCTGATGTCCGCGTAGTTTGGCGAGACACCCTGCGTATTGCCCCAGCGGTAATTGTGTCCATGGTAGGTAACGTTGTCGTCAAACGGGCCACCGCCATAGCCGACGTTCGGAGCGACGTGTGCAACGTCTTCAACCGCGCTAGCCTGTGCCTTGATGGCCTCCGCATCAGCAACTGTCAGAGGTTTTCTCAATCGCTCCGAGCGATCTTCGCTCGTACGCGGGCCGGTTGAGAGATGGAATGCATAGATGTTATTGGTCCCGTACTCTTCGATCATGGCGATGATGTTTTGACGCAATCCGGTCAGGATGGAGGCGATCGAGATCGCCGTCATCACGCCAATAACAATTCCCAGCACTGTCAAAAAGCTCCGGAATTTGTGAGAGCGTACGCTATCCAGCGCCATCGCCAACGTTTCGCCAAGAGCACTTTTTGGGAGCCGGAGTTTCATTTCAGCTAAGTCGCCTGTGTCAGAGCGAGAATGGGATCGAGTTTAGCTGCTCTGAATGCGGGATAAATCCCCGCGATCATTCCAATGACAGTAGATACGATTAATGCGAGCAGGATGTAGCCAATTGTTATCGTCATCGTTATGGAAGCGAGGGCAGTAATAAGTACAGTTACACCCCATGCCAGCAGCAGCCCCAACACGCCACCGAGCGCGCAAAGAAGTCCCGACTCTATAAGGAACTGGAGCAGTATCTGCCGTCGCGTAGCACCAACGGCCTTTCGCAAGCCGATTTCAAAAGTCCTCTCAGTGACACTTACCAACATGATGTTCATTACGACGATGCCACCGACGATAAGCGTAATCAAAGTTATTGGCACTACTACCTTCGCGATGCTGCCGGTGAACTGATCAATCTGATTGTTCAATTCTTCGACGTTAACGAGTCCGAAGTCGTCTTCGTCGTTCCCGTTCAGCCGGTGCTTGTTTCTGAGTGCTACCCGTGCGTCTTCGATCGTTGCTTGAAAGGCTTCACGATTTCGAGCGCTTCCATGAATCTGCAAACCGTTGCGCCCGAAAATCTGTAGATGCGTTGTGACAGGAATATAGATGTGGCGGTCAAACGAGTCGCCAAAAAATGAACCTCGTTTTTCTTCTACTCCGACTACTTGCATGGGCAGCCCGCGAACCTTAAGTATCTTGCCGACGGCCTCTGTATTGGGAAAGAATTTATCTTTGATATCACTGCCGAGCACGCAGACAAACGCCGACCGCTGCACTTCGTCGTTGGATATGAAACGGCCGCGGTCGAGGGTCTTATCTTCAATATCCACCATGTTGGAGGAGGCGCCGAAAACTATTGCTGCCGGAAACTCGATACCATCCTGCTTCAAGTCTGACTGGGTGCCAACTTCCGCCCCTACCTCCGCACAAGAGGAGCAGTGGTCGCGCACCCATTCGTAATCGTCCCAGTTGAGCCGCTTATTCCGGCGATTGCGTCGCTCAAACTCGTCATCACTCAGATGCCCCTGGAACGCCATCCGAGCAATCATGAAATGATTGCTACCGAGCACTTTGGTCACTTTTTCAACCACGTAAGTGTTGAGACCGCTAATCGAGGCGCCCACCGTGACTACTGAAGCCACGCCGATAATGATCCCGATCAGAGTCAGAAAAGCGCGAAGTTTGTGGGCGAAGATCGACTGCACGGCGATCTTCAGAGCATCGGCATAGAAAGAGAAAAAGGCTTTCATAAGAACCGCGAGCGGCAGCTATCCTGTTCGCCACTCGGTGTACGACATTAAAGCTGACAAAGTTTATCAACAGTTTGGCGCCGGAATGAGGACCCTTTAAGGCCGAAGGCCCTGCCTGCGAACCAGGCACAGGTTCCCAATTTGATTGACGCTTGAGTGGAGGGATTTATTAACAAACAACCAAGTGTGGCTCATTCCAATTTAGTCGTTGATTATCCGAATTCTCGTATCGATGTTTCTCCGGTAATCATCCGCTATCGCCGACTGGTCGAATTATTTTCCCGAGCTGATCCAATTCAACCGAGTTCCGCCGCCGCTTCCGAGGCGGGCCTGACGGCAAACTTGTCTGCCCAGCGGATGCGACCCGTGACTTGCATAACCACAAACAACGTTAGAACTGAACCAATGGTGATGGCGAGTCCGGTGAATCCCTTCAGGAAAAACGCGTAAGAGAACATCACGAGATAGATGAATTGCGCCAGGGCAGCCTCTCTGCTGGCAAAGCGGATGCCCACTACGAGTCGTAGATAGCTGACGACAAGAAAGACTGATACCGCAGCCGAGATCGCAAATGAAGCGTGAATCGAAACATGATCTACCAGGTAGGCAAGCAAAAGATGAAACGAGAAAAATGCTGCAGCGAGAAAGAAGTAATTCATCGGGTGCAGTTCAATTCCGCGCATCGTAGTAATGATCAACATCAGAAAGAAAAAGAAGAAGAGTGATACTGGCGCAAAGAAACTAATCTTTCCGGCGAGTGGACCGGGTTGGAGTTTTTCCGGCATCACCATGGCTATTTGATAACCCGACAGCAGGCTCTTGTAAGACCAGGTCAATGCCCATCCGTTATCCGTTTCCTGTTTATCCGACGGTGAGAGCGTGTTCTCAGGAAAGTCGATATCTTTAAAGTTTGTGTTCATGTGCAGCGAAAAGTCACGCACCTGCGTTACGTCCGCGCTGCCGAAGCTATAGCGCCACTGATTCAAACCTTGTGAATGGTATCCCACAGCGAGTTGCGCGAGTTTGCCGGGCGCAATTCTTGCGGAAGCGGTCGCTGCGTTCTTTTGATTAGTGAGTGAGACCGGATTGCCATCAACGGTAAAAGTGAGATCGTCATAAATTGCCTGGGCTGTAGGAAAATCCAGCTTGAAATCAATTAACTGTTCTTTGTCACTGGTGTTGCGAAAACCATAGACTCCGGAGAAAGCAACTTTGTAGGTACCGTACCAGAGCAGTCCTTTTTGGCGATGCTCCAAGTTAAGATCGACATTGACCGCGCTGCTCTCCAACGGCAGATTCTTGATCAGTTCCTCCTGCACGATCTTAGTAATCTTCCTCCCATTTTCGATAGTCTCTTCCGGTCTTGAAATAACTGTCTTGAAATAGGCAGTCGGCGGCCCCTGGTTTTGCTGTGTCCCCCATGTGGAGGCGACCCTATCCTGCGACACCGAGTCGGAATCATAAGTGCGGGAGAAAATTGTGCCCCCGAGAATGACCCACGCCACTGAAGTACAAACAAAAATAAACGCGATAGCGATGATTCTCTTGGTCATGGTGAATTGCTCCCAAATTTCGGTCCTGTTTGAAATTATTTGACGAACATCTTGTCTCGATTGTCAGGCGCGACTTGCGGGTGGGCAATGGGGTGACCCATAGACAGAACCTGGAAAAGCAACATTTGTTTGGTTCCTTTCCACATCCGGAAAAGACCCTCGTCCGAAGAACACGTGCCTTGCGAAGCGATTGAGTAGCGGCAGCCTTAGGCCGGCGCAGGCTAATTCCATCAAAGCAGGCTGACGCAGACTCGAGGCGACCCGGCGCATCCAGAGACGCGACGTAAATCTGGCGCGAAACAATTCCCCTGAGTAATTCGTCAGGACCTCTGTATT
>WNFY01002077.1_pt1 | contig 19038 bp, 16 predicted proteins | sample 5400091 | NCBI WGS metagenome assembly WNFY01 (sample SAMN13153364, study PRJNA577476) | soil metagenome | isolation source: 60 cm soil or saprolite under grassland replicate 1 | place: USA:California | collected 2016-06-15
AGACAGTCAGGTTTGGCAGGGTGACCAAGAGGTTTACGCCGAGTAGCCGGTCCTGCCATTCGGGGGCCGTGATCGCCGCTGCCAGCGCGGAAGAGTCGAGGCGGTCCGCGACGTTATCGATAACGGCGCAAGGTTTCGAGGCCATCAGCACCGCGGTGATACGTTTCCGCCATTCTTCCTCATCACGCCCCGGTGCCATGACGGCCGCACCGGTTGGCGCGGACGGTATCGCGCAGACATCGGCCAGGAGGCCCTTGCCGCTGCCCGGCGTCGGCGAATCGATGACGTGCAGTGGAACCGGCGAAGCGATCAAGTGACGGACGAAGGGCACGAGCAGCAGGGCCAGGGCATGCGCCCAAGACGCCTCGTCGGCGAAGGGGAAGTCGCACAAGAGGTCGCACATTAGCGCCAGCGCCTCCTCAACCGACGCGATTTCTGGTAGGTCGAGGCGAGGCCCGACATAGAGCAACCGCGACGCCGCGTGGTAGCCGGGTTCTGTGACTATCGTCTTGTCGCTAGCGAGCACAGGGCCAGTGACAAGCGCCGCCAATGCAGGGATCCCCGGCCAGTGACCGAGCGCTAGGGCGTCCTTGACGACGACTGCAGGCGGCGGCGCGTTGCGGTCGCCTCTGTTAGCGGGCACCACCCAGTCTGCGGCCCGGGCAAGCTCACCTCGCAGTGCATCGAGCGAGAGCGCCTGCACCGCAGGCCGCCCAGTTTCGTCCTCCTCGATTCGGACAAGCGTGCCGCCTCGGACGAAGACTCCGGGAGGGCTATTGGCAGCGACGAGAGCACCTAATGCCTCCGCAGTACTGTCACGGAGTTGCCGATTGGCTCCGATGATTCGGGGCAGACCGCTCTCGCTGCCTCCGTTCGTGCCCGAATAAGATTCCGTGGCGGTCCTCAGGGCATTGTCAATCGTCGGTTCACGGTAGGTCTCCCGTTCCCACTTCTCACGGTAAAGACCGGAACGCCGGAATAGCCGGTCCAGCTGGACGCGGTCTCGCGTCCAGAAGGCGAGAATGCAGAGCAGGGCCGCGTCGGCCTGGCTCTCACTTTCATATCCGCTCGCGTCGCCAGACCAGAGGCGCTCAAACTTGGCCCTGTTCTTCGCAATCCGTGCCCGCCGCAGCACCTCTTCGTCAGCAATTGAAGGCGCCTCTTCAGGCTTGTGACCGTTCGTTCCCTGTCGACGGACAGGGAAGACCCAGGCATGGAGGAGTTCGAGTTCGCGTTGGCGGTTGGGGACCGTACTCATGTAAGTGCCCTCCCCGTGACGCAAAAGAAGCGGGCCTCTCCATACATCTCGACGTGTTGAAGTCGCTTCCTACCTGCGGGTAGCTGGCCCTTGACGATGATGTGGATGCCCGTCCGGGACGGGGATAGTTCGGTGTAGCCGTCGAGGTAATCCACGATCGCCTGCGCCCACGGCTCGACCGCCTCCGTCACCGGGTCGACGCACTTATCGAGGTCGATGCCGACATACGGATCATCACCGGTGAACACAAAGCCGACGCCGGCGAGCCCGTAGTCTTCCGCAGCCGCCGTCGCCTCATCGAACGACGCCCAAGTGCTCGGGTCAGTCGTGCTCGCTCTTGTACCGCTGTGCGGGTCGATGGGCACCTTCGTGCGCTTGCCGTCGCGCACCTCGTACCGCCAGCTCACCCACTGCCCCATGTCGCGCAGCTCGCTTGGGATGGTCGTTGCGGCAGTCGCGATCACGCCCGATCCCTCCGCGCCTTGGAGGACTTCAATGCCAGCCGGGTAAAATGCAGCTTTTTCGCCAACTCCGCCCTTCGAAGGCGTTCCGCCTCGGGCAAAACACCGTCGGGGTCCACTTCCCGCTCAAAGCGGCGGTTAAACGCGTCACGCGCGGGGCCGGTGTTCGTCTTGCCCTGGGCGTGGAGGGAGAGAGCCCCAATTCTGCCCCGTAATGTTGCGGTGCTGTCCTTCGACAAATAAAAGCCTCGAGCATCGTGCTCAAGGCTTTTGCAACTGACCTGGTCACCCCGGCCGTAAGGCCTCGGTCCAGTGCTCAGCACCCTGGCGTGCCCAGACGAGGCACGGGCTTGCGCGCTGGCGCCCGTCTGGGGGCGACCCTTCCATATCGGGGCGGTCGCTACCCGCCTATATCATACGAAAATCAACTCCCAAGGAAACCCCCCTTATCAGTGTTTTTTGATTTGGAACTAAAGTCTTCCGCGCCTGATCTTCGCCTCGAAGTCAGGGTCCGCCTTCAATCGGCGGTAAAGCAGTGTATCTGTCTGGCCCTGCTCCTCGAGATAGCGCATCACGTCACGAGGGGTCTTGACCTTCGGGTCGTTCAAGGACGCGATAACATCGCTCGGCACCTTGAGCCAGTCGGCCATCGCCGGGGTCTCGAATATCCCGTCCGTCCGGCGGCGTTTCTTAGCCACGTGACCCCACCAGTGCAGCTTTGCCGGGACGCCCGCGTCCGGCGCATCCTGAGCGATCTGACGCGCCCTTGATCACAGCCGGTCTCCGAGGGCCATACGTCGGTGGGACGCGAGGGCCCGCTCCGTCGCCGTGCTCGCTGCATACCTCGCGACCATCGTGCGCGACCTCCAACCGGTTAGGCGCATGAGGTCGGTTTCGGCTCCACCTTCTGCCAACCACGCGTGGGCGAATGAATGCCGAAGCTGGTGGGGGTGAATCTCGCCAAGCCCGGCCTGCCGTCCGCGCCGGCGGATTAGTTGGCCGATGCCGTAGTCCGTCAGCCGCCCTTTGCGGCCGAGCCACAACCACTGCGAGGCGGCTGCCGCGTGCAGAGCCCTCTTGCGCAGGTACCGGTCGAGGGCCCTCGCCGTTTTGTTGCCGATGGGTAGCACCCGTTCGCGGCGGCCCTTCCCCAGAACGCGCAAGATGTTCTGCGTCAGATCAAGATCATTGCGCTCATCCGCGTTCGGATTCCAGCGCAAACCGGCAAGCTCGGCCCGCCGGGCGCCAGTATCGATGAACACGCGGATGAGCGCGGCGTCCCGGCGACCGGCAAAGGTCTGGTCCTTCTCGCAGACGCCAATCAGCGCCTTCAGCTGTCCCTCCTTCAGCACGTCGGGTGGGTTCTCGGGCACCCTGGGCGGTTTCATGTGCGCCATCGGTGAGGTCTTTACTTCCCCCTCCTCGACCAGCCACTTGAAGAAGCTCTGAAGGCCGCGATAGCGGTTGTTCGCCGTCGCTGGCTTGAACTGCTCGCCGTTTGGCTTGCGCCGGTTGAGCAGATCGGTCATAAAGGCTTCGCAGTGTTCCCGGGTAATATCCGCCACGCGCTGCGGCATACCCTGCTCTGCGAGAAACCGGCCGAACTGGTTGCACGACTCCAGATAGGTGATCTGGGTCTTTGGCGACAAGTTCTCGGCCCGTAAGTGACGGCCGAACGACTCGACGTTTACGCCGATGTCGCCGATAATGGGCTGCGTGGCTGTTGGCATGATTACCGCTCCTTTCGATAGGCGGTCCAGTTATCGGCTCCATCGGTGTCTGGACCGCCGCCTGCATTGTCATAGTTATATGACATTCGAGCGGTATGCGGCACGCCCGTCCAGGGCGAATTGTCGGTTATCTGCTCTAACTAAATACGAAATCGACGGAAATGCCGAGCGGGCGTAGCTCAGCGGTAGAGCATCTGCTTCCCAAGCAGAGGGCCGTGGGTTCGAGTCCCATCGCCCGCTCCAGCTACGAAAATCGACTGACATCGACCGCCATAAGACGGTCTATTTCGTGCAAGCTTGGAAGCGTCGCCCTATCACCTCGTCCCACCTGAATGGCGGTCCGGCGGTTTGACACCAACCCGCCGGCAGGCGCACAATCGAGCGCTGAATAGCCAGCAGCCCATCAACGAAGGAGGTCGCCTTGGCCGAGGAGAGTATCAACGTAGCCCGCGAGAACATCGAGGCGTTTAACGCGGGTGACTGGGACCGTGTCAAATCGACCCTGGCGGCGGACTCCGTCTACGACGAGGTTGGGACGCAGCGCCGAATCCAGGGAGCCGATCAGATTATTGACGCTTTCAAGGGGTGGAAGCAGGCAATGCCCGACGTCAAGGGGACCGTGACGAACGCGCTGGCCAGCGGCAACACCGCCACGCTCCAGATAACCTGGGAAGGCACTCAAACGGGACCGCTGGCTGGGCCGGGCGGCACCATTCCTCCTTCCGGGAAGCGTCAAGTCACCCGTGCCGCGTTCATAGCTACTGTTGAGCAAGGCAGAATCAAAGACGCCTATCAGTACTTCGACATGATGACGCTGCTGCAGCAGCTGGGCGCAGCCCCACAGTAATCGAGCACCAGCGACAGACGTTTCCCCCGACGAGATCGCTTTTCCTGCGGTCCTGAGCGGGTTTATCTAACGCTGACCGCAGTGGAATTCTAGAATTTTTTGATCTAGCAGAAGTTGCGAAACAAACTGCCGTCCCGCCAGAATTGACCCATCATGGGCTTCTGCTCAGGGCGCTCGCCTTAATAAGGAGGAGGAGATGGCCGAGATCAAAGTGTACGGTGCTCCCTGGTGCCCCGACTGCAAGCGGGCGAAGAAATTCCTCGGCGAGCAACGCGCCGCCTACGACTGGACGGACATTGACCAGGACCCGGAAGGAATGCGCTTCGTCGAGCAGCTCCAGAACGGCGGCCGCACCATCCCCACGATCGTATTCGCCGACGGCAGCCACCTGCTCGATCCTTCCAACGCCGAGCTGGCGCGCAAGCTGGGCCTTCAGCTCAAGGCGCAGCGGCCTTTTTACGACCTGGTCATCGTCGGCGGCGGGCCGGCCGGCCTGACGGCAGCCATCTACGCCGCGCGCGAGGGCATCGACTGCCTGGTCATCGAAAAGAGCGCGCTGGGCGGAAACGCCGGCGTGACCGAGCGCATCGACAATTACCCGGGCTTCCCGGAGGGCATCGGCGGAGGGGAGCTCGCCGACCGCTTCATCGCCCAGGCCCGGCGCTATAACGTCGAGCTGCTCTCGGCTGTGGGCGTCGAAAGCGTAGCTGCGGACGGCGAGGACCTGAAAATCATGTCCGACCAGGGACACGAATACGGGGCTCATTCTGTTCTTATCGCCACAGGGTCGGCCTATCGTCGCCTGGGCGTCCCCGGCGAGGACGGCCTCATTGGGGCGGGCGTTCACTTCTGCGCGACCTGTGATGGCCCCTTCTACAAGGGCGCCGACGAGCTGATGGTGATCGGCGGTGGCAATTCCGGGCTTGAGGAAGGGCTCTTCCTTACGCAGTTCGCGAAGAAAATTCGCGTCCTGGAGCGCGGCCCGGAGCTGAAGGCGTCGCGCCTTCTCCAGGATAAGGTTAGAAATCACCCGCAGTTCGACGTGCACACGAGCACGCAGGTGACGGAGCTCAAAGCGAAGAACGGCAAGCTCGGAGAGGTGCTCGCGAAAGACCGGGCGACGGGTGAGAGCAAGACTTTCCACCCGGCCGGGGCGTTCGTCTTCATCGGGCTCGATCCGAACACCAAGTTCTTGCGGGGCTCTGTCTCGCTGGATAATGCAGGCTTCATCGTTACCGATGAGGTGTTCCAGACATCGCTCCCCGGCGTCTTCGCCGCCGGCGACGTCCGTCTAGGCTCGACCAAGCAGCTCGCAGCCGCTGTCGGTGAGGGCGTGGCGGCGCTCCTCCACATCCGCCAACACCTCCAGAAGCACTCGCATATCGGTAAACGCGAGGGGGCGATGGCCGCCTGACGCCAACGCCCGACGACAAGTCTTCGTATGATAAGGCGGATGTCGGACGAGCCTTATCCTCCCATAGGCGACTACGCGCTGCTGGGCGACATGCATTCCTGCGCGCTGGTATCCAAGTCCGGCTCGGTTGATTGGTGCTGCTGGCCCCGCTTCGACAGCCCCTCTGTCTTCGGCCGTCTGCTCGACTGGGAGAAAGGCGGGCACTTCCAGCTCGCCCCGCGGGGCGTCCGGTCCGTCAGCCGGCGCTACGTTCCGGGGACGAATGTCCTGCAGACGACCTTCGAGACGGATTCGGGCTCCGTTCAGCTGAGCGACTTCATGCCGGTCCACCCCCACTCGCGGCCCGAGCAGCCGCGCGAGGTGGGGACGCGCCAACAGATCGTTCGCATCCTCGAGTGCACCAGCGGGAGCGCGGACGTTGTGCTCGAATGTCACCCCCGCTTCGATTACGGCACGATAGTGCCCCACGTCGAGCTGTCCGCGCCTAACTCGGGGTTCGCTCACGGCGGCTGCGATGCCGTCTCCATCTGCTGCTCGGCGCCCCTCCAGGAGGTTGAGGGTGGGTTCCACATCGAACCGAGGCTGAGCGCTGGGGAAAAGCTGGCTGCCGCGGTCAAATACGAGTCGCTATTCTCTCACGAGGCTCAAGCACTGGACCTCGCGGAGCTCGAGGAGCGCCTGGAGGAGACCGTGCGCTTCTGGCGACAATGGTCCTCCGCCTGCAGTTATGACGGGGAGTATCTCGAGGATGTTTTGCGGTCTGCTCTGACGATAAAGGCGATGACGTACGCTCCCTCGGGCGCGCTGCTCGCCGCCGCGACCACCTCCTTGCCGGAGGTGATCGGCGGAGAGCGGAACTGGGACTATCGCTTCACTTGGATTCGGGACGCCACCTTCGCCCTATACGCCCTGGGTATTCTCGGCTATCGGGAGGAAATGGAGGCGTTCAAGGACTGGCTGGAATGGAGCACCGTGGGCCGCGCCGCCGACCTCCAGCTTATGTACGGCATCGGCGGAGAACGCCGCCTCACCGAATTCGATCTCCCCGAGCTTGAGGGCTATCGTGGCTCGCGACCTGTGCGTGTTGGCAACGGCGCCTACTCGCAGTTCCAGCTGGACATCTATGGGGAGATCCTGGACTCGGCGCACGTCTACCGCCGGTTCGGTGGCGAGATGGACGAGAAGTACTGGCAGTATCTACAGCGCGTTGTCGACTTCGTGATCGAGCACTGGCGCGAACCCGACGAGGGCATCTGGGAGACTCGTGGCGGCCGGCGGCACTTCGTGTTCTCCAAAGTCATGTGCTGGGTGGCGCTCGACCGCGCGATCAAGGCCGCCCGGGCGCTCAACCTGCCCGGCGACGTCGAGAAGTGGCGCGCCGTGCGGGCGGAGATCAAGGCTGATGTGCTACAGAAAGGATTCGACTCTGAGCGCGGCGTCTTCGTCCAGTCCTACGGGAGCAAAGCGCTAGACGCCAGCAACCTGATGCTGCCGCTGGTCGGGTTCATCCGGGCGGACGACCCGCGCATGCGGGCAACGATCGAGGCGACTGAGCGCGAGCTGACATCGCCGCACGGCTTCGTCTACCGCTACCTGGGGATGGACGACGGCCTCGAAGGCAAAGAGGGAACCTTTACGATCTGCACCTTCTGGCTAGCGGACAATTTCATCGCCCTGGGCGAACTTCAGAAGGCTCGCGCGCTTTTTGGGAAGCTTCGCGGCTACGCCAACGACCTCGGGTTATTCAGCGAGGAGATCGACGCTGACACCGGCGCGATGCTTGGCAACTTTCCGCAGGCGTTCAGTCATCTGGCCTTCATTAACACTGCAGTGCTGCTGCATAAGGCCGAAGTCCACGGCTTTGCGCTGCCGAGGGCGGAGAAGCAACCGGGGCGATGAAAGCAGTCGTCGTCGCGCCGGGGCAGGCGGGTAGCGGCCGGCTGCAGGAAGTCCCCGACCCGACCCGGCGGTCGGGTGAGGTGCTCGTCCGCGTGCACGAGATCGGTATTGACGGGACCGACGCTGAGATCCTCGAAGGACAGTACGGCGAGGCGCCTCCCGGCGACGATTACTTGATCATCGGGCACGAGTCGCTCGGACGGGTGGAAACCGTCACCGACGGCGCTGAGGACCTCGCGCCCGGCGACTGGGTTGTAGCGATGGTACGCCGTCCCGATCCTGTTCCATGCCGGAATTGCGCCGCCGGCGAGTGGGATATGTGCCTGAACGGCCTATACACGGAACGAGGAATCAAGGGGCTGCACGGCTTCCTGTCCGAATACTACGTCGAGCAGCCGCGCTACCTGGTGAAATTGCCGGGCGAGCTGGCCGCCGTCGGCGTGCTCCTCGAGCCGCTCACTATCGCGGAGAAAGCAGTGGACCAGATCCAACGTATCCAGTCGCGGCTGGTCTGGGAGCCGAAGCGGGCGGTCATTCTCGGGTCCGGCCCGGTCGGGCTTCTCGCGGCTATTCTGCTCCGCCTGCAGGATCTGGACGTCCATGTTTATGACCGCGCGGGACCCGGCCCAAAGAGCGCGCTGGTAGAGGCAATGGGAGCGCATTACATCTGGGCAGAGAAACGCCGCCTCGGCCATAAGCTGGCCAACGAGATCGGCCCTGTCGACATCATCTTCGAGGCGACAGGGTACAGCCCACTGGCGTTCGACGCCATTGACACAGTCGCGCCGAACGGGATCGTCTGCCTCTCCGGCGTCAGCGGCGGCGGCCGCAGGCTGGAAGTTTCGGCGGATCACCTGAACCTGGAGCTGGTCCTGGGAAACAGGGTCGTCTTCGGCACCGTAAACGCAAACCGGCGCCATTTCGAATCCGGAGCGCGGCATCTGAACGAGATCGAGGCGCGCTGGCCCGGCCTCCTTCCGCGCATAATCACCGCGCGGCTTCCCATCGAGCAGTTTGCCGAAGGTGTTCTGCGGGGGCCGAACGATGTCAAGAAGGTGGTCGAAGTCGCTCCCATCACCGTCAGCGGAGCGATCGATGGTGACGAGCGAACATAGTCAGGCGGCGTCAATCCGTTCGAGCAGTTCCGCGTACTGAGCGAGGTGCCTGAGCGGGACGTACTCCGTTCTCACTCGCTCGCGCGCTTGCTCACCCAACTGCTGCCTTAGCGCCGCGTCTGAGAGCAAGCGTCCCAGTAAGGACGCGAACGATTCCAGGTCATTGGGGTCTTCCAGCAGCAGGCCGTTAACATTGTTGGTGATCTGATCCTGGATGCCGCCTACCGCGCTGGCTAGCACCGCTCGCCGCTTCCACATCGCCTCGGTGACTGTCAGCCCAAAGCCCTCTCGAACGCTCTTCTGTACGACAACGGTTGCCTCCCTCTGCAAGGCGTTAACGATCGCGCCGTTCTCTTCGAGATCCGCCGTCGGCAAGCTGGCGAGGTGCACGCGGTCTCGGATCGCATGCGGAAGCGCTCGCCAGCGGTCGACCACCCCATCAAGTGTTTTAGCCGACTCTGGATCGTCCTCGATCGCGTGGACATTCGGGCCAGCCAGAATCAGCTCCGCGTCGAGGTGCGGCTCCATTTCAGCGAGGCGCGCGAAACCCCGCATTACGCCCGCGGGATCCTTCAACGGGTCCCATCTGGAGACCTGAACGACGAGCGGAGCATCCAGGGACGGAACCGCACCGAGCCCGATTACATCGACGCGGCGGTCTACACGGCCAGGCGACCCATCGAGCCGTACGAACGTCGGCAGCGCCTCGGAAGGATCACCGCCAACGAGCCCGGTATGGAGCAAGATCGCGCGTGCAACGTCGTCTTCCAGGTGCTGGTTCTTGGGCGAGAATGGGTCGATCGATGGGGGAATTATCGTGCTCCGGTCATGATTGCAGACATCGGGAACGTACTGCTGTCGTGTGAAAACAGTGGCAGCGGCATCGCAGATGTATGGCGCCAGGAAGTTCCAACCCAGGTCGGTCTCCGGATTCGGGATATCGGCGCCGATATGACATCTCCAGATGACGATTGCCCCAAGTCCGCTCAGCGTGGGAGCGAGTCCTGCTGTCTGGGGATCGTGGAGGACTACAACGTCTCGCGGCCGGACCAGAGCGCTGATCTCGTCCGCGTTCGCACGGAGCACGTTCTCGTAAACAGCTCGTTCATCTACTGAGAGCGGCGAGCCGTCGCCGTATGAACCGTGGAGCGCATGGTGAAGCCGCTTGGTGATGCGAAAGAAGTCCGACGTGCCCCCGATCACGACCCAACGGGAATCGATTCCGAACCCGCGTACATAGGGCAACACTGAACGGAGCATCTCAGCGACTCCGCCGCCTATCGCGGTCGAGTTCACGCTCCATACGGCGCGTCCGGTCAGGCGCGAGCTCATTTCTTCACCCAGTCGCTTGGCCCGCGCGATGGGTTCGGCGCCGCTAATCGAAACGAATCGATCAATCGGCTGCGCGCCCACCTCTACTTCCTGGATGCGTATCACGCTGCCATCTTAAATAGCACAACGGGTTGACTGCTATCTTCAGGCTACAGGGACGGTCCGGTAATAATGATCGCGTTACACGCTGATATGCACTTCCCCGAGTGTCTCCGTGAGGCGATGGTTCTCCGAATAATCAACCGGCACGGCGATGATCGAAGGCACATCTAACCTCAGCGCCTCCTTTAACGCCGCCGGAAATTGATCGGCGGCTTTGATCGAGAACGCCGGGAGGCCGAATGCCTTGGCGAGCCCGACGAAATCTGGATTGCCAAAGTCCACGCCGTAGGACCTCCCAAACCTCGCCTCTTGCTTCCATTGAATCGAGCCATACGCCCCGTCCACCCAGACGACCGTGACGAAGGCGGTGCCTAACCGGCGAGCCGTTTCTAGCTCCTGCACATTCATGAGAAAGCCGCCGTCCCCGGTAACGACTACGACACGCCGGTCGGGCTCCGCAATCCTCGCTGCGATTCCACCGGGCACGCCGATGCCCATCGTTGCGAAGCCGTTTGAGATGATCACTGTGTTCGGCAGTTCAGCCGGGAAGAGGCGGGCGATCCACAGCTTGTGCACGCCGACGTCGCTGATTAGGATGTCTTCGGCAGAAAGCGTCTCTCGCATGTCGTGCAGGATGCGCTGGGGCTTCAGGGGCACGGCGTCCGATTTGGCGTAGGCGTTGAGTTCTGCGAGCACGGTGCTCTCGAGGCGTGCCTCATCGAACAAGGCCTCCCGCTGCCCACAGCACCCCGTTAGGGCTTTTAGCGCCTCGCCGATCTCGGAGACAATCTCCACATCCGGCTGATAATGCTCGTCGACTTCAGCCGGCAACGTGTCAATGTGGATGATCCGTTTGTCCCGGGCGAGGTTCCAGAGACGCGGAGCAAATTCCACGAGGTCGTACCCGACGGCGATGACGAGATCGGAATCAGCAAGGCCGCACATCTCGTAATCACGGTTCTGCAAGCCGACGGTCAGCCGGGCGAGCGGGTTCCTGTACCCCATCACGCCCTTGCTCATGAAGGTGTTGGCAGCAGGTATGCCGACCGTTTCGGCAAATCGCCTCAGTTCGTCCGCCGCTCGTCTGCGCACCACACCGTTGCCGGCGAGGATCATGGGCCGCTCCGCACGCTCGATTAGCTCCCCCGCGGTCTCGATTGCGTGGTCAGCCGGGCGCGGATATTCGAGGCGTCTAACGGTCAGCGGCTGCCCTTCAACACGCTGGGCGGCCACCTCCTCCGGCAACTCGATGTGGGTCGGCCCAGGCTTTTCGGTCTCCGCGACCTTGAACGCCTTGCGCACGACCTCGGGCACTACCTCAGGCTCCATGACACGCGCCTGCCACTTGGTGATCGATCTGAAGATCTGGGGCGTGCTGACGTATTGGTGCGCCTCCTTGTGGATGCTCGACAGGTCGGTCTGGCCGGTAATCGCGACGAGCGGGGCGTGGTCAAGGAATGCGTCGGCCACGCCCGTCACGAGATTGGTGGCACCCGGTCCGAGGGTTGCCAGGCAGACACCCGCCCGTCCGGTGAGCCGTCCGTAGACGTCGGCCATCAAGGCAGCACCTTGCTCGTGGCGGGTTGGAATAAACGCTATCTCGCTGGACGACAGCGCATCAAGCAGCGACAGCGTCTCCTCGCCCGGTACACCGAATACCTGCTCGACGCCCTCATTTTCGAGGCATCTGACAAGCAAATCGGCGGCTCGCTGCATCTCGGTGGTTGGGCTCGAAAAGGCAGTCTCTTTGTTAGGTTTCAAGTATACCCGGACATGCACATCCGGCCCGCCGAGTGCTTAAACTGGAGGCAGAAGCAGAGGTCGATACCAGGAGGTATGAGCAGATGGCCCTGCAATCGATTAACCCCGCCACTGAGGAAGTTCTAGCGACCTTCGAGGAATTCTCCTCGAATCAGCTCGATCAAGCACTGGACCGCACAATGCAGGCGTTCGATCGATGGCGCAGGGTATCGTTCGCAGAACGCAGCAAGCTGATGCGCGGGGCGGCCGACCACCTGCGAGAGCAGAAAGCCCGGCTGGCGGGCCTGATCAGCGCCGAAATGGGAAAGCCAATCGTAGAGGCCGAATCTGAGATAGAGAAATGCGCCTGGAACTGCGACTTCTACGCCGACAACGGGGAGCAATTCCTTGCCCCGCAGAGCACGCCGTCAAACGCGGCCGAAAGTTACGTTGCGTTCGAGCCGCTCGGGCCAGTTCTGGCAATCATGCCCTGGAACTTCCCTTTCTGGCAGGTGCTTCGCTTCGCTGCTCCCACCCTCATGGCCGGAAACACCGCGTTGCTGAAGCATGCATCAAACGTCTCTCAGTGCGCTCTCGCCATCGAGGAGACGTTTCTCGCGGCCGGTTTCCCGGAGGGCGTCTTCCAGACGTTGCTCGTCTCGAGCCAGCAGACAGAGGTATTGATCGATGACCCCCGCATCCGCGCGGTCACCCTTACCGGCAGCGACATCACCGGCAGCAAGGTAGGCGCGGCGAGCGGGCGGGCGCTTAAGAAGTCCGTCCTCGAGTTAGGGGGCTCTGATCCCTTTATCGTGCTGGCCGATGCCGATGTCACCGCGGCTGCCGAAACCGGCGTTCGGGCCCGCAACCAGAACGCGGGGCAGAGCTGCATCGCCGCCAAGCGCTTCATTGTGGTCGAAAGCGTGGCTGATGAATTCGAACAGCGCTTCAATGACGGCGTCGCGCATCTGAAAATCGGCGACCCGATGCAGCGAGAAACGCAAATCGGGCCGCTCGCTCGGGGCGACTTACGGGACAGTCTCGAAGAGCAGGTCCGGCGCTCAGTGGACGAAGGCGCTCACGTGGCGTTGGGCGGGCATCGCAGGGAGGGACGGGGCTACTTCTACGCGCCCACTGTGCTTACCCGGGCAACGCCCGTAATGACGGCCGCGCGAGAGGAGACGTTCGGCCCGGTCGCGGCCGTCATGCGCGCGAGAGATGCGGACGAGGCTGTCACGATCGCCAACCAGACTCCTTTTGGCCTGGGCGCAAGCCTATGGACGCGCGACATCGATCGGGCCCGCTCGCTCGCCAGGAGAATCCAGGTAGGGAGCGTATTTATTAATGGTATGGTCGCGTCCGACCCCCGATTGCCCTTCGGCGGGATAAAGCGGAGCGGGTATGGGCGGGAACTGTCCGCGTTCGGAATCCGTGAGTTCGTGAACATCCAGACCATATGGATCGGTCCGGCGAGCGGGTCAGGCCAGCCAGTCGCATCGGTCGAGTGAAGCCAATCGTCCATTCCCACGGCGTCACTGACAACCCGCCGTGATACTCAAGGTTATAGACTGGCGATAGACTGAATTTGAGGATCAGCGCAGGATTGCTAATGGTCGATGGGTCCACCCCTAACCCATCCCGCATGACGAGTCCCGGATACGGCTTCGAGAACTCGACATCGCGTCCGGGCGCACGGTTCCCCTGGAGTCGCGTTGAGGAGGCGCTTGCCGGTGCCCGCAATTATTGGATCGCGACCGTAACACCCGAGGGACGTCCTCATGCCGCGCCGGTGTGGGCAATATGGCTGAACAGCCGCGTCTATTTTTCGACAGGAAAGGAGTCGCGGAAGGGCCGCAACCTGGCCAGCAACCCGCACGCCACCGTGCATGTCGAAACTCCCGACGGTTCAGTCGTGATCGTCGAAGGACGAGCCGAAGAGCTCAGCGACGAGGCGAAGCTAAAGCCCGTTTGGAATGCATATAATCAGAAGTACAACTGGGAGGTCTCGGGATACCCGTTCTATATAGTGACACCGAGGATCGCATTTAGTTTCCAGGAGCAGCTGGGCGAGACGGCGACTCGCTGGACCTTCGCGCCTTAGCGTTTCGGATCGCGGCGAACCCGGATGCGGGCCGCGACGTTCAAGCCGAGGGAAACTAGATCCCGGCCGGTGTTGATGGCGATCAGTCCAGTCGACTGTACCTTCTCGTCCACCGTGATCGCCTGTCCTGGGCGCACGCCATGCCGGTCGAGATAGCGCAACAGCTCGAGGTCTTCCTCCAGCTCCTCCGATATGAACTCGACAGTCGCGCTATTCCCCGCTTCGAGAGTGTCCATCGGGACCAGGTCGGGGCTCAGGACGGCGCCGGTGCCGGGAATGGGGCTACCGTGCGGACAGGTCGTCGGATTGCCGAGGAGGGAGAAGATGCGGCCCTCGATCGCCGGCGTGAGGCCGTGCTCGAAATGATGCGCTTCATCGTGCGCTTCCGCCCAGCCCAACCCAAGGACATCGTTCAGGAACCGCTCCGAGAGGCGGTGTCGCCTCGCGACCTTCTCTGCCAGGTCGCGTCCTCGCTTCGTCAGGTGGATCGTCTTCTTGACGTCGACGCTGACAAGGCCATCGCGCGCCATGCGCCGAACAGTTGCCCACGCGGTCGGCGGAGTTACGCGCATCCAGCGAGAGAGCCGGGCCGAGATGATTCGCTCGCCTTCGGTCTCCAAGCTGTAAATAGCCTGAAGATAGTCCTCTACTTTCGGGGACGGAACTGATGCGTCACGCACAGCGCCTCCAGTTAGTGGTCATGCTGACAGTGTAACGCTAACGCGGACTAGGTCAGACGACGGCGCACTAGAGATTAGTAGGGGGCCTGGGTCGCGCCTGCGGCCTTGACGGTGATTTCGATAGTCGTCTCGATATCGCCTGGAACGTAGCATTTGATCTCGTAGGTGCCGGGCTCATCGGGTACGTCGAAACCGACCTCGCGGGTCTTTCCCTCAGGAACGACGACCTCCTCGAGCTTCGTGCCGCCCTCGCCCTCGACTTCGTAGGGCTCCTTACCGCTCTCGTTCTTGACTACTAAGTTGAGCTTCTCTCCGGCGGTGGCTTCCACGGTCTTTGGAGAGCATCCGGCCTGGCTCTGCGTGATGGGGACTTCGCGTCCGCCCTCGCCGCTGCTGCCGCACGCGACGCCAATGACCAACGTAGAGACGAGTGCGGCTGGTGCGGTGAGCCTCGCGATCATCTAGTCTCGACGAGCACCCCGGGCTCGGGAGTAGCCGGCGACGACGGCTCAACTGGCCTAGGCAGCCGGGGCGTTGGCCAGAGCAGATAGGCAGCGAGTACCACCACTAGGTACGTCCAGTAGAGAACGATCTGAGAGATCGCGGGCGCTGCGTCGTACCCGAGAACGGTATGCAAGAACTTGCCCAGCGTGGAAGTCATGGATATGAAGGACTCGCTGTCCCACGGACGGAAGCCCAGCTCAGAAATGAGCGTAGCCTCGTGCAGGGCGGTGAGTGCGTTGGTAAGAAGCCCGGCGGCGAGCACCATCAGCGCGATTGCAGAGCCAAGGAAGAACTGCCTAAGCGGCAGTTTCGCCGAGCCGTAGTAGAGAATCACCCCAGCCGCGGCTGCAATCACAAAGCCGAGAATTCCGCCAATCACGAACAAGCCGTCGGAACTCTGGTTCGTGGAACCGGCGAAGAGAAACAACGTCGTCTCGATGCCTTCCCGGCCAACGGAGGAGAATGCCAGCAGAGCCAGCGCCGCCACGGAGCCGCGGGATAGCGCAACGTCGATCTGATGCTTGAGCTCCGTGGAGATGCCGGCGGAGTTGCGCTTCATCCAGAACAGCATCCACGTCAGAACACAAACCGCGAACAGCATGGTGAAGCCTTCGAACGCCTCGAGGACTCGTCCGTCGAGCTCACGGGAGGCGATCTCGAGCCCGGCACCCACAGCGAGCGAGAGGGCTGCCGCCGCGGCCACACCGTACCAAATCTCGCGGAAGTGGCGCTTCTGATCAATCCGCCTCAGGTAACCAAGAAGTATAGTCACGATCAGGGCGATCTCGATGCCCTCACGGGCGGTGACCAGCAGCGAAAAGAGCATTACGGGCGAGAGGGCGAGCAGCAGGGCGGATTCATTAGTACAGGCTTACCTTAAAAGTGTGGCCGCACTAAAGTCAAGCCCCTTGTGAAAAGTGTCGCAATCGGCGCGTCACGCGGGGCGTGCGAGTCGCTCCGACACCGATGCGCAAAATCTGCACCTTGACGTGCTATATTGACGCTCTCACAGCAAATGCTTCTGGTTGCGCGCAAGAACCTGTTCTCCGAATGGACGAGACTCGTAATCTCGGTTGGAGGCGTCGCCCTTTCAGTCTTTCTCATCAGCCTCTTGCTGTCTCTATATCGGGGCTGGGATGAGAAGGTGGGCGGGTTCGTCGAACATTCGAACGTCGACCTCTGGCTGGGCAGCGAGGGCGCCGAGGACTTTCTGACTGCCGCCTCCCTTCTGCCAACCGAAGGGAAAGAAGCGGAGCAGGCTAAGGAATACTTGAACGCCTATCCTTCAATTGACCAGTGGAGCCCGATGATCGTTCGACTCATGCAGGGCGTACGGGTCGATCGGATATCGGCCACGGAAGAGAAGATCGGCAGCAAGATAGACATTCACTTTATAGGCTTCGACCCAAATACGCGCTTGGGAGGACCAATTGAGGTGATAGAAGGCCGAGACACCCCGGGGCCCGGCGAGGTGATCATCGACGAGAAGCTGGGCGACCGCCACGGCATCGGTATCGGAGATACTCTGCGTGCAGGTGGGCGCGACTGGACGGTTGTTGGAAAGTCCAGGGGCGGAGACTTCATCGCGACACAAACTGTGTTCGTGTCGCATGCGGAGGCGCAGGCGGCTCTCAGGATGCAAGGAGCGACGACGTTCTACGTAATAAAGGTGCGCCAAGGCGTCGATCCTGCACAGCTGGGAGCTGCGCTGGAGGATCAGGCCGCACGAAATGAGGCGCCGATTGTTACGCACACACGCGAGGAATTCGCAAAGAGCACGCGGGACCGGGTGACGAGCAACGTCCTGCCCATCCTGTTCGTGGTCCTCGGACTGGCGTTCATTGTCGGAGTGTCCGTTGCTGGACTAACGATCTACACGGCGACCATCGAGAAGGCCCGCGAATACGGGATTCTAAAAGCCGTGGGATTTCGCAATACATACCTCTACCGCGTTGTCTTCGAACAAAGCGCCGTCACCGCGTTGCTGGGCTTTGCTGTGGGCATAGGATTGACGGTGGGCATCGGTCCATTTGCGTCCGATTACGTTCCGCAGTTCGTGCTCTTCACGCGCTGGCAGGACGTTCTCCTGGTGGCAGGCGTAACCGTCGTAATGGCCTTGATTGCAGCCTACATACCGGTCCGTAGGCTAGGAGCGATCGATCCGGTCAGCGTGTTTAAGGGGTAGAGAGCCACCGTGAGCACTGTATTACGCATGACTCAAGTGACAAAAACATATGGCGGTGGCGACGCTGCCGTCCATGCCCTCGACGACGTTGACTTCAACATTGAAGCAGGTGAGGTAGTGGTTGTTATGGGGCCGTCCGGCGCTGGCAAGACGACGTTCCTCACCATCGCGGGGGCGCTTCTGACCCCGACCAGCGGGACCGTTGAGATCTCAGGTGTAAACATCACGGCCCTGAGCGAGAAGGAATTGCCCGACGTCCGACGTGAACGGATCGGGTTCGTCTTCCAGAGCTTCAACCTTCTCGAAGCTCTAAGCGCCATCGAAAACGTCACGCTCGTCATGACCGAGGGTAGTCCCAAGAGCCGCGGCGCGGTCAACCGCGCCAGCGAGCTCATGAACATGCTCGGACTCGGTCACCGGCTCAAATCGCTGCCCAGGAACCTCAGCGGAGGAGAGAAGCAGCGTGTCGCCATCGCCCGCGCCCTCGCTAATAACCCCGATCTAATCCTCGCTGACGAGCCGACAGCTAACCTCGATTCCAAGCGCGGCCGAGAGGTCATGCAGTTGTTGCGTCAGATCGCCTTTGAGATGCACAAGGCCGTCGTAATCGTCTCCCATGACCACCGCACTCGCGAAATCGCAAGTCGCATCGCTTGGTTGGAGGATGGCACTTTCCGGCCCGATGTTGCGACGGACCGCGATCCAGTCTGTCAGCGCGTAGTCGAGGTCCAGGGCTCGCCCGCGTTCAGTTACGAAAGCCGTTCCTACTACTTCTGCTCGACTCAGTGCCTCGAGTTATTCAAAGCAGATCCAGCGCAGCAGTTGGCTGGCAAGCGTCAGTAGTACGCTTCGCCCCTGTGCTAAGCTGACATCCAGACGATGACTGTCGCTCGGGACTTCCGTGACGGAACCGTAGCCACCCCTTTCCTTGAAGGCGAGCCTGTACCTGCTCTTACTTCGACAATAAACTCTGCCGAGCCCCAGTTCACCCGCAATCACACGCGGATGCGCGCACTCGTGGAGCAGCTTCAGGACGCGCTGGCGGCCGTCCGTGCAGGCGGCGGCAAGGAGATGACCGAGCGCCACCGCTCTCGCGGGAAGCTGACCGCCCGCGAGCGCATCGACCACCTACTGGATCCTGCTACTGCCTTCCTCGAGCTGAGCCCGCTCGCCGCCTGGGATATGTACGAAAATGAGGCGCCCGCCGCCGGCATAATTACCGGCGTCGGCCGCGTCTGCGGGCGCGAGGTCGTCATCGTCGCCAACGACGCGACGGTGAAGGGCGGCACGTACTACCCGATGACCGTGAAGAAGCACCTTCGCGCGCAGGAGGTCGCCGAGCAGAACAGCCTGCCCTGCGTCTACCTCGTCGACTCCGGTGGCGCCTTCCTCCCCCTTCAGGCTGACGTCTTCCCTGACCGCGAACACTTCGGGCGGATTTTCTACAACCAGGCGCGCATGTCCGCCAAAGGCATTCCGCAAGTCGCCGCCGTCATGGGCTCCTGCACAGCGGGCGGCGCCTACGTTCCGGCCATGAGCGATGAGACAGTCATCGTCGAAGGTACCGGCACAATCTTCCTCGGCGGGCCTCCCCTCGTGAAGGCAGCGACCGGCGAGGAAGTATCCCCCGAGGACCTCGGCGGCGCCCAAGTTCACACCCAGATCTCCGG
>WNFY01004855.1_pt1 | contig 19034 bp, 11 predicted proteins | sample 5400091 | NCBI WGS metagenome assembly WNFY01 (sample SAMN13153364, study PRJNA577476) | soil metagenome | isolation source: 60 cm soil or saprolite under grassland replicate 1 | place: USA:California | collected 2016-06-15
TCAGGCGCGACGCCAGGGCCGGCGCGCGAAGGGATCACCCTCCGTTCATGTAGGAATGGTAGAGCCCCAGCACCTTGCGGACGTAGGCCTGGGTCTCGGGGATGGCCGGTACCGCGCCACCGGAGCGGCGGACGCGCTCGGCCCCGGCGTTATAGGCCGCGAGGACCCGCTCCAGATCGCCGCCGAACCGGTCGTGCAGGTGGCGCAGATACCGTGCCCCGCCCTCGATGTTCTGCTTGGGGTCGAGGATGTCGTAGACGTACATGTCGCGCGCGGTCTCCGGCATGAGCTGCATGAGTCCGGTGGCGCCCTTCTGCGAGATGGCGGCCGGGTTGAAGTTCGACTCCACCGCCATCACCGCCTTGAGCAGCGGCGGCGCGAGCCCGTACTTCTGCGCGGCGGCGCGGATGTGCTCGTCGAAGGCCGAGGTCTGCCTCAGCAGCGGCGACGCGACACGACCGCCGCGGGAGGTCCGGTGCAGGCCCCCCGTGCTTCCGGCGCGTTCCTTCGTGCGATCGTAGCGCCGGTCGTGGGGGACGTTCGTGACTTGGATGACGCGTTCGCCCTCGACGAGACGGTAGCGCCTGTCTTGGGGGACGTTCGTGTAGTGGATGACGCCATCGCCATCGACGAAAGAATAGATCTCGTCGGCGGCACCCGAAGCCGGGGCCGCCAGCACTCCTGCAAGAGCCAGCGTGGCGAGCAGGCGAGCCATTGAGCACGGGGAAACGCGTACCGGCGGGCGGAACCCCGCCTACAACTCGGCATCATAGGGCGTGAGCGTGTCGATGTGCTCGCCCTCTGCGGGGGCATCGCCGGCCTCTCCTTCGCGCTCGAGGCCGTTTGCGTGTCACACGATCGCGGGGCATCGCGGTTCATGTTCATCGAAGTGGCATGCGCCGCGGCATCCAATCGTCCAGCCAGCGTGCGTCTTGGGCACTCGCTCGAGCGCCTTCAGCTCCTGCTCGGGCTCCTTGCGATCGACGGTCATGTGGCGACCGACGCCGGCCCGGTCACACTGGATTTCGCAGAGCACGACGCCGGCGAGGCGCCAACATGCCGCAGCAATTCGGGAACAGCCCGAACACCTCGGTGCACCGGCGGACCTCGGGGCGGGCACGGCTCGGCGCCGATCGCGGTGGGCGCCTTGTCGGCACGCCGCCGCTGCTCGAACAGCCAGCCGCTGCGGGGGCGCGCGTGAGGGGTCGAGCTCCTTCGCTCGGGCGATGCCGGCGAGTGAAGGCTGCGTTCCTCCCGGCTGGGGCTCGGGGATCCCCGGTATGGCGATCAGATGCCGCAGGGAACAATTGTACGGCCGGTGAGGAGGTCGTCGATCCCGATGGAAACGACTGCAAGGAAGACGAGCAGGTTCTCGTCACTCCTCATCGTGCTGCTCGGTTCGGACCTCTGCGCTTCGGCTGCACGCGCGGCCGGAATCTGGCGGGGGCAGAAGTCCCGGTGGAGCCCGCACGGAACGGGCAAGTTCTTTTTCGCGGTCGCAGCTCTCGCATGAGAAGCCGGAGGTCACAAAACAAATGTTAAGGCAAGAGTTGGTGTCTCGGGGCTTGCCAGCGGCTCTGTTGGTCCTCTTCGCATTGCCCGCCGGCGCGCAGTCGTTCCGCGTGCAGTGCCCGACGAATACCGCGCTGCATCCGCTCGTCAATGCGAGCGGGCAAGCGTCGACGGATGCTGGGGCCGTGGGGCCATTTGATCAGCCCAACCCGCACATCAAGTGCCAGCAGCTCTCGGGCGGCGACGGTTTCGCCACGATGGGAGACGGCACGCAGACCTATCTGTTCGCCTTCGGTCCGCTGTCTGGCCTGTCGAACATCGTCAAAGGACTGCCGGGCACGGTGACGGCATCCGAGTTCAACCAGAGCAACGTGGGTCCCTCCGGCGTGCTCGACGTCATCAAGATCGGCGCTCCAGACGGCCAGGGCTACTCTTTCAATGGCGCGATCGGCCTGGTGCCTGACCCCGATGCGGGTGGTGCGCTCACCGGCCACGTCGACCCGCGGCTGATCATGGATGTGGGCGTGCTGAACGGCAACATCCCGGCGCCGCTGATCGCGATCGACGAGGCCGACGAGCTGTTCCTGACGCTGACCAACGTCGGCCAGATCATGCGGCCCGACCTGTTCGAGCAGCACACGGTGCACTTCCACGGCTACCCGAACGCCTCCGCGTTCTACGACGGCGTGCCCGACGCGTCGGTCGCCATCAACGTCGGCGGCAGCTTCACCTATTACTACCTGGCGCCCGAGGCGGGAACGTACATGTGGCACTGCCACATCTCGCCGCCCGAGCACCTGCAAATGGGCATGGTCGGCCAGCTCTACGTGCGGCCGAAGCAGAACTCGGTCCTTCCGGGCAGTGACCTACGCACGGCGTTGCAGGCCGCCAACATCGCTTCAGCCACGACCGGCGCTGGCGTCTATTGCAACGAGATCTTGTGCGCCGGGCAGACGCCGTTGCCGGCGAATGGCGCTACCGCGGCAGCCAGCGGCAAGAAGTACGCCTATAACGACGGCGACGGCTCGACCGCGTACGACGTCGAGTATCCGATCCAGCTTCACGGTTTCGACCCGAACTTCCACTTCGTCGGCATGACCTTCAACCCGGAGTCCTTCGCCGACAACAAGGACAAGTACTTCCTGCTCAACGGCCGCAGCTACCCGGACACGATCAATCCGGCGCCGCTCAGTACGCAGGCCTCTGACGGCGTCCCGCGCTTCTCGCAGCCGCTGCCGTCCCTCATCAACATTCCGGTGGGCGGCAAGGCGCTGCTCCGGTTCGCCGACCTCAACGTCACCGAGTACCACACGCTCGCCTCGCTCGGCATCCCGATGCACGTGATCGCCGTCAACGCGCGGCTGCTGCGCGACCTGGACGGCAACAACCTGTACTACGACACCAATTCGATCACGCTCGCCGGCGGCGAGTCGATCGACGTGATCCTCGATGGGACAGGCTACACCGCGGGCCAGAAGTTCTACCTGTACACGCCGCAGCTCGACCACCTGTCGAACGACGCGGAAAACTTCGGCGGAATGATGACCGAGGTCAACATCTGCAGCTCGGTCGACCCGGTGACCAAGTCCTGCAGCATCTAGGGAGACCAGCGATGCGCACGATGAACATGAAGCCACTGATTGCACGCGCTGTGCTCGGCACGGCGTTCGCGCTCACCTCGCTGCTCGCCTTCAACGCACAAGCGTCCGCCCCCGGCATCACGGCCGCGCCCTTCACTGGCAGCACCAGCACCTTCAACCTCAGCGCCGCGGCGGCCTATATCAGCCAGCCAGATGGGGCGAGCATCTATTCCTGGGGCTACGGCTGCACAGGCGGAACGGCCACGTTCGCGCCGGCAGCGATCACGACGGGGTTTTGCAGCACCATGCAGCTCCCCGGCCCTACGCTGATCGTGAATCAGAACGACACGGTCACCGTGACGCTGACCAACAACCTGCCGGCCGCAGCGGGCAACACCTCGATCATGTTCCCAGGATTTGCCGTAACAGCTACCGGAGGAGCGCCCGGCGTCCTCACGCAAGAGGCCACGCATGGCGGGACTGTCACCTACACGTTCGTCGCCAGCACCCCCGGCACGCACTCGTACTACAGCGGCACGCGGGCCAACCTGCAGGTCGAGATGGGCCTGTACGGTGCGCTGATCGTGCTGCCGACGCTCGCGTCCGGTTTGCCGACCGGCTACTCCCAGCCGACCGCCCTGCCGGCTACGTGTGTCGCGCTCGGCTCGAAGCCGACTCGAGCGGCAACCGATGTCGACTACCGCCTCGCAGCGGCCGCCTACGACAACCCGGCGGCCTGCTACGACCGCGAGTACCTGGTCCAGCTCTCGGAAATGGACCCCGCGATCCACCGCCAGGCCGAAGAGCAGGTCCTGGCTGATCAGCAGAAGGCCCAGCAATGCACGGCACCCACCGGCTGCATGGTCGTCGCCACCGAGCCCTACAAGCCGGCCTATTTCCTGGTCAATGGACGTTCCATGCCCGATGACATGGACCCCAACTACGCCAGCCAGTATCCGCGCCAGCCGTACAACGGGAACCCGCACATGCACCCGGGCGAGCTGACGCTGATTCGCGTCATCGGACAGGGCCGCATGCAGCATCCGCTTCACGAACACGCGAACCACGTGCGCCTGCTGGCCCGCGACGGCAACATGCTGCTGACCTCGACCAACAAGCCGGCCGGCCCGCTGCTGTTCACGACCACCAGCACGCCGGGCCAGACGCTCGACGGCATCTTCCAGTGGACCGCCAAGGGCCTGAACTGGGACGTCTACGCGCATGCCGACGGTATCACCGTCGACACGTGCGTTGCCGACGCCAACGGCTACTACACGACCGGCAGTGGCGCGCCGACCGATGCGCCGAACTACTACGAATGGTGCGCTGACCACAAGAAGCCGCTCGAAGCCAAGCCCTTCGGCAACGTCGCCAGCGGCGGTCCCGTCACGCTGCCCGACCCGGGCATCGTCGCCAACGGCCCGTGGTATTCCGGCAGCCCGTACCTGGGGCCGGACGCGAACATGCGTTCGGTGGGGCCGACGCCCATACCGCCCTTCGGAACGATTGCGAACGACCCGGGTAGCGAGGCCGGCTTTGCCTTCATGTGGCACTCGCACAACGAGCGCGAGATCACGACCAACAACATCTTCCCGGGCGGGATGATGATGATGATGCTCGTCGACCCGTGGGTCTTCAGCATCAACGAAGCCAACTAGGAGAATTGGCAAATGAGAGCAATTGGATTCCGGACGATCTTGGTGAAGACAGGATTCGTCGCATCGATTCTCCTGGTGAGCGCGGGGGCATTCGCGCAAACCACGGTCACGCTGACCGCGTCACCGCAGAGCGCGACCCTGCCCGACGGCCAGGTGGTCCCGATGTGGGGCTACACCTGCGGCGACTCGCTGCTGCCGCCGGCCCCTTCCCTCAATGGTGCGACCTGCACGGCGACGAACGGGTCCCCCCAGGCAGGCGGCACCGCGTGGCAGCCGCCGCTGATCACGGTTCCCAGCGGTACGCTGACCATCATCCTCATCAACAACCTGACCTTCACCACGAGCACCGGAACCAACACGGTCCCGACCTCGCTCGTGATCGTCGGTCAGCTGGGCGGCGGCCTGGGGGCAGCGCCGGCGCGCATGCCGAGCCCGGTGCATGCGCCGCAAGGCACGACCTGGCCCGGTACGCTGGGAGGTACCAACACCGCCGCGGGTGACGCAGTGTTCACTCCCCCGACTCAGGCGGACCGCGTGCGTTCGTTCGGCACCGAGGTGGCAGCAGGCGCGCCCGCTCCGGTTGTCTGGAACAATCTCCGCCCCGGCACCTACCTGATCGAATCCGGCACACAGCCCTCGATGCAGGGTCCGATGGGCCTGTATGGCGTGCTGGTCGTGACCGAACCGGACGATACTTCTGGAGCGTCGCCCGTGCACGTGGCGTACGGGACGAAGTTCGACACAGCGGTTCCACTGCTCCTGAGCGAGATCGACCCGTCGCAAAACGCGGCGACCGATACCGCGGTGCACACCTCGGGCTTCAGCGATACGCTGGTGTGGAATGGCCAGGCAGGACAATGCGGCGATCTGGTCGTACACACCTGCTACCCGCCCGCCGTCAACTACAGCCCGCTGTATTACCTGATCAACGGCGTGCCGTTCGACGCCACCAACCCTGCGGCTTCCGCCCTGGCGGTTCCAGCTGCCGGCGCCCAGACGCGCGTGATGCTGCGCCTGGTCAACGCTGGCCTGCGCATGCACGTGCCCTCGGTCGTCGGCGCCCCGATGACGCTGATCGCCGAAGACGGCAACAAGGTGCCGGGCAATCCGAGGATGCAGAACGAAGTGTTCCTCGCCGCCGGCAAGACCTATGACGTGACGATCCAGCCGAAGCAGACTACCGCTGGAACCTATGACACGGCCACGTACGGGGTGTTCGACCGCGCGCTGGGCGTGTCGACCAACAACCAGCTCGACGGCGGCATGCAGACGAACTTGCAGGTCGCTGGCGGCGCGCTGCCAACGGCGCGCACCTTGAGTGCCAGCGACAAGACCTACTATTGCGTCGGCGGGACGACGCTGGCCATCACGGATCCCGCCAAGGGCCTCCTTGCCGGAGCTGTCGGAGCAAACGGTGTCGGCGCGCCGACTGCGTACAGCGGGTCTCTCAGCGCAAGCAACCTCGCGGTCCAATCGAACGGGACTTTCACGTATACTCAGCTGTCCACCGGCACGACGTGCGGCGGCACGTTCACGTACAACGTGAATGGCTCGCAGCCCCACACCGCCACGATCGCGCAGTGCGACGCCAACAGCTCCGCCGCGGCCGGATGCTAGCTGGCCGCCGCCCCGGTCGTTTCGAACGTGCAGTTCAACAGCAACATCGCAACGCGCTACGTGTCGCCCCCGCCGGGCGTGCTCGCTGGCGTGATCTCGAATGCCGGCGGACTCGTCTTGACCGCTGTGGGAACCGCGAGCGGAGTGACGCTGAATCCGGACGGCTCGTTCGTCGCGACGAGTGCCGGCGCCGCCACGTGCCCAGCCGGTCTCAACCCGCCGGCGCCAGCCGGGGCGACCTGCGTCGCCTTCAATTATCAGGCGAAGAATTCGCAAGGGACCCTGAGCAACACAGGGATCGCAACCGTCGTGTTCATGCCGGCATCGAACCTGGTCGTCAACGTCAAGGACGCCAACAACGGCGTCGCCATCAACGACTACCGCTGGATCATCGAGGAAGACCGCACCTTCTGGATCGATCCGAAGTGCCAGATCAATTCGACCGACCCGTCGCTTCGGCCGAGCACATGCCCGCCGCTGCCGGTGGAGAGCCTCGGCTACAACTTCCACACCGCCAACATGCCAGTGGTGGCGCAAGGCTGCGTCGGCGCAGTTTCTTGTGAAGCCGGGCAGACGCTCGGCGGAATCCCGACCGTCTGCGACGTCGGCAACGGCGTGTGCCGGACCGATGGCACGCAACAGACGGAGGTCCAGCCCGGTCAGGTCTACCTCGACCCGAACAAGCGCTACTTCATCTCGGTGCTGCCCGGCGACGGCGTCAACCCCACCATTGGCGGCGCGGGCGGCCCAGACGCGAACGGCCAGGCGTTCACCATCGCTAGCGCATGCGGACCCTATGCCGGCCCGACCGGCGCCTGGGAACCCGGCGGTGCTGGAGCAATGTGCGGTCACGCCATGGGAGGCGCGCCGATCTCGAAAGAACAGGTCGCGGCGGGCGCGGCCACCACGATCGACATCAAGCTGCAGCAGACGCCGCTGCCCACGGCCAAGATCTCGGTGTTCGTGTTCCAGGATGACAATCCGCTCAACGGCGAGAACGACGCCGGCGGCGGCGTGGACGTCCTCGCGCCGAACGAGCCCGGCCTCGGCGGCTTCGAGGTCAAGCTGTTCGACCAGGCGGGCGGCCTCGGCGATGCGACCGGCCAGATCACCTACGACATGTTCAACCAGCCGGTGTCCAACTCGCTGGCGGGCAAGATCGACCCCATCACCAAGCTTGATTCGTGCCCGATCACCGCGCGCACTGACGGCCTGGTGGGGATGATCCCGACTTGCCCGAAGTATGAGTCCGACGGCGTGACCCCGTCGCCGCTCGCAGGCCAGGCGGTGATCGCCAACCTCTACCCCGGTCTGTACGAGATCCAGGCGTACCCGGCGGCCGACCGCATCGCTCGCGGCGAGGAGTGGCTGCAGACGAACACGCTCGACGGCGGCAAGCCGCACGAGGCGTTCATCAAGCCCAACGAGCCCGGCTACTTCCAGGAGTTCGGCCCCGGCGGCTTCCACGTCGCGATCGGCTTCGCCAACCCGGGGATCATCAATGCCCGCAAGGGCGCGACGGGCGACGGCAAGGGCCTCTATTGTTCCAACCGGGATTGCAGCCATACGCTCAATGTCCAAATCACCAACGCCCACATGAGCCGCACGCCCGACCAGCGCACGTACTCCAGCGAGACCTACGACCACTACAGCTTCACGCAGTGCTACGTGTCGGTGGGCCCGGCGGACGGCGAGGACTTCGCGTTCCAGAAGTGCAGCCCGGATGGCAAGGCGTCGTTCACCGGCATGCCCAACGGCGTCTTCAAGATCAGCGTGCTCGACCAGTGGAACGACATCATGCTCGACGGCCTCGTGGGGACCGTGGTGGTCAACGGTGACACGAGCCAGATATTCCCGGTCACGCAATGGCGCACGGACCTGTACACGCGCACGTTCATCGACTCGAACGGCAACGGCATCCCCGACAGGGACGTCAGCGGCAACGACCTCGAACCTGGCCTCGCGCTCGTCAACACCAACATCCACTACCGCGACGGCAGCATCGGGTTCTTCAACAACACCGACCTGAACGGCTACGCGGGCTTCAACGAAGTCTTCCCGTTCATGAACTGGCTCGTCGTCGAGACATCGTCCACGCGCTTCAAGCCGACCGGCGTCCACACCGTGTACGACGCCGGCGGCCCGGTGGACTGCTCCACTCAAGGGAATGCGCTGGGGATGCCCTGCTCGAACATCGCCGCGAACATCGCCAACACGGCCGTGCGCGTGCCGCTGCCGACCGATCTTCGCGTGCCGGGCGCCAAGTACTGCAACACAGCCGACTGTCTCCCCGGTGACTCGGGCGACGGTGCTTCGACCGGAACGATCTTCCCGCCGCAACCCTGGGGCACGACGCAGGGCTGGCAGGGGCTGCTCGGCCAGAACAGCTTCATGGAGTTCGGCGTCAAGCCGTTCAAGGCGGCCGACCCCGTCAGCAACACGCCTGCCGAGAACGGCGGCATCAGCGGCATGGTGATCTACGCCTCGACGCGGCCGTTCGACGACCCAGCCTTGTCGCTGCAGCTGCAATGGGAGCCCGGCGTGCCGCGCGTCAAGGTCAATCTGTACAAGAAGGAAGTCGACGACTCGGGCAACGAGAAGTTGACGCTGGTGGACACCACCACGACGACGAGCTGGGACGACTGGGCGCAAGGCTTCCGCACCGGGGCGGACGGCAATACGCTCTTGACCGCGGGTAGCGGCGCGACAGCCGGATATGTGCCGAACATGAGCTGCCCGGGGCAGGACGCCACCAACCCGTTCTTCGCAACGCTGAAGAACAGCAGTCAGTGGCTCGACACGCCGGACGCGAGCGGGAACAAGAAGTCGCTCGCATACAGCTCCCAGTTCAAGTGCTACGACGGCTGGTCGCAGCTCAACCAGGTCCAGCCGGCGCCGTACGACGGCCTGTACAAGTTCCCCAGCGTGGTCGCCAGCGATCCGGCGACGGGCAAGCCTTCGAAGACGAATTGCACGACCTGCGTCGCCAACCCCGACGACAGCAACCCGATGCTCCCGGCCGGCAAGTACGTCGTCGAGGTCATCGTCCCGCCAGGCTACGAGCTGGTCAAGGAAGAGGACAAGAACATCCTCCTGGGCGACGTGTACATCGCGCCTGTGACGCAGCAGTTCGCCGGCTTCGGCAACATCTTCATCATGCCCGACCAGGCCGCGGTGAACGCCTACTACAACTCGAACAACCCGGGTGGGCTGAACAAGACCACCAACCTGGGCGCCTCGCCGCGGCACGAAGGCGACACCGGCAGCATCGAATCGTTCTGGCCCTGCGTCGGCGCCGAGCGCATCGTGCCCGACCTGAACAGCCTGTACCCGGGCGCCGGGCAGGCCGCGCCGTTCGCGGGTGCCAAGCGCCGCCTCTGCGACCGCAAGGAAGTCACGCTGCAAGACGAGGCCTCGGCGCTCGCCAAGTTCTTCATCTTCAGCTCGACGCACATCGCCGGCCACTTCACCGGCACCATCACCAACGACTTCGCCTCCGAGTTCGACCCGTTCTCGCCGCAGTTCGGCGAGAAGTTCGGCCCGCCCAACCTGCCGGTCGCGATGCGCGACTTCAATGGCAACGAGGTGGCCCGCGTCTACTCCGACCAGTGGGGCATCTACAACGGCCTCTACTTCTCGAGCTACGGCGTCAACCCGCCCAACCCGACCGGCTACGTGCCGCAGATGGCCATCTCGTGCATGAACGACCCCGGTCCGATCAAGGACACGAACCCGTCCTCGCCCACGTTTGGGCAGATGATCACCGACCCTGCGTACAACCCGGCGTACAGCAACTTCTGCTACGAGATGCCGTTCATGCCCGGCTTCACCGCGTACATGGATACGCCGGTGATCCCGACGCAGTCGTTCGCCGACGGCTACAACCTGCCGGACAGCGATTATCCGGATGGCACGCCGGCGATCAAGAGCGTCATCAGCTCCGCAGCGGCAGGTCCGTGGGTTCCAACGTCGGGTTCGGTCACGTCCGTGACCCCGGGTAGCACTCTCAATCGCGGCAGCTTCACTGCAGTGCCCGCTGTCATCTTCAACAATGCGGGCACTGGCGGAAGCGGTGCAGCGGCCACGGCGGTCCTGGGGGTGAACAGCGTCACCGTGAATACGAGCAACCGTTACGCAACCGGCGCGCCGACAGTCACGTTCCACCCGACCGCGTGCCCCAGCAACGTGCCCTGCGTGGACGCGGTGGGAACGGTGAACATGACCGGCAGGGCGCCCAACCGCAGTGTCGGCTCGATCACGGTCAGCACAGCCAACATGGGCAGTGGCTTCACCACGCCCGCGGCGGTGCAGGTGAACGTGTCGTGCACCGGCACGTGCAGCCAACAAACGGCTGTGACCCCGTCAGTCGTGTCGCTGCGCATCAACTCCTTCGTCGTCACGAACGGCGGCTCGGGCTATGCCTCGGCGCCAACAGTCAGTCTCTCGCCGACCGGTGGTGCAACGACGCCTATCGCGGCGATCACAGTCGTCCCGAGCGGCACGCTCACCATCGCCGCGCTCGGTGACAAGGTGGTGCAGAACCCGAACTTCTCGGGTCCCAATGCAACTACCGCGCCGTACAACCAGAAGACCATCGTGCGGCACTACGGCTTCGGTGGCACCCCTGGCACCGTGGCCCTCGTGGGAAGCGACGGCGTGGCCCACCCGCTGACGGGAGTCGCATGGACCGATACGCAGATCACCGGTACCGCGCCTTCCAGCCTGCCGAACTGCACCCTGCGACAGAAGGGAGCGCAGGTCGCTCTGTGCGGCGAGCTGGTCATCACCCGCGGCGACAACGGCAAACAGTCGATCGACGCGATCACGGTGACGGCTGGCGGCAGCCCGCCGTGGATCGTGACGGAGTCGGCGGTGACTGCGCCTTCGGGGAAGTCGGTCAAGGACTACACCGCGAACTTCGGCCGCCTGAGCTTCAGCCCGATCCAGACCGCGATCGACAGCGCCGACCCAGGTGACCTGATCCTCGTCCAGCCTGGCACGTACCGCGAGAACCTGATCATGTGGAAGCCCGTGCGCCTGCAGGGCGTGGGTGCGGGCTCTGTCACCATCAATGCCGACGCGCATCCCGCCGGCAAGATGGATCAGTGGCGCCGGCAGGTGAACTGCGTCTTCGGTCTCACGGTGGATGGCGTTCCGAACCTGAACAACGCCAACTTCAAGGGCGCCGACCCGATCAACAGCGGGTATTCGTGCCCGGACGGCATGCACCAGCGCGTCGACCGCATCCCGTTCGAGGGCATCGTCGGCTGGGACGCGTCCGTCAACGGCAACCTGGCGCAGGTGCTGCAGGAGCCGACCCTGATGGGCGCGTACGAAGGCGCGGGCATCACCGTGCTCGGCCGCGGCGTCAGGATTCCGAGCAATAGCACCGACTTCTGGGGCGCAACCGGCGAGGGTACGTTTGCCAATCGCAGCGTCTACCTGACCGACAGCGGCAGGGACTGCGCGGCGAACCCGGGTCGAAAGGACGGTCGCGATTACGGCACCAGCAACTTCTTCTGCAACCCGTCGCGCATCGATGGCGTCTCCATCCTGAACAGCTCGCAGGGCGGCGGCGGCGTGTTCATCCACGGCTGGGCGCACAACCTCGAGGTCGGCAATACCCGCATCTCGGGCAACCACGGCACGCTCGCGGGCGCCATCAACCTGGGCAACGGCGAGATACCGGATGCGTTCATCAATGACGGCGTCGAGTGCGGCGTGACCCCGGCAGTGATGCTCTGCCCACCAACGACGTGGAACGGCTTCACGCCGGTCACCAACGGGGCGATCCCGTTCCAGTTCAACACCAAGGTGCGAATCCACCACAACATGCTCTACAACAACGCCTCGATCGGCGACGCCCTCTTCTCGGGAACGCCGGCCGCTCTCCACCGGCGACGGCGGCGGCTTGCAGCACCTGGGCCTGAGCTTCCAGGGCAAGATCAACAACAACTACGTGCTGTTCAACCAGAGCACGAACCCGACCCTGCCGACCAGCGGCGGCGGCATCGTCATCGAGGGCGCCAACCTCGACCGCATCCTGAACGGCACCGAGTGCGGCAGCACCAACGACCAGGACTGCCCGCCAGGGCTCGGCGAGGGCACGGGCTTCGGGCTGATGATCGACGCCAACCTGATCCTCGGCAACAGCGCCGAGAGCGGCAGCGGCGGCGGCCTGCGCATCCAGCAGGTCAACGGCAGTGAATTTGCCAAATTCCAGACCGACCCGAATCAGTGGTACAATGTCATTGTCACCAACAACGTCATCGCCAACAACGTGGCCGGCTGGGACGGCGGCGGCGTGTCCATCCAGGACGCGATGAAGGTGACTTTCGTCAACAACACGGTGGTGTCCAATGACACCACCGCCTCGGCCGGCTCGTTGTTCAAGACGCTCGGGGCGATCATGGCGAACACGCCTCCGCCGGGCTGCAATCCGACCACCGACCCGACGCTGCCGCAGGACCCGAGCTGCACTGGCGCCGATGCTCCGCACGGCCCGCAACCGGCCGGCCTGGTCGTGCAGGCGCACACGCCGAACCTGATCGCAGCGATCGGGGCGAACGTGACCTGCCCGTCGGGCTATGGCTACACCGACGCCGACTGCCGGCAGCTGTCCAAGCCTGCGTTGACCAACGACCTGTTCTTCCAGAACCGTGCGTTCAGCGTCAACGTGGTCAACCCCGACGGCAGCCTCGCGAACCAAGGTACCACCACGCCTACGGGAACAGGACTGCAGTCGCAGCAGAACCTGGTCGCGCTGGCTCCGGCGCTGAACCAGACCGCCACGGGTCAGTGCCCGACGGGCGCCAACTACTGGGACATCGGCCTGCGTACCGATGACCTTGCCGCCAGCACGATTCCGGCTGGCACCACGCTGGTGCTGCAGAACTCCATCTACACCGGGGATCCGCAGGGGGTCATCATCGCGAGCAGCACCAACATCGTGGGCGGCTCGTCACCGGTCATCGGCCAGTTCTGCAACGGCGCGCGGACGGCGCCCGAGAGCTGCGACCAGCTCGCCAGCGGGCTCGGGCAGTCGTGCCACGGCTTCAACGCGCCTCCCGGCGCGTCTGAGACCACCGGCCTGGCCACGGTGTTCGTGTTCAACGGCATCAAGCCGACCGCCACGGTCGACGAGGGCCACAACTGGCTCAACCTGACCTATGGTCCCCTCACGCTGAACCGCTCGGCGGTGCAGCCGGCCAGCCCGAACGCGCCTGAGCTGATGATCGCTTCCCCGACCACCGGCTCCAGCGGCGGCGCGTACTCGATCGCCGATACCTCGCCGGCGGTGAACCGGGGCACCAGCGCGTCTGTCAATGGTGTTGCGCCGGCGACGGACTTCTTCGGCAACCCGAGGCCCAGAACAAACAGCAACCCACCGGACATCGGCGCAGTCGAGTTCCAGGGTGGTGCTGCGGGGTTCGTGGCAGGCAACGCGGCGCCGTAACGATGACCGGATCGTCGATCGGAGTTGCAACGCCGTGATGGCGACCTGAAGTCGGAAACGAGAACCGCTCGCGGGCCCTCCGCAAGCGGTTCTCGTTCCGGAGAGTCCTCACAAAGGTGTACCATCGCAAGCCGCACAACCGATGCTGACCACGGGACACACGCAATGAGCAGGCGAGCGCCGGCGAACCCCAGGCGATGGATCAGCAGGGCGAGTGCGCTGTTGGTGCTGGCGGTGACCGGCGGTGGTGTGATGCCGGCGCAGGCCGCCGGCGAAGGCCGGCTTGCGGCAATTGAGGTGGCGCAGGGTCAGGCGCCGCGGAAGCACAAGGCTCACGGACTCGCAGATCGCGTCACGGTCCTGTCGAAAGCGCTCGAGCTCGACGCCGGGCAGCAGCTGGAGCTGCGGAAGATCCTGCAGCGCCAGCGCGAGCAGGTGATGAAGGTGTGGAGCGACACCTCGGTGGCGCCTGCCCACCGCGTCGTGGCGACGCAGGCGATCGGTGACAAGACGACGGACCAGATCAGGGCGCTTCTGAACGACGAGCAGAAGAAGAGATACAATCCGCCGCGGCAGGCGCACGAGGCGGCGGGTTCCAGTACCAGCGTCGAGGACTGGCTGAAGGATGGCAAGCTGAAGTAGCCGCGGCGACAACGGCAGAAGGAGCAACGGTATGTCTTTCCATTTCGCGTCGGCGCGGTGTGCACGGCGCGGGGCGCTTGCGGGGCTGCTGGCGGGGAGCCTGCTGCTGTTGCCGGTGCTGGCGCTGGCCGCGGGCGAAGGCGTCAACGAGCCCAAGCAGACGACTGCGGCGGGGGTGAAGCCCTCCGGGGGCAGCGCGCAGCACAAGATTTCCCCCTACGCCAAGGCGAGCCGTGAGCGCGCGCAGGCGCTCAAGCCGGAGCACCGGGGGACTTTGCGGCTTTCGGTGCGAGGGGCGCAGAAGGCGAGCAGCCACTAGACGCTGACACGGACGCGGCGCAAACCAGGAGGGCTGAGCTCATGACCGAAACATCGGCACCAGGCAGGAGGGCGAAGCTGCTCGCGGGCTGGCTCGCGGCGAGTCTCCTTGCATTGCCGGCACTGGCGCATGCGGATGAGGCAGGGGCGACTGCGCCGGCAGCTACCGCTCCCCGGGCGGATCGGCGCGCGACGGCGCGAAAGACCTCCCTGCATCGCCCGGTGAAGATGACCAATCGGGCGAAGCTGTACTACGCCAGCGCCTGGGGCGTGGACCAGCTGAAGGTGAGCTCCACCGCATCGGGCAACCTGATCCGCTTCACCTACCGTGTGATCGATCCCGCGCCGGCCAAGGCGCTGGCCGACAGGAGCGCGACGCCTTACCTGCTCGGTCAAAGGAGCCGCGCTGTGCTGCAGATTCCGGTCATGGAAAAGGTCGGTCCGCTGCGCCAGAGCGGCTCGGCGAAAGCCGGCCAGGAGTACTGGATGACGTTTTCCAACAAGGGCAACCTGATCAAGCCCGGGGACCGGGTCAGTGTGATCATCGGTGCCTTTCACGCCGAAGGCTTGGTGGTGGAGCGATCGTGACAGCGGCCGTCTACCGAAGGAGTCATGCCGTCATGAAGAGAACCATCTCGATGCTGTGTGTCCTGGCCTCGATGGCCACCGCCGTGGCCATGGCGGCCGACGTGGCGCCGCCTGCCAAGGCCGCGACGTCCGCGAAAGCGGTGCCCACGGCCAAGGCGGCCGTGGCGGCGAAGGCGCCTCGTGCGCGTAGGATCGCGCCGCCGGCCGCGCTTCCGGTGGCCCAGATCGTCGACAGGAACATCGCGGCGCGCGGCGGCCTGGCGGCATGGCGCGCGGTGAGCAGTCTGACGATGTCGGGCGAGATGGACGCCGGCGGGAAGCAGGACGTGAGGCTGCCCTTCGTCATGAGCATGAAGCGCCCGCAGAAGAGCCGCCTGGAGATCAAGCTGCAGGATCAGACGGCGGTGCAGGTGTGGGACGGCACGCAAGGCTGGAAGGTGAGGCCCTACCTCAACCGCAACGAGGTCGAGCCTTATACGGCGGCCGAGGCCAAGTCGGCCGCGGCGGCGGCCGAGCTCGACGGCCCGCTGGTCGACTCGAAGAAGAAGGGAACCAAGGTCGAGCTCGCGGGCACGGAGGTCGTCGAAGGCAGGAACACCTACAGGCTCAAGCTGACGCTGAAGGGCGGCGAGCAGCGCAACCTGTGGATCGATGCGGCGACCTTCCTCGAGGCGAAGATCGACGGCGAGCCGCGCCGCATGGACGGGCGCATGCGCAAGGTGGCCGTGTTCTACCGCGATTTCAGGCCGGTGGGCCGGCTTCAGTTCCCGCGCACGATGGAGACCGTGGTCGAAAGCGTCAAGGGCTCGCACAAGATGACGATCCAGGCGATCAAGGTCAATCCGCCGCTGGACGACAGCCTGTTCGCCAAGCCGCAGCCGGGGCCGGGCAAGCTGGCCACGAAGTAGGCCCATGCCATGTCCATGAAGCGCTTCCCAGCCTGGATCCTGGTCGCAGCCGCAGCGGCGGTGTTCGCCGGTGAGCCGGCCACGGCGCCCGCGCTCACGGCGGCCCAGGTCGTCGAGAGGAATGCCGCGGCGCGCGGCGGCCTGGAGGCCTGGCGCAAGATCGAGACCATGGCCTGGAGCGGCCGCGTCGAGAGCGCGAACTGGGACGGGCGGCGGGTGCCGTTCCTGCTCGAGCAGAAGCGCCCCGACCGCACGCGATTCGAGGTCACGGTCGGCGGCCAGAAGTCGGTGCGGGTCTTCGACGGGACCAACGGCTGGAAGATGCGCGCAAGCGCCACGGGGCGGCCGGAGGTGCAGCCTTATACGGCCGACGAGCTGAAGTTCGCGCGCGGCGCCCCGGTGATGGACGGGCCGCTGATGGACCATGCGGCAAGGGGCGCGACGATCGCGCTGGCCGGCGTGCATGACGTCGAGGGCCGCAAGGCCTACGCGCTCGACCTGCGGCTCGCTTCGGGCACCTCGTACCGCGTGTGGATCGACGCCGAGACCTTCCTCGAGCTGCGCTACGACCGCGAGCTCGTCAACGCCCAGGGTCGGCCGGCCGTGACGTCGGTGTACTTCGCCGACTACCGCGCGGTCGAAGGGTTGCAATTGCCGTTCACGATCGAGACCGGCACGGCCGGTGGCACGACGCGCGACAAGCTGATGATCGAGCAGGTGGCCCTCAATCCGCGCCTGGACGACCGCACGTTCGCCAAGCCGGGATCGGCGGCGGCCCGGCGCCGAGGCGTGACCGTCGACACGCGCAGCGCGGCGAAGGGCAACCCGTCGCGACCAGCGCGGTAGACATGCTCGGACCTCTGCAGCGCCTGCTTGCCGCGAGCCTCACGCTGGCGGCGTCGTCGGCGGCGCCAGCGATGGCGCCCGGCGCCGAGGCCGGCGCCGGCGCCGGCGAAGCCATCTACCTGCGCGGCGTGACCGGCTCGGGCGCGCTGCTCGTGGCGCGGCGTGACGGCGCCAAGTCGGCGCTGGGTGCGACTGGCGCCTGCGTCAACTGCCACCGGCGCAGCGGCTTCGGCGGCCGCGAAGGCACCGCCGTCGTCCCGCCGATCGCCGGCCGCTATCTGTACCGTCCGCTGCCCAAGGACGGCGGCGACCGCGACATCCCTTATGTCGAGGGCATGCGGGGCGAACGCGAGCCCTACACCGACGCGCTGCTGGCACGGGCGATCCGCGAAGGCGTCGATTCGCAGGGCAGGCCGCTCAGCTACCTGATGCCGAACTACGCGCTCGGCGACACTGACATGGCCTCCCTCATCGCCTATCTGAAGGCGCTCGATCAACGACGTGTGCCCGGCGTCACTGATTCGACGCTTCACCTCGCCACCATCATCACGCCGGATGCCGACCCGGTGAAGCGCGCCGGCATGCTCGACGTGATGCGGCAGTTCTTCTCCGACCGCAACATCCGCCAGATGGACCCGGCTCCCCCCATGCGGGCGTCGGGCAAGGCCGCCTTGAGCCGCTCGATGTTCATGGTCCATCGCCGCTGGGAACTGCACGTGTGGGAGCTGACCGGCGCGGAATCGACGTGGCAGGAGCAACTCGAGCAGCGGCTGGCGGACGAGCCCGTGTTCGCCGTGATCTCCGGCCTGGGTGGAAGGAGCTGGGCGCAGGTGCACGCGTTCTGCGAGCACGCGGCCCTGCCATGCCTCTTTCCCAACGTCGAAGCGCCTCCCGGAGCGGGAGCGGCCGACCAGGACTTCTATTCGATGTACTTCTCGCGCGGCGTGCTGCTCGAGGCCGACCTGATCGGCAAGCACCTGCTCGGCGCCGTCCGTGGCTCGCCGGCCTCTCGCGTGCTGCAGGTCTATCGGGCGGCCGACAGCGGCGAGGCGGGCGCGTCGGCGCTCGCCGCCTTCCTGCGCCTGCGCGGGGTCGCGGTGTCCAGCCGCGTGCTGCCGGCGGATGCGCCGGCCTCGGCCGTGACCGAGGCCGTGCGCAGGGCCAGCGGCGCCGACGCGATGGTGCTGTGGCTGCGCGGGCCCGACGTGGCCGCGCTGCCCGGCGCAGCGCCCGGAGGCGTCGGCGTCTACCTGTCGGGGCAGATGGCCGGGCTGGAGCGTGCCCCGCTGCCAAAGGCCTGGAGGGCCCGGGCGCACATGGCCTATCCGTTCGACCTGCCGGACCGTCGCCGTGTGCGTGTCGACTACGCGCTCGGCTGGATCCTCGGACGCCGTATTCCCCTCGCGGCCGAGCAGGTGCAGATCGACACCTACCTGGCCCTGGGCCTGCTGTCCGAGACGCTGAAGCACATGTCCGACAACTTCGTCCGCGATTTCCTCGTCGAACGCATGGAGAGCGGCCTCGAGCATCGGATCATCACGGGCTACTATCCGAGATTGTCGCTCGCCTCGAATCAGCGATTCGCCTCCAAGGGGGGTTACCTCGTGCGTTTCCGCGACCCAGGCGGCACGGCGCTGGCGGCCGAGGGCGATTGGATCGTACCCTGATAGTGACAGTCACGCGGGCCAATGTGGCCATCGCGGGGCCGGTCCTGGCATCGTCCGTGAACGGGCCCGAGCCCGAGCCCGCGCCCGGAGCGTCCCGCCGATGCCATTCGACCGCGAGAAACTGGATGTGTACGTACTCGCTATCGATTTCGTCGCTCGAGCCAACCAGGCGGTCGAAGTCCTTCCTCGCGGGCGCGGCTACCTCGCGGACCAGCTCCAGCGCGCAGCCTTGAGCGTCGTCC
>WNFY01007376.1_pt1 | contig 19034 bp, 19 predicted proteins | sample 5400091 | NCBI WGS metagenome assembly WNFY01 (sample SAMN13153364, study PRJNA577476) | soil metagenome | isolation source: 60 cm soil or saprolite under grassland replicate 1 | place: USA:California | collected 2016-06-15
GAAGGTGACGTCGGCGACGGTTTTGCCCTGAAACATTTGACGAACGAAGACGAGTTTCCCGCCTTCCTGGCGGTAGCCGATGCAGTCGCCGATCATGCCCTTCGCAAGCGTGGCCGCGAGTTTCGGCGCGAAGTCACGCACCTGGTAGGTGTGGGGAAACAAAACCAAATCCGGCTTTGCCGAGACGATGACCTGCTTCAGCGCGACGCAGTAACCATCTGGCGTATACGCCTCGAGCAAATCGTGCTCGACTTTCAGCACTTCCGCGACGTTCTTTGCTGCCAAGTCTTCGGCAAACGCCGCGACGCCTTTGCCGATGACTAGCGCGGTCACGGCGCTCGATGTGTCCTTGGCAATCTGCTGCGCCGCTGCCAGCGTCTCAAAACTTGCGTTGTTCCACTTCCCCTGCCGCTGCTCGGTGACGACCAGAATTTTCATTTCTTTTCCCAGACCTCCAAAAGAAAGAGAGATTCCTCGCTTCGCTCGGAATGACGATCTTTTTCGCTCGCGTTCACCGGTCGACTGCTACCACCGCTCAAATCACGCGCGCTTCGAACTTCAATTTTTCGACCAGCTTTGCCGCGACTTCTTTTGGTGTGCCCGTCAGGAATTCCGTTTTCTTGGTTTTCGTGGGCACGTAAATTTTTTCAATTTTCTGCGTCGGCTCTGCAGAAACGCCCAACGATTCGCGCGGAATAGTGACGAGCTCTTTCTTCTTCGCTGCCATGATGCCCTTCAGCGTGGCGTAGCGCACTTTGTTGATGCCGGACTGAATCGAGAGCACGGCCGGGAGCGGACACTCGATGTGTTGAAACCAGCCCGCTTCGAGTTCCCGCTTCAGTTTCATCTTTCCGTCAGCCACTTCGATCTGCATGATGATGGTCGCGTGCGGCAAATCGAGCAGCGCGGCCAGCAGCACCCCCGTTTGCCCAAAGCCGTGATCGTCGCTCTGCAATCCCGTCAAGACCAGGTCCGCTTTTTCTTTTTGAATGGCGACCGCGAGTGCCTTCGCGGAGCCCAGGGGATCGAGCTGCGCGAAATGGTCATCCGCGATGTAAATCCCGCGGTCCGCGCCCTTGGCAAGCGCTTCTTTGATCGTCTGCTTCACGCGCTCCGGCCCCATCGACAGCGCAATCACTTCCCCACCATGCTTTTCCTTGAGCCGGAGCGCTTCTTCCAGCGCGTAGCTGTCCGGTTCGTTCATCTCGAAACCGATGTCCGATTCCTTGATCCAGTTTCCGTCAATCTCTAGCGGCGCATCTTTCGCGGGAACCTGCTTGATACACACGATAATGTTCACCGAAACGATCCTTTCAGACTTTCAAATTTCCAGGGGCACAAGAAGAGCCGCGAGAGCGCGCGGCTCGATTGAAATTCCTACTTCCCAGACCACCGCTTGAAAATCAGCGCGGCGTTGGTGCCGCCAAATCCAAACGAATTCGAAAGTGCGTACTCCACCGAAGCCTTGCGCGCGCGATTCGGAACGTGCGCGCGCGATTCGGAACGTAATCCAGATCGCACTCGGGATCGGGATTTTCGAGATTGATGGTCGGCGGCAGAATCTGATCGCGCAGCGCCAGTGCGCTGATGCCGCCTTCCAAGCCGCCCGCGCCGCCCAGCAAATGCCCGGTCATGGACTTCGTCGAGCTGACCGGCACCTTCTTCGCCCGCTCGCCAAAAACCCTTTTCAGCGCGCGCGTCTCGATCACGTCGCCGATCGGCGTCGACGTGCCGTGCGCATTCACGTAGCCAATGTCATCCGGAGACAGCTTCGCGTCCTTGATCGCCGCTTTCATCACGCGATACGCGCCGTCGCCATTCTCCGCGGGCTGCGTGATGTGGTACGCGTCGCCGGACATCCCATAGCCCACAATCTCCGCCAGGATCGGCGCATCGCGCTTCTGCGCGTGCTCCAGGGTTTCGAGGATAAGAATGCCAGCGCCTTCGCCCACAACAAATCCATCGCGCCCAGCGTCCCATGGACGGCTGGCGTGCGCCGGATCGTCGTTGCGCGTGGAGAGAGCCCTCATCGAAGCGAATCCGCCCACGCCCATCGGCGTGATGGTCGCTTCGGTGCCGCCGCAGATCATCATCTCCGCCGCGCCGCGCTCAATTATCTTGAAGGAATCGCCAATCGCATGCGCCGAAGCGGAGCAAGCCGTGGCGGTCGCGGAATTCGGCCCGCGCGCGCCATAACGAATGGAAATATGCCCCGATGCAAGGTTGACGATTGCGGAAGGAATGAAGAAAGGAGAAATCTTGCCCGGCCCGCCCTGCACCAATTTCCAGTGCTCGCGCTCAATGATGTCGAACCCACCGATTCCGGAGGAAACATAAACACCCACTTCATCCAGGTCCGAATCTTCCGGCTTCCAATTGGCCGACTTGACCGCGAAATCCGCAGCGGCCAGCGCCACCTGAATGAAGCGGCCCATCTTCTTTAATTCTTTTTTCTCGATCCACCGGAAGGGGTCGAAGTTTTTGATCTCACCGGCGATCTTGCAATCAAATCCAGTGGTGTCAAATTGCGTGATGAGGCCAACGCCGCTGCACCCGGCCACGAGGTTTTTCCAGCTTTCCTCCGTGCCGATACCCAGCGCGCAGACCAATCCAACGCCCGTAACAACTACCCGGCGAGTCAACTTTACCCTGCTCCTATGTGAATGTGATGCCCGGCAACCCGGCGGCGGCTACTTAGCCTTGGCGTGCTTGTCAATGTAATCGACGGCGTCCTTTACCGTGGTCATTTTCTCGGCGTCCTCATCGGGCACTTCAATGCCAAACGCTTCCTCAAACGCCATCACCAATTCCACCTGGTCGAGCGAATCCGCCCCCAGGTCGTCCACGAAGGACGCCGTGGGCGTCACTTCCGCCTCGTCCACTCCGAGCTGCTCGACGATAATCTGTTTTACGCGTTCCTCGACACTCGCCATTCCCGTTTCCTCCGCGATTTGTTATCGCTGAATTGGCCCCGTCTTGACTGGGCTCAGACTCGTTACCGCTCGGCGCAACGGCCGCCCTGATTGCCTGGTTTCCCTTACCCCGGATAACCTGCCCATTCTAGTTACCCCGCCCAGCAAGGTCAACTTTGACCGCCCCATATCAGATGCCCTAACTCACTCTAGGCCAGATACATCCCACCATTCACATCCAAGACGTGACCGGTAATGTAGGCGGCCTCATCGCTCGCCAAAAACACGATTGCTGCCGCAACATCGCGCGCGGAGCCCATCCGACCCAGCGGGATTCGTGTCTTCAAATCATCTTTCACTTTGTCGCCGAGCACGTCGGTCATGGGCGTCTCGATAAAGCCGGGCGCGACGGCATTCACCGTAATATTCCGCGAAGCAATCTCCATGGCGATGGCCTTCGTCAGTCCGATCAGCCCCGCCTTCGCCGCCACGTAATTTGCCTGGCCCGCGTTCCCCATCTGCGCGACCACGGAAGCGATATTGATGATCCGCCCCGCACGCGCCTTCATCATCGTGGGTAAGGCCTGCTGGATGCAGAGGTGCGCCCCGGTCAGGTTCGTGCGAATCACCGCGTCCCAATCGTCGGCCTTCATGCGTACGGCCAAGCCATCGCGCGTGATCGCGGCATTATTCACCAAAATATCCAGCCGCCCGAATTTTTCGACCACCTGTTTGAATCCCGCCTTCACTTGCTCGGCGTTTGAAACGTCCATCCTCATCGCGAACGCTTCACCGCCCTTCGCCACAATATCCTTTACCAGCACAGCGAGCTTTCCTTCATTGCGCGCCGCGACAGCGACCGTCGCGCCCGCCTCTGACAGCGCCAGCGCCGTGTCGCGCCCGATCCCCTGCGACGCACCCGTCACCACCGCCACCTTGTCTTTCAAGCTGAACATCACGATTCCGCCAGGTTCTCTTGCTCGTATTCTTCCTTTTCCCTTTTTTCTTCCTTGCTTCCTCTTCACGCCGCGTCCGACCGTGCTCCAGCAATCTTTTCTACCGTCGCCGCCAGGCTCTTTTCGTCCTCGACGTTCAGCGCCGCCACCGAGCGCTCGATCTGCCGCAGCAATCCCGTCAGCACCCGCCCGGGCCCGACTTCGACAAATGTATTCACGCCCTCGTCAATCAACAGCCGCACGGACTCTTCCCAGCGTACCGGCATCGAAACCTGGCGAATCAGCGCCTCGCGCGCTTCGTTGCCACTGGTCGTGGTGTCTGCATCCACATTCGTCACCAGCGGCAGCTGCAAATTCGAAAACTCCGTATCGCGCAAATCCTTTTCCAGCCTCTGCTGCATGGGCATCATCAGCGCCGAATGGAAGGGGGCCGACACCGCCAGAATGACCGCGCGCTTTGCCCCAGCCTGTGAGGCCAGTTCGACCGCCCGCTTCACCGCGCCCGCATGTCCGGAGATCACCGTCTGGTCCGGTGAATTCAGGTTCGCGGCCGCGCAAATCTCGCTGCCCGCCGCGCGCTTGCACACGTCCGCGACCACGGCCGGCGACAAACCCATAATCGCGGCCATCGCACCGACGCCCGCCGGAACCGCATCCTGCATGTACGTTCCGCGCTTTCGCACGAGTTGCACGGCCTCCGCAAACTTCAGCGCGCCCGCGGCCACCAGCGCGGAATACTCACCCAGGCTGTGCCCCGCCACGAAATCCGGCGTCAGCCCCTTTTCCTCGAGCACGCGGTACACCGCCACCGAGCAGGTCAAAATCGCCGGCTGCGTGTTCGCGGTCAGCTTAAGGTCTTCTTCCGTGCCTTCAAAACACAACTTCGAAATCGAAAAGCCCAGCGCCCTGTCGGCTTCGTCAAAGACGGCCTTCGCCGCGGGATATTCCCCCGCCAGATCTTTGCCCATACCCGAGTACTGCGAAGCTTGTCCCGGAAACACGAATGCAACTTTGCCCATGGTTAATTCCTCTCTGGCGCCGTCACGCGAGAACCGCGGTGGCGGAGAGCTCCTGTTCGATTTTTTCGTTCATGCGCGCGCGGGCGAGACCCGCCGCCACACGGATGGCGTTTTTCACAGCGTTCGCATTCGAACGCCCGTGCCCGATCACGCAAACGCCGCGAACGCCCAAAAGCGGCGCGCCGCCGTACTCCGTGTAATCAATCGTCTTCTTCAAGCCCTTGAACGCACCCTTGGAGAGCATGGCACCCACCTGCGAAACCAGCGAACTCTTCAGCGACCTTCCAAGCAACCCGAAAATCTGCAGCGCCAGGCCTTCACAAATCTTCAGCGCGATATTTCCCACAAATCCGTCGCAAACAATGACGTCCACGTTGCCGGAAAAAAGATCGCCGCCTTCGACGTTCCCCACGAAATGTACCGGGCTTTTTTTCAGCCGCGTGTACACCTCGCGCGTCAGTTCGTTGCCCTTGATCTCTTCTTCGCCTACCGAGAGCAGCCCCACACGCGGCCGCTTGCTCCCGAACGTCGCGCGGTAATAAACCTCCCCCATGATGGCGAATTGCACCAGGTGTTCCGGCCGCGAATCCACGTTGGCGCCCACATCCAGAAGCACGGAAACGCCGCCTTTGGCGTTCGGAAACGGCGCCGCCAGCGCCACGCGATCTACCGACTCCAGCGTCCCAAGCAAAAACTTCGCCACGGTCATCACCGCGCCGGTATTCCCTGCGCTGACCAGCCCATCGGCCTTCGCCTCACGCACCAGCCGCGCCGCCACGTGCACGGAACTATCCTTCTTCCGCCGAAACGCCTGCGCCGGGTGATCTTGCATGGTGATCACGTCGCTCGCCGGCACGATTTCAATCGGCAGGTTTGGCGCCGCGTGCTTCGCCAGCTCCGCGCGCACCACGCTTTGCAGCCCTACCAGCAAAATACGCACGCCGAACTCCCGTGCGGCCAGCACACTGCCTTCGACCTCAGGACGGGGCGCGTGGTCTCCGCCCATGGCGTCAACCGCGATGGTGATCATGGGATTTGCCCGCAGGCGAAGCGAAGCGGAAATCCTTAAGCCGACTCTTTGACGGCCTTGCCCTTATAGTAGCCGCAGTGCGGACACGCCTGGTGCGGCTGCTTCATCTCGTGGCAGTTCGGGCACTTCCCCAGCCCGGGCCTGGCCAAGAAGTCGTGGGCCCGCCGCGTGCTGGTTCGTCTTTTCGAATGCCTTCGTTTTGGGTTAGGCATAGCAATACTCCTCGGTCCCCGCCGCGATGGGCGGATTGTATAGGGCTAATTCGCCCCGGTAAACTATTGTTTTTTGAGCCAGTCCTGCTTGAGGCGCGCGAGTGGGGCCATTCGCGGGTCCGTCGCGTGGGTCTCACAGCGGCACTCTTCGTGGTTGAGGTTCGCCCCGCAATTCGGGCACAAGCCACGGCAGTCGCTCTGGCAGATCACCTTCAACGGCAGCGCCAGCAGCACCTGCTCCTTCAACACGTCCGCCAGGAAGAGTCCTTCTCCTTGGTAGAATCCAATCTCCGTGTCATCGTCCTTCAGCCGGTCCTCTTTGTGCTTAACGTTCTTCGGCAGCGGAGCATAAAAGAGGTCAAACGAACGGCTCACTTCCTCGACCACCGGTTCCAGACAACGCGCACACACCAGTTCGATCTTCGTTTCGAGGTTGCCCTCGATTCGAATCTGCCCTTCCAACAGTTCCGCCGTCGCCGTCACTTCCAGCGGCTCAATCTGCTTGATCTCCGCTGAATGGTAATCAATGCTGCCCGGGGCATACGTCTTCCGGATGCGCAGCTTGCGGATGGCTAATTCCTTAACGTCAAGGAACATGTTTTCTGCGCCTCCGGCGCGTACACTCATGCTTTACCATTATTCAGTCGCCTCTCCCCCAAGTCAAGGAATCGCCCATTTCTGAGTGCCCGTTCTGTCCCCTCTTCGTCACCATCCCTGCCTAGCACCCGCCAGGCAGGCAGCCCGCGATCATGTCGTGCAGCGCCTGCTTTTTCTCCGTGAAGCCCGCCATGAGGTAGCCGATGAACATGGGAACCATATTCGTTATGATCTTGCCAAAGTGCCGCCCGGTCGCGCGCGCAAAGCTGACGCGCTGCCCGGCCATATCGGTGACGACCAAGCCCAGAGCCCTCTTCCCCACAGTGGCCTGCCACTCCGAGCTTTCCATCAGCGCATGGTAGAGCCAGGTCACGACCAAGCCCACGGTCGCGGCAAGAAAAATAAGACCGATGATCAGGAAAAGCCCGGCATCCCCCAACTCTTCCTCAGGATGAATCTGGTTCAAGAGAGTCCCCAGTCCGGTCAGAAAGATCAACGGAACCAAAACCAAAACTACACCGAAACCAATGATGATATTGTCGATGACGTACGCCAGAAACCGCAGCCAAAATCCTCCGTACTCCACGCGCTGAACGGCGGCATACGCCGAGGCCGCAGCCGGCACGCCCATCATCGGCGCCCGCGGTGTTGCAACCACCGAAAACGCCTGCCCGCAGTTCGGGCAAAATGCCGCTCCTTCCGCCAACGCCGCGCCACACTTGGAACAGTACACGGGTGTCTCCTTGCTTCTTCCTACTTCTCACGAAATGCGAAAACCCGCATGAACGCGAGCCAAATCCTACTTTCGAGCCGCCACGCGGTCAATCACGATCCCTGTCGATCACTCTCGCCTCGTCCTTCAGGAACCCGGCATTTTGCTTTACGTCGTGCTTTAAGTCGTGAGAGGCACGCCAATTTTCTCAAGGTGGCGGTCACTGCTGTCGGCGGGGGCGCAGGGTGGGGTGCCGTTTTTGCGCGCAAAAATTGCATAGGCCTAGTACCCAGATTTGGCCCTTTTTATGCCTTTTTATGCAACTCTCTTCTCGCATCTTTATGATTCAAAATAGGTTACAAGGAGACTCGAAACTTGCTCCGGCTTTGGTTGGATTCGTGCCAGAATATACTCTTCCCGGTCCAAATCGAGTTGGGGGAAATTCAATGCGATTCCGGACTGTACTTAGCTTGGCCACATTGTTTGTCTTCTGTTTCACGCTTGCGGCCTGGTCCATCCCGCTGCCCGCCCAGCCCTTGGCGAGCCACCTGAGATCCGCACCCGATAACCAATCAGCGTCGGGAAAAATCTCATCCGTCGGAGACGCCGCCTTCTCTCTTGAGGTCTTGAAAGACCAGGACGTGAACACGATACAATTCCTGGTCGACGGCAATACGAAAGTCGAAGGCAAGCTGACGGTCGGCGCTCAAGCCACGGTCGAATACCGTTCGAACGGTGGCAAAAACATCGCTGTCCACGTCGTCGTTTCGCAGCCCGCGGGAATCCGTTCGTACTAACAGGAGGTATCGCGCACTCGAAGAACAGGTCACGACTAGTCACAAGCGTATTGCGAACGAACGGCCGCCGAACCCAGCCTCCACGGCCCGTTTGCATACTAAAATATGTTGAGGAGTCCAGATGCGCACGACTCTGAAAATAGTCCTGCCCTTGATCGTGAGCGTATCCGCGGTGTCCCTCCTCTTCGCCGCCTACCAGGTACGGACGGAAAAGCGGATTTTGCGCAACGACCTCTCGCGCCGCGCGGAGATTCTCGGGGAAAGTTTACAAGAGAGCGTCGAGCCTTTGCTCGAACGCGCGCCGGAAAGGAGCCTGCAACGGCTCGTCGATCGGTTCGGTCAGCGTGAACACTTGAAAGGCGTCGCTGTATACAACGCAGCCGGAACGGCGCTGGCGATTACCTCCAGCCTCTCACCAATTTTCAGGATGCGCCCCTCCGTCGCGACGCGCGCTGCGCAGGCGGACAAAGGCGCAGGCGAATTTCTCAGCGCCGAACAGACCATCTTGCTCAACAAGGAAGACGCTGTTCCCATACACATTTATGCATTGCCGCTTCATCGAGATGACGAGGTCGTAGGGACGCTGGCTCTCTTCCACGACACAAGTTACATCGATAAGCAGGTCTCCCGCACCTTGCGTGATTCCCTGCTCAATGCTTTCGTACAGACAGTTCTGATTACCGGACTCGCGCTGATTCTGGTGCGCTGGACTTTCACCGGGCCGCTTACGCGCACGGCTACATGGCTGCGCACCCTTCGAACGGGCCAGCCACACGGGCCACCAAACGTCCCGCAAGGAGAAATATTTGACGAGCTTCACCAGGAAGTGACGCACCTGGCACGCGATCTGAACTCAGCGCGAGCGGCGGCGGAAGAAGAAGCGCGCCTGCGAGATTCGAACGCCTCGCTGTGGACCGCTGAGCGCCTGCGCGTGAGCGTGCGGAATAAACTTCAGGAAAAGCCGCTTTACGTCGTTTCGAATCGCGAGCCGTACATGCACGTCTTTAATGAAAAAGACAAGTCGATCAACGTAATCATCCCGGCCAGCGGCGTGGTCACCGCGCTGGAACCGGTTCTGCTGGCGTGCAACGGAACGTGGATTGCTAACGGCTCCGGCAACGCGGACCGCGAAGCCGTCGATGTGCAGGACCACCTTCGCGTGCCGCCGGCTCGTCCGAGTTACACGCTGCGGCGGGTATGGCTCAGCGACGAGGAAGACAAAGGCTATTACGAGGGCTTTTCAAATGAAGGGCTGTGGCCGCTTTGCCACATCGCGCACACACGCCCAGTGTTTCGCCCCAATGATTGGCTGCAATACCAAAAAATCAACCGCCGATTTGCCGACGCCGTTTTGCACGAAATGGCGGGCACCGAGTCACCGATTCTTCTCGCGCAGGATTATCACTTTGCGCTGCTTCCGCGGATGGTCAAGGAAGCGCGTCCGGACGCGCGAGTGGCGATTTTCTGGCACATTCCGTGGCCGAATCCGGAGGTGTTCGGCATCTGTCCGTGGCAACGGGAGCTTGTCGACGGTTTGCTGGGCGCGGATCTCATCGGCTTTCATATTCAATCGCACTGCAACAATTTCCTAGAGACTGTGGACCGCGCGGTTGAAGCGCTCACGGAGTGGGACCGTTTCGCCGTAAACCGGCAGGGCCACGTCACGCGGGTGCGGCCGTATCCAATCAGCGTGGCGTTCCCGGAGAATTCGCGCCACGTCAACCAGGCGCGCAGCGCCGGAGCGGAGCGGGCTGCGCTCTGCGCGGAGATGGGCATTGAGGCTTCGCTGCTAGGTGTGGGCGTGGATCGCGTCGACTATACGAAAGGAATCCTGGAGCGCTTCCGCGGCATCGAGCGGTTTTTGGAACTGAACCCCGCCTACCAGCAGCGATTCACTTTCGCGCAAATCGGGGCGCCCAGCCGCACGGACATCGAGCGGTATAAGAATTTTCTGGACGAGGTTGGCGCCGAAGCGGAGCGGATCAACGCACGGTTCCAGAGTTCGAGATGGAAACCCATCGTGTTCCTCAAGAAGCACCATTCGCACGAGGAGATCGCGCGGTTTTATCATGCTGCGTCTTTCTGCATGGTAACGTCGCTGCACGATGGAATGAACCTGGTGGCCAAGGAATACGCGGCCTCCCGCGATGACGAACGAGGCGTGCTCATTCTCAGCACATTTGCGGGGGCGGCGCACGAACTATCGGATGCGCTGCTGGTCAATCCCTACGACATATCGCAACTTGCCGATGCCATCCATCGAGCATTGGAGATGCCCGAGCAAGAGCAGGCGGCGCGCATGCGGAGAATGCGGCAAACGGTTCGGGAACACAACGTCTACCGCTGGGCCGCCCATCTGCTCTCCGATCTTACAGAAATTCGGATTGAAATCCCGGATCGGGTGGAGGTGCCCATGCCGTTATGACCCGGCCACATCGAACCCCGCCCGTTATGCCGTGGGGCGCTTGGCGAGACTTTCCGCATGCTCTAGAATGGAGAAAGGCTGCACATGAAGACCGCCGAGACCCCGTTCGAATTCGTCACCGTTTCCTACCTCACGCGAATCGGCAATCAATCCGCAGGCACACTCGCAGAGCTGCTCACAGGGCTCGAACAATGCAGCGACGCGTCCATTTTCTATCACACCTATCAAACGCTGGGCAGTCATCACTTCCTCACCGAGGGCTTTTCGAACGACTTCGCGCAATGGGTGCTTGCGGACGCCAACCGGAACGATCTCGCCGAGCAGCTCGCCGCGCTGGATATCCGCGACTATGTTTCCATAGCGGCGTTGCGGAGCGATCTCTGCCGCGTGGTCGGCGACTATTGCGAGGCGCACCGCCAATTTGCCGGCCAGTCAGCCCTGGAGCGTTTTTACTTCTGCGAAAGCGTGGAAGTCACCGTGCCCCTTGGCCGAAACGCGCGAACCCTGGATGAGTTCCGGGATGGAATCCAGCACCTGAGTCACGCCGGTTTCTACTTTCATTTCATCTCATCGCGGCTACGGCTGCAATTGAAGACGAATGACTTCTCGCATTGGCTTGCCGATAGTCTGGGGCTTCGCACGCTTGCTGACAGCGTGAACAAGATCGATATCTATACCAACACACTTGACAGCACGCGCACCAAGCTGGTGCGCCTGATCGATCGCGAGAGGAGAAAGGCATGAGCGAAGCGGTGGCCCTCAGCCGCATTCCACTGGATGACTATACGGCGCTCCTAGGCCCGGCAGAAATCGAGGAACTGCGCGCGCTGGCGAAACCGTTGCGCGGCCGCAGCATCGAGATGATCAACTCCACTGCCGTTGGCGGGGGAGTTGCGGAAATCCTCAATCGCCTGGTGCCTCTCGCGGAGGAACTGGAACTCAACATCAAATGGGACGTGATGAGCGGCGGCGAAGATTTCTTTGACGTCACCAAGGGCTTTCACAATGCGTTGCACGGAGCGCCCTACCATACCAGCGCGAAGGATTTCGAGATTTTCCTTGCTTACAACGAACACAATCGCGCAACGCTCCCACTCGACGCCGAATTCGTGGTGGTTCACGATCCGCAGCCGTGCGCTTTGATCGATGGGCGCCCACCAGGAGCAAATCACTGGGTCTGGCGGTGCCACATCGATCTCTCGCATCCTAATCGCGCGGTCTGGGACTTTCTCGAGCCATTCGTAAGCCGGTATGACGGCGCGATGTTCTCTTCTCCGGAATTCTCGCGGCAGCTCCCGATCCCGCAATACCTTTTCTATCCGGCAATCGACCCGCTTTCCGAAAAGAATTGTGAGCTTGAATCGGAGTTCATCGCGCAAGTTCTGACTCGTTACCGGATCGATCCGCAGCGCGCGATCCTCACGCAAATCTCGCGCTTCGACCGTCTCAAGGACCCCGTGGGGGTGATTCGCGCGTACCGGATCGTTAAACGCTATTTCGATTGCCAGCTGGTCCTTGCCGGCGGCAGCGCCTCCGACGATCCCGAGGGTGCGATTGTGCTGAAAGAAGTCTTGCGGGAAGCGGGCCACGATCCCGACATCCGAGCGATTGAGCTGCCGGCCTGGGCACCGCTGGAAGTCAACGCGCTGCAGCGCGCTTCGACCATCGTGATCCAGAAAAGCTTGCGCGAGGGCTTCGGGCTCACGGTTTCTGAAGCGCTATGGAAGAAAAAACCGGTGGTGGCGTCGGCGGTCGGCGGGATCCCCATCCAGATTATTCACAGGCATACCGGCCTGCTGGCCCATTCCGTGGAAGGAACGGCTTATCAAATTCGCTATTTGTTATCGCATCCGGAAATCGCCGCCAAACTCGGCGAACATGGCCATCAGCATGTGAAGGAGAACTTTCTCATCACGCAAAAACTGAAGCGCTACCTGACGCTCTTTCTGACAGTCGCCCGGAAGCCGTGAAAATCCGCGAAGCACGCTGGCAACTCTACATTGCACAGTCTCATCCAATTTGAAGAAGCAGAACCCTCCCTCCAGCCGGAGCCAACCCTGCTTTCTGCACTCCAACGACTGTGAGCAAGGAGACCGCGAATGAAGCGCGTTGCACTTCTGATATTTCTGGCAGGCTGGCTCGTACCGGTGGCCTCGGCGCAGGAGCATTTTCAAGTCGGGGCCTACGCAGATTATTTTCGCATTTCGCAAACGAATACGAACATGGCAGGACTTGGAGGACGCGCGGCCATCAAGGCGTTCTCTAGCGTGATGCTCGAAGGTGAAATGAGCTATGACTTCGAACAGGCCTTTAGCGAGGGTTTCAGGAGTCCGAGCAACCCGAGTAGCGTCACCTTCGTTCCCAGCAATCTCAGGGTTCTGCATGGATTATTTGGCCCCAAGATCGTGGCGGGCCACGGTGCGATTCGGCCTTTCCTGATGGTCAAGGGCGGTTTTATCAATTTCCGTCTCGATCCCCGGAACCCGTCGTTCGCAACGTTCACAAGTTCTGTCAACAACCTGCGCGCGAATAACGTAAGTGGAACGCTTTACCCGGGCGCGGGTTTGGAAGGGCATATCGGTCCGGTCGGTCTGCGCCTGGAGGCGGGCGATGAGATCTATTTCGCGGGGGGCGCACGCCACAATCCGCGTGTGGCCTTCGGTCCTTTCATCCGCTTTTAGGAAGAGTCCGTAGAACTAGAACTCTTTCTGCTTCTTCTTTTCGATCAAGACAGATTGCCCCGCTCGAATGTTTCTCCACCGAGCGAGGCAATTTGTTTCATTCAGTCTAAGATCACACGGCGTTGCTGTAGCCATCGCCTGAAAATATGTACAGAGGGCTGTCAACGGGCAGATCTCGCATTTCGGTTTTAAGCGCTTACAAATCTCCTGGCGTGCTCTTTCTGGGAAGGCTTCTGCTAGGGTGCGTTGCCGAAATGTTCGTGATGCTGGCGAAGGAGGAACTGATCGGTCATGCCGGCTATATAATCGCAAACAATCACGTGGCGGGGAGCGGCATGCGCGAGTTCTTCGTAAAAGGCAGGCATCGAACCTGGTGAGCCAAGGTAGTAGATGAACAGTTCTTCCAGGCACTTCACCGAGCGGTCGCGATCTTCGGTGATCTCAGGCCGCTCGTAAACATGGGTGTAGAGAAAGCGTTTGAGCTGAGCGTTTTGCGCCCCGCGTTTTTCGCTGAAACTGGCCATGCGAATTCCCGCGCCGCGGATATCGTCTATCGTTCGGACGCCGGAATCCACGAGCGACCAGTTTGTCGTGTCGATCAGATCGGTAGCGAGGTGATCAAGGACACGCTTCAGTGCCTCGTTGAACTTGAGTTTTTCCCGGGCGGAAGGATAGGCGGAGTCAACCTGGGCGTAGACTTCGCCAAACAACGGAACCTCCCGGCAAAGCACACGAATGTCGAGGAGCTGCGCTTCGAGAGCGTCATCGAGGTCGGCGGTGTTGTATGCCACTTCATCGACGCAATCGATGAGCTGAGCCTCGAGGGGCGGGCGCAAATCAAGAAGATATTCGGAAAGCTGAGGAAATTCCGCGGCGGAATAATCGCGCGAATGCTTGATGATACCTTCGCGAACTTCAAATGTAAGATTCAAACCGGGAAAATCAAGATAGCGCTGCTCGAACTGTTCGACGATGCGGAGGGCGTGCAGATTGTGATTGAAGTGACCGCCGCGCACGCGCATCAATACATCGAGCTTCCGCTCGCCGGCATGGCCGAAAGGCGGATGGCCAATGTCGTGGACCAGCGCGAGCGCTTCGGCGAGATCGGTATTCAAGCCGAGAGCCGCGGCCACGGTGCGAGCAATCTGCGCGACCTCCAGCGTGTGCGTCAAGCGGTTGCGGAAATGGTCGGAATAGCGGGTGGTAAAGACTTGTGTCTTAGCTTCGAGACGGCGGAAAGCGCGGGAATGGATGATGCGGTCGCGGTCACGCGCGTAGGCGCTGCGGTAGGGATGCGCAGGCTCCGGATAACGCCGGCCACGAGATTGCTCCGAGCGCATCGCCCAAGGAGCGGGAGTGGAGGATGGATCGATGGGCCGCTCCGTTCTGTTCCCGCTGATCCGCGCGAGGGGTCATTTTCAAAGCAGATCAGGATTTCGGCGAAAGCGTGGCCAAGCCGCGGTCGGCTTCATCGGCGACGGTGGTGTCCGGGAATTCCTTCTTGACTTGCTGGTAGATGCCGGCGGCCTCCTGCGGATTGGACTTGCGGAGCAGGCGGGCGAGTTCCAGCAACGCCAGCGGGCGCGACACGATGACACCCGGCTTGTCCGCGAGCGCGCGAAAGATCTTGACGGCGTCGTCAGGCTTGCCGGTGCGCGAGTAGATGATCGCCATTTGATACTGGGCCATGGCGGCGAGCTCTTTGTCGCTGCCCGCGCTGATCTTCTTCAATTCTTCGAGCGCCTGATTTTGACGCTCGAGGTCCTCGAGGCAAAGCGCGGCGTAGTAGCGCGCGAGCTTGCCGGTATTCGTGTGAGGATATTTGTCAGCGACAATCGTGAACTTCTGCAAGGCGTCCTGGGCGCGCGCGGCTTCATTGGGGTAAACGGGCTCGCTAGCGTCGGCAGCGCCGGAGGCAGAACCGATGCGGCCGGAGTAAGCCTTCATCGCATCATCGAATACGCCGGAAGCTTGCATCGCCTGGCGATCGATATAGAATTTCCAGCCGCCGTAACTCAGCGCGGTCACCAGAGCAGCAATTACCACGATAAGCGCGAACTGCCCGTGAGAAATGACGGCTTCGGCGCCATGCTCGATCGTTTCCTTGATTTTGTCCTGCTTCAGCTCTTTGCGCGAGATATGATCCGGCACAAACACTCTCCTGATTGGTCTGGAAAATGTAATCGTAGCACAAGACTGCACTAAGAAGCTGATTCGGCGTGCAGACGGCGGGTATATAGGCAGGATTTACTTTTCCGCCCGAAAAAGATTGGACGCCCACTAAAGCGCTTCGGAAGATGTTAATTTGGAATTATGCAGACGGCGTGTATTCATTGCGGCGCGGAGCATGTGCTGAAGGACGCCCAGTTTGGCGGGCATTCGAAAGTACAGTTCAAGTGCTCGAAATGCGGGAAAACTACGATCGTGGAGATCAAGCGCCGCGTGGATTCCACTGTAGTCATGACCCCCCTGCCCTCTTTTGCGCGCGCGAATGCCAGCAGTTCAAACCTAAAATTACCGCCTATCGACCCCGGATTGCGGCTGCCCGCGAAAGCGAAGGTTGTTCTTACTATTGTGTCCGGCCCATCGAAAGGGGCGAGCCACACGCTGACCAAGCCACGCGTCGTACTGGGGCGCAAAGGCGCGGACATCGCGCTGAACGACCCGGAAATTTCGCGCCATCACTGCCTGCTGGAAGTAAGAGACACCCACATCAACCTAAAGGACCTGGATTCCACCAACGGCACTTTCTTCGAGGAGGAACGCGTGCGCGCGGCCATGTTGCAGGATGGCACGGAGTTTCGGATTGGTGGAAGCGTAGTTCGTGTGAATTTCCAGGCGAAGTAGCTGAACTTTCCTCCCTTGTATGGCGACCTCATGCGTGCCGCGATTGCGCAGCGTGCCTTTGTGAGATACTAGCGCCGATTCGCAAAATGCACGGAGCCAGATGAATCGCCTCTCCGCCTGCCTGATCACATTCAATGAAGAGCACAACCTGCCGCGCGTCCTGGGCGCAGCGCAAAAGTTGTCACGCACGCATGGACGAATTTTGCAGAGCAGAAGAATATCGCCGCAGCGGCAGCGAGCTACGACTGGATTCTGTCAGTGGATGCGGACGAGGAGCTGAGCCCCGAACTACGGAGCGCTTTGGCCGAGTGGAAAGAGAAGGAGCCGGAATTTGCTGCGTATGAATTCGCACGGCGCACCTGGTACCTCGGCGCGTGGGTTTGGCACACGCGCTGGTATCCGGATTATCAGCTGAAGCTATACCGGCGAGACAAATCAAGATTTGAAGTGCCGGAGCACGCAACGGTCAAATACAACGGACCCGTTGGGCGGCTAGAAGGCGACCTCCTGCACTACACGCTGCACTCGTTCGAAGAGCACGCGGCAAAAGTAGAAAGCATCACCACGAGACAGGCGCATTGGAATTGGTTCAACAATTACATTCTTTGCCGTGGGTTTCTCGATGGTTATCGAGGATGGGTCATCTCGCGGATGGCGGCGCGCGGCACGTGGCTGAAGTTCAAGAAACTGGGAGCGCTCATCGAAGCAGAGCGGCGCGCCGGCGGAATCAGGACATCATGAAAGTGCTTTACGTGGACTTGGAACGCGAATGGCGCGGCGGACAGAGCCAGGTGCTGTTGACGCTACGCGGGCTGCGCGAACGCGGGCATCAGGCCGAGTTGCTGGCGGCGCAGGATGCTCCGCTGGCGAAACGCGCGGCGGACGCCGGGATTCCCGTGCATCAGGTTCCGAGGCTGGGACTGCGTGGCTGGGCCGCCAGGGCGCTGCGCGGCCTCGTCGCCCGTGGAGGTTACGACGTTGTCCATCTCAATGAGCCCCATGCGTTGACGGCGGCGTGGTTGGGAGGGGCCTGCAAAAAACTGCCGGTGGTGTTTTCACGCAGGATTGGATTCTCACTGAGAAAGAATTGGGTCTCGCGTGCACGGTACGACGCGGTCCAGAGATTCGTAGCGAACAGCAAAGATGTGGCGCAGAGCCTGATTGATTCAGGGATCCGGGCGGAAAGAATTTCGATCGTGAACGAAGGCGTGGAGATTCCGCCTTTGACAGTGCCAGAGCAAAGAAGTAGCGCACGCAAACGTTGGGGGGTGAAGGAAAATGAGTTTTTATTTGGCTGCGTGAGTGTTTTTGTTCCGGAAAAAGGACAGCGACACTTGCTCCAGGCGTTGCCGCCAGTGAGAGAGCTGCATCCGGAAGTGCGGCTTTTGCTGGCGGGAGACGGGCAATGCCGCGCGGAACTGGAGGCGCTTGCAAAGCAACTGGGACAAACGGAAGCGGTGCTCTTCCCCGGATTCGTGAATGATGTCGCGCAGGTTTATGCTGCCCTGGACGCGTTCGTCTTTCCATCGGAATTCGAAGGCCTTGGAACCGCCTTACAGGCTGCCATGGCCGCGGGCCTGCCTTGCATTTCGACGAAGCGCGGAGCGTTGGCGGAAGTGGTTGATCCCGAGCGAACTGCGCTGGTCGTGGAACCTAATGGCGCGGAATTTGCTGCCGCGATGCTGCGGGTGATTAACGATGAGGGGATTCGAAAAACACTTAGCGAGGCCGGCCGTTGCGAGGTTGAACGGAGATTTTCGGCGGCGCGTATGGTCGAAAACACGATTCGCGTTTACGAGGACGCGCTCAAGAAATGGCCAGCGGCATGAATCCCCCGGAACTCACCGTGGTTCAGCAGGCGGTCTTGAAACGTGTGCTAACGCTTGAATTGCCGTCAGGAGCGCGAGTGCTTGATGCGCCATGTGGCGGAACTGCAGCGCTCACTCTGGCGCTGATCGAGAGGGGATTTGACCCGGTTGGCGCGGATGTCGATGCGGAAGCTGAAACCCGCCTCGGCCAGGCCTTCGCGAAAGTGAATCTGGACGAGGCGTTCCCGTGGCCAGATGGGACATTTGATGCAGCCATTTCAACCGAGGGAATCGAGCATTTAGAAAATCATTTTTTGTTTCTGCGCAGGATGTGCCGCATTCTCAAGCCGGGCGGCCCGCTCATTCTCACCACCCCGAACATCACGGCGCTGCGTTCGCGCGTGCGATTTTTTGGCAGTGGCTTCTTCGGCCGCGACGCCCTCCCTCTGAACGAAACTGCGCGGCATCCGCTTCATCACGTCGGTCTCGCGACTTTCCCCGAACTGCGTTATAAACTGCATAATTCCGGCTTCCGGCTGGTGGAAGTTCGCCACACGCACATCAGGCCTGTCAGCTATCTCTACGCAATCTATGCGCCCTGGATGTGGCTGTATACGCGCATCGCTTTCCGCAAAGAAAAAGACGCCGCACAGCGAGAACGAAACAAGGAAATTCTCGCCGCGCTCCTCTCCCCATCTGTCCTCTTCGGAGAATGCTTGATGCTAATCGCAAGAAAAGAGTGAGCGGGCATAACGCGAAAAGATGAGCCCCCAAAAAGACTGAAGCGCTTGGCAGCCTCTATTTCATCCGCCAAGCGCTTCAGGCCTTCTTATAATTTTTGCACCAGTAAATCTGTCTTCTCTTGTTCCAGGCGTTTCCCTCCTATCCGCTCGCCGTTGGACGTCAAGCTATCTTGGGGATTGAACTACCCATCGCCCTTGCGGCTGGAGGAACTCCACGCCAATGGCAAAGCCTTCGCCTTGCAATGGCTGGCAGTAAGCTACTCTTGCCGAGGAGCGAAAGTCTCCGGTGCACGAG
>WNFY01002079.1_pt1 | contig 19033 bp, 9 predicted proteins | sample 5400091 | NCBI WGS metagenome assembly WNFY01 (sample SAMN13153364, study PRJNA577476) | soil metagenome | isolation source: 60 cm soil or saprolite under grassland replicate 1 | place: USA:California | collected 2016-06-15
CCCCAACCCAACGCCAATCTGACCTGATGTGTGAAAAGCATCCGGAAAAGAGGCCGCTCTGACCCGCATAAATACAGGGCCGGTGCCGCTGATTCGCGGCGTATGAAAACCTATGGGTTAAATCACACGTTTGGGCCCTTTTAACAGGATCTATGCGCTGGCAGCCTTTAGCTTCTTCTTGGACTTGACCGTAGATGCCTTCGGGCGATAATTCTTACCTTTCTCGACCGCAAATTCAGCAAACTTTTCCCACGAAACACGGTAGACCAGCTCGTTGTTCTTAGGACGCCAAATGATGTGGTTCTGACAAATGGTTAGATCTCCGTGCAGTTCGGTATCAACAACTCGCCTGAATGTGATTCCAGTGTTTTCGATCTCCCGTTCGGGAATCGCAAATTTTACGCGCGTGGCCAAGGTTAATTCCTCCAGACACAAACCAGAATGAACGAAAGTATATACCTCTTCAATTGAGTGAATTCCTACCCGCTAGTTTCCTGTTGCTAACTTTTGTTCGCGAACAAGTTCTACGGGTTATCAGGACAATAAGCGAACACATCATCGAGCTTCGTGGCTTTGACGAAGTGCGCCGGGTTGTCGCCGTCCGCCAATGCTTTAAAGTGAGCTTGTCCACACTTAATCTTGGCGTCCTCTTTATCCCGAATATCATCCTTGAATAGACCTGGCTTCGTCTCGACAACGAAGTACAACCGTTCAGCTCCGTCTTTCTCGACCAAAACCGCCCAGTCAGGGTTGTACGTGCCAAGTGGTGTCGGAACTTTGAACCAGCCGGGAAGTTTGGCATAAACCTTGACGGCTTCGTTCTTCTCCATCTGCTCCGCAAAAGCCTGCTCGACCCCGCTGGAATCGTACACAACACTCTCGTACACCGACTTCTCAGCCTTGAGCATGTTCTTAAGGTACCCGGTAAGTTCCTCCTGCTCGAACAGTTCCTGCGCGTAATAAACTTCGCCGCCAATGCGCTGATACTTGATCCCGTCCACTAACGCCATTCGCTTCGTGCGGTTTACAGCTTCAGTGGCCAGTTCAATGAACTGCTGAGGATTCCGCGTGAAATCCTGCAACCGTTGACTGTCATCGAGAATGCGTACCAGGCTCCTCCGCGTTAGCTGCGTTTTGTCTTGCAAGTCCGTGAGGATGTCGGGCAGCTCAATGTCTCTTTCGTCCAGCGTAATCGGGGCAGCTTGCGCTGTTTCCGCAGCGAGTACGCCACCTCTCCCGATGGACAAGTCTGCTTTGCGAATCTGCACTCGCGTTTTCGTGATCGGCGGGCACTCCCTGATTGCAACGGCGCAGTCAGTGACCAGCTTTTCGTTATCAAAATGAACTCGATACGTGGTCCGATGCTTGATCCGATTCCAAAGGGCCTGAAACTCCTCGCTATGCAGAATAGCTTGGCGCGTCTTTATCTGGACACGACCATCCGCGTTTTTGATATCAAGTCGGCCAGCGAGCTTGCGAAGGATTTCTTTCACCTGCGGAAGCTGAGCTGCAAAAGCATCCGGCAGCTTCAACGTCTCGTCCTTGAGCGCCTTCCGGAGATGATCCTGCACCTTTCCTTTTGCGTCCACGTATCCGGCATCTTTCAAAACGCTCCAGATGGCAGCCGACTGATCGATACCAAGCGGGGTTGTGTTGCCGTTCGTATCTGTCACCGGAATCGTGGCGAACTGATGCTTCTCTACGATGCCGAATCGGATGCCGGTATCGGCCTCAATCTCTTTCTGCAGATTTTCCGCGAATTGCTCGTAGCTCTCCGTCGCAATCACTGTGAGCGTGTTGATGTCGAACCCACGCAAGCGCTCACCATTCTGGTTCACGCACAGGCGCAATCCTCGTCCTATGGTCTGGCGTCGTTCGCGCTCGGTTCCCATCTCGCGCAACGCGCAAATCTGGAAGACGTTCGGGTTGTCCCAGCCCTCGCGCAATGCGGAGTGCGAGAAGATGAACTTCAGCTTCGAATCGAAACTGAGCAGCTTCTCCTTGTCTTTCATGATTAGGTTGTAAGCGCGCTCTGCGTTTTCCCGGTCGCCGGCATTGCCCTCGTCCGTATCTGTCCAGCCGCCCTTTTTGTCGATTGAGAAATACCCGTTGTGGACTTCGGTGGCGTCGGATTCAAGATCGACTTCATCGAAGAGCGTCTGATAGTCGGGATGCCTCGCTAGGCGTCGGTACTCTTCTTCAAAGAAGAGTGCGTATTTGCCCTTCAGGGCATTGCCTTCGGCGTCGTACTTCCGGTAGTTCTCAACGCTGTCCACAAAGAACAGGCTGAGCACCTTGATTCCTTGCGGGCGCAGACGGAGCTCCTTGTCCAGGTGTTCCTTGATGGTGCGCCGGATCATAAGACGCTTGAGCGCTTCGCCGTCCACGTCGCCGACGGCTTGCCCTGGCTTCAGCCAGTGCTCTCCACCCGGCACTTTCACCTCAAGCAGTTCGTTCCCCTTGGCGCAGCGAATCTCCCCGATGTGGCAGTTGGCGTAAATAGCGCGCCCCGTAGTTTGTTCGAGATCGTCGCCATCCTGCACCATGACTTCTTTGCGGGCGACGTGCGTTAGCTGCTGCACGTCCAACTCGACCTTGGCCGTCACCACACCGCGCTTGCTGCTTGTGGAAAGTAGCTTGATATAAGCCTTGTTGTGTGCGTCCTCCACCAGAAGCGAAGCGACTTCAATCTGCTTAACCAGCTTCCGCTCATAGGCATCCACGGCATCGAGTCGATAGACCATGTGGTGCTTGTCTGCGTGTGTGGCTGAGTACCGCAACGTGCACAGCGGATGCATCGCGCCTAGCGCCTCTTTGCCTGCGCCCTTCAGGCCGCCATCGACGCTCTGCGGCTCATCGACAATCAGAATTGGGTGGGTCGCCCGGATGAGATCAATCGGTTTCTCGTCGCCGGTCTTTTCACTCTCTTTGTAGAGATTAATTGACATCCTTTTTGTTGATGGCTCCAACCGTGACCACCATAACCTGTATGTGCGGGCTTGTGGCGAAGTTCCGAACCTGGCCGAGCTTCGCGGAGTCATACAGGAAGTACTCGAATGGCGCGTTCCCGTAAAGGCCGCGGAAGTGATCCTCGGTAATCTGGAGGGTCTTATAGACGCCTTCCTTGATGGCGACCGAGGGAACGACGACGACGAACTTCGTAAAGCCGTAGCTCCGGTTCAGCTCGAAGATCGTGCGCAGATAGACGTAGGTTTTGCCCGTGCCCGTCTCCATCTCTACCGTGAAGTCGCCGGACGATAGGACGGTGGATGGCTTCAGGCCATTCCGAAGCTGTACCTCGGCCAGGTTGCCGAGAATCTCCTCGTCTAGCAGCTTCAGGCGATTGCCAATGCCAAGGTCCGACTGAACAAGCCCCAACTCCATCTGGTCTGGAGTGGCAGTTGGTCCGCTCATAGTGACGGTGAATTCAGACCGGCAAATTTCCTGTCCGCGAAACAGGTCGCACACCGCTTCAATCGCGGTGTGCTGGTAATCGAGATTCGGTTCGAAGTGGAGTTTCATCTATCTTTCTCTACAGGCTGCGAACGTTTTCCAGCCCATTTTGCTGGAGGATTGCGGTCAGGTTCGTCTTGGCGACATCATCGGCGAAGGCGCTATCGCGGAATACAACCTGCGTATCTCCAGCGGGAGCCAGCTCGCCATGCCACGCAGCAATCCCCGTGCCCAGCGCCTCTACTTCAGTGGCGGCAATCTGAGGCGCAAGACAGGCCAGCAATGTGCCTGCACCGATGCTGTGAACCGGTTTGCCTGCGATGATCTTTTCCTCGATGGGCACTGTGAGATCGAGGCCCAGCTTGAGAAGAAGCTCGTAGAGAATGTCCTGCTCAGCGCGACCCGCCTTCACGTGCTCGACAGACTCATGCAGTGCCTCAGCGAGCTTGTCGCGATCCGGCTCCCAAGCGCGGATGTTGGTCGAGTCCAGCTTGAAGACGCGGAAGCCGAGATCAATCTCTTTCCCTGGCGCAAGTCGCAGTTGGGCTGGTTCTTCTGCACTCAGCTTCTTTATTGCCCGCCGAATGCGCTCCTTGGTTATCTCCGCGATCGTACGCGGGCGGCCAATCTCGTCACAGAACTCAGCACTCGCCCGCTGGTCCTTGGAAGACCCGTCGATTGGCTCTGGTAGTTGGGAAAGGATAAAGCGGCAGGACACTTGGCCAGACTTACTGAGTTCCATGGTCGCGTGGGCCGTCGTTCCTGAACCAGCAAAGAAATCGAGCACTGTGTCGCCGTCGCGGCATACCTGGCTGATCAGCCGAGCAATGACGGTGGTCGGTTTGGGATTTGGAAATATGGCCGTTCGACCTAGGAGCTGTGCAACCTGCTTTTCACCATCGGTGTAGTCGAAGAAGAACGACTTGGCTACATTGTTTTCAACTTCATGCAGAAATCGTTTGAATCTTGGAACAGTGTTGTCGTCTACGCCCCATGCGATTCGCTCTTGCTTCACGTACCTATCGAAACTCTCGCGACTATCGTCGGGCCAAGACTGAGGCCATCTCCAACCAGTTTTGGGATGTGTACACGGCTGGCCAGTTTTCGGGTGTATGGGCCGATAAAATCGAAAGTTGGGACTACTGGGATCCTTTGTACTAGACGCCTGCTTGGCTGCTGGTGCCGAGGCATCAGCGCTCTGCCACACGAATATCTTGGCCTTCCTCGTGGCAGCATCCTGTTCGCTTACGAGTCGGCCCTCGCTATCGCGATATTCGGCATACTTGTATGCATATGTGCCACGCCATGGATCCTGTTTCTCTGTTTCCTCATCTAGAACAAGACCGTTCTCCGACAAGTCGGCTTCGTAGTCTTGCCGATGTTGCTCCATCAAGTGCCGCAACTCCTGCTCAATCGTCTCAACGGTGGGAAAACTCGGATTCAACTTCTCAACAAGGGCCTGAGTTTCAGCAAAACCCGGCTTAGGCTCGCGGAATGCTGCCCCACGCTCTTCGATGAGTTGAGCGTTTCGCGCGTAAACGAGGATGTACTCATGGTTAGTCGAGTACAGCGGAGATTGGCTGTGAGTCGTGTTTTGCGCCCATACCAAGTCCTCAATGTGATTCTCTTCACCGAACACTTCACTGCAGACCTTGCGCAGATTGTCGAATTCATTTTCGTCGATGCTGATGAAAATCACGCCGTCTTCTGTGAGTAGATTGCGTGCCAGCTTCAACCTGGGGTAGATCATATTCAGCCAGTTCGTGTGCAGCCGGCCTGATGCGTCGGTATTACTCGACATCTTGCGGCCGTCCGAATCAATCTGGCCCGTAAGCATCAAGTAGTTTGTGATGTTGTCCTTGAAGTCGTCGGGATAGATAAAATCGTCGCCCCTGTTGTACGGTGGGTCGAGATAGATGAGCTTGATCTTCCCGGCGTAACTCTTTTGCAGGAGCTTCAGAACTTCGAGATTGTCACCCTCGATCATCAGGTTCTTTGTCGTATCCCAGCCAACGCTCTCTTCTGCACAAGGACGCAGGGTTCCCGTTGATGGAGTAAGCGCAAGCTGGCGGGCGCGGCGCTTGCCATGCCAGTTGAGGCCATACTTCTCTTCGCGCTCCTCCACCTCGCTGCCCAGAAGCTGCTTCAATGAATCAAAGTCAATCTTCCCCTCAGTGAAAGCCTCGGGAAACAGAGACTTGAACTGCTCAACATTGGCCGCGACAAGGTCTGGCGATTTGGCTTCTGCATCTTCAACAGTGATTTGCTTCATGGCCTTCTTTCCGAGTGTGACTGGGGCTACGCCTTAGCCCTGGATGTATTTCTTAATGACAGTTTGAACGGATGAAGCGTCAAATCCGGCGGTGCTGGACTCAGTGGTCGTCACCAGCGTTCCGTTTTCGCCAGCCCCTTCGTCGGCCGGCAAAATGCCGTGCTCGCAATACCAGGCCAGCTTCTTCTCCCAACTCTTCCGGTAGTCCTCTCGCTCCAGCAAGCCGAGGTGCTCCCAGAAAATGGTGAGGCCTGAGATTTCATCATCGATCGTAAAGTCAGGATAGCGCGTGCTGCTGCCGAATGTCAGCGGCTTCTCATATTCGAACGCGATACCAGCCTGCGACAAAGCGTCGGCTATGTAGAGCTCAGATTTGGAGCGCACAGCCAGTCCCTTGCTGGTGCGGTGGAGGAGCCCTTTCTGCAAGAACACGCTGCCTTTGACCTGTGGAAATTCCTCCATCTGGCAAGGCTGCAGGAGATTGGTCATACGCCGGGCTGTCTCTGATCGCTGAGGAGCCGCGAAATCTTTCAATACAGTTCGCGGGCCTTGATGCATCAACACCACGCGATCCTTGTGGCGGGTGAGCGCCGTGTAGATCAACTCGCGGGAGAGGATTGGATGCCCCTCCGGCAATACCACAATCGTCAGCTTGAACTGGCTGCCCTGTGCTTTATGGACCGTCAGCGCATAAGCGAGTTCGAGCGCGGCGTCGCCTTCCTCCCTGAAATCGCTGCCGTAAAAGGAGTAGGTAAAGCCCTGCTGAGAAGCAAACTCAACATTAAGTATTTTGGGGTTCTTCCGCGTCTGCCACATTCCGACCGCGACGCCGATTTCCCCGTTGGCAAGATAGCCGACCGCGCCTTCCTGCGGAAACACCCTCTTCCCATCTCGCCGGTGATTCCTAAGATTGATTACTTTGTCACCATAGACCACGCGCTCTGCGCCAAACGGCTTTGGGATGGAACGCCATGGCCGGGTGGCCAAATCAAGAAATCCCTTTCGGAGCCGTTCGTGAATCTGCCGGTTGATGTCTCCCACGCCGAACGGCATACCGCGAAGAGGACTCAGAATCTGCCATGCTTCCACGGCTGCTACTGAACCGGCTGCGTTCTCACGAGTCCTGTTGAAATAGTCGTATTCACCACTTGGAACCGCGCCGAGCGCCTTGTTGAATCCTCGCAAATCGTCGGTCCCGGAAAGCTTTAGCTCATCTACGATCACGTCCAGGAGCTTGGTCTGAAAGTCCTCCGCCTTCGCCCATTCAACAAAGCGAAGTGTTGGGTGCTCATCTGAGCCGTAATGGAAAACATCATCCTCGCCCACAGAGGGCGAAGCGCTGCTGAACCAGCGGGCAAAGCGTAGATCGGGCCGTTCGCAACCAATTTGCCGGCGCTCGATCGTAAGTTCGGAATATCCAGGCGCAACGCGGGGAAAGCGAGTTTCGTAGTCCGTTGGACGGAGCTTGGCGACAATATCAACGAACGGTCGTCCGGCACCGATAGGCGGCAACTGAGATGGATCGCCTACTAAGATGAATCGTTTGACTCCCGCTAAGGAATCGAACAATGCCCCCAACATGTCCTCAGTGAGCATGGAGGACTCGTCCACAATGACTGTTCCAAAGCCCGTGGCTTTGGGACGATCACTCATGAAGTACCGCCCCGTCTGGCCGTCATAACGGTCCTTCTGGTTCAGGAATTGCGCAATCGTGAGAGCCTTTGCTGAATTACCTCCGGCTAGCTCCTGCATTCGCACACGAGCTTTGCCTGTAGGCGCTAATAGCAGAAGTCCCTCGTCGCGAATCTCTGGCTTGGCACAGAGGATGCCAAGCACGGATGTCTTCCCAGCACCGGCAGGCCCGGCGAGCACGCTGAATCGTGCCTCTGCCAGTTCTTTGAGCGCGGCTGCCTTTTCCGTCCGCGCGCGCTTTTCTTCATTATCAGTGACAGGGCCGAACTTCTTGGTCAACAAAGCAGACCAATCGCCTGCAACAACATGCCGCTTTCCGCGCAGACGGCCGTCCACCTGTTTGCGAACCTCTTCACCGATTGCCTTGTAGCGGTTGAGTTGCACCGCCAGGCCGTCACTCATCTCGACAGCCGCAATCTCCTGAGACATATCCGCGACGCGAGACGAAAGAACGTCGCCCGTCAACTGACAAGCCGGACGCACTGGTCTGCCTGCGATGTCCTCGACGACCTTGTCCTTTGACAACACGGTATGTCCGTTAAGGGACGCTTCTTCCAGAGTGCTGATTACAAAAGCGCGCACACGGCGGAGATCAATCGCCGAATCAAGGCAGGACGGCTTCTCCAGGGGGTGCTGAAGACGCACAACGTCTTCGGGAAAAACGCCACGATCCAAGGTGAGCAACTTGACACCATCCGGGTCATGCCGGCTCAGCTCATAAATCCGGTAAGGATTCTGGAGAATCTCACTATCCGTGGCTACCCATCCCTTCTTGCGGCGAGAACCATCCTCGTACAATGCGGCCGCCTGCTCCTTGCTCAACTCGAACCGACTGAGCAACCGCAGGTATGCCTTTCGTTCCTTCGTCAAACCTTTCCATGTGGGCGCGAGTTCTTTCAGGTCCTTGTGCAGAGCATTGGGAAGCACGGAGTCGGGAGTCTTGAACGCAGTATCAACTAGCGGCCATGGATCTTCATTTTCGCCAGCTTTTTTCTGGAGGGCCTGCGCGACGAAAACACTCCGGGATAGGCCGAATGCCGCCAGCACCGCTCCCAAGCCTGGAAACGGACCGCGGACTTTCCAGAGGCGCACCAGCTCATCGTGAATCCACTGCCTTTGCCAGTCGGTGGGGATACCCAGCTCAGACTCAATTCGGTCAAGCGTTGATTCGAGGACCAGCAAAGCGCCGAGCGCGCCATCATGCGTGACAAGTTCGCTGCCATAAGAGAACTCGTTCCAATGCTCGTCCGGCGCTTTAGCTACGTAGCGCTCGATGTCCAATGACGGATCAGATTCCGCGCGCGCAAGAATCTCGTAATAAGGCACGAGAAACCCGTCATGACCTTTGGTTCGGATGGAATGTTGGACTGGGCGCTCCCACACCATGCCCGCCATCCCCTCACCTTCACGTTTGTATTCCTTCAACTCGCCGACGTTCTTAACACGCCCAGCGCCGATCAGGATACGCCCCGTGCCCTCCACGAACGGGACATGTTTAGCGTAAAAGAGGCATAGCGAATCCTCCTTCCGCAGGTGTGCAGCGAAGCCGTTGAGTAGTGCTTTTTGGTTCTCCGCCTCGTGAACCCAATTCGTTTTGTAGTTAAGTTCTGGTTCGCGCCCTGCATCTACGTCGAGGTCGTAAAGATCTCGATAAGTCTCCATGTTTTCGACCATCATCCAACGAAACGGGACGATGCCGGCCGAGTACGCAGGATAACGTTGAACGGTAGGACGGAAATGACCGTAGAATTCAGGGTTCTTATTCGCGAGAGCATGACGTTTAGTGAGTTCTAGCTCGAATGGCGCCATGAAGGCAGAGCGTTCATCCAGGCAGCAAGGCCACTGTTCCTTGGGCAACTCGTCGAGGCAACGGCCCGCGACGGCTTGCTCCTTGTCCTTTTCTGCCGCTGCAATTCCCTTGAGCTTAACGCAAGCACCATTCAGCTGCGGTGATTGGCACACCACTCCCGCCCAGCCCGCGTCATGCCACGGAACTCGGATCGACAAATGACGAAGGGGAAAATCGAAAGCGCCGGGTTTGATCATTAGTTTGCTCCTGTCCTGTTCGCACAGGGCGTATGCATTCGTGCTTAGTGACGAAGCCGTTCCGTTAACACCGTCAGTTCTGCTTCAATTCGCTTGATCGCAAGGTTGAGCTCTACGCGGCGATTGAGCTGTTTTTCTTTTGCAGCCTGAGCGCGCAGCGATGACACTTCCAAACGAAGTCTTGCGTGAACATCCAGGTCCCCGCGAAGCGTCAACGTAAGCTTGCCGGAACCCGGCTTGATGAACTTGCCAGTGACCTGAGCCGCTTCCAGTGCATCCATGCGATCGATCCAACCCTGATAAAGCGCAAATAGGTCGCTGCGAGGCAGGGCTGAGAGCGCGAGACTCTCTAAGAAAAGAGACTCCTCCGACTTGAGTGCACCCAATTGAAAAACATCTGTGCTGCGCAGATCCTCGATTACTACTTTGCCAGTTTCGCCTTGTGACCACCGCTTGTGCACCAAGGTCAGAGTGAAGGTTCCTCCCTGGGTGGTAATGAGGAACACCGGGTATGGGATCGCCCGGTGAATCAGCTCAGCGACTCGCGCTTTTGCCGCGCTTCGTACAGTGGCGCTAAGAACAGCTATCTCCAGATATTCGCGAACCTCGTCGCGATACTCGGGCACACCAATATTTGCCGGCTTGAGAGCCGCAATCCAATTTAAGTCTTCGATTCCGTCCTGGAGCATCCGCTTGTCGGCGGCTGTCGCGTCGCTTTGCTCCAAGAGAAGTTTCTTGGGAATTCGTTGGTCGACACGGGACTCAGGCGGCAACGCCAGAGCGGAAATCGCAGGAGAAAGACTCATCAGGCAGCACTCTCCGGAAGCACCACGAGAAATGCCACGACTTCGAAATCATTGAAGCCCTGGAACTCACCCTTTTTGGCATGAGTTCCGCCAGGAGTGAAGAGGCTGGCTAGTGCTCGCTCTTCCTTCTTTCCCGCGACGGAAGCCACCGCCTTCGCGAGAAGCTGCTGCGCTTTGGCCATGTCCTTGCCGCCGCATGTCTCCTTGTCGTAGCGCGCACACGCACTGGCATCCGGAAGATCGCGTCCAATACAGAGGTTTTTGAGGCGATCCAGTATCTGCTTTGCTTGGGTGAAGGGTAGTAGCACGGTGCCGTCATTGCCGACATGAATGACATAGTGAGGAGCCAGCGGATAGCCGGGTTCCACGGCATTTAAAGCCGAATCCCGCTCGGCGCGCAGACAGAAGAAGATGCCAGGAGGTGTATCAGCCACATCTTGCGTTGTGGTGACGGCGAATGTGCCCAGCGGCAATTTGTCTAGCCGTCCGGGGTGCTCTTTCAAGAAGCCTGACAGGTCAACCCGGAAATCATTGAGTGTCAAATCAGCGATTGAGATTCCGCTAGACAAGTCTTCAAGGTCGATAACAGTGTGCTGCAGCTTCATAAGCTGCTTGCGACGATATTCGAGGTCATTCATCGGGTTGCCAGATTGATGCTCGATGATGTTCTCTTCGCCGGTTGCGGAAATATCAAGTAGAACCATGCGCCCGCTGACACGCTGTTCGAGATTGATGTACTCCTCAAGCTCCATGTTGGGCCAGAAATTCACCAATTGAATCCGGGTATTTGTTGAGCCAATACGGTCGATTCGACCAAACCTCTGGATGATGCGCACCGGATTCCAGTGAATGTCATAATTGATGAGTGTGTCGCAATCCTGGAGGTTCTGCCCCTCAGAGATACAATCCGTTGCGATGAGTAGATCGACCTCTCCCTCGGCAGAGAACTCCTCAGGCCGCTCTTTGGAGCGTGGCGAGAAGGCGGTGAGGATGCTTCCAAAATCTGCACGCAGCTCCGGCAGCGTGGTTTTGTTTTTTCCTGTTCCAGTGAGCATGGCAGACTGCAACCCAAGCGTCTTCTTAGCCCAACCCGAAAGCTCGCGATAGAGATATTCCGCTGTGTCGGCAAAGGCTGTGAAGACAATGGTTTTGCGATTGCCGGGATTCAGCGGATTACGAACTTTCTCCGTGATAACCTCGCGGAGTCTTGCTAACTTGGCATCTCTGGAAGGATCAATTTGACGTGCGGCGGAAAGCAATGTGGCAAGCTTGTTTCGGTCCTCTGTAAGTTCCTGCTTCCACCGCACGCGGTCTACGTCCTGAAGGAGAACCTTGACCTTACGGCCGATCAGTAAACTCTCAAACGCCGGATCGTCCACTTCCACATCCTCAATCGATAATTCCTCTAAAGCATCTTCGTGAGCCTCAATCTTGGCGAGAAGCTCCTCGACATCGGCAAGCTGACGCTTAAGGGTGAGAGCAAACGATGTAACGGAACTCTCCATTCGCTTGAGAATGTTTACGCGCAGAAGGTGAATCAAGCTCTCTTCTCGATCCACCTGGCGAAAGAAACTCTCCCCGCCGCGAATCTTAGTGCTGTACTTCTCGTCATACGAAGCCTGTTTGTGAGGCAAGACGTAGCGCAGGGGAGCATAGGCACTCAAGTTCAAGCGCCGAATTTCGTTGTTTATCTCACGGATCGGACGGAACTCCCCTGTACTGTCAACGTCGGCCTTGATGTTGATCGGAGTCAACCGTTCAGGGAAATCGCCGGACTCACTTGTGCCGTAGTATTTCTCTATGTGTTTACGAGACCGAGCAATCGTCAGCAAATCGAGAAGCTTGAAATAATCGAACCCCAGCATATCCATGAGTCGCGATGACTTGCGATCCACATCTTCAAGGGCCAGCCAACGATTAAATTGTGCTTGCGCCTGGCGGATAGTGGCTTCAATACTCGGAATTCCATGTGCCGAGAGCGCCTCGTCTTCACCTTCGGTAACGAATGCAATCTGATTCTTGAGGTCTGCCAAACGGTTATTCACCGGCGTAGCCGAAAGCATCAGGACGCGAGTCTTCACACCGTCCTTGATGATTCGCTTCATCAAACGGTCATACCGGGTGTCGCGCTCTTTGTGCGCTATTTTATTGCGGAAATTGTGCGATTCATCAATAACGACCAGATCGTAATTGCCCCAGTTGACATATGAAAGATCGATATCGCCGGATGTACCACCGTCGCGAGAGAGGTCAGTATGGTTTAGAACATCGTAGTTTAACCGGTCGCCAGACAGAATGTTGCGTCTATCGTTGGCCTTATAAAGCGTCCAGTTATCTCGCAGGCGCTTGGGACAGAGCACAAGGACGCGGTCATTTCGTAGCTCGTAATACTTGATGATTGCCAATGCCTCAAACGTCTTGCCCAGTCCTACGCTGTCAGCGATGATGCAGCCGCCGTGACGTTCGAGCTTGTCAATCGCGCCCACGACACCGTCACGCTGAAAACGATAGAGCTTCTTCCAGACAATGGCATCCCGAATGCCGGTAGCGGACTTAATAATGCGTTCTTCGTCGAGTTCATCCCCAATGTCCTTAAATAGTTGATAGAGGACTTGAAAATAAACAAGGGACGGTTCTTTGTGCTGAACGAAATCGCGAAGCCGTTCCAGAAAGGCGCTCTTGGCATCCAATGAGCCTGGCAAACTATTCCAAAGCTCAGAAAACCAAGAGTTGATTGCGTCCCATTCTTCTTTCGACTCGGAGCACTGAATCAGGCTGAACTGATTTCCGGGGGTCAGCCCTAATCCTTGTGTTGTGAAGGAGCAGTTGCCAATGATCACGCGGTCGCGCGTTTGATCGAAGCTTCCGGCGATTAGCGTGGATTGTGGAAGCGGGGCCGAAACCTGACGAACTTCGAGTTTTTGCTCGACCCAATCAATGCAAGTTGTCGCCAGCCACCGCGACTGTAGTCCATTCCGAGCCATTCGGTCGGAGGAAGACCCGAGCAAGGACAGATCGCATGATTCGCTATTGGGAACAACAAGGCGGCATCCTGTGACATTTGAAAGAAGCGCACGGACCTCGCCAAACGCGAAAAGCGAAAAGGCTGGAGTAGCAATGTCAAGCGTCGACTCCGCGACTATGCACCTTCGCAACTCATCGACGACGCGCTCATTACCACTGTTCTTAATAAGTTTCATTTTGCGCGAGCTACTTTGTTTGGAGTTGGGCGGGCAGGGGAACCGGGCTCAGCCTTCAGATTGTGTTCAGAGGCATACGCAAGCACCAAAACTTCAACCATCGAAGCAACGGAACGACGCTCCTGCGCCGCCGCTAACCGGAGTAAAGCCTTGACCTCGTCGGTGGTGCGAATGGACAGCGTTTTGTCCTTACTTCGCGACATGTTGTACTCCAGTGAATGCGGTACTTCGAATGTACTGCCTTTCGCATTGCCTGACAATACCGGATCTCAACATCTGGGATACGTGGCCCGATTCTTACTTTTCCACGTATCTGTTGCGATAGTCCTCAGCCTTTCCCGTTGTTCGTCGCAAATCTGGCACCTCTGCACGACGTAACGTTCTGGCGAGGTTTAGTGCTGCGTAACTCAGTCCATGTGCCACTGACAGACGGTGGAATTCTTCCTGCTTCACACGTCCCAGCACGACGTCTTCCGGCACCGGCAAGCTCAGTTCTAGCAGCGATCGGTCCCGTCCAGTCCGCTGCAGAGCCGTTCGAAAAGCATCGACTCTACGCCCACCCCCGGCCAGAAAGTATGGCAAGCCCTGCGACCATGCAGGTGACGTCTCATATCGAACGGTTTTAGTACGGTGAATAATCTTGCGGATGGAGAGATACAGCATTTCTGAAAAATATTCCTGCACTGAATTGAGCGTTCCTGATGCGAGTCCATAGCCACGCTCAAAATCTTTAGCATCAAGACGCGACGCCGAATCCTCCCATGTGCTCCTCACGAGCGCCGCCGCGTCAGCGCGATACGCCAACAACACATGAGTTCCTTGTGTCTTCACGAGCGGTTCAAGAATGCAGTTGACTTCTTCAGATTCCTCGTCTTCACCAATATGAAACGTCACAATATCCACCGTGCCGGCGCCCACGTCCACAAGCAAATGCAGGTCTCTTTGGCGTTGCGCAGAGCTCCGATATGAATGAATTTGTGCACCAAACTCAGGAAATGCGTGCACTCTCTCCGGGGCTAGCTGCGCAGAACGTACAGTTCCAGAGCCATTCCGCAGGGACTTCCAAACGTCCCTCGATGTCTGGAAAGTGACTGGTCCGTGAACACAGCCAAGCTCCCACCCTGCGGCAGCAAGCTCTGTGTAGAGTTGACAAATAGCCGAACTATCCCACGACGCCGCAGGTAGTCCCACATTAAGTGCCCACTCAAGCTGAAATCCATCGACTACACTGCGTTGTGCGTCAAAAAGCCAGCCCCGAACATAGCGCGTGGCTAAAGCGATGAACACTACCGCCTTGAGCCTATTCTCTTCATTCGGCTCCTCCAGCAGCGACATCTTTATATCGCTGTGTGCTTGACCACCCGGAGCCACACCCAATACACACGTCCCATCCGGCAATGACGAGAACACACTTGGAAGGAGAAATGAACTTGAGAAATCTACTGCCTTGTCCCAGTGAACTACATACGAAAGATCGCGAACCCGCACGCAGGCTTTTGTGAAGGCAGTACCGAAGTCAAGCCCTAGAATGCACAAGGACCGTTTGCCGGGCTGTACCCGGCCGATCCCAAGCTCGGTTCCGACCTTCTGCCAATTCCGGTCACGACTTACGACGCAGTCAGGATGTCCAATCCTGTATTTCTTCATATCCGGCGGAGAGAACTTCTTATCTAAAGATACTGGAGATACTGGCTGGGCTCGTTTTCTTTGAGGTGAGGCGCAGATAATGGCGCTCTTGGAACATTGGCGCCTAGAATTCGAGCTGCTCGAAGATGGGGCCTGTTTAACTGAATCGCGCTGTTTGGGAGTGGCAATGTTCTTGCCGCTTGACGAAGGCGACGCCGCGAGCCCGCTTTGGGCAACCGAACTTACGTTTAGATCGCGACGCGGAACTTGAGACGGCGGGATAGCGTTCTGCCGCGCGCCGCGATCACCTGGCACATTCGCACGTGGTTTCGACTGGCCTAAATTCTGCTTCCCGTCAGTACGGCCTTTAAGATGAAGTTCCTTAGCAACACTGCGCAGCGCACTCTTCCAGTCAAGCATCGTCAGGCGCCTTTCTCGATCTGAATGATTCCCCTGCCAACAGTCTCTCGGCTTGCTTGAACGTCTCGAGTTTGTTCAAGCTTCGCCAGCTGGAGTTCGAACCGCTCCTTCAAACGCAGCATCGTCCTTTCAGCGGTGATGACTAACCCTCGGTTCCTAGGTTCGGTGCCTAGGCTAAGGATTCTCTGTTTCTCAATATTGACTTTGCGGTCACGATAAGCCTGTATCGCCTGCAGCTGGAACTGAACACGATCAGTATTCTCTGCAGCTTTCTGCTTGCCCTCCTGATTGAAGTCTTGGATTAGGCAAAATTCCGCATCATCTAGAGCGTCGGCTGCACGCTTAGCATCCAAAGTCCCCGTTGCGCCGGGCCAGTCCAACCCACTTATGCGAGCCTGGTTCACTATTTCGAATGACTTTTCGGAGTCAAGAGCATCCAGCGAATCGATGTTCACAACCCTCGCTCGAATTGCTTCTTCGGTGCGAAGTCCGTTGAATGTCCAACGGTGGACTGTGAACGCAAATCTTCCCTCTAACGGGCCGCCAGCAGCGCGTAGCGGACTCGGCACCCTTACAGAGATGAGGTCGCTCGGTGCGGACCTGCTGGAACTTATCTCCTCGCTTATGAATCGAAGAAGAGGATGAAACTGGCTAAGCTGTTCGCTGCCTCCTCCACTTTTCACTCTGTTCACAAACCTACATCTCTTTGCACCACCCTCAGAGAGTTGAGTCAATCCCTGCAATCGCTTGTCTAAAATGAAATTATCCAGTTTCGCAAGGATCGCAGGCGGCAATGAAAGCTCTACTTCATAAGGATCGTCGCCTACCTGGAGCCATCGGTAGCCTGGTGCCGACTTCTCAAGGTAATCACGTACATATAGGAGCAAATCGTCGTCGGATATGAGCCGAGAAAAATCCCGTGCTGCGTGGACTTTCTTCAGGATGTAATCGCTATGAGCAATGAGCTGTCCTGCTTGTTCTTCGAGCGCACGCTCCGTTTGACTTCGCCTTTCCAAAGCAAGAGCAGTTTGACTGATTCTCTTTTCTTCCTCTTCGGGGGTAAGCCGACCAGTCAGCAAGTCGGCAGTGAGTTGCTGTATCTCCTCCCCGAGCACACCTTCTAAGCTGCCAAGGGCGCGCTCGAACAAATTAAGACGTTCGTATAGGCGCTGAACAATTCGCGAGTCTATTGTGTCCGCATACACGAGGTTTAGGATGTCGATTCTCTCAGCAGTCTGCCCCAGACGATCGATTCGCCCGATTCGCTGTTCAACCTTCATCGGGTTCCAAGGAAGGTCGTAATTCACTAGAAAACGACAGAACTGCAAATCGACGCCTTCGCTCGCTACCTCTGAAGACAGAAGAATTCGTATGTCCGGCTCATTCTTGAATCGTTCGATCAGTTCGGACTTGTCTTCTCGCATCCCGCCCATTAGAACCATGCCTTCGATACCGACCTCTTGTAGTCGGCTGGCCAGGTAGTGGAGCGTTCCGCGGAAGTATGAAAACAGAACGACTTTCTCACGCGGAAAGCGCGAAAAGAAATCACGGAGAAGCTTTGCCAGGTAATAGAACTTAGAATCCGATTGCCTTAATGCTTTCAGATTGAATTTTCCACGAATCTCATTCAGCAAGAACTGACGAAAGCCAGATATGGAAACGTTGCGGGTCTCCACTCCGAGGTCTTCGTATAGCATCTCCTCCGAGACGTCCTGGTTATCCTGCGCGTTCCACGATTCCGCAGCGGCATACATGCAACTGGAGAGCTGCCTCTGAGGTGTCGCCAGCAAAAACCCGTCAGAAACATCGTGGCTCCAGGCGTACTGCTTAATCGCATTCGAAACTAAGACGTAGAACGCGTTTTCGATTGGCGACATTGGAATAGGCTGAACCACCGGATGGCGGACCACCTTACGCTCAGTCACATCCAGCTTCCGAGTGCGCGTGAGCGCTCGGCTAAGCGAATTAACCCGCTCAATACGGTCTGCAAGCTGCACCCGCTCAGCTATCTGCCACGGTCGTGCTCCCCACGACGCGAGTTCATCCGCGAGCGTCTCTAATTGCTTGGACTGGGAAAGTACCGGGAAACTCCGCGCGCTTTCAATATGCGCACGAACCGTTTTGGGAGTGTCCTCCTTGCCAAGCGCCGCTAACCTCGCTCTGACGAGGGGCTCGTTTGCCGCAAGAACATCTTGGAACTGCTCACGGAATCTGAAGCTGTCTGGATCCACCAAATTCAGGAGTGAAAACAAATCCTCACTCCTGAGATTGATCGGAGTAGCAGAGAGGAGAACGATGTGCTCAGTTACGTCGCGCAAGAACTGCCCCAACTGATGCGTTGCTGTCTCGTGGTTTCGCATGTAATGCGCTTCATCGATAATTACCAAGTCCAGCAGCGGATCTTTGCCAGAAGCATCACAAAACACTTTTGCGAGTCGCCGCCGTGCCGAATCATCTTCAACCACTTCCTCCCAATCAAGTGGAGGACGAATGCCCTGAATGCTTGCGATCAATGCCTGACTCGAAGGGAATTGCGGACGGGGCAATTCAAGTTCCTTGGCTAACTCTGCTGCATCGACGATGCTCGCGTCCACGCCAAAACGGCCGCGAAGTTCCAAGCGCCACTTGTCACACAACATCTTAGGGCACACGACCAACAATCGACGCGCGTCAACGCGTGCGCGGAGCTCGGTCCAAATCAGCCCAGCCTCGATGGTTTTTCCAAGACCCACTTCATCCGCGATAAGAAGCCCACGGGACGGGGATTCCAGAAACGAGAGGACTGGCTTGTACTGGTGCGCGTAGAAGTCAGTGTTCGTTGTGTTCATGCTGTACACAAGGTCAGCAAGGCCGCCGGACAACTGAATATGGGTCAGACGGCGACGTAACTCAGCTGCACGGCCGAAGCGCCCTGTTCGAATAATCTCCTGGTCGTCCGGCGGCGGAGTCTCTGGGAATTCGATATCAAACTCCGGATACCACGTAGGACTCCCAAACCGGACTTGGACCATCCAGACGCCTCCCATGTTGCGGACGCGCCCGGTGCACGTTCCAACCCGCGACGGATCGTTCTTTAGTCGCACTAACTTCCCGTCAGGGTAAAGACTTGCCACCGAATCGGCTTCTAGAGGCGGAATGTTCATTGTGGATAAAGCGTATTCCAGCAACGTGCAATCTTCAACAGCGATGTTCTGAGATCTTCGAAAACGCAGAGGCGGGACGAACCCCTCAAGGGGCCGCAGCTTGTTTAATGATTTCGGAACGTGTCTGGAAACCACCGGCACATATCTGGAAAAACCGGCAGACAGCGTAATCAGCCACAAAGGTTCGTGCTTTTCCAGTTGGGATCGCTGCGGCAGCATAAATCTCAAGTTCAATCAGGGCCCAAACGTGTGATTTAACCCATAGGTTTTCATACGCCGCGAATCAGCGGCACCGGCCCTGTATTTATGCGGGTCAGAGCGGCCTCTTTTCCGGATGCTTTTCACACATCAGGTCAGATTGGCGTTGGGTTGGGG
>WNFY01002080.1_pt1 | contig 19027 bp, 13 predicted proteins | sample 5400091 | NCBI WGS metagenome assembly WNFY01 (sample SAMN13153364, study PRJNA577476) | soil metagenome | isolation source: 60 cm soil or saprolite under grassland replicate 1 | place: USA:California | collected 2016-06-15
TTTCTTGTTTTGGGTTTGGTGGCCTTCCTTCCGGATGAACCCGGAGACGCAGGCCGTTTCCCATTCCTTCCCTAAACTTTGCGCCGCGTTGCAAAGAAAGTTTGGAACCGATGCTGCGTATCGCGCCGACGGCCGCTACGTGTTCGGCTTAGTGAGTCGAGATGAATCTCACTACCAACGGCACTGTCTTGGGTTCTTCTCCGGCGATGCGACGCCGCTTGCCGAATCGGGAAGTGAGCAGGGCTCCTTCGGCGTCACGCATCGCACCTGTACGAAGCCAGGTGCGATGCGGAGACCACCCTCGGGTCACGCCTAATTGTTAGCTACTCCGAAATAGGTCAGCGAGTCGTAGGGATGCTCGGGCGGGCAGCCGCCGCCGAGTTCGACGTGCCAGGAGAACGTCGCCGGAGTTGCATTCGTATCGAGCGTCGCCGTCGCTGCGTCTCCGAACCCCGCGAACACGTAGACGCCGCCGGACGACGAGACCAGCATCAACGCATTGTACCCGAACGACAGGTGATGGCTGCCATCGTAGAAGACGTTGAGCGTGACCTGGGCCGGCGTCGCGGGATCGATGCTCACGTTCCAGTTGCCGGTGACCGTGAAGACGGGAACGGGATTGCCGCCGCAGAAGAAAGTGCCGCCCGTAAGCGTGCCATGGTACGTCTGTGCGGGCGCGGCCTGCGACGAACTCGCTGAGGTCACAAGGATGGAGAGTGCGGCGACGATGTAAGTCAGGATGTTTTTTTTGTTTTTCATAATATGATTTTCTTTTCTTGTTTTGGGTTTCTGGCCGTCGTTCCGGTTAATCCGGAGACTCAGACCGTTTCCCATTCCTTCCCGAAAGTTTTCGTCCCGTTGCAAAGAAAGTACAGGATCGAAATCGGAACCTGTATCAACCGGGTGTGAAGACGCTGCGGCGCCTCCGCCTGGTGTTAACAGACTCCGCGCGTTGCGATTCGCGGAGCAGCCCTGCGCAATTTCGCTTATTTGAGCTTAAAAGTGGCAGAACCGACGGTTGCGCCGTCGATCTTGATGTCTACGCGGTAGGTGCCAACTCCGAGCGCGCCGGAGCTTAGGTTGTATATGTATTGACAGCTATCAATTCTGAAGTTCGAGCCCGAATCGGCGGACATGCTGTAAACGGATTCGTTAACTTCTCCCGTCACCCCCCCGTCCGTTCGGGTCACAGCGATAGTTGCTGACGGCAACGCGCAAGTCGCAACACCGCCTTGGGTCAGAGTGAATTTCACAGGAACGACCCCGCGCCTAACGTTGAAGACGCTTGTCCCGTCAGCGTTAATTGGCGCCTGCACTTGCGCTGCGTAAGCTGGAGTGGGAGTGGGAGTCGGCGTTGGTGTTGGTGTTGGTGTTGGTGTCGGTGTCGGTGTCGGCGTGGAGGTCGGTGTCGGTGTCGGTGTTGGGGTTGGCGTTGAGGTAGGAGTGGGAGTTGGAGTCGAGGTTGGAGTCGGTGTGGGTGTGGGTGTGGGTGTGGGCGTAGGAGTCGGTGTAGGTGGTTTGCATTTGCCCGCGCTTCCGGGGTCCACGATGGCGGAGATCTCTGTTGCCGTCAGCGCCCGGTCGAAAAATCTGACTTCATCGATCGCGCCGTAGAAGAAGTTTTGAAAGCTATCAGCCCTTGCCCCGATCATCAAAGTGGTGCTGGCAGCGAAGGTGCCAGTGAAAGGCGAAGCGTCTACGCCCACGCCGTCAACGTAGAAGGTAAGCGTCGTGCCATTCTTTGTCACTGCTACGTGATGGAAGAAGGTACTATCCGTTATGGACAGACCGATGGGTGCGACTTCGGGTGAGCCTCCTCCGAATAGGAACAGGCTGCCGTCGTTGTGCAGACCGAAATTGAAGCCTTCGCCGCCTTGAGCGACCACTAAGCCGCTATTGCCTGGCGGGCTATACGAGATCACTGTGGAGCTGTAGCGCTTGATCCAGGCGTCGACCGTAAAATTTTGGACCTGTAAGCCTACAGAACCAATCGCCCTCACAGAACTAATACCATCACCAAGACCGAATGCTTGACCTACTTTCCCGATCACAAAAGCGGGGAAGCCTACCGTCGACAAGTTATTCGGCCCGATGATGTCGTTGAAATGGCCATCAGCTGGCCACCAACTGATCATGTTGGCAGGCGGCGGGGTGCCGGCGTTGTAGATGGCTTGCACTTCGCCAGCGCTCAGCGCGCGATTGAAGAGGTCCACCTCATCAATCAATCTAGCAAACAAGAGTGAGCCACCTCCTGAGTTAACGACGTCCCCGATACGTATTGCGGCCGTGCTCTCAAAGATCGCGGACACGCTCGTCAAGCCAGCGAGCAGCGCGGCATTGGTATCAACCCCATTGCCATAGATCTTAATCGCCTGGGTTGCCGGATCGAACGTCGCAGCCACGTGAGTGAAAGTGCCTGTGGGGACAAATCCGCTAGCCGTGTCAACACCGCGCGATATGGAACCGTTTCCGGTTTCATAGACTACGAAACGAAGTCCTCCGCCAGCATTAACTCCCAGAATGTAGCTCAGTTGATTCGCCGGTGAGTCATACTTCGAAAGAATCGTTTGGAAAGCCAGAGTAGTGGTGGGATTAATCCATGCATCGACGCTGATTGCGCCCGTAATACTAACTGACGGGCTGTCCGGTATCTCCACGAAGGCATTGCTTCCATTCAGGCTGAAAGCCTGGCCGACTTTGCCAGAGGCATACGTCGCCGCAACGAAGGTGCCGTTGTTGCTACCCTGGATGTCGTTCGGATGACCGTCACCCGGCCACCAAGCAACGATGTTTGGCGGTGGTGGGGTGCATGTCGGGATAACTTCGGCGGGAGCGGTATTAACGAGGATGCAGGTGGCTACGGCTATCAGACACGTGCGGAGAGCGAATTTGCCAGTGGCGGCGATTAGTAGTGTTTTCATTGTGGGTTCAATGGCTGTTTCCCATTCCTTCCCGAAACTTTGCGCGCTGTTGCAAAGAAAGTGACGGGAGGCCACAGCGCTCTTTGTGTCGCGGTGCGATGCAACGCCCCGACCGAGCGAAGCGGCTACAGCCCGGGGACTATTTCGGTGCGAGCGAGGCGACGATTTTTTCGAAGCGCGGATCGCCGCGGAGCGGGTCCCAGACCGGGAACAGTTTTAAGGCACCGTAGCTCACCATGGTCGCTGCGTTGGGAGCGCGCAGTCCAGCTTCCAGTTGCTGCAAAGCGAGTTCCTTCTCGCCCGCCCACGCTGCCGAGATAGCGAAATACTGAAGGACGCGGCTGCCGCTGCTAACATCTTTTTCCAGCGGCGTGAGCGCGATCGCTCGACGGCCTTCGTCCAACGCCAGGTCTTTCCGCCCAAGAGCAGCGTCGATTAAGCCGAGGACGCAGAGCGCCGGGCCGTAGTCCGGCTGCGCCTGCACGATCTTCTCTTGCTGTGCCCGAGCCACTTCAAACGCGGTGCGCGCTCTTGCCTCATCTTTGGTCATGCGCGCCAGCAGACCTTCACCAAAGCTGCGGCTCAGAATAATTGGGTTCTCGCCCCAGGAAGGATTGTCGCCCAGCGCGACGAGCGCTCGTTCGGCCGCAGCCGGATCGCGTTCGGCCAGAGCGCAAGAGAACCAGCGATCCGCGACGCTAGCGATAGCGCTCGGTCCTTGCGCGAGGATCGCATCAATCGTCTGGCGCAGCGGGCGCGTGTCCGCTTTCCAGAAGACGTAAAGTTCTCCATGAAAGGTCCGCGTTTCGGCGTTCTCGGGCACGATCGCCAACGCGCGATCCAGCGCAGCGATCGTCTCGGCATAGCGCCCAAGGGATTGGTAACTGAGCGCGATTTGTTGCAGAGTAAAAAAGTTGCGCGGATCCAGCTCCACCGCGCGCTGCAGGTTCTGCAGACCTTCCTCCTGCTGGCCGCGCCGACGCAGAATGTAGCCAGTGACTTCGAAAAGACGCGGATCATTGGGTAACCCTCGCCGCGCGATCTCCAATTGGGCGAGGGCGCCGGCATAGTCGCGCAGCCCGTAGTAGAGATATTGTGCGCGCGCCAAATGCGTTTCAGCAGCGTCCGGTCGCAGCCGTGTCGCGCCTTGCACCGCAGCTTCAGCCAGGCCCAGCCGGGCCGGAGTGTGATCAACCCCTGTCACTGCATAAAGTTGTTCGTGTGCATAAGCGAGCTGGCAGTAAGCGTCGAAAAATGAGGGATCGCGCTTGACCGCTTCATCCAGAAGTTTAATTGCCTTCCGCAGGTCTGGATCGCCTGTCATGCCGATATTTGCCGTCAGGAGAAGTGACTTCGCCCGGCTGTAAAGGTCGAAAGCCGCCAGATCAGTGGTGGGCGGCTGCTCGATGGCTTTCTGCTCGTTAGGCGAGAGCTTGGCCTGCAACTGGTCGGCGATCGCCTTGGCGATCTCGCTTTGGATGGCGAACACATCGGCCAGATCGCGATCGTAGGTTTGTGCCCACAGATGCGCGTCGTTGCTGGCGTCGATCAACTGGGCGTTGACGCGGACACGCTTGCCAGCGCGTTGTACGCTGCCTTCAAGCACATGGGCGACGCCGAGTTGCTGGCCGATCTCGCGCAGATTGCGCCCGGGTCCGGCCTTGTATTGCATTATTGAAGTGCGGCTGATCACTTTCAGGTCCGCGATCTTCGCGAGGTCGGTCAGGATTTCGTCTTGGACACCCACCGTGAAGTTAGCGTTGGCTTGATCGTCGCTCAGATTGTCGAATGGAAGCACCGCGATGCTTTTCTCCGAGATATTTGCAGGCGCCGTGTTCTGGGACATGGCTCGGTTGTGCCACCGAGGGAACAGCACGAAGGCCGCAACCGCCATCCCGATCAGACCGGCCGCTAGAGCCAATCGGCGCGCCGCTTTCCACCGATCGAGGATCTGTGCGCGGCATTCTTGCAATTGCGACGTGAGTAAATGGACACCGGGGCGCGCTGCCGGTTCGGCCGCAAGCATCGACACCAGCAACGAAATAAGCCGGCTTGGAACGCGTGCTGCCTTCAGCTGTTCGATCGGCAGAGCTTGCGAGTGCTGGCTCGCGCGAATCTGTTCGATAGTCGCGCCTTCGAAAGGCCTGTGGCCGGTGAGCAGATACCAGAGAGTTGCGCCTAACGAATAGATGTCCGACCGAACCTCGACCCGCGCATCAGTGAATTGCTCCGGACTCGCGAAAGCCGGCGTGCCGACAAATCCTCCGTGCGTTAAGCCCATCGCATCCGGCTTTTCGACAAGTGCTTTCGCCACGCCGAAATCGATCACCTTTACGACCGTGTCGGCTTTTTCGGCTTTGCCGGGACTCGAATCGTTCGCATCCGGCGCGGCGGCGACCAACATCAGATTCGCCGGCTTCAAATCCCGGTGCACGAGGCCTTGCTTTTCTGCTGCGGTAAGTGCGCTGCTGACCTGCAAGGCGATGTCGATGGTCGTGAGCGCGTCAAGCGGCCCGGTCCGGCGAACACGCGTCTCCAGCGTTTCGCCTTCCACCAGTTCCATCGCGCAGAAGCACTGGCCGTTCTCTTCGCGGATACCGAAATGGTAGACGGTCGCGACATTTGGATGCCGCAAAGATGCGGCCGTCCGCGCTTCGCGCATGAACCGTTCGCGTGCTTCCGCTCCGCGTTTCACCCATTCTGAATCGATGAGCTTGAGTGCGACCGCACGCCGCAGCGAGGTATCAAGCGCGCGATACGTCACTCCCATGGCCCCGCGACCGAGTTCCCACAGCGATCCATCGTCGCGTCGCTCAATCCGGTAATTCCCGAGTCGATCCGTTACGGAAGAAAGCGGGGCTTCGTTAGATTCTTCCGCGGCGTCAAATCCGACGCGCAGCAGGCAAATCATGCAGCGCCCGAGATTGCGGGAAAATCCTCCCTCCAGCCGCGTCCCGCACTCAGGACAGATTGGTACGGTGGCTTCCTGTGTCAGCATCAGGAAAAACCTTTTTTAGCCACGGATGAACACGGATGAAACACGGATGGTAGGAGAGGCTTTTGGGTTGGGCATCGGACGTTTCTTAGCTGTTAGTCCGCCGCCAAGACTTCGCAAAGATGTCGCAGTTCCGCGTCAACCTCGGACGCTTCTGCCACGGTGCCACCGACTTCCTCCCGCAAAATCGCGCGATACCTCGAGCGCAGCCGCGCGACGTCGCTGCGTAGTGTTGTGATCGGCCGGCCCAGCCGGAGAGACATTTCTTCGTATGGAACTGCCGCTTCGCTGGTGACCGAAAGATGTGAGTTCAACTGCTTGAATAGCTCATCCTTTCCCGCCAACGCGCATTCTTCGGCCAGGCGATCCAGTGCCTGCCGGAGCAGCGTCTCTGCCCATTCCCGTTCGTAAACGCGCTCGGCGCTCCAGGCCTGCCCGCCCAACGCTCGTGCGTCCGCCTCGGCGATCGCGGCCGTGTCGAGCGGCCCGAGGATCATGCCTCCGCCGCGCTTCTGTGTCCGATCGTGAGCGCGTGCGTGGGACACGAAATGTTTGAGCGCGCCGAGCAGAAAGGAACGGAAGCGTCCTTTGTCTGGATTGGCTCGGGCATAGGCGCGTGATTCGATCAGATGCGCGAAAAACCCCTGCGTCAGATCTTGCGCATCCTCCGGGCTTGAGCCCTGGCGTCGCAGGAACAGAAAGATTGGTCGCCAATAAATGCGGCACAGTTCCGACAGCGCGCTCAGCGCCTGGTCAGGCGGTGTTTGCGATTCACCGGCGTCGAGGACCATCGTCCAGCGAGTGGAAGCGAACAGACCTTCGCGTGTGGTCTCGTTGGCGAGCATCGCAGGCATGCAGCGTTTTTATCCGGTTGGAGGAAAATAAGCAAGCCTAATACGCAAGAGATGCGCTGACTCCACTAGCGGGCGACGTACCGGCTAACTCACCCGAGCGGATTGGAAAAAATTGAAAGGAATTCAAATCATTCCGAGCTTCATGCGACGACCCCAACCTAAAGCGCATCAATGGATCATGCCAAGCTTCATGCGACCGGCTTCGCAATCAGTGTCGAGTACCACGGCGTGGCTTTCTAAGTTGCGATTTTCCACGTGGCGCGACTGCGCGTCCCTTAAGGTGGACTCGGCTGAAAGTCACTCAGGATGGCGGCATTTGAGAATTGCCCCATGATCTTGTTCGCTCTCAGCACGGTAAAACTATCGGAGGCAGAGATCTGCGAGACGTCTTCCACGAAAACGTCGCTTAAATCGCCGAACGCTGCTGATGTGCGATCAATTAGCGCGAGCTCGGGAAAACTGAGACGGTGCCATCGTCGTTGTTCGCCACGTAGACGGTCTCTGACCCTTCGTCCACGGTAGCCACCTCTGGAAAGCCGCCCATTCTTTTCGGTACGATCTTCACGTGGCTGTCATTCACGTGACCGGCGCGGCAGGTGTCTGCATCAAGCGTCGCGACGTCGGAATCCCCGATGTTCGGGATGTAAATAATGTGCTTCCTCGAATCGATTGCCAGCGCGCGTACTCTTTGAGGGCAGCCAAATTGGTTTCTGCCGTTGCACGTGGCCGGGGTCGGTGACCCCGGCCATGTTCCAGCTTCGATTCGCGAAGGAACTCGCGTCTCGATCACTTCCCCGCGATGGGCACAAGCACGACAACGTGGAGATCGCCCTCCGGCGTGTACGCGTTGCCGACGATCTCTCCGCGGTCGTTGATGCCAGTCGCGAACTCGAGGTGCATGTCCGAGGGCGGGCTGACAAGGTCGTTGAGGTCAACCATTGAGTTGCCCCTTTTCCACATGAAAGCACTGAGGTAGTTAAGGTCGTCCGGGTTGTCCGTGCACACGCCCAGGCCACCCACCACATTACCCGCGGAGTTCACCGCCGTAGCGGTCGAGTTCTGGCAGGGACCAGCCACCCCGAGATCGGTGATGGTGCCTTTGCGCCACAGGGTAGCGTGATGATATGGGTTGTCGGGCGAAAAATCGGAGCGGCCGACGACCAGGCCCGAGTCATTGATCGCCAGCGCCTCCGAGACGTTTCCACCCAGGGTTCCGAGGTCTGTCATCATCCCACGGTCCCAGAGAAAGGCATGAAAGAACTCATCACCGGCCAAAGTCGAGGTGCCGATTGCCTGGCCCCGTCGATTTAGAACTGCGCCCCACGGTCCGTTGGAAAGACTACCCGGAGTAGCCAAGGTTCCACCAAGGCTTCCGAGGTCTAGCATCTGACCGTTCTTCCAGAGGAACGGGTGAGTCGTTGGCAGACCGGTGGTGTCGTTCGCGACTGTGTCGGTGTAGGACATGCCAAAGATAGTATTGGAATCATTGATAGCCGAAGCGAAAGCATCATTGCCGCCAAGTGTCCCGAGGTCTTCCAAGCCGCTGCCCTGCCAGAGAAACGCATGCGACTGGGTCGCGGCCGGGATGAAACCGTTCATGAAACTGGCGAAGTCTGGATTCTCCGGGATGTCATTGAGCGCCATTCCAACCGCGGCGCGATTGTTATTGAGTTGATTCACCGCGCCGGAGTTTCCACCAAAAGTGCCGAGGTCGGTCGCGCTGGCGCCGTTCTGCTGCCAGACGACCGGCCGCAGTTGCGGAAAGTCCGTCAGCGGATCGATCAAGCCGTTTGTCACGAAGCCTCCCATCAGACCATTGGGAGTGAGATCGCCGGCGAGACTATTGTTGTTTGTTGGATCGATTCCATCAGGGAAAGGTAACTCGATAATGTTGCCACTCCTTGTGCGGAGAATGGCGTGCTGGATGTAGCAGCTTTGCCCAAAGCAGGAGGGATCGGGCACACTGGTGTTAGCGAAGGCGATCATCTGTCCTCGGTTATTGATGTTGCGTGCTGGAAAGACATTCGAGCTTTCCGGACCGCCAAGCGTGCCAAGATCGATGAGCTGATACTGCCGATAACCGGAGCTGCTCGAGCTACCGGCAGTGGCCCGAACTATCACGCTCGCGAGCGCGAGCATGAAGCCGAAACCGAGAAGGGCTTTGCTGAGAATTTTTGTTTTCATATGAGTGCTGTTTCCTATTCCTTCGGAAAATTTTCGGCCGCGTGACAAAAAATCTTTGCGGGTTCGAAAAGAAAGGGAGAACGAGAGACACCAACCACAGTGGCATGCCCGGCCGGAGGAAAGTTCAAGACCCTGCCGTGATCGATAAACGACGGAGTAGTTCTGGTGGTTGCGACAAGAAAGTTGCCGCTACAGTCAAAGTCCATCCCACGTGGAGCATCCAGCCCCGAAGCGAACGTCGTCTGCATCCCCGCCGGCGTGTATTCGGCGATCGAACCGGCGCCATTCACGAATGGACCATTAACCGAGACGTAGAGGTTCTGGCCGTGAGCGGTGAACGGAATGGCCAGGAGGGCGCAGAGGACGGCGATATGTTTGAAGGCGAGAGAGAGAAGTTTTGTTTTCATTTTGAGTGGTTGTTTCCCATTCCTTCGGAAAATTTTCGGCCGCGTGACAAAAATCTTTTGCGTTTCGAAAAGTTGCAGATGTAGACGCTTCGCTTTGCGAAGCGCGGGAGTTGGATTCCGATCGGAGGAAGGAAGCGCTTTCCCGTGGCCGGACGCAGGCCGCGTTTCGCAGAGCGAAACGTCTACAATCGTGCCTGACTAATTGTAATTCGGAGCCTGTGCGGCTTCGGCGACAATGGTTTCGAATCTTGGATCGCTGCGCAATTCGTCCCAATGTGGATCGAGACGCAGCCCGCCGGGCGAGGGTCCGCCGGGCAGCTTCACGACGGCCTGTAGTTGGCGGATCGCGGCCTCGCGATCGCCCAGCCACGAGTAGACGATCGCGGTAGAAATAGCGACTCTGGCTGCATCCACCGGATCGCGCGCCATCGGCCAACGCTCTCCCGCGTGACCGATCTCGCGCATGGCCTCGTCGTGCCAGCCAAGCCCGGCCGTGGCGACGGCGCGATCCGCCAGCGCAGTCGGTTCATCTGGTCGTTGCGCCAGCCAGCCCTCGTATTCTTTTCGACTCGCTTGGAACGCGCCACGCGCTTTCTCGGCTTTTCCCTGGGCGCGCGCGATCAGTCCAATGGTCTCGAAGTATAAGCCCTGTGCGTAGTGATTTATTCCGGAGCGTGGAAGCGCGTCATGGGCCCGAGCGATTTCGCCTAACGAGTCCATGAGTGTCGCCGCTTCATCATACCTGCGCTGCGTCAGCATGACGTTCGCGACCTCATGGTTCAGTCCGGCCAGACCCATGTTCCGATTCGGGCTCGCATCGAGATCATTCATGGCCGCGGTCGTGTCTCCTCGGTCCAACGCGATCCTGCTTTTCTGTCTCCACAACGAACTCGTAGACTGCGGCGGCAGACCAGCGATCGCGCGATTGAGCAACTTTTCCGCGGCGGGATAATCGCGCAGTTCCGCCAGAACAGTTGCGAGATTGCTCGCCACCTCTGGATTCCGCGGATCGATCTCGGCCGCTTTCCGCCAGTGCTGGAGGCATTTCTTAAACTGGCCGCGATCATGCGCGATCCGTGCCGCCATGGTAAAAATCTCGGCCGTCCCGGGCAGCTTCCGTGCGGCGATCGCCAGCTGATCTTCCGTTTTTTTCAAGACAAGACGCAGCTCGTCGGGCGGAGGAGAATATTGGAGCTCCAATGGGTTATAGTAATGCCGCGCAAGCGCGAGATGCACTTCGCCGGAGTCGGGCGCGATCTGGACCGCGCGTTGCAGCGTAGCCTCCGATTTCGCCCTTTGTTCGGGCGATTGATTCTCTGCCCAGGCGGGCGTGGCCTGCACTTCGCTGAGCAGGCAATACGCGAGCACGAAGCGAGGGTCGCGCGCAATGGCAGCCTGCAAGAGTTGTTCGGCTTTCGGCAAATTTTCTTCCCCGGTCTTCACCGTCACACCGAAAGGCTGGAAGAGCGCGAGAGCCTGCAGATACATATCGTAGGCTTCCAGGTCCTGCGTCGGCTGCTGCTGCAGCGCGGTTTTTTCACCCGGCGAGAGGGCCGCGTTTAGTTCGCTGGCGACGGATTCCGCGATCTCGCGTTGCATGGTGAAAACATCCGCCACCTCGCGATCGTAATTTTCCGCCCACATCTGCCGGCCGTCCGCGGCGTTGATCAGTCGCACGTTGATGCGCGCGCGAGTTCCTTCGCGCCTCACGCTGCCTTCGACCACTGTGCGGGTACCCAACTCTTTCCCAATGGCACGGAGATCACGCGCGCCGGTCCGATACGGCATGACGGAGTCCCGTGAGATGACTTTCAAATTGGCGATCTTCGAAAGATTGACCAGGAGATCATCGTGAATCCCACTGACAAAATAAGCGTTCGCCTTCTCGTCGCTCGAATTCTCGAATGGCAGCACGGCGATGCTTTTCTCGGAGGAAGCGGCGATGCGCGAGGAGTGCAAGTAAAAGGCGGCGCCGGCCCCCGCGATTACGAATGCTGTGATCGCAAACACCGCCGCGCGTTTGCGGTGGCTTTGCAGCGCTTCGAGCCGCGCGCCCAACTCGCGCATGCCCGGGCGGGCTGCCGGTTCGACCGCCAACATCGAGAGAAGGAGGGAGATGAAGGCCGGCGGGACATGAGCTGCTTTCAGCTGCTTGATGGGCGGCGCCGACCCGCCAGCTCGATCGCCGAACGGAAGGTGACCGGTGAGCAAATACCAGAGGGTTGCGCCTAACGAGTATATATCGGAGCGTGCGTCGACCGGCGCATCGGCGAACTGCTCTGGACTGGCGAAGGCAGGGGTTCCAACAAAGCCGCCGTGGGTCAACTCGCGCGTGTCGGGTGTCGCGGCGAGCGCTTTGGCAACGCCGAAATCGATCACCTTGATCGTGAAATCAGTTTCGTCGCCGTCGATCATCATCAAATTCCCCGGTTTGATGTCGCGGTGCACCAGCCCGCGCGTTTCCGCGGTGAGAAGAGCATTGGCAACCTGCCGCGCAATCGCAATCGTCATAGGCACGTCGCAAGGACCCTTGCCGCGGACTCGTTCTTCCAGGGTTTCGCCCTCGATCAATTCCATCGCGTAAAAGCATTGGCCGCTCTCTTCGTGGATGCCGAATTGGTGGACAGTCGCGATATTCGGATGGCGCAAAGCCGCTGCCGCGCGCGCCTCGCGCAGGAAACGCTCGCGCGCGGCCGCGGCATCAGGCGCGCGATCCATGCTGATGATTTTCAAGGCAACGGCGCGCTGCAGCATCGAATCGGTCGCGCGATAGGTCACACCCATCGCGCCGCGCCCTAACTCCCAGGCGCGACCGTCCTCGCGCTTTTCGATCACATATTGACCGAATTGCTCGAGCGGCGAATCGCGATCGAAGGCGGTCTTCGATTTGGCGGAGGCCAGCTGCAGCATACAAACCATGCAGCCGAGGTCCGGCGAGGAGACGCTTTCGAGCGCAGCGCCGCACTTCGCGCACGTGCTCGTTGTCGCTGTGGCTACTGCGGCCATGCGGTTATCCAGAGGTCAGCGCCTGGCAAAGGTAGCGCAATTCCTCATCCACTTCGGCCGGATCGGTCACCGTCCCGCAGACTTCCTCGCGCAGGATCTCGCCGTAGCGGGCGCGCAATCTCTCCGCATCTTTGCGCAACGTTGCGGCCGGCCGCCGTACCCGGGCCGACAATTCGTCGTAGGGGACTGCCTCTGCCTCATCCGGCGAAAGGTGGGATTTCAACGCTTCGAACAAGGTTGCTTTGCCAGAAAAAGCGCATTCCTGCGCAAGCCGAGCGAGCGTCTGCCGGAGCAGCGTCTCAGCCCATTCGCGATCGTAAACTCGATCCGCCTGCCAGCGTTCGTTGCGCGCGACCTGATTTTCCGCTTCCGAAATGGTCGCCTCATCGAACGGCTCGCGAATTTTTCCGCCGCCCCGCTTTTGGGCCTGCTCGCGATCGCGCGCATCAGCGACGAAATGTTTCAGCGCGCCGAGGAGAAAGGAGCGGAAACGTCCCTTCTCGCGATCAGCCCGGAAGTAGGTGCGATCGCGAATGAGTTTGGCGAAAAATCCCTGCGTCAGATCTTGCGCATCCTCGGCTCCGATCCCTTCGCGTCGCAGGAAAAGATAAAGCGGCCGCCAATAAATGCGGCAAAGCTCGGAAAGTGCTTCGAGTGCGTGCGCGGAAGAAACGGCCGAAGCTCCAGCGGCGAGAACGACTGTCCAACGCGTGGAAGCAAACTGTCCGTCGCGCGTGGTGGTGTCGCACAGTGCGGCAGGCATGCAGCGTTTTTACCCGCCGCGAGAAAAAATTGCAAGGAAGTAACGCGGTCTGAGCCTAACGAAGCTCAAAATTAGAAAGCAAACGTGTTGTAGCCTCCGCTGTCTCAGCGGACTTCGCAGCGTATCGCGAGAGGCAGCCTGTGCGCTGCGGACAGCGCACGCCACGACCGCGCGCGCGAACCGTGGCTAAATCATCCCGAGCTTCATCCGACCCGCTTCGCTGATCATGTTTTGGTTCCAAGGCGGGTCCCAAACGAGTTGGACATCGGCTTCATCGATGCCGTCGATGGACAAAATCTTGCTCTGGGCATCATGCGCGATTGCCGGTCCCATGCCGCAGCCTGGCGCCGTGAGTGTCATTTTCACTTCCACTTTGGTGCCGCCTTCCGGTTTTTTGATCAACCGGCAATCGTAAACGAGGCCAAGATCGACAATGTTCACCGGGATTTCCGGGTCGTAGCATTGGCGAAGCTGGTTCCACACATCTTCTTCCGAAACCTCACCGTTTGTGGTGCTCGCAGCTTTTTCAGCCGGTTGCGTTTGCGGTTTTTCTAAACCGAGAGCATCCAGATCTTTCTCAGCAATCCGCGCCAAGCCTTGATACGTGGCAATGGTGTAACTCCCCCCAAGGCTTTGCGTGATCACGCCCTGCGTTCCGGTCGGAATGGTCGTCTTCTGTCCACTGGGGATTTGGATCGCCTCACAGTCGCGGCTCAATGTGAATTCGGTATTCTCGTACATGGTTTTAGCTTTAGGAACTATTCTGCCACAGGTGAGGGAAAATGACCAATGACGAATGACGAAATCCGAATGAGGAAGCGGAATTCCAACACTCCTTCGTCATTTGAGCATTCGAATTTGGTTCGTCATTCGTCATTCGTGCTTCGTCATTCCCTAGTACACATCACGCTTATACCGCTTATCGCTCTTTAGTTTTTCTACGTATTCGTTCGCCTCGCCGGCGTCTTTGCCGCCCTGTTCCTGCACAATTTTGCGTAGTGCTGCATCCACATCCTTGGCCATGCGGCGCGCGTCGCCGCACACAAAAAAGTGCGCACCTTCCGCATCGAGCCATTTCCAGATCTCAGCGGCATTTTCCATTAGACAATGTTGCACATAGATTTTCTGAGGTTGATCGCGTGACCAGGCACAATCGAGTCGGGTTAGAATTCCCTCTTTTTTAAACGCCTCGAACTCATCGCGATAAGCGAAATCGCAGTGCTCATGCTGCGCTCCGAAGAAGAGCCAGTTTTTTCCTTTTGCCCCGACTGCCTTTCGCTCCTGCAGATACGCGCGAAACGGCGCGACTCCCGTTCCGGGACCGATCATGATGATGGGAGTGTCTGGATTTTCGGGCAAATGAAAGTGTTTTGCCACACTGGGGAAAACCGGAACGGGCACACCGTTGGCGCGTTCGGCGAGAAAGGACGAGCACACTCCCTTGCGTATGCGCCCATGACTTTCGTAGCGGATCACGTCCACGATGAAGTGCACTTGCTCTGGATAGGCCTTCAAACTCGAGGCGACCGAATAAAGCCGGGGCTGCAATTTCGTAAGCAATCCGACGAATTCCTGCGGCGTAAACTTTGCCGACGGATGCTCATTCAAAAAATCAATTACCTCCATGCCCCAAAGGTATCGATCTAAATCTTCTTTGCGTTCCGGCTGCAGCAGATCTTTCAGCAGCGTCGAAGAGTTTGCGCGTTCTGTGATGGCTCTCAAAAACTTCGGCGTCGGCAGCGTGATTCCATAATCTCGCAGCAGCGCTTCGCGCAGCGTCGTTGTCGGCGCTTTCGGCCGCGGCACGTCTTCGTCGCCAGTCGCGCCGATGGCGTGGATGATTTCATCGACCAGTTGCGAATCGTTTGTAGCATAAACGGCCAGAGAATCGCCGGCCTCGTAGCTCAGTCCCCAGCCAGTAAGGTCAATTTCAAAATGGCGCGTGTCCTTTGCGGAATCGGGGCCGCTCAGGCGGCGATTTACAAGCAGTCTGGCGGGAAAGGGATTCGCTCGTGAGTACGAGGGTGCGGCAACAGTAGCGGTAGCTTCGGCAGTCATAGCAGTCTTGTAGCGGCGATCCTCGATCGTCGCAAATGCTCAACCGTCATTTCCGATTGCGAGCGTAGGGCAAGCGTCCATGGCGCGCTGCGCAGCGTCCATTTCCTCGGGTGTTTCGGGTTGTTTAAAAAAATGAACAGCAGTTTCGTCGCGATCGTAAGTTATCAGATTTGGCGCTTCCTCAAGACACAGACGGCACAATGCGCAACTCGTGTCCACGTACCAAGGTCCCGGCGCGTTCTCGGGCTGTTTGCTTAGTTTGTCCGCCACAATGGCAACCCTTTGGGAGGAAAGGTTTTAGCCGGAGGAAGAAGGGAGGCGCGAATAGCGTCTGCGGCGGCGGCTTTTCAACGGCGCATCCGACGCGATCGCGAAATCGACCTGCCGTTTGAAGGCATCGACGCGCACAACGAAGACGCGGACTTCATCGCCGATGCTGAATCGTTTGCGCGATCGCCTGCCAATGAGTTGCCGCCGAGACGACTCAAATAAATAGAAATCGTCGCTCAGCGAGGAGACGTGAACCAGACCCGTGATAAGAACGTCGGGTAGTTCAACCGCCAGGCCGTAGTTGCGCACATCGACGATTGCGGCGCGAAAAATCTGAGGATTGCGCTCGTCGAGTTGCCGTTGGAAAAACTCGAGCTTCTTCATCCGAACGGATTCGATTTCCGCATCAGCCGCTGTGCGCTCGGTTGTCGAAACATGCTCTGCGATAGATGCGACCTGGCTCATGTCGGTCCGGGAGCGGTATTTCCCATCGTGTTGCGCCAATGCGCGATGCACAACCAGATCGGCATAACGGCGGATCGGGCTGGTGAAATGCAAGTAATTAGCTTTAGCCAACCCATAATGTCCAAGCGGCTGTGGAAAATAGCGCGCACGTTTCAAGCTTTTGAGCAGACCGATCTTGAGCGCCTGCTCCTCCGGTTTTCCGCGAATCGACGCCAGCAATCGCTGCACCTCAGCCCGATGGGTCAGATCGCCTACTTTGTAACCAAAACTGAGCACGAACTCGCGAAACTCCGCCAGCTTTTCCGGGTCGGGGTCTTCGTGGATGCGATAGATCGTGGGAATCGCGCGGTTCTTTAGCTCTCGCGCGACTGCTTCGTTTGCGGCCAGCATGAATTCTTCGATTAGCTGATGCGATTCGTCGTTCTCGACGCGCTCGAGGCGGACAGGCTTGCCAGCTTCATCCAGCCACACTTTTACTTCCGGAAAATCGAGATCGAGCGAACCATGCCCGAATCGCTTTTGCCGAAGCAACTGGGCGAGCTCCCAGGCAGCGTGAAGTCGCTCACTCAATCGATCGCGAGGCGGAGATTTTAGAATTGCGTAAGCCTGTTTGTAGGTGAGGCGGTGTGCGCTGCGAATCACGCTGCGGGTAAAGCGCGCGCGTTTCGCGGTTCCGTTTTTATCGAAATGAATGAAAACCGAATGGGTGAGCCGATCGACTCCCGGATTGAGACTGCACACTCCGTTACTCAATCGCTCCGGTAACATTGGGATCACGCGGTCGGGCAGATAAACGCTGTTTCCGCGGCCCCGCGCCTCGCGATCAAGCGCGCACTCTGGATCCACGTAAGCCGCTACATCGGCAATGTGCACAGCAAGACGCCAACCGCCATTCTCGATCTTCTCGACGTGAATCGCGTCATCGAAATCGCGCGCGTCATCAGGATCGATGGTGACGGTAAATTCTTCGCGCAGGTCCTCGCGTCCCTCGAGTTGCCGTGCATCGATCTTTTCGGAAATCCGATCCGCCTGCTCCAAAACATCTCTCGGGAATTCCGTCGGCAGATGATACTTGCGAATGATCGACAACAAATCAACGCCCGGCGCTGACGCAGGTCCGAGCACTTCGATGATCTCGCCTTCTGGATTGACGTGACGCGATTCCCAAGCCTCGAGACGCACGACCACCTTGTCGCCTACCGTAGCGACGGCCTGCCTGGGACTTACATATACGTCGTGGCCGAGTCGCGGATCATCTGGGACAACGTAATAAAAATTGCGCGAATGTTGCAGCGTCCCAACGATTGTATCGTGAGCCCGCTCCAGAATTCGAATTACGCGTCCTTCGCGCCGTCCTCTGATGCGGCCGTAGGGTGCATCCTGCGAGATGCGAGCAACTACACGGTCCCCGTGCATGGCTGTGCCGGTATTTTCCGCTGCGATGAAAATATCCGGCTCGCCCGGTTTTTCTGGAGTGAGAAAACCGTAGCCGGCTTGATGAATCGATAACTTGCCGGCAACAAGATCCGCCTCAGCTGGCAGGACATATCGATTTTTGCGGATCCGCGCGATCTCACCGGCGCGTTCCAGCTCACGCAGAGCCTGGTTTAAGCCCATGCGGACGCCGCTCTTCCGCCCGAGCGTTTTCGCTAGTCCATTCTTATCGAGTGGCCGGTAATCTTTCCGGGCCAGAAGGGCCAGGATTTGTTGTTGAATCTTACGTCCGTTTGAAGCCATCGCAGCGAAACAATGTCGTCGACTTATGGTCGATGTAACGCGATTTCAACCGGAGGCTCAAATAAATGCAAAAAGCAATTGTCGCCGGCGCATTTGCGATTGCACTGGCGGCAATGGCTTTGTTTGCCGCAGGAGGAGCCAAGATGAAAATCACAAGTTCTGCTTTTCAAGAAGGCGCAAACATTCAATCAAAATTTACGTGTGACGGCGCGGATACCAGCCCGCCATTGCAAATTGCGGATATTCCTTCCGGAGCAAAGAGCCTCGCGCTGATTGTTGATGATCCGGATGCACCAAGTGGATTGTTCACGCATTGGACGGTTTGGAATATCCCGCCGCAAACCAGCGCCGTGGGAGAAGGCAGCGCGCCGAAAGGCGTGCAAGGGACAAACGACTTCGGCAAATCGGGTTACGGCGGCCCCTGTCCGCCCTCGGGGACGCATCGTTATTACTTTAAAGTTTTCGCGCTCGATCGTGAGCTGGATTTGCCATTCGGCGCGAAGCGCGGCCAACTGGATGCAGCGATGAAAGGTCACATTGTCGCCCAAGGGGAGTTAATGGGGCGCTATTCAAAGCAGAAATGACGAAGCACGAATGTCGAATGACGAAGGAATGACGAAATCCGAATGACAAACGGGGCATCCGATTGCCCTTTGGTCATTTGATTATTCGAGCTTCTTTCGTCATTCTTCTTCCCGCTCGCACTTCGAATAATCCACGTCCTGTGATAGTCTCACCCCATGATGGGTGGGAGGCTCTGGAAAATCGGCGATCGCATTTTCGATCTCTCCCGGCAGGGACTAATCATGGGCATTTTAAACGTTACTCCGGACTCATTCTCTGACAGCGGGAAATTTTTCACGCCGGAAAAGGCAGTTGAGCAAGGACTGAGAATGGCCGGAGAAGGCGCGCAAATTATTGACGTTGGTGGCGAATCCACGCGACCCGGCGCAGAATCTGTCGCTGCAGAAGAAGAACTGCGCCGCGTGATTCCGCTGATCGAAGAGTTGCGCGCGAAGATTCCTTCGGCTTCGGCGTGCTCCGCTCAGAACAGGCTCTTCATTTCAATCGACACGTCAAAGGCTCAAGTGGCGCGCGGAGCAATTCAGGCAGGCGCTTCGATTGTGAACGACGTCACTGGTGGGCGAGGTGATGAGGAGATGATGCCGCTGGTTGCCAAAAACAAATCGGCTTTCGTCATTATGCATATGCAGGGGACCCCGCAAACAATGCAACTTGAACCGCGATATGACGATGTCGTCTCGGAAGTGGCTGATTTCTTTCGACAACAGTATGCGCGCGCCATAGAGTGTGGCATTGATCCCATGGCGATTGCGTTTGATCCGGGAATCGGTTTCGGGAAAACG
>WNFY01003618.1_pt1 | contig 19023 bp, 17 predicted proteins | sample 5400091 | NCBI WGS metagenome assembly WNFY01 (sample SAMN13153364, study PRJNA577476) | soil metagenome | isolation source: 60 cm soil or saprolite under grassland replicate 1 | place: USA:California | collected 2016-06-15
CGCCGAAGCGGCCGCCGGCGACCTGCTCGAGCACCTTGGCTTCCTGGGTGAGCTGCTCCTGGAACAGGGAGGGGAGCACCACCGCTCCCGCGCCGGCCTTCTCCAGCCGGCGCAGGTCGTCCAGGCTGCCGGTGAGTGGTGAGGCAGAGGCGACCAGCGGACTGCGCAGCTCCAGTCCCAGGTAGCGGGTGTCCAGATCGACCATGGCGGCAGCCTCCTCGTACGGATGTCCAGGACTGAGCGGGCATGCCGGGCCCGAGCCCTTCATGTCGAGCCTGACGCCGCCCGGGTCCAGCAGCACCGGCCGGACGTCCCACCCGCGCCGGGACCCGGCAGCGCTGGAAGTACGCAGTGGCTGGCGACCCGCGGCCTGTGGGTCCCCAGTCCCCGGGTGGTCCGCTGCCATTGTCAGGGCCGGCGGCTCGCGGAGCGGCCGGCACCCTCCGTCGAGGCCGGCGGGGCCGGAGCCGGTCGGCCTGCCTGGCCGCGGGGACGAAAGTCCCTACCTGATCCGGGCCCAAGCGCCCTGCTGCGGGTGCCGGTGCCGGCCGTAGCGTGAAGTCGAGAGAGGCAAATGCGAGCGAGGCAGGGATGATCATGGAGCACAGGATCGAGTCCGTCATGACCACCGAGGTCGTCACCGCGCGGCCCTCGACGCCGTTCCGCGAGCTGGTCGACCTGCTCCAGCGCAAGCGGATCAGCGCCCTGCCAGTGGTCGACCAGGACGACAGACTGGTCGGCATCGTCTCCGAGGCCGACCTGCTGGTGAAGCAGGGCTACCCGCACGGCGGCGACGACGTCGGCGTGGTCCACGCTCTGCGTCACCGGGAGCGGCTCGGCAAGGCGGCCGGCATCTGCGCGCTGGACGTGATGACCCGGCAGGTCGTCTCGGTGCCGGTGGGCACGGAGGTCGCCGCCGCCGCACGGCTGATGATCCGGCTGGGGATCAAGCGCCTGCCGGTGGTCGACGGTCAGGGCAGGCTGGCGGGCATCGTGACTCGCGGCGACCTGCTCAAGGTGTTCCTGCGGCCGGACCAGGCGATCTCGTGGGAGGTTGCGCACGAGATCGTCCAGGGTCGTATCGGCATACCCAGGGGTGCCGTCGCCGTCCAGACCCGCAACGGGATGGTGAGCCTGACCGGCCAGGTGGAGCGCCGCAGCCAGGTCACCGAGCTCGTGCGCCAGGTGCAGGCGGTGCACGGGGTGGTCAGCGTCGACGCCCGGCTGACGTGGAACGTCGACGACGTGACCCCGATGGCCGCCTGGCCGATCGCCTAGTCCCGGGAAGCCGGCGCTGGGGAAGGGCTGAGATGAGCGCGACCAGCACCCGGTCGCTGGACCTCCGCGGCGTCCCGGACGGCGCGCAGCTCGCCACCGCGGCCGTGGCCATGCTGGAGCTGCGGCCCGGGGAGCTCCTGGAGGTCCTGGCCGACGATCCGCACGCCACGCGAGACTTCGCTGTCTGGTGCCGGGCAGGCGGCCATCGGCTCGTCGAGCACGACCAGCGCGACGGTGTGCACCACCTGATCATCCAGCGGCAGCGCCTGGAGCCGTCGGCGGTCTTCACCGAAGCCGAGCTCGATGGGCTCCCAGGCCCGGTCCGCCGCTACCTGCGCGCCGCGATCGCGCCCGGGACCCCGCTGGCCACGGCCGCGCGGCTGCGCATGCGCGGGCACATCAAGGTTGGCCGCTGGCTCCCGTTCCGCGCCGAGCAGACGCTCAGCCCGCACCGCGGGTTCCAGTGGACCGCCCGCGCCGCCGGGGTCATCGCCGGCTTCGATCGCTACGCCGGCGGGCAGGGGCAGATGCGCTGGAAGCTGCTCGGCCTGCTCCCCCTCATGCAGGCCGATGGTCCCGACGTCAGCCGCAGCGCCGCCGGGCGGGCCGCTGCGGAGGCCATCTGGGTCCCGACCGCGCTGCTGCCGCGCTTCGGGGTCGACTGGTCTGCCGCCGACGATCGCCACATCACCGCCCGCTGCCGCATCGACACCGTCGAGGTCCAGACGCATTACGAGCTCGACGCCGACGGGCGCGTGCGGTCCGTGGTGTTCGACCGCTGGGGCGATCCCGACGGCACCGGCACCTGGGGCCTGCACCCCTTCGGAGGCAAGGTCACCGCCTATGCCACCTTCGACGGCCTTTCGGTCCCCAGCGCCGGACGCTTCGGATGGTTCTTCGGCACCGACCGCTGGAGCCAAGGCGAGTTCTTCCGCTACCGGATCACTGAGCTGCAGCTCATCGGCCAGCACGACAGCTGACCGAGACGCCATCGGCGTGGGGTGACCACTGGCTCCAGGACAGCCGTGCCGGCCTGTAGGTCAGGCCGAGCAGCGGGTACGGCCGGGGTAGTAGGGCAATTTCAGCGATCTGCCCTATCCCTGAATACGGCGTCTGCCTGCTCTGTCGCCGCTGACATGAGAAGGAAATGTGAGGCGCAAGCGGACCGACGGGCTGGCGACGAGCCCGGGTACCGGCCAGTTCACAGACGAATCCAGTCACCCGGACGAAGGAGACGACATGCGGGGACCAATCCGTGCAGTGACCACCTCACGGGTCGCTCGGATAGCGGCGGTAGCCGCGATCGCCCTCGGCAGCGTGTTCGCGCTTACCGGGACCAGTGCCGCGCAGGACAAGACGATCCGCACGCTGGGCACCGAGGACGTCCACATCAACTCGAAGATCTTCTCGAACCTTCGGTTCAGCCCGGGGCGCACGACGCTCAACAGCGGTGACCAGCTCACGCTGAGCCATGACGATGCGACGGAGGAGCCGCACACCCTGACGATCGTGAATGCCAGTGAGCTCCCCTCCGACGTCGAGGGGGTGTTCGGGTGCGGGGCGCCTGGAACGGTGTGTGACGAGGTGTTCACCACGGTCGGCCCCCAGATCACCGACGAGACCAAGTCCCAGTTCATCAACGTGGCCGGCGGGTCCGGCCTCGACGGCCGGCTCGACACGTTGTGGCTGCCGGCTGGCACGTCCATCAGCGTCCCCGTCACCGCCCCCTCGGGTACGACGCTGTCGTACTTCTGCGCTATTCACGCCTGGATGCAGGGCAGTATCACGGTGAGCTAAGTACAGAATGCAGCCGGTCTGAGAAGAATGTGCCGACCACCCGCCTTGCCGGCAAGGCGGGTGGTCGGCTGATCGTGCGCAGGACCCGGCTGGTCGGCGCGCAGGCCCTGCTGGTCGGCGTCGATCCCGTTGGCATGGCGGCCGTGCCGGCAACCCCCCCCGCCAGCTCGAACTCCTCCTCCAATCCCGAGACCGCCATGCCGGGGTTGACCTGGCCGTAGCGCTGCCAGTAGAGCCCGATGAACACGTCGCTTTGCGCCAGGTATGCCCGGTACAGCTCCCGGGCGGATGCGGCCGCGCTCCCAGCTCGAACAGCACCGGCGTCAGCCGCAGCGCCGAGATGGCCCGCGCGACAGCCCGCCGCTCATCAGCCAGCTCGCCCAGGCGTGGAGGCGATGGTGTTCGGCAACCTCGACCATCCCTCCGCCGGGTCGCCGGGCTTTGTGTTCACGGCCACGTCGGGTGGAACTGGAGTGGGCGAGAGCACCTTCGGAAGGAGGCTTGGAATGAAAGCGCTATTGGTCGTCGACATGGTCAACGATTTCATGACCGGCAAGATCGCCAACCCCCGGGCCGAGCGGATCGTCCCGCAGATCCAGCAGCTCCTGGAGCGGGCTCGCGCCGAGCGGGATGACTGGCTGGTGGTGTACGCCAACGACGCCCACCTGCCCAGCGACTTCGAGCTGCGGGTATGGGGCGAGCACGCCATGGCCGGCACCCGTGGGGCGCAGATCATCGCGGAGCTGGCCGCCCACGACGGAGAGTTCGTGCTCCCCAAGCGCTTCTACTCCTCGTTCCACGAGACCGGGCTCGACCCGCTGCTGCGCCAGTTCGCCGTCGACACGCTCGTGCTCGCCGGCCAGCACACCAACCTCTGCGTGCGCCACACCACGGCCGACGCGTTCTTCCGGGGCTACCAGGTGATCGTGCCGCCGGACGCCGTGGAGTCCCTCTCCGAGGAGGACCACCAGTCGGGGCTGCGGTACCTCGACGCCATGTACAAGGTCGACCTGCCTGACACCAAGCAGCTCCTGCAGCTGTAGGCAACGGTCACCGGCGGCGGGTCCTGACGGTCCGACGTACGAACGAAGAGTTGCGTCCCAGGATGTGTAGGAACGCGATACGCGCCACCACAGCGATGCCCCCGGTAGGGCGGCTCGGGGGCATCGGCGCTTGCCGTAGCGGCTGGTTGCACGCCCTCAGGCAGGAACTTGGGTCTTCCGCGAGTCGAGGATGGGCGCCATCAGCTCCTCGGCCGGAGCCACCCGGCGCAGGTGCCAGAAACCCAGGACGGTGAACACGAGCATGATCCCTGCCAGCGCGAGCGAGACGATGCTCGCGATCAGCGCCAGCTGTCCGATCTGCCAGAACGCATAGGTGTTGAGCAGCAGGCCCCGCAGAGTCTCACCCCGGAACAGGGTCTGCACCTGGCCCGCCAGCTTCGCGTCGTTGGGGTTCTGCCGCGACAGGGTCCTGACCTCGGCGTAGGTCTTGCCACCGGCGGTCTCCTTGAGATGCACGGCGATGAAGTGGTTCGCGTAGGCCTCGGCCTGGGCCCCGTTGACGAGCTGCTGACCCGCGTACTGGTTCAGGTAGCGCCCGATCTCCGGTGGGGCCAGCGCCTCGCTGCCCTTGGGCGGGAAGAAGATCCTCTGGGCGACCAGCTGGTCGCGCACGCTGTTGTTCGCGAAGCTGTACCCCGGTCAGCACGATCCCTGTCGAGGAGATGAGAAGGTCAAACATTCGGCGGCGCACCGTCCTGCTCCTTTGTTCGGGTCGGCCGGGATCTCGAGGCCGCCGCGTTGAAGGGGCTGGCCGGCCTACGCGCGATGACCGGCGACTTCGAGGCTGCCAGAACGCTCATGGCCCGCCACCGGGCGATCATGGAGGAGATCGGGCGCAAGCTGATGCTCGGCGGGAGCGCGCAGATGGCCGGCTACGTGGAGATGCTGGCCGGCGACGCGCCGGCCGCCGAGCGTGAGCTTCGCCGTGGCTACGCGATCCTGGACTCGGCCGGCGACCGCGCCTACCTGCCCGCTGTCGCCGCCATGCTGGCCTCTGCGCTCGAAGCCCAGGGCCGCCACGCCGAGGCCGAGCGGTACGTCGAGACCGCCTCGAGCATGGCGGCCGACGGTGACATCGATACCCAGTTCCGCCTGCGGGTCATCAGGGCCCAGCTCCTGCTCGCGCAAGGACGGGCTGACGAGGCCGAGCGCCTGGTGCGCGGCGCGGTCGCGCTGGCGGCCGACACCGACGAGCTGGACCTGCAGGCCGAGGGGCAGGTGGTCCTGGCCGAGGCGTTGCGACCGGTGGGTCGGCTCGACGAGGCGGCCGCCGCCCTGGACGAGGCGCTGCGGCACTACGAGGAGAAGGGCAACCTGGTCTCGGCCGGACGCGTGCGTGCCACCCTTGCGGAGTGGGGTGGGGTTCGGACAAGGGGAAACCCGCGCGAACGCGATGAGGACCATTTCCGCGGCTCAGTTGAGCCCTACAGTTTCCCGGCGAGCGCCGCATATGCCAGCGGTGCTCGCTTGTTGAATCTCGGCTCCCGGAAGATGCGGGCAGCCTGAGCGGATCTCGTCGAGGACGGCGTCGGCCTTGACCTGGCGGAGCGCCGGATGCTCGATCATGGCGAGGTCGGCCAGCCTGCCGTCGAGATGGTGGCGCAGTCGGCGCAGCTGCTCGAACAGCGCCCAGCTCATTTTCTCCGCGTGGAGCCGGTAGAGCGACGCGGCTCTGGGACCTCCATGAGCGCGTGCGTCTGGACCAGCGCGAGGAAGTTCGCACAGAACGGTTCGTCGTACCGTCCCAGATGCTCGTCGGGAGAGATGAACTCGACCAGCCGCGCTCGCGCCAGCTGCGTCATGTACCGGCCGACCGAGCTCTCGTCAGTGGAAAGGGAGTAGGGGACGATCGCTGTCGCCTTGTCCCAGTACAGCAGGATCTGTGCGAATCATGACGTCTCCGGCACACGGATGTGCGGAAAGTACAGCGCCGTCTCCACGATCACCGTCCAGGCGCAAGCCCGCGACACCGTTGCGACCCCGCACGCCAGGCTGCTCCGGCTGCTGAAGCTGGGAGAATCCAGCGCAACCTATCAGACTCCGGCCCATCCAATAATCCTGGGCGCCTGGCCGGCTGACCAGACGCAACAGTGCCGGTGGGGTGTGGGCAGGGTTGGCTGCGTCCTATGCTCGTTCGGCGAGGATGCTCACGTAGCGCAGCAGCCCAGACTCCGCCGCCGCTTTGGCGAGTAGCGCGACCTGGAATTGGTCCTTGGCCGCCTGGAGGACCAGGGTGCCGTGTTTGACCGAGTTGGCGGCCAGGCGCAGCAGTTGGTCGAGTCGGACCGGCTCGGCCAGAGCACGCAGCGCCGCCTGGTAGCCGCGCTCCCAGTTGGGCAGGACCTGCTCCGACAGGTCGTCGAGTCGGTGGATGCGCAAGCCCGCAGCCTCGAACAACCGACCGTATCCCGTGGCGGTCTCCAGGTCGGCGATCGCCCAGTAGCGGCAGAGCGGCTCCAGGATCAGTTCCCGCTGCAGCGCCGCTGGGCGTTCTGCTCGGCACCAGTCGACCAGCAGCAGGCGGCCTCCTGGCCGCAGGCGGACCGTGATCTGGCGCAGCGCCTCCCGCCGGTCGGGCAGGTAGCAGGCAGCGTCCAGGCAGATGGCTGCGTCAAAGGGCGGCTCCGCGAGCTCGCGGAGCCGCATGACGTCATACTGGACGAACCGCAGGTTCGGCCGGCGCCCACCCGCCAGCCAGCCGCGTGCATGGGCGAGCTGGCTGCCGGACAGGTCGACGCCGACCACCTCCGCGGTCGTGTGGTCGGCCAACCATGCCGAGAGCGCGCCGCCGCCGCAGGCCACGTCCAGGATCCGCCGCGCAGCACTCCCCCCGATCGCCTCCAGGTAGCGCTCGTGGGTCTGCTGGTAGGCGGCGGCGACGTCGGCCGGGTCGTCGCCCGCCTCGAACACGGCCAGGTGAAAGAACTCGCCCCAGTACGCGTAGTAGAGCTCGGCCAAGGCGTCAAACCCGATGAGCATATTCTGGCGGTAATGCTGGCGCCGCTCCCGCGGCGTGGCCATCTTGGGGATCGCCACCATCGACGCTTCCTCCCTCCGGCGTCGCGGGGCCGCAGCCGTCCTATGACAGGCCGCTCAGCATTCCGGCGCTCCTCAGTACGGCCCGCCGGTCACGGGGCCGTCCCCCGGGCTACGGCGTGTCCCGCAAGTGTGCTGCCGGCCCGAATGAGACCCCAATGAGGAATCGGCACTGGCTGGCAGGCCCGAGGTCGCTGGCTCTGGGCCATGTGTCACATGATCGGCTCGGAGCGAGGCGGAAGCAGTCCTCCCTCGACGCTTCTCGATGTCGCTCATCCGTGAAGCTGGCCGACGACGCCGCCAGCGGATGTATTTGCGTCTGGGCTTGGGCGCTCTTGTCGAGGAACGTCCTGACGATCAGGCTCGACGTGGTTTGTCTGGTCGGTGTCGCCGCCCACGGTGGGTGGTCAAGCAAAAAGGGGGCCTGGATAGCCATGGCTCGTCGACTCCTCCCGTTGGTCGCCGCCTTGTTGCTGGTTGGCGTGCTGGCAACCCCCGCGCGAGCCATCGGCTCGTTCGGCCAGCCGGTCACCGTCGACGATCCTCCCTGTGGGTTCGACGCCTTCAACGTCGACCTGGCGCGGGACGCGGGCGAGGTGGCGCACGGCTTCGCCGATCTTTGGGGTAGCAACTGCAATACCGGCGTCCGGATCGATTACTTCGAGGGGTCGGGAACGACCTGGACCCGTGAGGCGACGCCTTACCATGGCTTCGTCGTCGCCGTCGCCTGGGATGCGACCGGCACCTACCTGCTCTACGTCGACATCGCACGCCTGGAGCTGCGGATCACCAAGCGGCTGGCCGATGGGACCTACACCGGCGGGCGGCTGCTGTCGACGCACGTCGGACCGGACGGGTCCCTCGCCGAGGGTGACCTGGTGGCTACCGGGGGCCAGTGGTGGGCGGTCTGGCGGGAGCACGTCGCCCCCGGAGGCAGCGCAGGCGATGAGTTCGACCAGACCGATCTGTTCCAGGCCTACACCCTCGGCGGGGCCTCCCATGCTCGGCGGCGGATCACTGCCAGCCCGCTATGGGACAGTGCGCCGGCGCTGGCGCGGACGCCGGCGAGCACCTTCCCGCTGACGCTTGTCTGGGCCCGCGGCGGCTCGGATTTCGACCCGGGCCAGACCGACCTTCGGCGGGCGCTGGGCAACGCCGGCGGCACCTGGTCCTCGGCTGGCTTCGCGACTCTCGGGACTCTGAACTTCTGGCCCGACGTGCAGGTCGACGGTACGACCACGTACGTGACCTGGAATCGGGACGGGCGCACCGTGGCGGCCGACAACCGCGGCGGGTCGTTTGTGAGCCACACCTTCAACACGCCGGGCATCCAGAGTGCCCGGCCCCGGATCGCGGTCTCGTCGGGCAACCCGGTCGTCGGCTGGACGGCGCCGGCGGGCCCGTCGTTCCGTGCGTTCGTGGCCAAGAGGGTCGGCTCCACCTGGACCGGCACCTATGCGTCCCCCGCGTCGGCGACCCGGCTGCAGTTCCTGGAGGGAGTCGCCCCCAAGGGCGGGAAGGCGACCGCGGTGATCCTGAGTTTCGGCTCGCGCCTGTACGCGACCAGCGAGACGTGACGCCTGCCCCGGATCAGTCATGCCACGCCGAGGATCTGCCACCGAGCCGATCAGGGTCTGAAGCTTCCATGGTTGTCAAGCGGTCGCGATCTGCGCGTTTGGGACAGGTCGCTGCTGCCTGGTGTGCAGATGGCTGGAGAGGTGCTCGAGCTGCGGGCGGAGACGGTCCTCGAGCAGGTCCACGGCCTCCTCGAGGTGGTCCGCGGCGGCATGGGCCCGCAGCGGGTGGCCGTTCACCTCCAGGGTCGCTTCGGCCACCGCCGGCCGCTCCACCGCAGGGTCGGCCATCAGCCACCGATGCGAAGCCGCAGGTCAGCGTCTACGGATAGGGTTTCGGCACCCACACCCTGGCGACCGGTTCGACCACGACGTTACCGGCGAAGGCGAGCCAGGGGAAGCGCCCTGCGGGCGCAGGGGTTTACCACTCGAAGGTGCTGGCTGCTCTCCAACGCTTCAGAGGGGTCTCGGAGGAACGATGACGGAGCCTACGCTGTATGAGCGCCTCGGTGGCGTCTACGCCATCAGCGCGGTAGTGGACTACTTCAGCGACCAACTGGTACAGAGGGACACAATAGAGGGGACGAACCCATACATAAAGGAATGGAACGCGAAGAAGGCTGCGTATCGGTTGCCGGGCCTCAAGTTCCTCCGGACATTATGGCTCTGCGCTATCGCCGGCGGACCATTTCAATATACGGGCAGACCCCTGGGCGATGCCCATTTCGATTTCCAGTTCACGCCCACAGAATTCGATGAGGTCTCTGCGGTGCTTGCCGAGGCTCTTGATCATTTCAAGGTGCCTCGGAGCGAAAAGGAGGAAGTCCTAGCCGCCTTCGAGGCATACAAGCCCGCGGTGACGGCTGGTTCCATATTGCGATAAGAGGATATTCGGGAACGGTTGCCAAGATGACCGCCGGGCCGGCGGCGGGCTGGCGGCGATCACCCTGGTCCCTTCCGCGGTGCGATGGGAGTGGCCGACGGGATTGCGTGTCGCTGCTGGTGGCCAGGACCATGGCGAGCGTGTAGGGCGCGGAAACCCTGGTCATCATGCTGCGACCGCGTGACACTCGTGAACGAGGCCGCCGAGCACGTCACGGCACTTGGCGTTTCGGGGCCGGACGGGCATCGGACTCTGGTCCTGTTCCGGCTCGAACCCCGAACCCGCTTATTAAAGAGACGGCGGAATTATCATCTCCTGCGTGCTCCGCAGTGTCACTGAGTACCGCCGACTGCTGGTCCTACCACCTCTTCATTGGCGTGGTGCTGGGCGTGCTGATATGTGCTGGCTTATACTGGAGCCCATGGACGCACGATGGACGCACACGGCTATCACCAATTTTTACTCATGACCAACGCGGAGGCTGGACCACCGCTCCACGCTTGGACGACGCCGGCTGACCAAACGCAACAGTGCCAGTGGCACAATCAGGCTCGTCTTAGAATAGGGCTATGAGCATTATGGGACCTTTCCGTATCATACAGCGCTTCTGTGCGCATTCCGCTGAACCCATGCGAGATCGTTCGGACCCAAGAGCTCATCTGCTTTATTGGACGCTGGCTCGTGAGGTAGCAGTTGATGTGTGAAACTGAACGCATCGCAGGAGGTGCGGAGGATGACGGCTGTTGCGATCGACCATGCCGGACCATGGACTGAGGCCGACTATCACGCTCTTCCAGAAACCAGGGAACGGATCGAGTTGCTCGACGGGAGTCTGCTGGTGACTCCGGCCCCCAGCAGTGACCATCAACAGATCGCCCGCCGGCTAGCCAACCTGCTCGAAGTCGCTGCTCCAGACAAGCTCGAAGTCGTAGAGGCGGTGAACGTTCGCGTCGGGCCCTCGAAGCTCTTGATCCCAGATCTGCTGATCACTCGGCGTCTCGGAGCCACCGCAGTCTATCAACCCGAGGATGTCCTCCTGGTTGCTGAGGTGGTTTCTCCCTCCACGACCACGACGGACCGCTTGATCAAGCCCCAGCTGTATGCTGCCGCAGGCATTCCCTGGTTCCTCCGTGTTGAACTTGAGGTTCCACAGCCTCCCGAACTCTGGCTGTATCGGGCCGAAGGTAGCACCTACGCTGAGTACGCTCACGCCAGTGCTGGCAATACTTTGAGGCTCACTGAGCCGATTGAGCTGCGTATCGAACCCACCGGACTGCTGCGCCGCTAGCCACTTGCCGCCGGAGGAGTCCCCAGCAGGAGCCGGAAAACTGGCTTGGCAATGCTCGCCGCCATCGGCCACCTCCCTCGCTCGGACTCGAGCTGCCTGTTCACCCCTCGAGTAACTGCGCAGCGTCGATCGTGTTGAGCAGCTCCACGCCGACGGTCTCCTGCACGATTCGGCCGCCGTCGGCAATGATCTCGCCTGCCACTCGACCGAGCGTTCCGCCGAGCCAGTCCCTGGTCCACCGTTGCAGCTCCTCAGCCGCCCGGTTCGCGGTGGAGCGTATCGTGCCGGCGGTGTGGCATACGCGGTACAGCTCGACGGCAGGACGCAGTTCGCCGAGGCGGAGCGTCTCGGCTCGACCGGCGGCCATGCGGGCGATCCGGAACCCGGCGGTGTCGACGTCGCCGAAGTACCTCAGACCGTTGGTGGGGGCGCTGCCGGTAGCGGCGAGGCTTGCGAGGTGCGCTCCGACCTGGTTCCCGGCGCCCCAGATGAGCCGCCCCTCCCACCCGTGGCGTCGGCCGGCGTCGGCCAGCGTGCGGTATGTCGTCCAGTTCTCGATGACAAGCCATGCTCCCGGTCCGAGGATCTCCTGGTGGACGGGCGGCCAGCAGGGCTTGCACCGCAGTCTCTCGTAGGTGAGCCGACCAGGCGCGAACAGGGGCGTGAATACCCAGGTGTCGAGCACCTTCTCGTCACCGCAGATGTCGAGGGAGCGCTCACGCTGCGGGACGATGGTGTCAGGGCGGCGAGGCAGCCAGGCGTTGACGCTCGTGAGGAACCGTCGTTCAGTGTCGGTGAGTTTGCCGGCAGCATCGAGTGCGGCGGCCCAGCCGAGTTCGGCGTGCCACACGACAGCTCGAGCATCGGTGCTCGAGGCTCCGGGGACGGCCGGCCGGGTGACGTAGGCGGGGAGCGGCGGCTCCGCGGTGCTGTCCCAGCGGGTTCGCGGCACCTCGATGATCCCGGCATCGGCGAGTTCCCCGACGGCGTCGGCGATCCGGCTCCGCCAGCCAACGCTCACCGTCCCAGTGCGGTCGACGGCTGCGGCAGCGGCGAGCAGTGTCGTGAGCGGCACCCGCCGGCGGGGTGCGTCGGCGACCGCGACGGCGATGGCTGCGGCGAGGGGAGTCATCCCGACCGCTCGACGCGGACGGCACCGAGGTGCTCGACGAACTCGGTCCCCTCCGCCGCCGTCGCCGATGCGTCGGTGTCCGGAAGGACATAGGCGACACCGGGCCGGTGAGCGGCCGGCTTCTTGCGCATCGCGGCGATGCGGGGGAACGCACCGACGGCGGCGAGGTCGCCAATCCCGGTCCAGAACAGCAGCTGCACCCCGTTGGCGGCGGCGACGTTCCGTTGGAGTTCGAGGAACGGCAGATAGTTCGCCTTGCCGAGCGGGTTGTCGAGCGGCACGACCCCACCGACGGCGCCGGCCTTGCTGCCCGTTCTGTTCTCGGCCCGCAGTTTCGCCAGGACGCAGAACAGGACGAGGCTGGCGGTGAGGTTCTCGCCGCCGGACCACTTGCGCATGTCCTCGACCGGGGTGCGTCCGGACGGCTGCTCCGGCGCTGGCTTGAGGATGTTGGCGCGGAACCCGTCGGTGACCGCGGCCTCGGTGGCCCGCCACAACAACTCGACCGGGTCGAGGTCGACCTTGCCGACGGCGACCATGCGGTCGACGAGCTCGCCAACCCGCAGGCTCACCTGCTCGGGCGTCGGGCGGGTGCGGGGCGCGGCGGTGAGGAACTGCTGGCCAGCCCATGGGCCGATCTCGGCGGGCAGCTCCGACAGCGTGGAGGCGCGGGACAGATCAGCCAGCGCCTCGCCGACGAGCTCGCCGAGGCGGACGACCACGTTGCGCTTGTGGGTCTCTACCTGAGCGATCTGCTGGGTGATCGCCCGCTCGCGGGTGCCCAGGTCCTCGGCGAGCTCACCAGCGTGGGATGCGACCCGGTCGATGAGGTTGTCGCCACGGAACAGGTCGCGGAGTTGGCGCACGGCCATGCCGTGCTCGTCGTCGGCGACCTTGGCGAAGCGGTCCTGCAGCGCCCACGTGCGCAGTGCCTCGGCACGCTGGGAGCGTGCCGACATGGCGGCGGCGTGCGCGCCCTCCGCCGCATCGAGCCGACTGGCGCGCGCGGCGACATCGCGGCGCACCTGGTCGCCATTCGCGTCCACGCCACCGGCGGCGACGCCAGCGGGCTGGACGCCACGCAGCTTGTCCGCCTGGTCGCGCAGCATCCCGGCCCGCGCCGCCCAGGTCCGGGCGTCGCCATCGGCCCGCTCGCTCTCGCGTTCGAGGCGCGTCACCTCGACCTGGAGGGCCGCCGTCTGCTCTGCGGCGGCGCCGGCAAGCCGCAGCGCATCGTCCCGATCGGTGGGCTCGGCATGCAGGTCCTGAGTATGGCGGGGCCGGTCGGCAGATGTGTTCGCTTCGAGCTCCTGGGCAGCCGCCTCGAGCTCGGTGCCGGCGGCGCCGAGCCGCCGCTGGGCCCGCGCGGCGGCGTCGCGCGCCCGCTCGGTAGCGCCGGCCCGCAGCGCCGAGTCCTGGGCGGCCGCGTCCCCTTCGAGGAGCGACTCGGCCCGCTCACGTGCCGTCGAAGCGTGGGTCTCGTAGCGCTCGGTCGCCGCTTCGAGCGCCTTGACGGCCGCATCGACATGGTGGCGCAGCTCGGCCTCGGGGAACTGCTCCCGCAGCGCCGTCTCCGCGATCCGCAGCATGCCCCGGCACGATTCCAGCGGCTCGGCGTTGGGCGCCGGCCGGCCCAGACCGGATCGCTCGGTCCTCCACTCGCGCTGGCGATTCTGGAGCTCGACCCTGCGTTGCCGCTGCGCCTCGATCGCCGCTTCCGCTGCCTCGATCGCTGTCCTGGCGCGCTGTTCGGCCTCGCCGGCGGCGAGCACCAGGTCGGGGAGCGCCTCGAGCCGGGCGCGTGCCGGCGCCGCGACGTCGCGCTCCTCGGCGACGGCGCCACGGACAACCGCCAGTGCGGCATCGGCCTGGGCGAGCCGGCTCCGCTGCGCGTCGAGCTCGCCGCCGAGCCGCGCGAGCTCGCCATCGAGCGCCTCCTCACGCCGGGTGAGCTCGCCGAGCGCCTCGCCGGCGGCTGCCGCCGCGGCTGCCGCGGTCGCTGTGCGGCCGGCCAGGCCATCGATCCCATCGGCGGGGAGCTGTCCGATGAGCCCGCGGAGCCGGGCGGCGAGCGTCTCGTCGCGGCGGCGGGCCGCGGCGAGGGCGTCGAGGCGCTGGCGGCGGGTCGAGGACCGCTTGCGTCGCACCGCGAGCTCGTCCGCGGCGGCGGCGGGATCGTGGCGAGCTGGAGATGGCCCCACCACCACACGTTCGGCGCCGGGCTCGGAGAATACGGTTGCGGGGGCGATGACGACCGGGTCGGCCACCTCGGGCATGCGGGCGACGATGCCGGCCGCATCGGCGGCCAGGTGCGCAGCGATGTAGCGCCAGCCGGGTTGCGCGGCGACATTGGCTGCGTCCAGTGCATCGACGACCAGAGCCACTGCAGGCCGAGGCGGCAGGACGCCGTCGGCTTCGAGCCCGGCGATGGCCCGCTCGTCGTCGGCCCCTTCGACACGCACGTCCAGCGCGGAGGCGTCCGCCGCGGCCACGGCGGTAGCCAGCGAGGCGAGCACGTCCTGCGCCTCGGCGATCGGGTCGACGTCGTCGGCCTGCACGACTTCGCGAAGGCGGCCGTCCGCGGCAAGCTCGGCGGCCGCGGCGCCGAGGCGGGCGGCCTCGCGGGCGAGGAGGTCGTGCGCCCGTGCGGTGTCCTGCGCGGCATGCCGTGCGGCCGGCAGCTTGGCCCGCACGGCCTTGCGCTGGGCGCTTGCCTGGTCGATGCCCGCCTGGATGCGCGTGATCGCGCCGTCCGCACCGGCGGCCTCGCCTTCGAGCCGGTCGACGGCCGATCCCAGCCGCTCGCCGGGCTCGATGAAAGCCCGCTCGACGAGGAGCCGCTGATGAGCATCGGCCTGCTCGATGGTGCCGGTGAGCTGCCGGCGCTCGGCGGCGAGGCCCTCCTGCTCCTTGATGGCTGCCCGCCAATTCGCCTCAGCGGTGTCCTTGGCGTCCCGGCTGTCCGCGGTGGCATCGGCGAGCGTCTCCAATTGTGCGGCCAACTCGCCGAGCTGGTGGTCGAGAGCCCCGGCGAGCCGGGCCTTGGCGGCCTCGACGGCGGCGACCGCGGGAGCGGCCTCTTGGGCGGCGGCCCGCAGCGCGGCCTGGTGTGCGTCGAGGGCGGCGGTCGCCTCGACCACGGCGCCGAGGTCGGGCACCGCCGCCCAGGCGTCCGCTTCGAGGCGGGTCGCATCCGCGTCGCGGCCAGCGGCCGCGACGGCGGCTTTGGCAGTGTCGTGGCGGAACACCGCCGCCAGGCGACGGTACTCGTCACGCTGCCGGCGGGCGGCGTCGGTGCGGTTCCGGGCCTCGAGCCGTTGGCCCTCGAGATCGTCGTGGCGCAGCTCGGCCGCTCGCGCCTCACCGTCGCCGCTGTCGGCCGCGTCGAGCAACGCCCGCTTGAACGCGGCCACCTCGGCCCGCTCCTCCTCACGGCGGGCCCCGGCGGCACCGACCTTGACATGGGCATCGCCAAGCGCGTCGAGCAGTGGCCGCGCCCCGGCGCAGAAGTCACGCTCCGCGCCGTAGGTGGGGCGCTTGGCGATCTCGGCGGCGGTCTCACCGAGCAGGTCCCGCACCGGGGCGACGCGCCGCTCGTCGATGACGAAGCGCAGCAGATAGCGCACGAACGCGCCGGGAGAATCGATGGTGGCAAACAGCGCGTCGATGCCTCCCTCGGTCGCGTTCACCTCGGCGAAGTAGCGGAACAGGTCAGGATCGAAGCGGCGCTGACGAAGCGCCTCGTGCCACTCGCCGATCCGATCGGTGCCGGTCGCATTGACCCCGCGAGAGGCGAGCTCGCCGACGTGGGCGGCGAAGCGGTCGAGATCGACCGCCCCGGCGGTCCGACTCGTGGTGGGCAGCGTCTCGAACGTCGCTCCGTCGACGCTGTCGTCGGGGTGCAAGCACCACCAGTAGCGCTTCAGGCGGTTCTTGCCCTCGCCATTGTGGTCCCTGGGCTTGCTGCGCCCCTCCCACTGGTAGACAGCGCCGGTGAGGAGCCGCTGGCCGCGCGGGTCGGCCCACTCGGCGAGGACGTGCGCGGTGTCCTGCCCGCCGACGAGGTCTTCCAGGGTCCGCCGTTTGGTCCGAGAGGCGAGGAAGTCGCGCCGGTCGGGTAGGACGAGAGCCAGCAGCAACGACAGCATGGTCGTCTTGCCAGCGCCGTTCCGGAGCCAAACGATCGTGTCGCACGGCTCGCCAGCGAGGTTGGTGGCGTCGACGCAGAGGTCGACGAAGCGGTTGTCGGGAACGCCAATAGTGTCCACGTAGAGCCGCCGCACCTTGAACATCAGGCCTCGTCTCGGTCGTCGCGGCGGGCGAGCATGCCGAAGGCGAGTGTCTCGGCGGTCTCGGCGATGCCGATGCGGAACCGGTCGTTGAGGCGGTACACGTCGCCACGCTCGTCGGCGAGCGACGGCTCACGACGTGCCCGACCGACGCTGACGAGCCAACCCAGCAGGTCGGTGATGTAGCGGCGCTGGCAGTCACGCCTGTTACCGCCCCGCTCCGCTGGGAGTACCTCGGGTAGCCTGAGCCAGCGACCAGCGGCGTCGCCGAGCTGGGCGTCGCGCTCGCCGACGCCGTCGGCTTCGGCCAACGCCGTGAGATTCTCCGCGTTGCGGGTGAGGAACCGGTTCAGGTCGGCCGCTCGCACCGTCGGGGTAGTGGTCTCGGTGAGCGCTTCGCCGTTCGGGTAGGCATAGGCGGCAACGCCGACCAGGACCAGGCCGGACAGGAGCCGGTCCTGGAGGCGCGTGCCGGCGGGGCTGCTGCGCAGGGGCAGCCCGCAGTTGTCGAGAGTGACCCGGAACGGTCCGTCGCGGTCGCCGGTGACGATCAGGCCGAGGGGGCTGGCGGCGTGCACGTACAGGCCAAGCCCATCGGCGACGGCCACGACGCCCTCGGCGAACTCGGCGTCAGTGCGATACCGGTCGAGCAGCGCCCGGTAATCGGTGTCAGGGGTCGGTCGCGCGCTCGGCGTCGCCGCGTACTGGAGGAGCCGGGCGGCGGCGGTCGTGTCGGCGCGGTTCATCGGCTGGCGTCCTGCGGCTCGGCGGTCGCGTCGCAGAAGGCGAGCTGCGCGATGGGCCCGACGAGCAGGTCCGGGCCGCCGTACTCGGCGTCGGCGAGGAGAGCACCGTCGTCGACGGCGGCCAGCCCGGCGAGAAGCTGCGCAAGCCCGGCGTCAGAAGGTTGGGCGTCCTCGTCGATATCGCTGTCGGCCAGCCAGACCCACAGGCAGGCGGCCCACACCGTGTCGCGGAGCCGGTCGGGTCCGCCCACGCCGCGAGCTTCGTCCAGAAGTGCCGAAAGCCGGACGGGGCCGGCGACCGCGGCGGCCAGCACGGCGATGAGGGCAGCCACCAGCTCGGCGGGCAGGTTGGCGTCGTCGACATCGACCAGGTCGCCAACGTCGTCGTAGGCTGGCGCCGGCCGCTCCCAGGTCATCGGTGCCCGCAGGAGCTGGGCGGCGAGGTCGTCGACCGACCACAGCGGGGGTCGGTGGAGGCCTCCGGCGGCGGCGAACAGCGTGGCCCCGACCTCCTCGACGACCTCGGCGGAGGCGGCCAGCACCGGTGAGAGGATGTCGCTGACAAGGTCGACGGCCGTGGCCAGGCCTCGCGGGTTGAACCGCTGGGCCTGCTGGGCAGCGAGAAACGTCGGGATCGCCGCCTGGAGCCGGCGCTCCAGGCGCAGCCACACATCCTGGGCACGGCGCACCTCGGCGACGATGGCTCGGCAGTTATCGGCGGCGGTCGGGTCCTCGCCAGCGGTGACGGCAAGCGCGAGGAGCTGCCGGTCCATGTCGAGTTGATCGGCGAGCTGGTCGAGGGTGCCTGACAGCCAGCCTGGCATCTCCCCGGCCCAGTCGACGCTGCGCACGTCACGGCGGGTGTCGTCCAGCTTGTCACGCAGACTGGCGGCAAGGCCCTCCGCCGTGCGCCGAGCGTCGATGGCGGTGGCTCGGGCTCGATTGAACTCGCCGGCGAGCATCTGGCGTTCGACGATCAGCTTGAGCGCCATCGCCCTGTCCGCAAGGTTGGTGTCCAATGCCTGCAGGTACAGCAGGACGGCTTCATCGGTGGCCGATACCGCGGTGCCATCCTCGGCATCCGTCAGGCGCAGCAACCGGAAACTGTACGGCCGACTGTCGGCCCATCCCTCGCCGTCGACGGCGAGCTCGACCCACCGTGCCTCATGCGGGCGACCGTCGTTGAGCAGCGTCGAGAAGGTCAGCTTGGCGACCTTGGCCCATGGGCGGGCCGGATCATCGGGGCACATGCGCCCGGCCAGACCGGTGACGTGGTCGACGACCCGCTCGGGGCTGACGGACCCTTCGATGGAGGCTTGATGGCCGACGACGAAGTCGATGGCGCGCAGGGCAAGCTGGCCGAGGTCATAGCGCTCATGGTCGAGCTCGGCGCGGGGCGCCGCTCGCTCGAGGAGCTGGAATACCGGCGCGACGAGCTGGAGCGTTCGCCACCGGCGCTCGACGTCGTCGCCTGACTGGGACACACCGCCTTTGTCCATGGATCCATTCAACTCGAGGGGTGAGACACAGATGCTCATGCGTCTTCCAGTTGGCCCGGCAGCACCAAGCCGGCTTCGTAGGCGAGGATCACGGCCTGGACCCGGTCGCGCAGCTGGAGCTTGTCCAGGATGTGGCCGACGTGGGTCTTCACGGTGCTCTCGCCGAGGAACAGGGTCCCGGCGATCTCGGCGTTGGACATGCCTCGTGCGACCAGCCGCAGGATCTCGGTCTCCCGGTCGGTGAGGACCTCGAGCGGGTGGGCCGCCGAGCTCTGGCGCGGCCGTTGCCGGACAAACCGCTCCACCAGCCTCCGAGTCACCGAGGGGGCGAGCAGCGCCTCCCCGGCCGCGGCGACCCTGACCGCACGGATCAGATCCTCCGGCGGAGTGTCCTTGAGCAGGAACCCGCTCGCTCCGGACGTCAGCGCGTCGTAGAC
>WNFY01002083.1_pt1 | contig 19019 bp, 14 predicted proteins | sample 5400091 | NCBI WGS metagenome assembly WNFY01 (sample SAMN13153364, study PRJNA577476) | soil metagenome | isolation source: 60 cm soil or saprolite under grassland replicate 1 | place: USA:California | collected 2016-06-15
GCTACATCGCCAATCGCTCCTCCGGCAAGCAAGGCCACGCCATCGCCCGCGCGGCCGCCGACGCAGGCGCCGAGGTGACGCTAATATCCGGGCCGGTCGGCCTGCTCGATCCGGCCGGAGTGCGCATCGTTCATGTCGAGAGCGCGCGCGATATGCTCGAAGCGGTGGAAAAGGCCTTGCCGGCCGACGTTGCGGTCTTCGCGGCAGCGGTCGCCGATTGGCGGGTCGCGGAGCCCAACCGCCGCAAGATCAAGAAGGATGCCGATGTTCCCAAGCTCGTGCTGGCCGAGAACCCGGACATCCTCGCCACCATCGGCAGCCGAAAATCCGACCGGCCGACACTGGTGATCGGGTTCGCCGCCGAGACCGAACACGTCGTCGAGAACGCCAAGAGGAAGCTCGCGCGCAAGCATTGCGACTGGCTCCTCGCCAACGACGTGTCCGAGGGGACCGGCATCATGGGCGGCGAGAGCAACCGCATTCACCTCGTCACCGCGGACGGCGTGGAAACCTGGCCGATGCAGCCCAAGCACGAAGTCGCCAGGATGCTGGTGAGCCGCATCGCGGCGACGCTTGCCCGGCCGTCATGAACGAAATCGAAATCCGCGTCGCGCGGCTGCCCCACGGCGCCGATCTGCCGCTGCCCGCGTATCAATCCAAGCTCGCCTCGGGATGCGATCTTCTCGCCGCGATCCCGCATGAGGCGCCCATCGTGATCGCGCCGGGAGCACGGGCGGCAGTCCCGACCGGGATCGCGCTCGCGCTCCCGCCCGGCACCGAAGGCCAGGTGCGGCCGCGCTCGGGCCTTGCGGCCAGATCCGGCGTGAGCGTGCTCAATGCGCCCGGCACCATCGACGCCGATTACCGCGGCGAGGTCCAGGTGCTGCTGGTCAACCTCGGGAGCGAGCCGTTCACGGTGACGCGCGGCATGCGCATCGCGCAGCTCGTGATCGCCCCGAGCTTGCGCGCGAGAATGATCGAGACCGCGGAGCTCGACGAGACCGCACGGAGCGGCGGCGGTTTCGGCTCGACGGGGAGTTCCTGATTCGCACGGTTTTGGGATCGGACGATGGCTCATCGGCGCCCCGGACCTGCGCATTTCTAGTATGAAATTGTTGTTTAAAGCCGTATCTCGCAAAATCATCCTTTTTGACCTCGATCAACCGGCATTGAAGAGAATTGTGTCCTATATGACCGCCAAGCCCGGTTCTCCGGCGCGCCGTTCATCCCCTTCGGCCGCTCGAGAAACGCGCCTCCCTGAAGCACAGGAGTTCGCCATGTCTGTCGCCGCGCTGAAATCCCAGCCTTCCCCCGTAGCCCATGCGCCGCAGCCCGGCCGCGGTCGCGTTTTCGATTCGATCACCGACACCATCGGCGATACGCCGATCGTACGGCTCAATCGCCTGCCGCAGATGCGGGGCGCCCACGCCCAGGTGCTCGCCAAGCTCGAGTTCTTCAACCCGATCGGCAGCGTCAAGGACCGCATCGGCGTCTCGATGATCGACGCGATGGAGGCGAACGGCAGCATCGGGCCTTCGACCGTGCTGATCGAGCCGACTTCCGGAAACACCGGCATCGCGCTGGCGTTCGTGGCGGCCGCGCGCGGCTATCGCCTGATCCTGGTGATGCCGGATTCGATGTCGATCGAGCGCCGCAAGATGCTGGCGTTGCTCGGCGCCGAGCTCATGCTGACCGAAGCGGCGAAAGGCATGAAAGGCGCCATCGCCAAAGCCGAGGAGCTGCTCGGCCAAATTCCCAATGCGGTGATGCCGCAGCAGTTCAAGAATCCGGCCAACCCCGAAATCCACCGGCGCACCACCGCCGAGGAAATCTGGAACGACACCCAGGGCGCCGTTGACGTGATTGTATCCGGGATCGGCACCGGCGGCACCGCCACCGGGGTCGGACAGGTGCTCAAGGCCCGCAAGCCGTCGATCCGCGTGGTCGCGGTCGAGCCCAAGGACAGCGCGGTGCTCTCGGGCGGAGCCCCCGGTCCGCACAAGATCCAGGGGATCGGCGCAGGATTTATCCCGGAAATCCTCGACCGTTCCGTCATCGACGAGGTGATCACGATCACCAACGACGAGGCTCTCGACACCACCCGGGCGCTGGCGCGGCTCGAGGGAATTCCCGGCGGCATTTCGTCGGGCGCCGCGGTCGCTGCCGCACTCAAGGTCGCCGCGCGGCAAGACATGACGGGAAAGAATATCGTCGTGGTAATCCCCTCGTTCGCCGAGCGCTATCTGTCGACCGCGTTGTTTGAAGGCCTGTGAACGGCGCGGATCCTTCGCGCCGCATCGCGCGCCGAAGTGTCGGCGCCGGATTGCCATCGCGATATTGCCCCCGTTCACGGTCTGGGCTCTTAGCGTTTGCCGGCATCGGAGGTACCATTGCAGCGATTCGCGGGCGCAGCGCGGCGGAGCGTGCCCGCGGCACCGCCGGGCCCAAGTGGCGTCCTCGCTCGGCGGCGCGATCGCAGGCCGAGCAGGGGCAGTGGGGATGCCGGACACGATCCGGGCCGAAGCCGGACGCTTTCGTGCTAATCGGTGCGCAAGCTTTCTTGCGAAATCCCTGACCGTCGCCGCCGCCTGGGCGCCATCGCGTCCCGCCGCTGCCGAGCCAAGGCTCTTTGCCGACCTCGATCGGTATGTGACCGGCCTCGCCCAGCTGCATCGTCATGAGCTCGCTGCGTTCGCGCTGATCGTCGGCGTGGTCTCCTTCGCGGTCGTCACCGCCATCGGTCTCGTCCGCACCCGCAGCCGCGCGCAGCGTGCCGCCGCCGCCGACCGCGCCGAAATCGTCCGGCTTCGGGAAGAGGTCGACCGCGCGCATGCGCTGCTGTTCGCCGAGCCGCAGGTCGTGATCGCCTGGGACGCGCGCTTCGAGGAGCCGGAGGTTCTCGGCGATCCCGGCATCGTCAATTCGGTTCCGGTCGCGCGCCGCATCCTGGCGTTCTCGACCTGGCTCGACGCCGACCAGGCGAGCATCATGGAGCGCGCGGTCGAGGCGCTTCGCTCGCGCGGCCAGGGCTTTGCCGTCGCGGCGACGACGCTTGCCGGGCGCCACATCGAGGCCGAAGGGCGCGCCATCGGCGGACGAGCCGTGCTCCGCCTCAAGGAGGTCGGGGGCGTCAGGCGCGAGCTGACCGAGCTCGCTGCCCGCCATGGCAAATTGCTGCGCGACGTCGACGCGATCCGGACCTTGATCGAAGCACTGCCCTCGCCGATCTGGGCGAGCGACGCCGCGGGCCGGCAGAGCTGGGTCAACCCGGCTTATGCGCATGCCGTCGACGCCCGCGACAGCGGCGAAGCGGTCGCGGGCGGCCTGGAGTTGCTCGATCCCGCCACGCGCGCCGAGCTGGCGGCGGCCCGTGCGTCGGGCGAACCCTATGCCGCCCGGCTGGCCGTCATCGTCGCGGGGACCCGAAGGATCTTCGATGTATTCGATCTCGCCACGCGCAACGGCCGCGCCGGCATCGGCATCGATGTGACCGAGGTCGAGACCACGCGCAGCGAACTCGCCCGCACCATGCAGGCGCATCGGCGGACCTTGGACCAGCTACCGACCGCGGTCGCCATCTTCGGCGCCAACCAACGGCTCACGTTCCACAATGCCGCGTATCGGGCGCTGTGGGGCCTGACCAGCGAGTTCCTGGATCAGCAGCCGAGCGACAGCGCCGTGCTCGATCAGCTGCGCGCGGCGCGCAAGCTCCCCGAGCAGGCGGATTTCCGCTCCTGGAAGAGTGAGCTCCACGAGGCCTACCGCGCCGTCGGGGCGACCGAGCATCTATGGCATCTGCCCGACGGACGCACGCTACGGGTCGTCACCACGCCCAACCCCGAGGGCGGCATCACCTATTTGTTCGACGACGTCACCGAAGCCCTGGAGCTCAAGCGCCGCTACGACGCTTTGATCCGGGTGCAAGGCGAAACACTCGATCATCTCTCGGAAGGGGTCGCCGTGTTCGGCAGCGACGGCCGGCTGCGGCTGTTCAACCCGGTGTTCGCCCGGATGTGGCGGCTGCTGCCCCCGCTGCTCGCCGAGCGCCCCCACATGGAGGCGATCATCGCCGCCTGCCAGGCGCTGCACGAGGACAATTTGACCTGGCAATCGCTGCGCGGCGCCGTCACCGGGCTGGAGCACCGCCAGCCGATCTCGAAGCGGCTGGAGCGCAAGGACGGCAGCGTGATCGATTGCGCGACGATGCCGCTGCCCGACGGCGCCACCCTGGTCACGTTCCAGGACGTCACCGATTCGGTCAACGTCGAGCGCGCGCTGCGCGAGCGCAACGAGGCTCTGCAGACCGCCTACGATCTCAAGAACGACTTCGTCCATCTGGTCTCCTACGAATTGCGCTCGCCGCTGACCAACATCATCGGCTTCGCCCAGTTGCTCGAAGACCCGACGACCGGCTCGCTCGGAGAGAAGCAACGCGAGTATCTCGGCTATATCAACTCCTCGAGCGCCTCCCTGCTTGCCATCATCAACGACATCCTGGATCTCGCCACCATCGACGCCGGCGTGATGACGCTCGATCTCGGCAGCGTGGACATTCGCACCGTCGTGGACGCCGTCGCCGAAGCCGTGCGGGATCGACTTGCCGAGCAGGGCCTCAAGCTCGAGATCCGTGCCGACGGCGGAATCGGCAGCTTCACCGCCGACGAGCGGCGGCTGCGCCAAATCCTGTATAATCTGGTGGTCAACGCCATCGGCTTCTCGCCCCCCGGCGAAGTCGTCACGCTCGCCGCCGAACGGCGCAGCGACGCCGTGGTGTTCCGCGTCAGCGACCGCGGCCCGGGCATTCCCACCGAGATCCAGGACCGGGTATTCGATCGCTTCGAGACCCATGCGCTGGGCTCGCGGCATCGCGGTACCGGGCTCGGCCTCTCGATCGTGCGCTCGTTCGTCGAGCTGCATGGTGGTACGGTAAAGCTGGATTCCGCGGTCGGGCGCGGCACCACAGTCGTTTGTGCCTTTCCGCTCGAGCACGTGGCCGAGCGGGCCGCCGCGGCCGAGTAGCGGGGCGGAGCGCGTTGAACGTTCGGACCAATTTGACCGCGGCCACCCATCAGCTGATGCTTCCGAACGAGCAGGCTACGCGCCGGCTGGCCGCGGATGTCGCCGCCGTCCTCGCCCCCGGCGATCTCGTTACGCTCTCCGGCGATCTCGGCGCCGGCAAGACCACGTTCGCGCGCGCGCTGATTCGCACTCTCGCCGAGGACGAGCGGCTCGAAGTGCCGAGCCCGACGTTCACGCTCATCCAAAGCTACGCGCTGCCGCGCTTTCCGCTGGTCCACGCCGATCTCTATCGGATTTCCGAGCCGCGCGAGCTCGTCGAACTCGGCTTCGAAGAAGCGATCGAGGGCGCCGCCGCCCTGCTCGAATGGCCCGATCGCGCGAACGGACTGCTGGCGCCCGATCGGCTCGACATCGCCTTTCATCTCGTCCCGACGCGGGGCCCGAGCTATCGCGAGGCGAGCGTCACCGCCTTCGGCTCGTTTGCGGAGCGTACCGAACGGCTCTTCACCATCTGGCGCTTCCTCGAGCAAGCGGGGCTCGCGGATGCCGAACGCCAATTCCTGCAGGGCGACGCCTCGACCCGCATCTACGAACGTCTGGTCAAGGACGGCAGCACGGCCGTCCTGATGAACGCGCCACGCCGACCGGACGGGCCGCCGCTGCGGGACGGCAAGCCCTATAGCGCGATCGCGCATCTTGCCGAGGACGTGAAGCCGTTCGTGGCGATGGCGCGGGCGCTGCGCGCACGCGGCTTCTCCGCACCCGAAATCTACGCCGCGGACCTTGCCGAGGGGCTGCTCGTGCTCGAGGATCTCGGCCGCGAAGGCGTGGTGGCGAGCGATACCGGCGCACCGGTTCAGGATCGCTATGCGACCGCCGTCGACGTGCTGGTGGCCTTGCACCGGCAGGCGCTGCCCCCGGTGCTACCCGTCGCGCCGCGCATCGATCATCCGCTGCCGGCGTACGATCTGGACGCCTTGCTGATCGAAACCGAATTGCTGCTCGACTGGTACGTTCCGCAGCGGGGCGGCGCCGTCGCACCGCCGGCGAGATCCGAGTTCCAGGCGCTGTGGCGCGCGGCGCTCGAGCGCGCGGTCGAGGCGCCGCCGACCTGGGTGCTGCGCGACTATCATTCGCCCAATCTGCTTTGGCTGCCGAAGCGCCAAGGCATGGCGCGCGTGGGTCTGCTCGATTTCCAGGACGCGCTGCTCGGCCCGCCGGCGTACGACGTGGTGTCGCTCCTCCAGGATGCCAGGATCGACGTTCCCGAGCCGCTGGAGATGGCACTGCTTGGCGGCTATGTCCGCGCCCGCCAGGCCTCCGATCCGAGCTTCGAGGCTGCCGAGTTCCTCGAGCTCTACGCGATGCTGGGCGCGCAACGCGCCACCAAGATCCTGGGCATCTTCGCGCGGCTCGACCGCCGCGACGGCAAGCCGCAATATTTGCGTCATCTGCCGCGGGTATACCGATATCTCAACCGCTCGCTCGCCCATCCGAGCTTGGCCGCGCTCAAGGCCTGGTACGACGGCAATATCCCGGCACCGGCGTGAAGAGGCCATGGGCCGGGACCGTGCGGGGCTCGCCGCGATGTTTGTGCTGAAACTGGGGAAAATTTCGCGTCGGGTTTGAGAAAAATCGCAAGTTGGGACAAGGTCTTAGAGCATTTCATTTTGCGAAAATGCATCCTTGGCTTGTGACATGTTGTACTATTTCAATTCTCACGTGCGTGCCTTGGCCGCGCCCGATTTGCTAGCTTCCGGGGCGCGAATCGCGTCCCTCGTTCCGTCCTTCCCGCCAAGGGCTTCGGAGACCGCTGCATGGCGAAACCGCATTCTCCGTTCAGGCCGCGCCGCGCCATGGTCTTGGCCGCCGGTCTCGGCAACCGCATGCGGCCGATCACCGAGCGCATTCCCAAGCCGCTGATCGAGGTCGGCGGCAAGGCCCTGATCGATCACGCGCTCGACCGGCTGGCGGCGGCCGAGGTCGAGCTCGCGGTCGTCAACATTCATCATTTCGCCGATCAGATGCGACGGCATCTGGCGGCGTGGCAAAAACCGAAAATCGTCGTGTCGGACGAACGCGATCGGCTGCTCGGCACCGGCGGCGGCGCCGTGAACGCGCTTGCAAGCCTCGGCGCGGCGCCGTTCTACCATCTCAATTCCGACACGGTCTGGATCGAGGGCGTGACGCCCAATCTCGACCGGCTCGCGGCGGCGTTCGATCCAGCGATCATGGACGCGCTGCTGCTGCTGGCGCCGATCGCGACGAGCATCGGCTACGACGGCCGCGGCGATTTTTCGCTCGGGCCGGATGGACGCCTCGCTCCGCGCGCGGAGCGGGAGATCGTGCCCTTCGTATACGCCGGCGTTGCCATCCTCGCGCCCGCCCTGTTCGCGGCGGCTCCGGACGGGCCTTTCCCGTTGAGCCTGCTGTTCAACCGCGCCGCCGCGGCCGGCCGCCTGCACGGACTGCGGCTCGAAGGCATATGGATCCACGTCGGCGCTCCCGATGCGATTGCCGAGGCGGAGGCCGCGATCCTCGCCAGCGCGGCCTAGCCCGGTGATCCCGCGCGTCTTCACGATTCCGGCTTCGCTCGCATTCCTGCCGACGCTCGTTCGCGCGCTCGCCGACGGAACGCTGGTGCCGGGATTTCCCGGCTCCGACCCACTCGCGCTCGCCGCGGCGAGCGTCTACCTGCCGACCCGGCGCGCCTGCCGGGCCGCGGGCGAGCTCTTCCTCGAGGCGCTCGGGCGCGACGCCGCCGTGCTGCCGCGCTTCGTCGCGCTCGGCGACGTCGACGAGGACGAGGTCATCTTCTCGGCTGCGAGCGGCGCGGCTTCGCTCGAGCTGCCACCCGCGATGGGGGCGCTCGAGCGGCGGCTCCTGCTCGCGCGGCTCATCGCGCAATGGGCCCGCTCGCCCGAGCTGCACGGCGCGCGCGGCACCCCGCTCGTCGCCGGCAATCCGGCCGCGGCCCTGACGCTTGCCGACGAGTTGGCCCGCTTGATCGACGACATGACCACGCGGCAGGTCCCGTGGGATCGGCTCGACGAGCTCGTGCCGGACCGGTTCGATCCCTATTGGCAGCTCTCGTTGCGGTTCCTGAAGATCGCGCGCGACGGCTGGCCGGCGATCCTCGGCGAGCGCGGCCTGATCGAGGCGGCCGAACGCCGCGATCGTCTGCTCGCCGCGGAGGCCATGCGACTTGAGGCCCACAACGGGCCCGTGATCGCCGCCGGCTCGACCGGGTCGATGCCGGCCACCGCCGCGCTCCTCACCGCGATCGCCGCGCTGCCGAACGGCGCGCTGGTTCTGCCCGGGCTCGACACCGACCTCGACCGCAAATCCTGGGAATGCATCGGAGGGCGCGCCGAAGCACCCGGGCACGAGGCGGCAGCCCCCGCCGCCGGCCACCCGCAATTCGCCATGCACATGCTGCTGTGGCGAATCGGCATGGACCGGGAAATGGTGGTCAGCCTCGGCGAGCTGGCACGGGCGCGCGCTCGGCTCGTGTCCGAGGCGTTTCGGCCGGCGGCGACGACCGAGCTTTGGACGCATCGGCTCGACGATCGCCTGATCGGCGAGGCGCTGGCCGGCGTTGCGGTGATCGAGGCGGCCAATGCCGAGGAGGAGGCGAACGCGATCGCGGTCGCGTTGCGCGAGGTGATCGAGCCCGCCGGCACGCGCGTGGCGCTGGTGACCGCCGACCGCGCGCTCGCCCGCCGCGTCGCGGCGGCGCTCGGGCGCTGGAACGTTGCTTGCGAGGATTCCCGCGGCAGCGCGCTCGACGAGACGCCTGCGGGCATCTTCGCGCGGCTTGCCGCCGAAGCCGCGCTCTCCGGGCTGCGGCCGGTGACGCTGCTCGCATTGTCGAAGCATCCGCTGTTTCGTCTGGGCGAGCGAGCCGAAAGCCACGCGCAGGCGCTGGCAACGCTCGAGCGGGCGCTGCTGCGCGGTCCGGCGCCGCGGCCCGGATGCGCGGGCCTTGCTCACGCGCTGGCCGCCTTCCGGCGCGAGCGGGCAAACTTGCACCCACGCGATCCGCGCGCCGTTGTCACCGACCCCGAGCTCGACGCCGCGGCCGGGCTGATCGAGGGCCTCACTGCGGCATTGGCGCCGCTCGAAACGCTCGCGGCGGTTCCGCAGCGGTTCGGCGAAATCGCCGCGCGCCATCGTCAGGTGATTGCCGCGCTCGGCCAGGACGCTTCCGGCAACGTGCCGGCCCTCGAAGGCGAGGATGGTTTCGCGCTCGCCGACGCGTTCGAGGAGATCGTCGCTCGGCCCGCAGCCGACGATCTCGTCCTCGCCCCGCGCGATTATCCGGATCTGTTCCGGACCACGATCGCCGACCGCAATGTACGCAGGCCTCCCGCATCCGGCGCCCGCGTGCATATTCTCGGACGGCTCGAAGCGCGCCTGCAGAGCTTCGACACGTTCGTGGTCGGCGGGCTCGTGGAAGGATCCTGGCCGCCGGAGGCGCACAGCGATCCCTGGCTGAGCCGGCCGATGCGCCACGAGCTGGGGCTCGATCTGCCGGAGCGCCGCATCGGGCTCTCCGCGCATGATTTCGCGCAATGCCTCGGCGCCGGGAAGGTGATTCTCACGCGCGCCTGCAAGCTCGCCGGAGCGCCGACGGTGGCGTCGCGATTCCTGCTTCGGCTGGCAGCCGTCGCCGGCGAGGCGCGCTGGAGCGAGGCGCTCGCCCGCGGCAGGCGCTACCTCGCGTTGGCACGCACGCTCGACCGCGCGGAGCGAGTGCCCATTCAGGCTCCCGCGCCCAGACCGCCGCGCGAGGCGCGACCGAACTATCTCACCGTCACCGATGTCGAGCATTGGTTGCGGGATCCGTACACGATCTACGCCAAGCACGTGCTCCGCCTCGCGCCGCTTGATGCGGTCAATACCCCGCCCGGCGCGCGCGATCGCGGCAACCTCATTCACAATGCGATCGGCGATCTCACGCAAAGCTTTGCCGAAGCCTTGCCGCCCAACGCGCTCGCCGAGCTGCTGCGGCTCGGAGGCGAACGTTTCGCGCCGCTTGAGGACTTTCCGGAAGCTCGCGCATTCTGGTGGCCGCGCTTTGAGCGCATCGCGGCCTGGTTCGTGGGCTGGGACGCGGCGCGGCGTGCCGGCCTCGCCAGGAGCCGCGCGGAAATCCGCGGCGAAATCACCATCGCGCTCGGCGATCGCAGCTTTCGATTGGCGGGACGCGCCGACCGCATCGACCGATTGCTCGGCGGCCAATACGTCATCATCGATTACAAGACCGGCGAGGTGCGCACCGAAAAACAGGTGCGCGCCGGATTGGCGCCGCAGCTCACGCTCGAGGCCGCCATTCTCCGCAACGGCGGCTTTGCCGAGATCGCCCGCGGCGCGTCCGTGGCTGCCCTCGTTTACGTGCAGCTCAAGGGCGGCGAGCCCGCCGGCGAGGAAATGCCCATCGAATTCAAGGAAGGCACGCCCGACAGCCAAGCCGATCACGCGCTCGCGCGTTTCACCAAGCTCATTGCGCGCTTCGATCGCGAGGACCAGCCGTTCCGATCGCTGGTCCACCCCATGTGGAAGGCCCGATACGGCGACTACGACCATCTCGCCCGCGTCAAGGAATGGTCGCTGGCCGCAGCCACGGATGCGAACGGGTCATGAGCGAGCTTGCGCAAATCCCCGACGATGTTCTGCGGGTGCAGAGGGAAGCGTCCGATCCCTCCGCGTCGGCCTGGGTCGCCGCCAATGCCGGCTCGGGCAAGACCCACGTGCTGGCCCAGCGCGTGATCCGGCTCCTGCTCCGCGGCATCGAGCCCGCGAAGATCCTGTGCCTGACCTTCACCAAGGCGGCCGCCGCCAATATGGCCAATCAGGTGTTTGCGACGCTGGCGCAATGGGTTGCGCTCGACGACGAGAAGCTCGATCGCGCCATCGCGACAATCGAGGGAACGCGGCCGGACGCCGCGAGCCGTGCCAAGGCCCGCAGATTGTTCGCGCAGGCGCTCGAAACTCCCGGCGGCCTCAAGGTGCAGACGATCCATGCGTTCTGCACCCGGCTGCTGCACCAGTTTCCGTTCGAGGCCGACGTCGCGGCGCGGTTTTCGGTGCTGGAGGAGTTTGCACAGCGCGACCTGCTCGAACGCCTGCGCCTGGAGGTGCTGCTCGAGGCGGCTGCGGCGCCGGAAAGCCGGCTCGGGCGGGCGCTCGCGACCGCGATCACGGCGGGCGCCGATAAAGCGTTCGGCGCGGCGGTCGAAGATTTGATCGGCAAGCGCGAGGCGCTGATCGCCTGGACCGAGCGCGCCGGCGGCATCGACGCGGCGATCGCCGAGCTTTCGGCGACGCTCGGCGTCGGGCCGGCAGAAACGCTGGAAAGCATCGAGCTCGCGATGACGCACAGCCCGAACCTGCCGGTTGCGGAATGGAACGCCGTCGCCGCGCTGTTGGCCGCAGGATCGAAAAGCGAGTGCGAGCAGGCCGCGCGCCTGCATGCCGCCGCGAGCATGCCGGCCGCCGCACGGGCGCCAGCCTATCTGTCGCTGTTCTTCACGGGCAAAGGCGAGCGGCGCAACCGGATCGTCACCCGGGCTTTCGCCCGAGAGCATACGGCGCTTGCCGAGCGTCTCGAGGCCGAGCAGGCGCGGCTCGAACCGCTGGCGCTCGCGCGCCGCGCCGTGCTCGCCCGCGATCGCACGGCCGCGGCGCTCACGGTCGCCGAAGCGGTCATCCGCCGCTATCGCCGCGAGAAGGAGAACCGCGGCCTGCTCGATTACGACGACCTGATCGAAAAGAGTCTCGCTCTGCTCGCCGCCGTCGAGGCCGCCTGGGTGCATTACAAGCTCGATCTCGGCATCGATCACGTGCTGATCGACGAGGCGCAGGATACGAGCCCGCCGCAATGGGAGATCATCCGCAAGCTCACCGCCGAGTTCACGGTCGGGGAGGGGGTGCACCGTCCGCAAACGCGCACCGTGTTCGCCGTGGGCGACGAGAAGCAGTCGATCTTCTCGTTCCAGGGCGCCGCTCCGGAAAAGTTCGCCGACATGGCGCGCCATTTCGCGGCCCGGCACCGCGATGCGCAGCTCGCGTTTCGTCACTGCAAATTCCAGTTCTCGTTCCGATCCGGCACGAATTTGCTCGGCGCGGTCGATACGGTCTTTGCGGGCGCCGAGATGTTTCGGAGCGTCACCAGCGATACGGACGGCGTTCCGCCGCACATCGCCTTGCCGGAAAAAGCTCCGGGCCTCGTGGAGATCTGGCCGCCGGTCGAGGCGTTGCCGGCGGCCGAGGTCGAGGCCTGGGACGCGCCGTTCGACGAACCCTCGCAGTCCAATCCGCAGATGAAACTCGCGGAGCGCATCGCGGCCACGACCCGCATCCAGCTCGAGCACGGTCGCAGCCCGGGCGAGGTCCTCGTGCTGGTGCGCCAGCGCGGCGCCCTGTTCGAGGCCGTCATTCGCGCGCTCAAGAACGCGGGAATTGCGGTTGCGGGCGCCGATCGCCTGGTGCTGACCGAACACATCGCAGTCATGGATCTGCTGGTGCTCGCCGACGCATTGCTGCACGAAAGCGATGATCTTGCGCTCGCGACCGTGCTCAAAAGCCCGCTGTTCGGGCTCGACGACGACCAATTGTTCCGCCTTGCCTGGAACCGCCGCGGCACGCTGCGGGCGGCGCTGCGAGCCGCCGAGGATCCGATCGGCGCCGCCGCGGCCGCAAAGCTCGAACGCCTCGCCGAACTCGCCCGCCGCGAGCCGCCGTTCGGCTTCTATGCGCGCCTGCTCGGCGGCGAAGGCGGGCGCCGGCAGTTCCTGGCGCGGCTCGGCGCGGAAGCCGCCGACGCGCTCGACGAGTTTTTGAACCTCGCGCTCGCCTACGAAAGCACCGAGGCGGCCTCGCTCCAGGGTTTCGTCGCATTCATGCGCGCGGCGGCAACCGAGGTGAAACGCGATATGGACATCGTCCGCGACGAAGTCCGAGTCATGACCGTGCACGGCGCCAAAGGCCTCGAAGCGCCGATCGTGATCCTGGCCGACACGACCACGCGCCCGACCGGGCCGCGCGACCCGCGGATTCTGATGCTCGCGCGTCCGGGCGCGCCGGCGGGCGCCCCGGATTGCCTGGTCTGGGCGGGCGCCAAGGACCACGACGTGCCGGCAATGGCGGCGGCCCGCGGACGGGCCCGCACCGAGGCCGAAAACGAGTACCGGCGGCTGCTCTATGTGGCGATGACGCGGGCGGCCGAGCATTTGATCGTGTGCGGCGCGCACGGCACCGGCGGCAAGCCGACCGGCTGCTGGTACGATCTCGTCCGCGACGCGCTCGCGGCGGATGCCAGCGAAGAGCCGGCCATCGATGGGGACGGCACGGTCCTGCGCTGGCGAAAAACTCCTGGCGGGATGCCGATGCGGGTGCCGCCGCGTTCCGAGCCCGAGCCGATCGAGATCCCCGCTTGGCTCTCCCGCAACCTGGAGGCCGCGGCGGCCCGGCCGCAGGCGCTCGCGCCGTCCGGGGCGCCGAAGCCGGCTGCTTGGGTCGCCCGGACGAGGAGCGACGGGGAAACCAAAGCCCTGCTGCGCGGCGCGCTCGCGCACCGCCTGATGCAGTCGCTGCCGGACTTTCCGCCGGAACGGCGCGCCGAGGCGGCGCGCCGGCATCTCGATCGCGCCGCGCCGCAATGGGAAGAGCCCGAGCGCGACGGCTTGATCGCGCGGGTGCTCGCGGTGCTGGGCGACCCGCGTTTTGCCGCGCTGTTCGAGCCCGGAACGCGTGCCGAAGTGCCGATCCGGGGCCGCATTGCCCGGGCCGCGCGCGCGCCGCTCCTGGTCTCGGGCCAAGTCGACCGGCTCGCCGTCACCGATACGCGCATCCTCATCGCGGATTACAAGACCGACCGGCCGGCGCCGCGCCGGCCCGAGGCCGCGCCGGCGCCCTACGTAGCGCAGCTCGCGCTCTACCGCGCCGTGCTGGAAAAAATCTATCCGGGCCGGGAAATTCGGGCCGCCCTGCTGTGGATCGACAGCCTGGAGCTGGTCGAGCTGCCCGCTCCCGCGCTCGATGCGGCGCTTGCGGAGTTGCTCACAGCGTAGAGACCGCCGAACGGTTCGGCTCATTTTCCGGGATTGCTCGGCAGCGTCCCGGAAAAGGCCTTCCGAGCGACGGATCGGGCGATTTTCATAGCAGCCCTGCCGGCGTCGCCTTCTTGACGCTCTGCGTCCGCGTTTCTACGTTGCCTGCACGATTCCCGCGGGCGCCGGTCGCGCCCTCTTTGGCAGAACAACGGGGTGCCCCATGGGCGTGGGCAAAGTGTCCGACGCGACCTTCGACGCCGAAGTGCTCAAGGCACAGGAGCCGGTGGTGGTCGATTTCTGGGCCGAATGGTGCGGCCCGTGCCGGATGATCGCGCCGGCGCTCGAGGAGATCGCCGGCACCATGGGCGGCAAGATCAAGGTGGTGAAGCTCAACGTCGACGAGAACCCGGCGACCGCGACGAAATACGGGATCATGTCGATCCCGACCCTGATGATCTTCAAGAACGGACAGCTCGCCTCCCGCCAGATCGGCGCGCAGCCCAAGCAGAAGCTCGAGCAGTGGATCACCGCCGCGGTGTGAGGTTGGATCGTTTCTGCTCACACCCTGCGAAAACCTTATGCGTGCGCCTCGCCGATCACCCGGATGCGTCCGCGTGTGCGGTTGCGAGGCTTGGTCTTGACCGTGATCTCCACGTCCCGGCCGAGCGCGGTCAAGAGCCGCATCAGGCGCTCGCTGGAGAAATTCGCGAGGCGGCCGTTGAGGAGGGCGGAAACCTTCGGCTGATCTATGCCCATGAGGATAGCGGCGGCAATTTGGGTCAGGCGCCGGCGTTTGATGGTGCGTCGGATATGGCTCGCCAGCTGCGCCTTGGTCAGCTCCTCTTCGGGCTCGGCAAGGCCGAGGTCGGCGAATACATTGCCGCTGCTCGGCGTCACGGTGACCTCTGTCTTTCGCTTTTTAACCATTGCTCGTAGTCCTCTCTCGCGCGCTTGAGCCGCTGTTTGATCAGGTCCAAGTCGGCTTTCGGCGTGGCGATGCCGCGCTTGGATTTCTTCTGAAAAGCGTGCAGCACATACACGGCTCGGGTGAACCGGACCGTGCAGACGGCGCGATAGGTGTCGCCGTCATGGCTGTCCACGATCTCCAGCACGCCGGCGCCACCGAATCCCCGCAGCGGCTTGGCGTATGGTGCCTTGAGGCCGCATTGGGCATCCCAGAAGGCGACGCCGACCCGCCCGCCTCACCTCTTGCGGGAAACCACTCAGGTCGTCCTTGCTGCTGCCGACCAATCGCACCGGCTTTGGTCGGAGGTCGCTGCGGATCGGGTTCGGCATCGGCTTGAACCGGAGCTCATTTTATGCCTGTTCAGGCATGATCGCAATGCTACGGGGCAAACATTTTCCCCACATTGCCAACGATCGGACCGCGTCCCAAGATGCGGCCGAATCCTCGCGAGGAAAGCATGCCCCCACCCAAGCCGCCGGCGTTCGAGACGCTGAGCCTGCATGCCGGCCAGCATCCGGATCCGGTCACCGGCGCGCGCGCCGCGCCGATCTATCAGACCACGTCGTTCGTGTTCCAGGATACGGACCACGCCGCCGCGCTGTTCAACCTGGAGCGCGCGGGACACATCTATACCCGGATCTCCAATCCGACGACGGCGGTGCTCGAAGAGCGGCTGGCGGCGCTCGAAGCGGGCGTCGGCGCAGTGTGCACCGCGAGCGGCATGGCCGCGATGCATCTCGCCATCGCCACGCTGCTCGGCGCCGGCGATCACATCGTCTCCTCCGCCTCACTCTACGGCGGCACCATCAATCTGCTCACCCATACGTTGCCGCGGTTCGGGATCGAGACGAGCTTCGTCAAGCCGCGCGATCTTGCCGGCTTTCGCGCCGCCATGCGGCCCAACACCAAGCTCGTGATCGCCGAGACCATCGGCAATCCGGGGCTCGAAGTGCTCGACATCCCCGCAATCGCCGGGATCGCGCACGAGGCCGGCGTTCCGCTCCTGATCGACAATACGTTCGCGACCCCGTATCTGAGCCGGCCGATCGAGCTCGGCGCCGACCTCGTGATGCACTCCATCACCAAATGGATCGGCGGCCACGGCATCGCCATCGGCGGCGTCATCATCGACGGCGGCCGGTTCGATTATCCGGCGTCAGGCAAATTTCCGACGATCAGCGAGCCCTATGCGGGCTATCACGGCATCGTCTTCGCCGAGGAATTCGGCCCGTCGGCCTTCATCATGCGCGCGCGTGCCGAAGGCCTGCGCGATTTCGGCGCGTGCCTCTCCCCGACCAACGCCTTCCACCTGCTGCAGGGCGTCGAGACGCTCTCCTTGCGCATGCAGCGTCACATGGAAAACACCGCGGCCGTGATCGAGTTTCTGGGGAAAAACAAGGCGGTCGATTGGGTGCTCCACCCGTCGCTCCAATCGCACCCGGATTGCGCGCTCGCCAAGCGCCTGCTGCCCAAGGGCGCGGGCTCGATCATCAGCTGCGGCATCAAGGGCGGGCGTGCCGGCGGAAAGAAATTCATCGAGAGCCTGCGGCTCGCGAGCCATCTCGCCAACGTCGGCGACGCGAAAACCTTGGTGATCCATCCGGCGAGCACCACGCATCAGCAGATGAATGTCGCGCAGCTCAAAGTCGCCGGACTGGGCGAGGAACTGGTGCGGATCTCGGTCGGGCTCGAGGCCGCGAGCGACATCGTCGAGGATCTCGCCCAGGCGCTGCGCGCCTCGCAGAAGGCGTGAGCGGTGCAGCTTCGCGTCGACGGCGTGAAAATCTTTGCCGGCACCGGCGGGCGCGAGTTCGATCCCACGCTGCCGGCGGTGGTGTTCGTCCACGGCGCCGGGCTCGATCACACGGTGTGGGCGCTGCTCGCGCGCTGGTTCGCGCATCGCGGGTTTGGGGTGCTGGCGCCCGACCTGCCCGGGCACGGGCGCTCCGAGGGCGAGCCGCTCGCGACGATCGGCGTGATGGCGGACTTCACGGCGGCGCTGATCGAGGCCGCGGGCGCGCGCAAGGCGAGCCTCATCGGCCATTCCATGGGATCGCTGGTCGCGCTCGAGACGGCGGTGCGGCACCCTCGGAAGATCGCCGCGCTCGGCTTGATCGCGGCCGCGGCGGCCATGCCGGTGTCGCCGGATCTGCTCAAAGCCGCGGAAGCCAACGATCCCGCGGCAATCGACATGGTGTCGATCTGGGGCTACGGCGTTGCGGCCGGCATCGGCGGCTCGCTCGCGCCGGGCGGCTGGATGCTGGGATCGGGGCGCCGCCTGCTCGAACGCGCGCGTCCCGGCGTGCTGTTTGATCTGTTCGCCTGCAACGGCTATCGGGACGGCTTTGAGTCCGCCGCCAAGGTGTCGGTGCCGGCAACGCTCGTGCTCGGCGAGCGCGACCTGATGACGCCCGCCAAGGCCGGCCGCGAGCTCGCCGCCGCCTTGCCCGATGCGCGCGTCGTAACGCTGAAGGGCGCCGGCCACATGCTGATGAGCGAACGCCCCGACGAAGTGCTCGGCGCATTGCGCGATCTTGGAAAGGGCGCGGCGACCGCCCGCGAGGCCGCGTGCTGAGCCGATCGATCTCCGGGCGCCGGGCCTAGGCGCTGCGGCGCTTTCGCGTGCGTGCGGCTTTCTTGGCGGCGCGCGAGCGCGCGGTTTTCGACGGACCGCCCGTCGGGCGCGAAGGCAGGCGCTTGCCGGACCGGCGCGCCTCGGACAGCCCGATCGCGATCGCCTGCTTGCGGCTCTTCACTTTTCCGCCTTTGCCGCCCTTGCCGCTCTTGAGCGTGCCGCGCTTGTACTTGCGCATCTCGCGTTTCACGTCCTTCGACGCGCTGGGCGAATATCTTCTCGCCATACCGATTCCTCCTTTTGTCTTAGTGCCTGTGCGGTATTGGAAAACGCGCAGAACGCGCGATTTGTTGCACGCGTTGCTCGCGCGGGGGTAAATTGTCGCAATGAAACCGCTCCTCGTCTCCCGCAACCCAATGTGATGGGAGGAACTCCCGTGTTCTACGGGCCGAGAGTCCCGGTTCAGACTCTGCTCGACTATTTGGAAGCAGGCGAATCGATCGATGCCCTCGAAGGCTTTCCGTCCATCACGCGCGCGCAGGTCATTGCTTTCCTGGAAGAAGCGAAAGACCGGCTGGTCGAAACGACCTCGTGAAGGTTCTTCTCGGCGACCGTATCGACTGGCGCTTGTCGCGCGACCTCACCGGCCATGAGGTTAATACAGCACGTCAAATGGGCTGGGCTACGCTCGAGAATGGAGAACTTCTGGCGCTTGCCTCGTAGCATTTCGATGTGTTCGTCACGGTCGATCGAAATCTATCATTTCAACGAGATCTCGCATCTTTGCCGATCGCAGTCGTCATACTGAAGGCAAGAAAAAAACCGACTCGCAGATTTGAAGCCCCTCGTTCCAAAGCTTCTCGCAGCGATCGAGGCCGCACGCCTCGGCATGACCCGGATCATGGACCGACTTTTGGGATCCCCGCTCTTGACATCCCTCCGGTGATGAATTATGAAAGTCGTCAGTATTCACCAGACCGCACCCGGAATGCGCCATGAACCCCCAAGTCAAGCTCAGGCCCGACGACACGCGGGCGCGGATCATGGAGACCGCGGACGCGCTGTTCCGGCGCATCGGGTTCGCCAAGACGGCGGTCGCCGACATCGCCGCCGAGCTCGGCATGTCGCCCGCCAACGTCTACCGCTTCTTTCCGTCCAAGAACGCCATCGTCGAGGCAATCTGCCAGCGCTGCCTCTCCGAGCTCGAGGAGAAGACGTGGGCGGTGGCCCGCTCGAAGGCGCCGGCGGCCGCCCGCGTCGAGCGGCTGTTCCTCGAAATCCTGGCCTATAACAAGGAAAATCTGCTGCAAGACCAAAAGGTTCACGACATCGTGCTGGTCGCGATCGAGCACAATTGGGAAGCCATTCGGGCGCACAAGAATTCGATCGGCAACGTGCTCGA
>WNFY01007309.1_pt1 | contig 19013 bp, 14 predicted proteins | sample 5400091 | NCBI WGS metagenome assembly WNFY01 (sample SAMN13153364, study PRJNA577476) | soil metagenome | isolation source: 60 cm soil or saprolite under grassland replicate 1 | place: USA:California | collected 2016-06-15
TTGCATCAACCACATGACGTGGATCAGTTTATTGAGAAAATCAAAACGGCGATGCAGGCCGCGCTCCGCTCCCTCGATGCAGCGATGCCGCGCATCAGTAATAAAGTGCGGCTCCTCCCCAATCGCAAGAAACCCATTTCTCTCACTCCCCTGGATGTCCAACCAGAGCCGAGGAATCTGATCAACCTCAAACGGGAAGTGGGGGACCGCTGGTCGAACACGAACTTGCTCGATATGCTCAAAGAAACGGCCTTGCGCACCAATTGCCTTGATCTGTTGACCAGCGTCGCCAGCCGCGAACAACTGCCACGTGAGGTCCTCCAGAAGCGGTTATTGTTGTGTCTGTATGGACTGGGCACCAATACCGGCTTCAAACGCCTGCCGAGCGCCGATCCTGGGACGACCTATTCAGACCTGCGCTATGCACGCACTCGCTACATCCACAAAGAGCAACTCCGCAATGTGATTGCCCATGTTGCCAATGCCATTTTCGCCATCCGGCGAGCAGAAATCTGGGGCGAAGGGACCACCGCCTGTGCCTCCGACTCCAAGAAATTCGGGGCCTGGTGTCAACGCCTGCGGAATCTTGGCTCTCCCAACTTGCTGGTGAAGCGCATGAAACTTCGTGGTGAGGATCAAACGACAAGGTGCAGGGAGAGAAATGCCAATCGTTTAGACCGCATGCCGTAACCGCTGACGCAGCAGTTCAAATCCTGCACGACCATACATCATGCGCTTGGCCGTCTTTCACTGGTTGACACATCCCTCCGTTTGCCCCTGGTTCCAAGGCAGATGGAGAGCGGCCTTCACAGCAGCATAATCCCGCTCACTGCCTCCAACAAAACTCTTGAGTTCAGCCATCCCGCTCTTAACGGCTGCTGGCATCCAGGCGCCTAATGGCCCTGGTTTGCGCTCGCGCACCATCGAGAGAAACGTATGCAGTAAGGCATAGATCAAGGAGACATCTGCCGACACCTTCAAAAGTTGGGCGAGCCTGATCTGTTCCTCCTGGTCGAGCTCCTCACGCTGGCGGGCCAGCAGCCAACGGCACGCCCGTGGGGCGGTCGCCTTTGAGCGCTCCTTGCGCGTGCGAGGAGGAGAGCCATCCACCGTCGAGGGACGCAGGTGACGCATAGCAGCTCGTACCGTGGTGTGGGCTCCAAGATATCCCAGAGTACTGATCTCACGAAAAAGCTGGGCGGCGTTGCGCTCGCCCTCCTTCCCGCGTTTGAGAAGATCATCTTCATCGTGAGCGAGCTGACTTTCACGCAGCGGACGGGGAGGGGGCAGAGGTGGCTCTGGCGCTTGTCTGAGAGACTTGCGCACGGTGGTGCGAGCCCGTCCAAGCTCTTTGGCGATCTTGAGAATCCCCAGACCTTGGCCCTGAAGTTCCTGCACCCGTGGAGAGCGGTTCCATTTCTGTAAAAGCCTGGCCTGAGACTTGCCCTGACCGCCTGGAGTCGCTGCGTAGTTGGTGAGAGGGCGCTCGACGGTGGGTTCCATGGCAGGGGTTTCAGCCAGACGAATGTGAGTCCGAATCCAGAACTCTTCCACGGCATCCCCCACATTCGCTAGCATGTGCCAGCGGTCAGCTAGTCTCCATGGCTTGTGGGGCTCCCCAGGTGGCTCCATCTCCGTAGCTCCCTCCTCGGTCACGGCTGACAAATTCCACTTCTGGGTGCGCCTCTCACCACGGTTGAACCGATTCGGGGGTCCGCGGAGGCGAATAAATCGAGCACCCCCTGCCGCTCTTGAGCAATGAGGATCGTTCCATAGCGTTGCCCACGACGCCAAGCCCAATCATCCAGACCCACCACTCGCACTTTCCCAACGGGCGGTGGTGGGACCAGATGCAGCGCCCGAAGCCAGGTGGTGGCGGAAATCGGCCTCCCCAGGCGGCGCGAGAGGCGGGCTCCTCCTTCCCCATGGAGGGCGAACCCAATGCTCAGCCTTGCTGAGCGCATTCGGCTTGTCAAACGTGAAGCCGGCTCAATCAGCTCTGGAAGCCGTTCCGCAACCACCTTCCGCGGACAAGTGGCGGTGCGACAAAAGAACTTGCGGACGGTCAAGAGTCAAGCGGATCGGTCGTCCTGTGCAGGGCAGAGCAGCCGGTTTGCGGCGATAGGAGCCAGGAAGAGCAGAAGAGGGGATCGAACACCGTGGGCACAGCGAGCAGGAACGGTTCGCGGTCACGCGAACCAGCAGTTCATCGGCGGTCTCGCTCACCGAGATGAGGTCTAAGCCCTCTGGCCATGAGATGAGTGGGGTGGTCGGCATTCCCTGCCACCTCCTTCCTAATTTCATCGTGAAGTGTAGCAGGTCCTCCCCACATTACCAGCGTTTCACCACAACGTTGGGAGAGCCAACTACTCTCTCCTCACTTGCCAGCCGCCCTATCTGATAATAATGCAGAAACTGGTCTACATCGCTTTGCACCAGGATTGTTGCACCGAGATAGTAGGTGCGATTTTTGCACACGATGTACCCACCACCTGGCTCACAAGTATAACCATGATTGAGTGAGCGGCGCAGGGCACAGATAGCAGTGTGCAACCGGGGGTGGGCTACTTCCGGTTCGTCTTCCGGCCACAGCAACGTCATGAGTGTCTCACCTGTTGCGCAGTGTTCCGATTGAGCTGCTAAATAGCGCAAGATGGTCTGTCCATGGCGATTTGAGCAGAGAACGACGGGGCTGCCTAGCCGTTTCACTTCAAAACGTCCGAAGCAGGTGATGTAAAGGGCAGGAAGAGCGGGACTCTCTTCGGAGGATGACAGTGGTAAAGGTTGATTGCCCCCACTGCCCCCAGCGATTCTTTGTGGTAACAATGTTGGCAATTGATTACTGTTGAAGACTTCAGGTGATGATCGAAGTATATGCAACAGCCCCTTACTTCTGGCATTCTGCAGTGGTCCGTTTACATTAGGAGATACCGTATTCGTCTCTTCCAGCAGGGTTGACAGAAGGTTTTCGAGAAGAACTAGCTGCGCTTGCTGCTCAGCATCTGCCCTCGAAAATTGCCTGCTCGCTTGAAGCAGCTCTTCCTGCGCTCGTGAGTATGCCTTATGACTCTGCATGAATGCATCTAATACAGCAGCAATGTCGGTCTGATCGGGAGAGAGTCTTTCGCAGGCAAGTGCGAAAAAGGTCAATCCCTCGCCGTAGCGCCCCTGTCGAACACAGAGAAATCCAGATTCGAGCAAGCGTCCAGGAGAGGGGATTTCAGACGCAGCCACGAGAGCGTCTCGTTCTGGTGGAAGTGGTAAATCCATCTATCCCTCCAAGGCAAGCATAGAACACTCAATCGAGAGCGACTCTCAAGATCGCTTTGATTGCCTGACAGTCGCTCTGAACTATCATCACCTACTATCCGTGTAACATCCAACACTAGCCCTTGATGTTAATGGCCCCGAGGTCATCTGGCACTATATTGTGCCCACTGAGATCGATGATCGGACCCGAGACGGAGATCGAGGCATCTGCGACTCCTCTCTGCTGCAAGAGCCTGGCTTTCGCCTCACTTATCGTTGCCCGCGCGATAAGCTTTGCCATGTCCAACTTCTGGGCAGCAGCGAACAAGTATTTCCATGTTCCGCTTGCCGAGATCAGCACATCAAGGTGTCCATTCTTACCCGGTGTTGCCCGCTCGACCCTGGTTGCAATATTGCCAACCAGGTTGAAGCCGGGACCGAGTTGTCGAGCGGCCTCTTGTTTCAGCATGTCCTCGGCCTGCGGGAGAGTCGTTTGCGGATTGTAAGCCGAATCTGAACATGCTAGCGAGACCTTGACGGTGAACTTTGCGGCGCTCTCGCCAACTCCTGGTTTCGAGGTAACTTTAGTAATCGAACATTGCGGAGAGGTATTAACAAATTGCTCGCCTCGCATCAGAAGCGACTGCATATCGCTCCGTGCTTTCTGTGCGAGTGATGTCTCCAACGCCCTGGCGATGTTATCAATATCGCTCTGTTGTAGAATGTGAACCGTCTGAACGTCCAGTCCACCGCTAAAAGCTGAAGAGTTAAGCACGTAGATTCCGGGGCGGCAGCACGACCTATTAATAGTCATAGCCTGGATATTGCCGCTCTTTCCAACTTTTACAGCATGTGCAGGCACGGAAGCAATACCAGGGATAATAGGATCTGGCGGAACAAAAACATCTTCATCGGTCGCCACCCGCTGGCCGGTAACGCTGATGACAATTGTACCTTTAGGAATAGTCACCCAGTACGATGTATAATTTTTAAATGTTAACCAGCCCTCTGCTTGCGTACCTGGCTTTAGCCGACCAATGGGAACTCCCGTTTGCGAGCCTTGTGGTGCGATGGATAACATACGTGCCACAACAGGGATCGCATAGGAATTGCTCAATTGTTTGCTTGCGGGTGTTAGTGTCACAGTAGCTGTTGGCCTTGGAAAGAAGAAAAGAAGCAGCAGAATAATCAAGAGAAGCACGATGAATGCTGCAATGATCCCTAAACGTTGTCGCCGTCTCCTTGTTGTAGGAAGATTGCCCGTTCCGGGCGGGTATGATGTAGGACTGCTTTGTGCAGGCTCCTTTTCATATTGACTCATTTTGTGTCATCCTTTCCCGTTGATATTCCCTGGCGTTCTGCCTCAACTGGTATCAACCTGGCCTCGGGAGAGACGAGTGGTGGGTTCACGCTTACCCCCTTCAGTGCCGTTGGCGGTGGAGTGCCGGTAGAACGGAATGATATGAATTTGTTCAGCACGTCGAACCAGAATGGAGCGCCCAATGATACTGCCAGTGTTGTTGCAAGCAATCCAAGGATCTTGAATATCCAACTGGCAATATCACCTGGCAGAGTCGACCAGCCGAGTGCGGGCTGGAGTAGCTGAAAGTTTTCCTGTATTCCCCTCAGATCTGAAGTCAGCGGCTTCTGGGCAGCTCCCTGGGCGGCAGCAACGATCGCGGCATTCATTACCGAATTACTTGTCAGGCTGCGGACCAGTGCAAGAGTATCCACGTTCAAATACACTACAATGACCAGGGACAGGATAAAAAGGATCAATTGCACCTTCCGCACGTACCAACCCGAAACACGCTCCATCGCATCATCAAACCACTTCTCTACGCTGGCTACTTCCTTCTCAAGATCGCCTTTTACTGGGCCGATAAGGGTTGTCAGCGCCTGCGCCAGATCTGGGTCAGAAGCCACGGTGAAACCCTGCGTTACATTCTTCAGAGCCAGAGCAAAGTTACGAGAGGATATATAGGAAGGTCTGCTCTTCCTATTTAGGAGCTTGTCAAACCATCCCTGCTTAGCAAGCCCCTTGATCAGCGGATCATCATAGAAGAGCCTGGCGAGTTCATTCCCACCTGGATCATTAAGCAGGTTTCGGATGCCATCTTCGAGGGTTTTTGCACGCAAAGCAAGAAACCGGGTAATCACGAACTCGTTAAGCGTAGAGCAGAGTAAACTTAAAAGCAGGTACACAAAAACCAGACCGATTGCTACCTCAAGTATATTGGAACCAAACATAAGGTTCTCCTTATGATTCTTTGAAGAGAGTATGTAAGGCTGCTGTGGCTCCCCTCTCTGACCATAGAAAGGCATTTATACAATGTCCCAATGTCACGGCCACTCGCTTATGCACTCAGTGAGTACAGGTATATTCTCGGTAAGACTCACAATGCGTTGATACCATGTGTGTTGTCCAGGGTCGTTTGCAAGGGTGTGTGCCGACTCCTGGTTCTCAAAACGCATAATGGCAATGAACTCGCGGGGAGCCTCGACTTTCCTAAGTAGTTCCCCCGAAAGGTAGCCTCTGATCCTGGGTTGTATATTGCGTTGCCAATCCTCATAGAGGGCAACGATGGCATCCTCTTCGCCGGCCTTCGCGCAATAGATGGAAACAGTCACGAACATCCCAGCGCTCCTCTTCTTCATCGAGTCCTCATAAGCTTCCCGCAAGTCAGTGGTCTATATCCATAGGTAGCCCTCAGCGTACTGGCCCAAATATACCCTCTCCGGCGCTTGATTACATCGGGGCTTCTTCCTAATTTTGGGTTCGTCACATACGAGAGATTTTGCCTGCTCTGGGAGAATCATCCCAGAGAGAAGGCCGTTGACCAGGCGACATGGATGTCACACAGGGAGAGCTTAGTAGCGGAAAACACCTCGCAGGACGATGTTGATCAGAGGAGACGGGAACATGCAGGTAGGAGCAGATCAGGCCAGGCCGTGGCGTATCGCAAAAGCGGTTGCGGAGGTCCGGTTCTCGCTCTTCGTCTTCGTGAAGATATGCGTGAGGTGATTAATCACCGTTTTCTCGCTGATTGCTAACTCCTGCGCGATCTGGCTATTGCTCTTGCCGTAGGTGACCAGTTTGAGTACTGCAGCCTCGCGCCGGGTCAGGTTGGCTGGAAGGGGAGACGGAAGCATTGGGCTATGTGGATGCTGAGAATTAGATTGCAGCCGACGGCGGACGCAGCGGGCCGAGTCTGTTATCCCCAGGTCCTCAAATAGGACAAGCGCTTTGTTCAGTAGACGCATCGCGCGTTGTACGCTTTCCCGAGTTCCTTGACTCAGCGTGACGTCGGCTTGACCCAGAAGTGTGCGCGCCAGTTCAGGGTAGAGTCCCTCTCGCCGGGCGGTCTCCTCAGCCGCTGCCAGATGAATCACTGCGGTTCCCCACTCGCCACGCACATTGGCTATCAACCCCAGGATACGATCGACGAGGAACCAGTAATGCTGACCGCGAAAGGCCAGCAGGTGCGTATAGAGGCTTCTTGTGCGCTCGTGGTCATCCAGAGCGATGGATATGAGAGCCAGACACATCTTCATTGGTGCTGTCGGGAGTATCCCATCCGGCAACGACTCAAGCATATGCTCCAGGCTCACTATCGATGCAGATGCCTCCTTGCGCTTCCCCAATGTGGCCTGGACAAGTCCGAGGGGACCCAGGTAGTACATCATCTCACCCAGCCCATCCTGCAGGTTCTCACCGGTCAGTACCAGTGCCGCCTCGAACTCACGTTCGGCAACAGCGTATTGCTCCTGCTGGTAAGCAAGAAATCCCTGGAATTGGCGCAAGAGAGCATAGGGTAAGGGGCTCGCCAGGTGCTCAACAACGGATCGTGCTTGTTCTATCTTCCGCTGCGCCTCTACCCACTTGCCCTGTGAGGCGAGGAGGAGTATCGGCCATGTATAGACATTTCGTAATTGATACGGCTGCTGAAAGCGCTCGACCAGCGCGATGCGGTGAAGGCTCACCTCGTAAGATCGTCTGATCTCAGCCATCCAGTAGTAGGCTACTGCCAGATTGAAGCAACATTCTCCCGCCTCCGCGAGATCGTCTCGCGCTTCTATGCGTACTAACAGCTGTTCCAGCGACTGCACCGCTGTTGAGAGATCACCCCCCCGAAGCGAGGGGTGTCCTACGATGATACGGCGAGCCGCCATCTCTAGTTCCGTCTCTCCCAGGTTGTGCGCCATCTCTAGTGCCTGTCGGGCATAGGCCATGCCCTCGTCGTGTTGCCCCATATAGATCATGAGTAACTGAGAGAGATCGACAAGAATCTTTAGCCTTTCCGCACATTGACCTTTCCTCAGGAGTGTCAGAGCGTGTTCGAGAGCCGCATGGGCCTCCTCTCGTTTCTCCTGGCGCCACGGCGCCAGTCCTAAACCCTGGGCGGCCCTCGCCGCACGCACACCATCATCCTGCTCATTCGTCTGTAAGAGCCAGCGTTGTGCGTTCTCGTAGATCGTCTCGGCTTCTTGCTCTTTGCCCGCCCACAAGGCGGCCTCCCCTAAATCAAGCAGTACGTCACCGCGTTGCTTGTCATCAGGTCCGAGCAGTTCGAGGGCAGTGCGATAATAGGACATTGCTTCTTCGGCAGCAGCGGTTTGCAATGCCTGTTTGGCTGCCCGAAGAGAGTACTGCGCCCCTCGTACCCGGTCGCCGCTATGCGCGAAGTGGAAGGCCAGATCGGCGAGTTGGTACATGCTCATAGCATGATCTGGCCCATAGTGGGCTTCAAGAAAATGCCCAATGCGTTCATGAAGACGCCGACGTCGAGAGGTACTCACCTCCACGTAAAGACACTCACGGATTTTGTCGTGGCTGAAGAGAAAGCGTCCTTGCTGGTCGGCTCGAATGAGCCGTGCCTGTACAGCATCGAGGAGACATTCCTCAACAGCCTCGACCTCCTGCTCTTCCACCAGCGCGAGCAGCGAAGAATCAAAAGAGCGTCCTATGATCGCTGCAACCCGTAAATGATCAATAATGATAGGAGCAAGCCGTGCAAACCGTTGGTGGAGTGCGCCAACGATGGTCGGTGGGAGCGCATGTGCCAGCGGGGCAACGGCGATCCACTGCTGCTGTTCCTGATTGAGAGCGCCGCTTTCAATCCAGCCATCGAAGAGTTCCTCCGCGAAGAAAGGATTCCCTTCGCTTTGTGCGTACAGCAGCGCATTCACGTCTGCACTGAGAGAACCGCCATATCTACTGATAGCAAGTGCACCTATCTCTGCAGCCGAGAGTGGAGTGATGCCAACGGTTGTGAGTACACGTCGACGGGAGAGTTCGATGAGGGTACGGGCTAGTGCAGGGTTTCGGTCGACCTCGTTCTCTCGATACGCACCCAGTATGAGTAGAGGAGTATCCGATTGATGGTGTGTCAGATAACACAGCAGATCGAGGCTCGCGCTATCCGCCCAGTGGAGATCATCAAGGGCCAGGACAAGAGCACGCGATGCACTCACGGCCTCCAGGAAGGCACCGAAGGCTTCATAGAGTCGAAACCGCGTCTGCTCAGGGGGAAGTGGCGAAGTGGCACGAAGATCATGGAGATAGATGGCTAACTCCGGCAAAAGACTAACCAGCATCTGAGGAATCGCGGCAATTTGCGTGCGAAGTTGATCTTGAGGTGCCTCCCGGATATACCGACCCAAAGCCTCCAAAAACGGCAGAAACGGTGGCATACCTTCAGCATCAGATGCGTTACCACGCAGGATCACTGCCCCATCGTGAGCAGTCTGCACAGCGACTTCGTCTAGAAGATAGGTCTTGCCGATTCCTGGCTCTCCGGTCAGCAGCACTACACGAACATACCCCTCCTTGATTGCTTTATAATGGTTCATGATCAGTGTCAGCTCCCGGTGTCTTCCAACGATGGGCCCGGGTGACAAAAGAGATCCTGTTGAGGATTCAGAATGAGTTCCTGGTGTTGCATATCTCTTCATCACTGGGATTCTCCTGTGCCACATCATGTGTATCTTTTCTGCCTGATCATCTTACATGCTACAGCAACATGTGATGCCGAATTTCGATACTAACAAATAATTTCAACATACAAATAGACGCTCGCATCAGGGGATTTTACAGCACAGTTTTGGCATTTATCACGCTATGACAGAAGCGCTGCTCGTTTACCAGACACGTTACGGAAGATAGCTAAATTAAAGTGAATGTCCGTCAAATTGTGATCAGAAACAACATCCGTCATGATCCACACGGGAATGATTCCTGAGATCCTCGCGTCGGTGACAGGCAGTCCCGTGGCATGACCAGGTGCATCAAAGTGGGTGATGAATCCTGCAACGGCGGCTAACAATGCGGTGAGGGTAAAGAAGATGACGGCTTTTATATTGTCGCGCTCGCGCAAGAATTGGAAGGCATTCATAAAGACCATTCCAAGGCTGCTGTCAATCGCCAGCGCCTGGGCCCAGGACCAGGCATCCGCGAGAGCCGTGTTGTGGCTCATCACTGCGCTATCGGTCAAGAAATTGGCGGTGCTGATCACAATGCCTGCCGCCAATAACAGTTCGCTTGTCTTGGTCACAAAGTTAAAGACAAATTGAATGGCCTCTTCATACCATCCCAACGAGAGGAATGTCTGAAAATGTCGTTCGTGTCATGGCCTGGCTTGATGGTCTGTCACCTGCTCCGACGCGCAGGTCGGCCTACGAAAGGCTGTACTACGCCGCTTAGAGGGTTTGCCAGCAGTGTCATTTATGACCAGGCCTCAATTAGACCTGCTTAGGTACTGCCGTGGAAACTGTCCAGCACGACGTAAGACGGTGAGAGCAAGCAGAGGGAAGATGAGAACCGAGAGCAATCCAGCGGCTATGAGGGCTGCGCCTGTCGCCTTTGTAATCAGGCCGAGTTCCATGCCGATCTGCGATGCCGCAACGATGAACGAAAGCGATGTTGCCTGCAAGAGTCCTGCCACGACTGCCCGCCGACTGCCGACGAGTGGACGATAGAGCAGAGCGGGCACACCCCTGACAAGCAACAACGCCACAAGGAATACTGGTACGCGCAAAATAGTCGACGGACTTGAGAAGAGCGCAGCCAGGTCGAACCGAATGCCGCTCGTTACGAAAAAAACCGGAATAAAGACCCCAAAGCCGATGGCCTCAAGCTTCTGGCGAAATTGCGGGTGCGTCATCATCTGATCTCCATCGACTAATCTCAGAATCACACCTGCTACAAATGCTCCAAGAATGGTTTCGAGTCCGAGGAGTGAGGCCAGCGCAACGAAAGCAACCAACAGCATGAAGGCACCACGAACACGAATCTGCGCAGTTGTGTCCTGGAGGCGCAGCAGCACTGCTGCTATGCGCATCGATCGCTCCAGGCGGAGCACGACGAAGGCAAAGCCAACAGCCAGCAGTACGAAACCTCCAAGTAATACCAGTTTTGTAGCGGTGCTGGTAGCTTCACGTGAGAAGAAGAGCGAGAGAAGGATAATCGAGCCAAATTCAGCGAACATAGCACCAGCAACGACGAGTTGCCCAAAGTCCGAGGAGCTTTCACCTGCGTCCTTCAGCACCGGAATGACGATCCCTAATCCGGTTGCGACCAGGATAATTGCAATGAGCAGCGGTGACACCACCTGCCCGGCTACATAGAGCCCATAACCGACCAGCAATGCCAGGCCCGATGAAAGTAGGAAACCCGAGCCAACGAATACCAGCAGACGACCTCGTAACCTCTCAAGTTCGACCTCCAACCCGGCGAGAAAGAGGAGAAAGGCGAGTCCAAGCACTGAGAGAATTGAAATCGGCAGATCGACCTTGACCCAACCAAGCACAGAGGGGCCAATGCTGATACCGGCTACTATCTCGAGCACAATTGCGGGTAAACGACGTGCCGGAGTAAGATCAAGCAGGAGCGGTGCCAGGAAAGCAACGATGGCGACAATGAGCAATCCAGAGAACGAAACATTCGGCATGGCAACCTCTCATCCAGGTGGTAACTCTCCAGGTACTTCTTCAGCGAAATAGTCTCAGTTCGCGTCTATTCGTTACAGCTTAGCAAAGTGGAGGTTTTTCAGCGAGGTTCCAGCTACAGTAAGGCACACTTCAGCCTGGCTCCATTGAATCATTTTCCCTCACATTTCCTCTGATGTGTAACGAATCGATGGAAGAAATGACCATGTGCTATGAGAAAGTACGCTTAGTACACGAGACACTACACAGGGAGATGAAAGTAGATGACTCCAACAACACACTATGACGCGATTGTAATTGGTGCTGGTCAGGCGGGAGGGCCGCTTTCTACCACCCTGGCACGAACCGGGTGGAAGACTGTTCTTATCGAGCGGGTACACGTTGGTGGCACGTGTATTAACGAAGGCTGCACACCTACTAAGACCATGGTTGCCAGCGGTCGCGTGGCCTATTTAGCGCGCCGAGGCGCGGATTATGGTGTACAGACCGGTCCAGTAGTCATCGATATGAGCAAAGTGCGTCAACGCAAGCGAGATATTGTCGAGAGCTTTCGCACGAGCGGCCAGCGTCGCATTGAAAACACTGAAGGTGTGGAACTCCTGATGGGAGAGGCGGCCTTTACAGGCCCGAAGACCCTGGAAGTACGGCTCAACAACGGCGAGACCCGTCAACTCACCGCCAGTACGATCCTCATCAACGCTGGGGCCCGACCAGCAAAGCCATCTATGACTGGCATAGAAGAGGTAGCCACGCTCGATTCGACCTCGATCATGGAATTGGATACCGTGCCCGAACATCTCCTGGTCGTGGGTGGGGGATACATTGGGTTGGAATTTGGCCAGATGTTTCGTCGCTTCGGCAGCCAGGTCACTGTGATACAACGAGGAGCGAATCTCCTGGCCCGTGAAGACCCAGATGTGGCCGAGGAGGTGGCGAACATCATGCGCGAGGACGGCTTAGAAGTCTTGCTAGAAACAAAGCCTGTGAGTGTGAAACAGCTCTCTCAGGGAAATATTCAATTGACGGTGCAGACGAAGATGGGGGAACGTACCCTCAACGGATCGCACTTGCTTATGGCAGCCGGACGGGTGCCCAATACCGATTGGCTCAATCTGGATGCAGCCGGGGTACAGACAGATAAACGCGGTTTCATTCAGGTGAACGAGCGGTTGGAGACCAACGTACCGGGTATCTATGCACTCGGCGATATCAAGGGTGGGCCAGCCTTCACGCATATCTCCTACGATGATTTCCGCATCATTCGCACCAATCTCCTTGAGAAGGGGAGTGCCAGCATACACGAACGGCTGGTCCCCTACACCGTGTTCATTGATCCACAACTAGGCCGCGTCGGGTTGAGCGAAATGGATGCACGGGCTCAGGGCCGAAACATTCAGGTCGCCAGGATGCCGATGAATTATGTGGCCCGCGCACTAGAAATGGACGAGTCCCGCGGTTTCATGAAAGCGGTGGTGGATGCCGATACAGGCCAGATTCTCGGCGCTGCCGTCCTGGGCATTGAAGGCGGCGAGATCATGGCCGTCCTGGAAGTGGCAATGATCGGCAAGGTCCCCTATACCGTCCTGCGTGATGGCGTCTTTGCTCATCCGACGCTGGCCGAGTCGCTGAATAATCTGTTCTCGACCCTCGATCAGTAAGCCAGTGGGCAGAAGTGAGAACCGAGATACACACCAAAAAGGAAACACCCAGTCAGATGGGGATGGAAAGCGTACTGCGGTGTAGTGCCGTGAAGCGTGAAACAAAAGAGAAGTCGTACAGTTAGCGGGTATCCTTGATGATGCCCGGCCCGAGACGAAAGAAAGAAAAACACCCATGCACAAAACCACGATCCTCTTTGGATATCCCAAAGATTCAACCGCGTTCGACCGCCATTACCACGAGGTCCATCTCCCTCTTACCAGCAAGCTCAAAGGGATCAGGGGGCTGACGATAGGAAAGCTCGACGCTGGTGACAACGGAGAGAAGGCCCCGTACTATCTGATCACTGCGATCTATACAGACTCTCGCGCAGCGCTGAACGCCACGCTTACCACTCCCGAAGGGCAGGCAGTCCTCAAGGATGTGCCAAACTTCGCGACTGGAGGATTCACCCTCTTGCATGATGATGAAGAGGTGCTTATTCCGCTGACCTTGTCCTGATATGCTGAAATCGCGAGAGGTCCGGGCGATTATGTAGGGTTGTTGCAAAGCCTGAGAGTACATGGAAAAATAGCGAAGGGGGAGCAATAGGTTCTATTGCTCCCCTTTCCTTCGTCGTTTTGACGTTTCATCCATGCTTCCCGTACGCCTCAACGGCACCAGTCTGTTCCGCGTGTTGGCCGCTTCCTGCTCCTTTCTCATACACAGTCTGCTAGATCCCTACAAGATATGCTTCCTCATCTGCTGAAGTTACATGACCCTGAGATACTGCACACTGAACAACTTTCGGGGGTCTGTCCATACCCGCTCGACGGTAAAGCCTGCAGTTGCCGCAAATTGTGCAAACTCCTCGAGCGTATATTTGTACGAACTCTCTGTCCAGATGCTTTCGCCCAGTTTGAAGGAAATCTCACTGCCCCCAATGCGAACCGTCTGGTTTTTCAGACTCACCAGATGCATCTCGATGCGACTCTGCCCCGGATTATAGAAGGCATAGTGCCCAAATTGATTCAACTGGAAGTTGGCGTCCAGTTCCTGGTTCATACGCACCAGCAAGTGCTTATTGAACTGGGCTGTCACCCCTTGCGAATCATTATAGGCACGATGCAGGATGTTGAAGTCCTTCTTCAAATCCACGCCGATGAGCACAGCCTGTTCGTCCATGACCTGGATCATGTCTTCTTGTGCTACCCCTGAATCAACGGCCATGTTCACCACTTCCCAGTGAGAGCGCTCTCCCTCGCGCCAGAAGTGCAGAGTGAACATGCAAGGACCGACGCGCAGATTCCGCAACACGACTTCCGAGAACCACGCGGGAAGCGTCGGATTGACGTAGAGTCGCTTATTTGGGGCATCTTTGCCCAGAAGAGACGTCCCTACATGAGCATAATGGCCGTGAAGTCTTTCAATTGCTACTTCAGTGTCGTAGTCTCGTCACTCGTCCATTCGTTACACTCTAAAATCACGGAGAGGAGCCGGTGAGGTTGAAGACCTCTTGAGAGTGTTCCCCCTGGCTTGTTCACCTCTCTTACCCTCAGATTCCATGCAAGTGTAACGAATCGATGTCCTTCAGGACGGTATGATTGAGGTGCAGAAGAAATTACTGAGGATACGTGAAGGGGACTCCAACATTGCCGTGTGGGCAACGATGCATTGGTTCCTTCTCATCTGGAACGGAAAGGATACGAAGATAAATACAGACATGCACACGAAAGAGCATCTAGAAATAACAGCAAACATCGATTCCCAATCTCAGGGTGCTTCCGCTGTAGAGGCCCGAGTTCTCGGTATCAATGCAAAACGCCTCAAGCTTGCTCATCTGCAAGTCGGGTTCGCATTCTCCGCTTTCATTTTGATCGGTGCAAATGATGGCGCATTGGGCGTTCTCATCCCAAGCATGCGTCTGCATTATGGTGTTGATAAAGCGACGATTGGTTTGCTCTTTCTATTTCAAACCATTGGCTATCTCATCGCTGCTTTCAATAGTGGACTTCTCGTGGAGAAGTTGGGGAATCGACGCTTCCTGGTGTTAGGTGTTGCAAGCTTCCTCCTCGGTGTGGGAGCCCTCAGTCTCATGCCATCTTATGTCATAGTGCTGATCATGATGCTGCCACTCGGTTTCGGAGTAGCCATCATCGATGCCGGCCTGAACACCTATATCGCAAGCATGCCTCGCAATGCCGCTCTCCTGAATTATCTGCACGCTTTTTATGGAACTGGAGCATTACTTGGCCCAGTGATCGCATCTGCTTTCCTGGCAATGAGATGGGGTTGGAATAGTGTCTATATCGTGTGGATCGGGATGAGCCTGGTATTGTTGATTGGCTTTCAGTTGGTCTTCAAGGATCAGAACATCTCATCCCCAGAAGACGTGGCGACGAAGCCCAAAAACAATGTCCTTGTGGCCGCTCTCAAAGTGCCCTTCGTCTGGATCGCGGCTCTTTTCATGCTCATCTACGTGGGAGCTGAGGTAAGTGTAGGCAGTTGGAGCTACAGTTTTCTGACAGAGGAACAGCATGCATCTATCCTCCTGGCGGGCTGGATGGTCAGTGGCTACTGGATAGGGCTCACACTTGGACGTCTGACGCTCGCGCGAGTAGCACTGCGGGTAGGGAGTGCGCGATTGATACAGGGGTGTCTGATAGGGGTAGTCGTTGGTGTGCTTTTGGTCTGGTTGTTGCCGTTCTATGCGGTCTCTGCAGTTGGTCTAGGGTTGATCGGCTTCAGCTTTGGCCCAATCTATCCAACTACGATTGCCCTGATATCGAACAAAGTGTCCAGCCGCATTCTCCCAAGTGCTATTGGCTTCATGGTGAGCTTAGGGAGTGTGGGTGCAGCCATATGCCCCTGGTTGGCAGGAATGCTGGCTGAGCGCGTTGGCCTCTGGTCACTAATGCCCTATGTGATCACCCTCACTTTTGCAATGGTCTGCTTATGGCAGGCGTTGCAGGTCCGTCCAAAGGTTCCACGTATGTCCTTACAAGAACCTGGGTAAGGTGGGGCCAGAAAGGTTAGGAGGCACAATCATGGCTACCCCAACTTCCAAAATAGGTGATCACATCGCTCTTCCCCAGAAAATCCTCAAGCAAGCCGTCTCCTAAATAGCCAAAACGTTACAAGATTCTGTTGGTAGCTCATGGGTGGTATGGATGCTCAAACAGGAGTGCCTAACCTCGACAAGAGAGTACCATCATGTAGTATACTGTGGGTAATTGCTTGTTCAGATGTAGGTAATTCTGTGGGTTATTCCTCTTTGTCGCTTTACACGGATGGGCATTCTGCATTGTTCAGGATGAAGGAAGGGAGTTCGCTATGCCAGCAAAACCCACCATTGGCCAATTACGCGAAATCGCACATATGTATGGGATGCATTTAAACGATGCAGACCTCGAATCGTTTCGGGGTTTGATGAGTGCAATCTTTGAGTCGTATCGTCGCATTGATCAGCTCCCCGAACCCGCACTTCCGGTGCGCTATGCACGAACTGGCGGCTATCGTCCCACGGCAGAAGAGAATCCGCTGAACGCCTGGTATCAGCAGTGTTCCATCAAAGGAGCAGCGCGTGGCCCCCTGGCCGGGAAACGTATCGCGATCAAGGATAACGTCTGTGTCGCGGGCGTGCCGATGATGAATGGGTCCTCGGTGCTCGAGGGGTATGTCCCGGAATTCGATGCCACCATCGTGACGCGCATCCTTGATGCGGGCGGCGAAATCGTTGGGAAGGCTGTGTGCGAGAGTCTCTGCTTCTCAGGCAGTAGCTTCACCGCCGATACAGGGCCGGTGCTGAACCCACACCATCCCGCTTACTCGGCAGGCGGCTCATCCAGTGGCAGTGCCGCCCTGGTCGTCGCAGGTGAGTGCGATATGGCGATCGGAGGCGACCAGGGCGGCTCGATTACCATCCCGAGTTGCTGGTGCGGCGCGTATGGTCTCAAACCTACCTATGGCCTTGTCCCCTATACGGGTGTCTTTCCTATCGAACTGACGCTGGACCATACCGGTCCCATTGCCTCCACGACTGCTGATGTGGCCTTATTGCTCGAGGTGATCGCCGGCGAGGACGGGCTTGATCCGCGCCAGTACGGAGTCAAGCCTGAGGCGTATACAAGCGCCCTGCGCAACGATACAGAAGGGATACGTGTCGGCATAGTGAGCGAGGGTTTTGGATGGCCTGAGCTATCCGAGAAAGATGCAGATGAATTGGTTGAGAAAGCCTCGCATCGCTTCTCTGAAGTCGGTTCCCAGGTCAGCACACTCTCTATTCCCATGCACCGCGATGGCAAACATATCTGGAATGCCATCAAGGTGGAGGGGTCGGCGATGCTCATGGTGCGCGGCAATAGCATGGGCACCAATTGGAAAGGGCATTACAGCCTCTCGCTCCTGGATGCCTTCGCACAGGGACGCATCACCAGGGCAGATGACTTCTTCGAGACCCTCAAGTTAGTTACGCTGCTGGGCCAGTACATGCAAGACGAGTATCACGGGCGCTACTATGCCAGGGCGCAAAACCTGACCCGCACGCTTACTGCCGCCTACGATGACGCCCTGCAGGCCGTTGATCTGCTGGTCATGCCAACGACGCCCATGAAAGCACCAATGCTACCACCTGGCGATGCCCCACTTGAAGAAAAGGTCGCACGAGCCTCGGGGATGAACGGAGGGTTGAATGCCAACAGCTGCCCCTTCAACGTCACGGGTCATCCTGTCATGACGGTGCCTTGCGGTCTCATAGAAGGCTTACCCGTCGGCATGATGCTGGTGGGCAGGAGGGGAGAAGACGCGACCGTGCTGCGCGCCGCTCATGCCTTCGAGCAGATTAGCGGCTACACGGTTCGCCCTCAGCGACCAGGAACGGAGAGAACATGACGCTGGCACCGCTGGTTTGTGCCAGTATTCGCTGAATAAGGAGGTGCATAGGAGATGGCACGTCATGCTATTCCACGGGTGATTGATAATCACCTGCTACCACCTGAGAGTGCACATGCTAGCTTCACGCCGATTCAGGTTGGCTCAGAGGCCTGGTCTGCGTGGCTCAATGAGCCAGCTCCGCGCTCTTTTGCCTTTTCCAGCCCCCAGGGTACCTTGACCGCCCGGCGCGAAGAGCGGCATGGCACCTGGTACTGGTATGCCTACCGCTCCCAGTCCGGTCGCCTCCACAAAGCTTACCTCGGCAAGTCCGAGGAACTCACTCTTCCGCGGCTGCATGAAGCGGCCACCGTGCTCTCGGCGGCGGGTGCAACGAGTCCGCGCCCATCCGATATGCTCAGTTCTCCTCAACCTCCCGCAGCCACTCCGCCCTCCTCGGCTATTAGCACGCCGTCCCTCCATCTGCTCACGACGAAGATCTCCGTGCCACCCCCCCGCCTGAACATGGTCACGCGCCCGCGACTGATGGAACGATTGAACGCCGCAAAGAGGGGCACACTTACTCTCATCGTTGCCCCTGCTGGCTGGGGCAAGACGACCTTGCTCAGTGCCTGGCATGCTGATGCCAGCCGCAGTGCCTGGGTCTCGCTCGATGAAGGCGATAATGACCCCATCCGCTTCTGGACGTATATCATCAGCGCGCTCAATACGCTGCACCCGGGTGTGGGCGAGACGACCCTGGCACTGATGTACGCCGCATCGTCACCACCGATCGAGGACGTACTCACGTCCCTGCTGAACGCCCTGATCCAGCTCCCCATGGAGACCGTGCTGGTGTTGGACGACTACCACCTCATCGTGGCTCAACCCATCCACAATGCGCTCACGTATCTCGTGGAGCACCTGCCACCGAACGTGCACCTGGTCATCGCCAGTCGAAGCGACCCACTCCTGCCCCTGGCACGTCTGCGTGCGCGCAGTGCTTTGACCGAGCTGCGTGCCGCTAACTTACGCTTCACTGCTGAGGAAACCACCGCCTTTCTCACGGAGGTAATGGGGCTCTCGCTTTCAGCAGAGCAGGTAACCGCCCTGGAGGCGCGCACGGAGGGTTGGATTGCCGGGCTGCACCTGGCCGCCCTCTCCCTGCAAGGGCGAGACGATGTAGCGAGCTTCATCGCCTCCTTTACGGGCAGCCATCGCTACGTGGTGGATTACCTGGTCGAAGAAGTCCTCTCGCGGCAACCAGAAGAAGTCCAGGACTTTTTATTACAGACTTGCCTGCTGGATCG
>WNFY01006507.1_pt1 | contig 19008 bp, 19 predicted proteins | sample 5400091 | NCBI WGS metagenome assembly WNFY01 (sample SAMN13153364, study PRJNA577476) | soil metagenome | isolation source: 60 cm soil or saprolite under grassland replicate 1 | place: USA:California | collected 2016-06-15
CAGTGCGCGGTATTCTGCAGGCAGATTCAGGCCATCAATTGGGCGAAGTTCCCCGACACTCATCGCGGTTTCGATTGCAAGCCGAGAACGGAGCGATAAAGCATTTCGGAAATGGCGGCAACGGTCTCGCGGCGGCCATCGTGTTCCGGATCAAATTCCGTTAAAATAACGGCAATGTAGGGCTGGCGTTCCGGCAAGTAGACAATACCCATGTCGTGGCAGGCGGTCGAAATCTCGCCGGTTTTATGCGCCACCGTGGCGTGTGCGGGGAGACCAGCAGGAATCATCGACTTAAACCGCTGCGCAAGCAAAATGCGAATCGCGTGTTCCCGGCTTTCATTGCTGAGAAAGTCGCCGCGCAACGCGGACAGCAGCGTGAGCAATCCGTCCGCGGTGACTTGATTATCAATGCCTCTTTCGTGTGCCGCGTGATCCTCGACACCGCGGCGCAGTTGCACGCCGTTCACCTGTGCATCCCGCAGCACGTTTCGCGCGTATTCCACTCCGACAAGATCGAGCAGCAAATTGGTGGCGAGATTGCTGCTTGCGGCGATCATTCCTTCCGCAAGATCGGAGATATTTACTGTTCGTCCGATGGCCCGGTACAATTCGGGCATCGCGTCAGAATCGGAATCGAGGCGAAAAGGAAGTCCGTCGGCGGCGCCGATGAAACGGTTTCGTACATGAAGTGGAGCTTCCAGCCGAAGACGACCTTCGTCTGCTGCGCGAAGAACCGCGAGGAGGACTGCGACTTTGATCGTGCTAGCGGCGTGAAACCAGCGATCGCCGGCATGCGAAAATCGGAACCTGGTCTCGAAATCGAGCAACGCTACCGCGACCGTGCGTGCCTTGCTCTGCCGAGCTGCTTTTTCCAGCTCTTCGCTCAGACTTACCGAAATATCGGCCAGGGAAGCCATGGGACTGCTCTTTACATACGAGGAGGGAAGTCGCAAATTCAGCGATGCCCAATCTGGCGACCTGGATTCGACGAAAAGACGCAAAATCGTTTCGCGCCATTTTCGACAGGCATCCTGAAATCAAAGTCTGGAACGCACTGAACCGGAAAGTGCCGTTCGAACAAATGAACGGCCTTTTGCTGACGGGCGGTTCCGATATTTCTCCAGAATTTTTGCGCCAGGAAATTGTCGACCCAGGTGTGATCCACAAGGATGTCGACTCTGCACGCGACCGCTGGGAATTCGAGGCGGTGTGGGAGGCGCTCTCACGCGGGTTGCCAATTTTCGCTATTTGCAAAGGTCTTCAGGTATTTAACGTCGGCCTCGGCGGCACGCTGAAGCTCGACATCAAAGGGCACGATTTGCCTGAGCAACGAGATAGAGAGGTTCAACCATTGCATCATGCACGCCGCGCTTCGCACCGTTTTTTGAAAGTGAACAGCGCGCATCACCAGGCAATCGAACGGCTGGCTGACGGCTGCGAAGTCGAAGCCTGGTCCGCCCACGATGGCATCATCGAGCAAATATCTCTGCGGAAATATCCCTTTGCTCGTGGTGTGCAATATCATCCGGAGCGCAGTCCCGTTTATGGCCCGCTCTTCGAAGATTTCTTCGCGCGGCTGAAGGGTCGTTAAATCGTTGAAGAGATGAAGCGTTAAAGCGATTTGGATCTTACGATTCAACTCTTCATCGCTTTAACGCTTCAACCTCCTAACCATGACACCACAAAACACCATCGCCATCGTTTACGATTACGATCAGACGCTAAGTCCCAGTTACATGCAGGAAGATGTGATCTTTCCTGCTTTCGGAATTAATGGCGAGAGTTTCTGGCGTCACTGCGCAGAGCTCGTGCGCGAGCACAGTTACGACAACGAGCTCGCCTACATGAAGGTGATGCTGGACACCTTCGGCATGGATCGTCCGACCAATGCAGAACTGAAAAAACTGGGCGGGAAATTGAATTTTTACAAAGGCCTGCCGGAGATGTTTGAAGAATTTCGAAGTGGCCTTCTCACGGAAGAGCAGATCGCCCACGGCATCACGGTGGAGCACTATATCATCTCATCCGGGTTGAAGGTGCTGCTCGATGGCAGCCGGTTGCAGCCTTATGTGCGCGCGATTTTCGGATGCGAATTTGCAGAAGACGAGCAAGGCCGGATCGCTTTTCCCAAGCGCGTCATCAGCCACACGCAGAAAACACAGTTCCTGTTTCGCATAAACAAGGGCCTGCTCGACATGTCGCAGGACGTCAATGACCACATGGACCCGGACATTCGGCCCGTCCCCTTCCCAAACATGATCTACATTGGTGACGGGCCGACTGATGTCCCCTGCTTTACCGTTATGAAGAAGAATGGTGGGCAGGCGATCGCGGTTTACAACCCTGACGATCCACAGCGGATTGGATTTCGGAAATGTTACCAACTCTCAGCCCACGCCGATCGCGTCAAGCACATCGCCCCGGCGGATTACCGGCCAAACACGCATCTGCGACTGCTGCTTGAGCAAATGGTGGCAGAAACCGCGTCCCGAATAATCGCCCAGCGCAAGGAAGCCATCGAAATCGGCACGGTCCCGGCACCGAAACACTGAGCTATGATGAACGACGGCATCTCAAGTTCCGGGATGCTACGGACAAAATGCACTGCTTGACAGTTCATTCTGTAGCTACACGTTATAGATATGACTACGGCAAAACTTTTCAAACACGGCGGCAGCCAGGCAGTGCGGCTCCCGAAGAAATTTCGTTTCGATGGCCACGAGGTTTTGGTCGAAAAACGCGGTGAGGAAGTCGTGCTCCGGCCCAAACAAGCGCCGAACGTCAAGAGCTTGGCCTCCGTTGCACGCTTCATGCGAGAGAGATTCCCCGCCAGCGCTGACTTCCCTGGCCGACGCCAGTCGAGAGAACACCAAGAGCGCGATCTTCACTTCTGACCGCGATGGTCGCGTATTTCCTCGATACCGATGTCTGCGTAGCACTGATCCGGGGCTTAGCGCCTGTGAGCCGTTTGCCTTCGCCTGACAAATGCGCGCTTTCCGCCGTCACAACTGGTGAACTCTGGCTGGGTGCCGAAAAAAGTCAGCAGCGCGACAAACAGCTTCGCGCGGTTGATGCCTTCATCCAATTTTTCTCAGAGCTTTCCTTCGACAAACTAGCTGCTCGCCATTATGGCGAAATCCGGGCACATCTTGAAAAACAGGGCATGCCCATCGGGCCGCTCGATCAACTTATCGCGGCTCACGCTCGTAGTCTCGACGCTACACTCATCACGGCGAACATTCGAGAGTTCCAACGTGTTCCAGGTCTTAGGTGTCTGACTTGGAAAGCGAGAACGCGGTTGTAACTGGAGAACTCAGCGGAATCACTCTTCGCGCGTTCAGCGACGATTTCCAATGTTTATTCGCCGCGATAAACGCAGCGCGCTGTTGGCGTTTCGTGCACGACGATCTCGCAAAGCCCGGGACATTGAGCCTCCAGTTTTTTCCAGAACCACGCCGCCATTTTTTCGATCGTTGGATTTTCCAGCCCTTCGATATCGTTGACATACGAGTGGTCCAACATTTTCAGGAGCGGTTTCATCGCGTCGCTAATCTTCGCATGATCGTATACCCATCCGATTTTTGGATCGACATCCCCCTCGACTGAAACTTCGACCTTAAAACTGTGTCCATGCACACCCCGGCATTTGTGGCCCGCCGGCGCCTTTGGCAAAGTTTGTGCCGCTTCAAAAGTGAAATCTTTGGTCAAACGCGCGCGCATGATGCCGAAAATACCATCACTGTTACTGCGTTGTCATCCCGAACGAAGTGAGGGACCTCACACGCGAAGCGTGCAGCACACAAGTCAATTAGTGTGCTCCATCAACTTATCCATCAACTTATGTGAGATCCTTCGCTTACGCTCAGGACGACCGCTTGAGGCGGCTCGCATTGCTCAGACACCTCGCTGTGTCGGACTCCAGATGAATTTGTGCATCTGAAGTTGAAAACGAACGCTGAGTTTATCGGCCAGGATCCATTCGACGATTTGGCGCGGATCAATCCGGCCGAAAATCGGCGAAAACAGCACCGCATGACAGCGCGACGGGAGGTCGTAACGCTGCGCCTTGTCGCGCGACCATTCGTAATCTTCGCGCGATCCCATCACGAATTTCACTTCGTCGCGCAGGGTGAGATGGTCGATGTTCGACCAAAGATTCTTTTCGACTTCGCAGCTACCGGGCGTTTTCAAATCCATGATCCGGTGGACGCGTGGATCGACTTTCGAGATATCGTGTGCACCGCCTGTCTCAAGGAGGACCGTATGACCCGAGTCCGCCAGCATCGACATCAACGGCAGCACATTTTTCTGCAATAGCGGCTCGCCTCCCGTGATTTCCACGAGCGGACAACCAAAGGTCTCCACAGCATCGGCAATCACTTTTAGTGTTTGTTTCTTCCCTTCATAAAAGGCGTAATCGGTGTCGCAATAGTTGCAGCGCAGATCGCAGAAGGTGAACCGCACAAAAACACACGGTCGTCCAGCCCAGGTGCTTTCCCCCTGGATCGAGTGATAAATTTCGTTAACCGTCAGCGTTTTCTCGCGCTCGGGCATAAGCTAAAACGTCTGATGTGAAGAACCGCAAAGCAATCCCCAGTTTTGTTTGAAGTGCGACAAGCTTTTGAGTGCGGCGATCCCGCGAGTGCGGGACCGCTTTAAAAGCGCGGACATGTCCGCGCACTCCAAATGCAGATCCTTTTTACATGCTCACAGACCGCACTTCGCGCTGGCTTCGGCTATGCTGGAGCGCGTTCGCAGAAGGGACGCCAAATATCCGTCAACAGAAGGCGCGCCACTGATTCGCGCCAGATTAGATGGCGTCTCAAGACGAGAAAAAATCGCATAGGCGATCTTGTTTCGCGGGACGCTCTTCTCACCGTAGCCTGAGGGAACGTTGCTCGACCAGTAGCGGACATATTGAGCGCCGGCCCGGTTCTCCATTCCGAGGAAAATCGTGGAATGTCCGTGCTCGGTTTTGCCTACGTTCCGCGACCAGAAAATTTTCATGAAGTCGCCAGGCTTCGCCTGATCAAAGTTATCGGAGTTCGATCCCAGCCCCAGCTCGTAAAAGAGACGGGCGGTGCCCGGTCCATTTGCGTTCCAGCGGCCCCAGATGCCTTCCCCATCGCGCTGATCTCGGATGAACAGTTGCTCCAAAGTGCCGTAATCCAGACGAAGATCGCCGCGCGCGCGCAAGGCCTCGATGGTTCTAATGAAAACGAGATAGGTTGCGCCTGAGCAGAAACTCGGCGAGGCAGCCGAAGGCAGAATGAAAAACTTGCCAGACTCAAAATGGGCCGACGATTGCAGGCGGATCTTGGCGAAATGCGAAACTGAATAACGACCGCCCTGCGGCATCTGTTTGATCTGCTCGAGAATCAGGCTGTTGTAATCTCCAGCGAAAGATGCCTGCCCTGAGAGCCCAAGAATCAGGAAAACAACCGAAGCGGCGAGCCTCTTCACGGCGGAATAGATAAACGCCAAAATGCAATCTGGCAACGCTGTAGCCGCTTTACTGTGGGAAGCGAGGCGCTGATGTATTTAATGCCCGCGTGTCGCGCCGCCCAGACGTCGGCGGCCACAGTGATGCGCCGGTTGGCTTTCGCCACGGAGTGTGCTAGACGAAAGCGGATGTTGCGTTTCACCAAAATGAACGGCGCGGGAAACGATTTCGTCCTGATCGATAATCGCGAGGGCGAGGTTCGTCTAAATGGGAGCCAAATCGCACATCTTTGCGATCGGCACCGGGGAATCGGCGCAGATGGTGTTTTGCTCCTCGAAAAGCCATCAAATCGTGCGGATTTTCGGATGCGCTACTTTAATGCCGATGGCGGAGAAGCGGAGATGTGCGGCAACGGCGCGCGTTGTTTCGCGCGTTTTGCAAACAAGATCGCCGGTGCGGCAGGCAAAATTTCTTTTGAGACCCCGGCTGGCGTCATTTCAGCCGAGCTCATGGATGATCTTGTGACGCTGCAAATGACTGAGCCGACCGATTTGCGGTTAAACGTCCAACGTCCCGCTTCGCGTCGCGAACGAAGATAAAACCATTCATTTCATCAACACCGGCGTGCCGCACGTAGTAATCCCGCTTCCGCAAGTCTACGATGTTGATGTCGAGAGAGAAGGCGCAGCGATCCGTCAACACGAAATGTTTTCCCAAAAGGGCGCCAACGTAAATTTCATTGAGAAGCGGGGGTCGAATCAAATTGCGGTCCGCACTTATGAGCGCGGCGTGGAAGATGAAACTCTCGCGTGCGGCACCGGCGTAGTCGCGAGCGCGCTCATCTTCGCCACCATCGAGGACGCTAACGGTCCGATCGGAGTTCTCGTCCGCGGCGGAAGTGAACTTCACGTGGGCTTTGAGAAAACGGGAAGGCAATTCAAGAACGTGACCTTGACCGGTCCAGCCGATTTCGTTTTCGAAGGCACCATCGACGTCTAGGCGATTTACGTTGTAACCCTTTTTAACTTTGTAACGTACTTCATGTTTCGCGGCACGTTCACGGCGCTTGTCACTCCGTTTCGCGACGGAGCGATCGATAGTTCCGCTTTTGCGAACTTGATCGAAGCGCAAATCGCCGCCGGAATTACCGGAATCGTCGCGGTCGGGACGACCGGCGAATCGCCGACGCTTTCACACGAGGAACGCGAACAAGTGATCCGGCTTGCGGTCACAACTGCAAACAAACGCTGTCAGGTGCTCGCCGGCACGGGCTCCAACGCCACGCACCATGCCGTGGCCGATACGAAGATGGCCGAGAAACTCGGCGCCGACGGCGCGCTCCTCGTCGCGCCATATTACAACAAGCCAAGCCAGGAAGGTTTGTTCCGGCATTTCAAAACAATCGCGAACGCAACTTCTTTACCCATTGTGCTCTACAATATCCCTGGCCGCTGCGGCGTGGACATCGCGCCGGATACAGTGGCGCGCCTCGCGAAGGAATGCCGGAATATTGTTTCGATCAAGGAAGCGAGCGGGAGCGTCGAGCGCATCAGCGAGCTGCGCATGCGTCTGCCCGATCCATTTACCATTTTGAGCGGGGACGATTCGCTGACCCTTCCGTTCATGTCGGTCGGAGCAGCCGGCGTCGTCAGTGTAGCCTCGAATCTATTTCCGGCGGAAGTTTGTGCGCTCGTCCGCGCTTTTGAATCAGGCGATGAAAAATCGGCGACGGATTTACACCACCAAATGTTTGCGCTCTTTAAAGACCTATTCATCGAGCCGAATCCGGTGCCGGTGAAAACAGCGCTCGGCTGGCGCGGCGCGATGTCTGGCGAAGTTCGCCTGCCATTGTGCGAAATGAGCGAATCGAATCAGGCGCGTCTTCGCAGAACTGTTGACGCCTTCGAGCGCGCCCGATGACACGACTCGTCCGTGTGTTGCTTGTCGGCGCAGCCGGGCGCATGGGAAAGACGATTGATGATCTTGCGAAGGACGATGTGGACGTCGAGATCGTGGCGCAATGCGACATCGGAGATGCCATTGGAACAGCGATTGGAAGATCAGATGTCGTCATCGATTTTAGCCATCCCGACGCAAGCGATGAGATTTGCCGCGCGGCATTACATCACCGCAAGCCACTGGTCATCGGCACTACCGGCCATTCCTGGGAGCAACGCCGTCCGATTGAACACGCCGCGCAGTCGTTGCCGATTGTGTTTGCGTCTAATTTCAGCATCGGAGTCAATGTGCTCTTCTGGTTGACGCGTAAAGCTGCCGAACTGTTTGGCCGCGATTTTGATGCAGAGATTGTCGAAACCCATCACAAGATGAAAAAAGATGCACCCAGCGGGACGGCGAAAACTCTCGCTGACGTTTTGAAAGCGGTGCAAGCAATCGAGAACGAAATTCCGATTCAATCGATTCGCGAAGGCGATGTGGTTGGTGAGCACACGGTGATTTTCAGCGGACCCGGCGAGCGTCTTGAGCTGAGCCATCATGCAGCAAGTCGCGAGATTTTTGCGCGGGGGGCACTGCGCGCGGCGCTCTGGATCATCGGGAAACCCGCGGGTCTTTACAGCATGCAAGATGTGCTCGGATTGTAGCTCTGTAGCGCGGGTCGGTGACCCGGACGCCGGCATCAACGATCACGGCTACAATAACAATGAGAACCGCCGTCGCACTCGGATCCAATCTTGACGACCGGCTTGAGAATTTGCGCATCGCACGACAGCAAATTATCGATCTTACGGATGTCCAACCGCCCGTTCTTTCTTCGGCAATTTACGAAACCGATCCGGTAGATTGCGAGCCGGGAGCGCCAAGATTCCTAAATGCGGTCGTTGAGTTCGGCTACGATGGCGATCCGCGAGAGCTTTTGAAAGAATTGAAAAGCGTCGAGGCCGCGCTTGGCCGGCCGCGCGAACATGCGCAGAACGTTTCTCGCAAGATCGACATCGACCTTCTCTACATTGGCGACACGAAAATCAACGACAGGAAATTGGAACTACCGCACCCACGGATGCATTGGAGGAAATTCGTGCTTCAGCCCCTCGCCGACATCCGGCCGGAATTGATCCTGCCGCGGCAGTCGAAAACCGTTCGGGAGCTGTTCGCGCAACTGAATGACCCATGTAACGTTGTTCGACTCACAAACGATTGGGAATCGCAATGAAAGATTTTCGTGAAATGAAGCGTCGTGGCGAGCGAATCACCGCCCTGACAGCGTACGATTACCCGACGGCGCGTCTGCTGGATGAAAGCGGGATCGACATTATTTTGGTGGGCGATTCGTTGGGCATGGTGGTGCTGGTGGTGCTCGGTTATGAAGACACCACGCGTGTGACGCCCGAAGAGATGCTGCATCACACCCGCGCGGTGGCTCGGGGTGTGAAACAGGCCCTGCTCGTCGCCGATATGCCCATTCACACTTACGATACGCCCAGGCAGGCAGTGGACACGGCTAAACAATTTGTCGATGCTGGCGCGCAAGCGGTGAAGCTCGAAGGCGGCGCGAGCCATGTCGCGCAAATTGAAGCAATCACCCAGGCGGGAATTCCGTTCATGGCGCACATTGGAATGCTGCCTCAAAGTGTGCGCGAGGAAGGCGGCTACAAAGTCAAAGGCCGCACGCAATCTGAAGCGGAAGCCCTGACTGCGGATGCGCAGGCGGTGGAAAAAGCCGGCGCGTTCTCGGTGGTGCTGGAAATTGTGCTCGCGGACATTGCGAAACAAATCACGAAGTCGATTGGCATCCCAACCATCGGCATCGGATCTGGCGAGCAATGCGATGGGCAAATTTTAGTAACGCACGATTTAATCGGTTTGTTTCCGTGGTTCACGCCAAAGTTTGTCTCGCCTGAAGCGCGTGTGGCGGACGAAATTCGCAAGGCCGCGCGCGCCTTTATCGAGCGTACGCGGAGCGGAGGCAAAATCTGACATCCGCTTCGCGGTTTCTGGTCCACCAGTAAACACAGATAGACCCGGAGGGTCAGGTCGGAGGTTAGCCGATGGTGTGAACCACCGGAATTGAATACCAACGGACAAGCCCCAGCCGGGGCGTCGGAAATTCGACGTCGCCCCGGTCCGTGTGATTCCGTCGCTCCTTCGAGGCTGATGCTATGCCTGATCTGTTACCGGTGGTTTGCACCACCGGCTAATGTCCGATCATCCCTCCGGGATTACCAGATCGTGGCGTGGCTGGCGCGTCCAAATGTGTTATTTTATGGCCAAGCGACATGAGAATTTCTGACTTTGACGATTTCGACAGCGTGGCGACCGAGGGTCTGCTCGCGGGCAGCAGGGAACGCAGTTGGCTCTGGTTCGGATTGATCGTCTCCCTGGGATTGCACCTCGCGCTCTGCACCTATTTTTATCGGACGCACCTTCAATCCGTGGCGGCCGTGATTGCCCCGAGCGAGCAGACGCCCACGTTCAAGGTTAAGAGCATTGTGGATTCGAATCTTGAGAAAGGCAGCGTAGATCAGACGAACCCGGCCGCGAAACCGGAGCCGGATAAAACGGATGCGCAGTTGCCGGACGAAAAAAAATCGTTCGACAAACTATTGCAAGACATTCAAGCGAGCGCGGCGCTGCCGGATGACGTGCGCGATGTTTTGCCGGACCAACCGAAAGTGGAACCACCGAACGTGAATTCGGTGCTTACCGAAATCGAGCGCTCGGCTGCGCAGAGTCTCGCCAGCGATCCAAACGCGACGCGCGACCAATCGCTGCTCAACAACAGCGCGGCATCAGGCCGCCCGCAACCAGCCCTAAGCGGAACCGAGCTTGCCACGAGCACGACGATTAAGCGGCCCAATACTTTCACCAGCAAGTTGCCCGGCGACAGTGCCGGGCCAAACACAGGGCGCGCTCCGGGCTTCAGCGATTTGGATCAATTGCTTGCGCAAAAAGGTCCGCTCGGGTCGGGGACAAAATTGCGAATGCCGGACGATCAACTGTTCGAATATGACAGCGACGGGCTGCAACCGAGCGCCGTTGGGCAATTGCAAAAACTCGGCACGCTGATCCAACGCAATCCGAAAGCCACATTCTCAGTGGAAGGCTATACGGATTCGTTTGGGTCAATGGAGTACAATTTCGATCTAAGCCAGCGCCGGGCCGATAGCGTGAAGCGGTATCTGGTGGAAGCGATGGGAATCAGTCCGGCGCAAATCCAAACCCGCGGCTATGGCGCAACGAAATTCCGCGCGTCGCCAAATGGTTCAATTGAAGAGCAAAGCCCGAACCGGCGTGTCGAGATCGTCGTGCACACTAGCGAGGGATGATCTGTAGCGGCGCTCCGTGAGCGCCGGTAAAGGGTAGCGGCAAGAGCGTTGAATCGCGTCGTAGCCACGACCCTGTGGGCCGTCAGAATCAAACTCGCGCGCGTGCTCCGATACCGTCCACAGGGCGGTGGCTACAGCGTCCTACCAGTTTTTGATCCACTGGGCTGTAATGGTGGCAGTCGGCGGGGTTGTCGTTAATCCAGCCGTGCTCCAGAGATCGAACGTGGGATTGTACCCATTTGCTGGAGCAGCCTGGTTCGCAGTAGAATAAGCATAGCTGTTGCCAAACGGATCGCGGATGTAGTTAACAGTGTAGCTGACAACGCCAGTTATGGGATCTGTGGTCCGAGTGATCGACAGCATGCCACTGTTGGAGGTCCCGTCAACCGAAGGGGGGCTCGACTTGAAGGCGAAGTAAGATCGATTCCCCTGTTCGCTCGGATCGATCACGTAGTTAAAGTTACGATCTCCGGACAACTCACCATAGAGATATTGGCTAGCCGTCTGATAACTCGATGGATCACCCGATGTCTGAGCATTAAGATTATCGGTAGCACTGTTGCGCGGATAAATCCCGTTATCCGCCTTGTAACTTTCGCAGGCGGCGGACATGGCGGCGATCTCGGTTTCGGCGCGGGAACGTGCGCCTTTCTTTTGCACGTACCCGACCGTGCTCAGAACTAGCCCTGCGAGGATGATGATGATGGCGATGACGACAATTAATTCGATGAGAGTGAAGGCGCGCCTGACGGAAAATGTCGAATGACGAAGGACGAAGGACGAAGGAATGACCAAATGTCGAATGTCCCGCCTTCGCGAGGCTCCGGCGTGGCAGGCGAATGTCGAAGGACTGATTAACGCCGAAGAGCGAATGCGCGCGAGATTTCTTTCGTCTTTCGTCATTCGGATTTCGTCATTCCCGGCGAAGCCGATCAGGTTTGCTGTTGCAAGCCGCTGATGATGCTGATGAGCGGCGTGAAGAGCGCAAGCACGATCGTGCCGACAATCACGGCGAGAAACACGATCATAATGGGCTCCAGCATCGACGTGAGAGCCGCCACGGCGTTATCCACTTCGTCGTCGTAAACATCGGCAATCTTCAAAAGCATTTCCGGCAACTGACCGGTCTCTTCGCCGACGTCGATCATGCTGACCACCATCGGCGGAAATGCGCGGCTGGCTTCAAGCGGTTGCACGATCGATTCACCTTCCTTTACGCTGTCGTGCACCTTCGAAATCGCGTCGGCAATGGCCGCGTTGCCAGCGGTTTCGCGAGTGATGTTTAACGCCTGCAAGATGGGAACACCGCTCGTGACCAGTGTCCCGAGCGTGCGCGAAAAACGGGAGATCGCAGTCTTACGATTCAGATCGCCAAAGAGCGGCATGCTCAACTTAAAACGGTCAATCACGTATCGTCCGCCACGAGTGCGGCCAATAAATCTGTAAGCTGCCACCGTCGCGACAACGGCGCCCACCAGGAGCAGGCCATGGTTTTTCACGAAATTGCTCGCTCCGATCACAAACTGCGTAATGACCGGCAGGGGTTTGTTGCCGAGCATGTCGTGGAAGATTGCTTCGAACTTCGGAACAATGAAGACGAGGAGGAACCCCATGATCGCCATTGCCATCGTGATGACGATCAGCGGATAGACCATTGCCGCGACGACCTTGTTTTTAATCTTTGCGGCTTTCTCCTGAAATTCCGCAAGCCGGGTCAACACCAGCTCGAGCACACCGCCCACTTCGCCCGCTTTTACCATGTTGACATAAAGATCGTTGAAAATCTTCGGATGCAGCGCGAGAGCATCGGAAAACGTATTGCCGCCCTGCACGCCGTCAGCGACTTTGTTAATTGTATTTTTCAACACGGTGTCGCGTTCTTGTTTCGCCAGAACGTTTAAGCTCCGCAGCAATGGCAACCCGGAATCGATCAGCGTCGCCAGTTGACGCGTAAAAATCATCAGAATCTTTGGCTTAATTTTTTTGCGCTGGAAAAGAGCAATGCTGGTTTTTCCGCGCGGCCGCGTCATTCGGGCCATTTTCGCTGCGCGCTGACGCGTTTCTTTTGCTACCTTTCCGTCAGGACTGGTCTTAGCCTCTTCGCAAACACTGGTCGGGAAATAACCGGCCTGGCGCAACTGGCCGATTGCTTCATTGGTGGAACTGGCGTCAAGCAATCCGGTCGATTCCTCTCCTCGAGCATCGAGAGCGACGTAGTTATAACGCGGCATAAATAGTTCCTGGGTCTGCAGATGATAGCTCCCTCAAGACTGCTGTCGAGTTTTTCGGAGAGACACTATGTGTATTTTAATACTTCCTCGATCGTAGTATCGCCCGCGAAAATGCTGCGCAAACCATCCTGGCGAAGGGTAACCATTCCGAGTTCAATTGCCTTTTCTTTTAAGGTGACGGTTGGGGCACGCTCATTGATCAATTCGCGGATCGGATCAGTAACTTTCAGAAGTTCGTAAATCCCTTTTCGTCCTTTGTAGCCGGTGTTGTTACACGCGTCACATCCCTTGCCATAATAAAACTGGTTATCGCCAATATCGCGGCGCGAAATCCCAAGTTCCTCAAGCAATGCATCGCTAGGCTGATAGGCGGTGCGGCAGTGGCGACAAATGCTGCGCAGCAAACGTTGACCGAGAACTGCCTCGAGCGTGGATGAAATCAGAAACGGTTCCACGCCCATGTCGATCAAGCGTGTAATCGCGCCGGGAGCGTCGTTGGTGTGCAAAGTCGTGAAGACGAGATGCCCGGTCAGCGATGCCTGAATGGCAATCTGCGCCGTTTCCAAATCGCGTGTCTCGCCCACCATGATGCGGTCCGGGTCCTGCCGCAGAAACGACCGCAAGACGCGCGCAAACGTCAGGCCGATGGCTTCGTTTACCGGTACTTGAACGATTCCTTCCAGATCGTATTCGACCGGTTCTTCCGCGGTCAGCAGCTTCGAATCGATGGTGTTGATCTTGCGCAGACACGAATAAAGCGTGGTCGTTTTTCCAGAACCGGTCGGCCCGGTCGCGATAAAGATGCCGTTGGGGCGATGGATAACCTCAAGGAGATAATTGTAGATGTAATCGGGCATTCCCAGCGCTCCGAGGTCGAGATTCACAACGCTGCGATCGAGCACGCGCAGGACGAGGCTCTCGCCGAATTGCGTCGGCAAAGTTGAAACTCGAAGATCGACGCTGCGCCCGGCAATATTTTTTTGGATGCGCCCGTCCTGGGGCAGTCGTCTCTCTGCGATATTCATATTTGCCATCACTTTCACCCGCGAGATCACCGGCAGGGCGAGATGACGGGGCGGCGGTGCCATTTCGTAGAGCGCGCCATCGACGCGATAGCGGATTTTGAATTCGTTTTCGAACGGCTCAAAGTGAATGTCGCTCGCGCGGTCCTGGATAGCCTGGTAGAGGATGAGATCGACAAAACGAATGATCGGGGTTGCATTCGCCTCGGCTTCAACCGCCGCCTCGCCGTCTCCCTCGCGCAATTGGAGAAGCTCTCCAACTTCGCCGAGCTGCTTGAGAACTTCCGCCATGCTCGTCGTGTCGCTGCCGTAATGCTGCTTGATCAGAGCTTCGATTTGATCTGGCGGCGAAACGACCACCTGAATGTCTTTGCCGAGCGCGAAGCGGAGATCCTCTGCGGCCCGGTGATCGAGCGGATCCGCCAATGCGACACGCAATGCGTTACCGCTCATCTCAACGGGAAGGGCGCCGTGCAGCCGCGCCAAGCCACTCGGGATAAAACGCAACGTTTCCGGCGCGATTTCGCGCGCGGTTAGATCGATAAAGTCGAGGCCGAGCCCATTGGCAATTGTTTGATAAAAGCCAGTTTCATCAACGAAGCCGCCATCGACTATCGCTTGTTCAATCGATTTTCCATTCAACTCGGCTTCGCTCAGCACGTCTTCAACCTGCGACGGCTGCAAAACATGCTGCTCAACGAAAAACTCAGCGACTTGCTTGTTATTCATGGGTGAAGGACATGATCGCACGCGACCGTCCCGGGGAGCGCACGCGCGATGTGTTTCGTGAGATTCATCAGCTAACGTCCCCGATCGTGATGGAAATGACTTCTTCGGCGGAGGTGAGGCCGGCGAGGACCTTGCGCACGCCATCTTCGCGTAGGGTTCGCATGCCCAGTTCCCGGGCGCGCTGCCGCAACATCAAAGTCGAGCTGCGTTTGTTGATCATATGGCGCACCTCATCGTCGACCTCAAAAATTTCAAATATGCCCATGCGTCCCTTGTAACCGATGTGACGGCATTGCTCGCAGCCCACCGGCTTCATCACCTGCGTTTCCTGGAGTTGTCCGGGCTCGATCCGCAGCGCCCGCAATTCCGTCTCGGTAAGCTCCCCCGGTTGTTTGCAGTTGTTGCATAGGCGCCGGACTAGCCTTTGCGCCATCATCGCGCGCACCGAGGAAGCAACGAGAAACGGCTGAACACCGATATCGATCAAACGCGCGACGGCAGAAGGAGCGTCGTTGGTGTGCAGTGTGCTGAAAACAAGGTGTCCGGTCAGGCTGGCATTCGTCGCGATGCTTGCGGTTTCCAGATCGCGAATCTCGCCAATCATAATGATGTTCGGCGCCTGGCGCAGAATAGAGCGCAACGCGGCGGGAAAGGTCATGCCAATTTCTGGATTCACCGGTACCTGATTTATGCCGGTCATCTGATATTCGATCGGCTCTTCCACGGTGATGATCTTGCGATCTGGTTTGTTGACGTAATGAAGACAGGCATAAAGCGTGGTCGTCTTGCCAGAGCCAGTCGGGCCTGTGACAAGTAGGATGCCGTCCGGCAGCTTGATCAGGCGCTCGAAAATTTCCTGATCGTCAGACAAAAATCCAAGCTCCGGCAAACCAAGCTTCAAGCTGGACTTGTCCAGCACGCGCATGACCACGCTCTCGCCATGATTGGTTGGGATCGTCGAGACGCGAAGGTCGATCGGCTTTTTCTTGATTTTGACCTGGATGCGGCCGTCCTGCGGCAAACGTTTTTCGGCGATGCTCATCGAACCAGTCATGATCTTGAGCCGGCTGATAATGGCCGATTGCAAGCGCTTGGGAGGCGCCTGCATTTCCTGCAATACGCCGTCAATACGAAACCGGACGCGGAATTTTTTATCGAGCGGCTCCAAATGAATGTCGCTCGCGCCCGCGCGATGCGCCTCGATCAACAACATCGATACAAGGCGAATGATCGGCGCTTCGACTTCATCCACGCCCGCGGCATCGGCGCCATCACCGATTTCTAGGCCCAGATCGATATCTTCTCCAATTCTTTCCTGGAGGACATCGGCAGCTTCATCCGCAGTGCCGTAATATTTGATCAGCGCCTCGCGAATTTTCTGCGGGCTCGTACAAACCAGTTCCAACTCGCGTTGAAGCAAAAAACTCAGACTGTCGATCGTATCGATGTCGAGCGGGTTGCCCACTGCCACGACAAGGCCGGTCTCACCGAATGCCACCGGGATTACTTTGAACCGGCGCGCTTCTTCCGCCCGGATTTGATTGATGATCTGCGGCGGAATCACAATGGAGGAAATATCGATCCAATCCATGTGCGCCTGTGCGGCGAGCGTGCGCGAGACATCCGAGTCAGAAACAATTCCGTCGTTGATCAAGAGATCGACGACGCTGGCGGCACCGTTCAAACGCGAGCGCGCACTGTCAATCTGAGGGCGTGTAATCAGTCCGCCCTCTTGCAGGATTCCAAGCACATAATCTTCGCTCTGTGGCACGGGTGCAATGATGCCTGAGCTAACAATTTACTGCAATGCTTGGTATTCGCTTGGTTTCCGAGCGCCGGCGAACCGGTCTGGGGAGCGCACAGCTTGCCCACCGATGTGCGGGCGCCCTCGCCAATCGCCGGGAACACCCCAGCCATTAAGGGACGTCGTGCGCTGGGGATTTGCGGCGAGGGCGCTGCAAACAGCACGCGAGGCGCGCGCGCTCCCCGGACTCAGATCATTCCACCGTCACACTCTTGGCGAGATTGCGCGGTTTATCGATGTCGCGGCCAAGCTCGACCGCAAGATGGTAGGCAAGAAGCTGAAGCGGGACGACCGCCAGGATCGGCATTACGCAATCGAGCGCTTCTGGCAGGGAAATAATTTCGTTGGCAACGTTTTTGAGTTGCTTCGCGCCGTTCCCGCTGGTGAGCGCAATGATCGGACCCTTACGAGCTTTGACCTGCTCGATGTTATTCACGTTTTTCGAGAAGACCGCATCGTCGGGCACGATAAAGATCGAGGGAAGATCCGGACGAATTAGCGCAATGACGCCGTGCTTGAGCTCGGCGCTAGGATGGCCTTCGGCGAAAAGATACGTGATCTCCTTCATTTTGAGGGCGCCTTCGAGCGCGATCGGAAAATTGAATTGGCGGCCAAAGAAAAGCATGCCGTTCACGCCGGCATATTTTCTTGCGATGGTTTTGATCTCATCGCTGAGTTTCAGGACAACCTCAATTTGCTCGGGCAAAGCTTCCAGCGCCTCGATGATGCGGCTTCCTTCGGAGGTGGAAAGATTTCGTATCCGGCCGAAGAGCAGACCAATGAGCGTGAGAATAACCAGTTGCGAAGTAAAAGATTTCGTGGCTGCGACGCCGATCTCCGGTCCGGCATGCATATAAACGCCACCGTCGCTTTCGCGCGCGATCGTGCTGGCGACGTTGTTGCAAATTCCCAAGGTGCGAAAACCTTTGCGCCGGCTTTCGCGCAGCGCGCCGAGTGTGTCCGCAGTTTCCCCGCTCTGGCTGATGGCGAATACGAGCGTCTCTGGCGTCATCGGCGTATTGCGATGACGAAACTCGCTCGCGAACTCGACTTCGGTGGGAACATTTGCGAGCCGCTCAATCAAATATTCCCCCACTCTGCCGGCATGCAGAGCGGTGCCGCAACCGGTCAGAACAATGCGCCCGACGTCGCGCAATTGCGCGGGCGTCATGTTCAAGCCGCCCAGCTTCGCGGTGCAGTCTTCCAGGCTGAGACGCCCCCTCATCGCGTCCCGTACCGAGTTGGGTTGCTCAAAGATTTCCTTGAGCATGTAGTGCTGGAAATCGCCCTTCTTGATGTCCTCAGCAGTGAATTCGACTTTGCTGACTCGGTGATCGCCGCTTTCTCCGGCCAATGAGCTGATCTCGAATTTGTCTCGCTCCAGTGCAACCACGTCGAAGTCGTTCAAGTAAACAGCATCCCGGGTGTAAGCGACGATCGCGCTCACGTCACTGGCGAGAAAATTTTCGCTTTTACCTACCCCGAGGACCAGCGGACTTCCTCGCCGGGCGCCGATCATAAAATCAGGAACATCCGCATGGACGAGGGCAATGCCATATGTACCGATCACTTGTTGAAGCGCGGTACGAACGGCGGTGACGAGCCGGGCTTTTTTCTGAGGGGCGTCCGCTGTACTCGCGCACGATTCGTCGTAGAGTTTTCCGATCAAGTGGGCGAGCACTTCGGTGTCAGTTTCCGAGCGAAAATTGGTATCGCCATCCTGAATCAACTGTTCCTTGAGCGCCTGATAATTTTCGATCACTCCGTTATGCACAAGCGCAAGTTTCCCGCTCGCGTCGAAGTGCGGATGCGCATTGTCATCAGTCACTTTCCCATGCGTGGCCCAGCGAGTATGACTGACACCGAAGGACCCCGAAAGGGGCTGCTTCTTCAACAAGCTGGCGAGTGCCGCGATGCGTCCGGCACATTTTCGTGTCTCGAGACTGCCGCGGTCTACAATGGCAATGCCGGCGGAGTCGTAGCCTCGATATTCAAGACGTCGCAGCCCATCGAGTAAAATCGGCGCTGCTTCGGCACGACCCACGTAGCCAACGATTCCACACATGGTTGGAGTCTAATTGCAGCTATTCTCAGCCGCAAGATTCGCAGCATGCGGGCATTCGAAAAGCGGCAGAGCCCCGCCGCACTCCACAACGCAAGCGCATGATCTGCTGTTTGCATACACGGTCACGTTTTGGACTGCGACAGTAGTTCCGCCGCTTTACACCCTCAGCGCGACTGCGCCTGAACTACGTACAGCGGGATGCGGCTTTTGGTCTCACCGTCGACCTTGAGCTCAAAGTAGTAGTCGCCAGGACGCTCGAGATGAAAACCGAGATGCTGCCAGATGTGAATATGCGACTGCGATTGGTTACCGGGAATCCGAATCTCAAAATCCTGGCGTATCGGCTTGAGAACGGGCCGCATATCCGGATCGCAGAAGTGCATCTCGATCCAGTGGCGGCCCTCCTCGCCCACATCAAATCGTAACTTA
>WNFY01004801.1_pt1 | contig 19001 bp, 22 predicted proteins | sample 5400091 | NCBI WGS metagenome assembly WNFY01 (sample SAMN13153364, study PRJNA577476) | soil metagenome | isolation source: 60 cm soil or saprolite under grassland replicate 1 | place: USA:California | collected 2016-06-15
CTTCCGTTTGAGCAAGGAGTGCGTCGGTATCGACAGCAGTCTCCGGCCATGGCTCTGGGGCTGACGGACCATCTCTGGTCGTTCCTGGAAGTGTTGACCTCCCGTGTTCCTACCACCTCTTAACAGGGTCACTACCGAAGTTTGCCATTCAGCTAAAAAACCAGTGGCAACGACAGGAGGACCAGTATGATCACCGGCATTGGACACGTTGCATTCCGCATCAGCGACCTTGAAAAATCGCTCGACTTCTACTGTCACAAACTCGGACTACGAGAGGCGTTTCGCCTGGAACAGGAGGGGAAGCCCTCGCCCTGGATCGTGTATATCCAGATCGCGCCCGGCCATTTCATCGAGCTGTTCCCGATCGCGGCATCAGAAACGCTTGCTTCTACTAATCCAGCGCTGACCTACAGCCATTTCTGCCTGCTGGTCGATGATCTCTCGACCACCCTGCGCGATCTTGCAGCGCGCGGCCTTGAGGTTCCAGGCTCGCCCATCCAGGGCCTTGACCACAATTGGCAGTACTGGATCAAAGATCCCGACGGAAACGCCATAGAGCTCATGCAGATCATGCCCGACTCTCCACAGGCCGCCGCCGATGCCACCATGCAGGCGCATAGTAAATAGCCGCACTTCCCTTGCTTTGTTAAGAGATGATCTTGAGCAAGTCTTGAGCATCCTACTCATCTTATTGAGCGCCTTTTGATCACATAGGCACTATAGTAGTAGTGTCAGTGCAGTCAAGAGAGTTTCCTGACGAGAGATGGCATGCCTCATTGCGTCTCCCTCGTCACGGAAGGGGATGTATTATGCAAGCAATTGAGCGTATTCCACAGATTCCAGCCCTTGGGCAGAGGCGCTGGCAGCGCTATCTCGTCGATACCCTGCTGGCGGTCGTGGGAGCATTGTTAGTCACCGCAGTGATCTACTTGCTGCGCCTTTATCCGACCATACCCAATATCTCTATTGTCTACCTGCTGGTCATACTGGTCCTGGCGAGCGTGCGCGGACGCTACGCGGCGATCGTCTGCGCGATCGTCGCCTTTTTCTCATTCGACTTTTTTCTCATACCCCCGTTATACACATTCACCATCGGGCGCAGTGAGGAGTGGCTGGCGCTCTTCGTCTTTCTGGCGGTGGCACTGCTCACCAGCCAGCTCGCGACGGTGATGCGTGAAAATGCTGAGGAGGCGAAACTACGCGAGCGCGAGACGCGCATCCTTTACGAACTGGGGCGCGTGGCCAATAGCACAGACTCGATTGAGGATCAACTGGACATTATTGCGCTCTCTACCGTGAGGGTCTTCTCCCCCTGGGGAGTACGCGAGAGCGCCCTGCTCCTGCCGAACACCGATGGCACGCTGCGTATCCGCGCGGACGGGCCCATTCGCGTCGAGGACTTTACCCTTTCGCCCGATGAGATGGAAACGGCAAAGCTGGTAATGGTACAGGGGAAGATGCTAGAGGTTCGCCACAGCCCAGGCGCTCACGATTCGATACTGCGACTGCTCCCGCTCAAGACGGGACACCAGGTACTGGGCGTGCTCTGCCTGCGTATCGAGGGCGGCTCGTCCTGGTTCGCCAGCGAACAGGCCGGTCGTGCGGCACAGGAACAATCGAACGCCCAGATAACGTTCTTCTGGACGTTTCTTGACCAGACGGTCTCGATACTTGAGCGCGCCCGCCTGCGCGCGGGCGCACTGCCTCACAATAATTAAGAGGAGAAGAGGGCGGCTAGATGCTGCGCGCGAACGATCCTAGCAGCTTGCAGAAGATCGTATGGCCCGCAAGATTGGCAAGGGCGGAGCGCACGGCGGGATCGTCGCGGTGCCCTTCGAAATCAAGATAGAAGACGTATTCCCAGGCGCGCTGGCGCGATGGGCGCGATTCCAGCTTGAGCAGATTGATCTTGTTCGCCGCCAGGAAGCCCAGGCACTTGTAGAGCGAGCCGGGCTGGTGCGCGGTCGCCATAACGAGCATCGTCTTGGCCGCGCCTTCGCGACGCGGCGCGGGCTTCCGTCCCAGGGCGATGAAGCGCGTATAGTTGTCCTTGATCGTCTGAATGCCACTCGCCAGCGTCTCCAACTGGTACAGTTCAGCCGCCCCGGCTGCCGCGACCGCCGCCACGCCTTCCAGTTGCTCTTCGCGTATCATCTTAGCGCTGCCGGCGGTATCATACGTGGCGACGATCTCCGCGCCGAGTTCGCGCAGGTAGACGTCGCTCTGTGCCAGCGCCTGCGGGTGTGAGATCACGCGCTTGATATCGCTCAATTGCTGTCCCGGCAGGCATAAAAGGCAATGATTGACGGGGTGTCCGATCTCGCCGATGACGAACAGGTCATGCTGCCGCAGCAGGTCATAGACGTCGTTGATGCTACCCGCCTGCGAGTTTTCAACCGGCACGAGGCCATACTCGACCTCGCCGGATGCGACTGCGTGGAAGACATCGGCGAACGTGCGATAGGGCACCGCCTCGGGTCTTCCATACCCTTCTTTTGTATCTCTGCCAAAATATGTCTGGACCGCCTCGTCGCCGAATGCGCCGCGTTCGCCCTGAAAGGCAACGGTGGTGGTCGCGGTGGTGGTTTTCTCCATAATGGATGTTATCTCTCGCTTCGTCGATTATATCCATGCTGAGTGCTCCTCGTAGCATGCCTGTGGCGATTGTGACAGCTTACACGAGGATTGTCAAGGGCGCGGCAGCAATAAAAAAGGCAGAACCCCACGAACATCTGGAGTTCTGCCCTTTTTATTGCTACCCGATCGGCGTATTATTGTACGCCGAAGTGGTTTTTGTGATAGTACTTCATGCCGGCGCCAACGACCTTTACAGGCTGTAGATCCTGCAACATGATCGCCTCTCCGCACTTCTCACATATACGGTTGGTCAAATGGTTAGCGGCTTCGCGGTTTGCAAGCGAGGCACGAGCGGTCTTTGAAAGTTCACCCTTCTTAGGCATCGGTTGCTGTCCCCTTTCCCGAGCTTCTGGCTACTGAATATCTCTCGTTGTAGTTTCCTGCTCTGTTCTACTTATATGAACATGGGCAGGGCACTTTTTATTTCCTGTAGTATACCATAGCCTCGTTCTTTGTTCAATCGTGTAGGACGGGAGGGGATGCATCACCATTTGAGCCAGCGCATAGCGTTGTACATCTGCACCTGCCAGATGCGCCACGAGTGGTAGCCGCGCTCCAGGTCGAAGTGGTAGGCGATATGCAGCGCGTTCAACTCACGCATGAAGCTCAGCGTATCTTTATAGTACGGTTGGTCCTTCGTCGCCGCGCCGAGGTAGATATGCAGCTTCCACGCCGCCTTGTTGCCGGGCAACGTATCGGCAGGACTGTTCTTCTGCATGTACGCGGCATTCTGGCCCCAGATCGTCCCCTCGGCGCGGTAGTAGCCACCCAGCGAGATGATGGAGCCGAAGACGTCGGGATGGTCTCGATCAGTTGGCGATGATCAAAGCTATCAGCCCACTCGCTGGTCGCCCCCGGTCGCCCGTTGCCATCCGGGAAGACCATAATCATCTCTTGAATCGTGCCGGTATCGATCAGCGTATCGGCGGACTCGACCGCCTTCCCGCCCTTGATCCAGTCGATATCTTTGCCAGGCGAACCGTGCAGCAGGTAGAGCACGGGATAATGTTTCTTTTGTCCCTGTGGCGTATTATAAGATGGTGGCAGGTAGACCAGAAAAGGCTTGCGCTGCCCCTTCAGAGCCACGCTCACCAGCGTATTCGACACTATCGTACCATGCGTCGGCAGTCCGGGAGCGAGGGCATGAACCACCGGCACAGTGTGCAGCCCCACGTCCGGCCCGAACGTAAACAGGTCACCGGAAGCGCTCGCCAGGAACAGCAATCCCACAACTACAAAAACCCCGAGCCACTGTCCGATCAGCTTGAAGATCCTATCCACCCGCGCAATAGCGGTCGTTTCACCGCCATTTACCGCCACCGGTGCCGTCGTTTGCCGCGCGAGACGACGGCGCATGAAAAGACGCCAGGTGCCATACAACAGGTCGTAGAACGGATCGAGCAGCACTTCAGCAAGCGCGATGCCAACGGCGGACCCAATGAACGCAACCAGCAGGGCAAGCGCCATCATCGTCACCGACGTATTCACCAGCGCGCCCCGAACCAGTGGCTCCAGGAGGCCACCGGGATCGCGCAGCGGCTGCAACTCGATACGGATAAAGTTTGCCAGGTAGCCGAACCAGAAGACGATCCCCGCCCCCAGGACCGCACCGGCCTTACGGCGTCCCAGCAGCGCCCCGATAAGGGCCGCGCCCGCCGTCATCAGCAGCGCGACCACCAGCGTGGTGCGCTGTGGATCGAGCCCGATGTTGATGATAATCGAAGAGATACCAACCACAACGGAATCGCGAAAGAGCAGTTCTCCGCCCAGTAGTGTGCCGAGCAGGGAAATAAAGAACAGGAGGACAAAGCGCATGCGACCGATTCTATAGCGCTCAGAGGGAAAAAGCTTCGTTACTTTCATTGGTAAGCGACTCCGTATAGGTCCTATCTATGAGCACGCATTGTGCCGGGTAAATTTTCTTGAGCTAAGATAATATACGCTGGCTGAGGCTAAAAGTTCCGCATGCATTTGTGGTGAAAGCAATTAAGTTCCTTGACAAATCCTCAACTATCTTCAATACTTGTTAATAGCAGTACAGTAAAAGACGCCCATGGACCCATCGTCCCCATGAGAAACTTTGTCTCTTTCTACAAAGTAGCAGTGTGGGAGTAGTTGATGCCCCGCATATGGGAGCGCGGACCGCTCGCGCCAGGAGAGCGGAATTGTTGGGGTGCATAAATCTTCCATTTCCAGCGTTGTAGTATTAGTAGTAGGCACAATGCAAGCCAATCAAGTGCTAGAAAGGTTGGCGGTTTTATGTTCCATTTACCAGGCATGCATGTTTCTCGCCCCTCATTGAAAACAATCTTGTTTGGTGGACTGGGTGGAAGCGTGGGAGTGTTGGGAGTGCTATTCGCAGTAGGTCTTTACATTGTAGAAACGTTGACGCGACCCAAGCGCTCTACTAACATGTTTGATCTCTACACTTTCAGTCCTTATGAGTTCCATCTCCCCGGCGAAGAGGTGACATTCCCTCCGCTCTATGGCAATCATCAGGTCAGTGGCTGGTACGTTCCACAGGTCCAGGCGACCTCGACCATCATCATCTGTCCGGGCTACCGCGGGAAACGCTCCGACGTCCTGGGTATGTGCGCCCACCTCTGGAAGGCCGGCCACAATGTCCTGGTCTTCGAGTACTATGGGCATGGTAGCATCGTCGGCACACCGGTAACGCTCGGATATCGCGAGATCAACGATTTTCTAGGCGCGGTAGCCTGCGCGAAGGAGCGCGCCCCGCAGACGCGCCTGGGTGCCCTCGGCTACTCGATGGGCGGCTCCGTCGCCATCATGGCAACCGCCAGAACAGCCGAGATCGAGGCCCTGGTGACCGACAGCGCCTTTGCGACCCACAAGAGCGCGGTAGAGTACGCTGTACGCCGCACGCTGCACCTGCCATTCGCCCTCTTCGACTGGGTAACGGACTTGCTGCTATGGCTGCGTGCCGGCTACCGCTTCAACCAGGTCGAACCGCTGCGCGACATCAACCGCATCGCACCACGACCGGTATTACTTATTCATGGAATGCAAGACACCATCGTCAACCCGGAGGACGCTCCTCGCCTGTATGCAGCAGCCGGTGATCCCAAAGAGCTATGGCTGCTACCCGACGTCAATCATTGTGGTGCCTACTTTGCCGACCGCGTAGCTTACACCCAGAAAGTTGTTGATTTCTTCGATCTGTACTTGAGGAAGCTGCAACCACCAACACAACTTCAGGAACGCCTCGTCGAGGAGCAGAGCATGCCGGATGCGCCGAACCCGCTATCCGAAGCGAGCTAGTCGTCGGGGAAGTCCAGGGTCACTACGGTACCATCGCGGGCGGCACGCGCCTCGGGAAAGACTCGCCGCGCCGCCCTCTCAGCCTGCGCTGGATCGTTGATCTTAGGACTGAAGTGGGTCAGCAGCAAACGATGGGCACCCGCGGCTTTTGCAATGCCCGCCGCCTCTTCGGCGATCATGTGCGCGTTGGCCTGCGCTAACGGCAGATCGGCAGGATTGTCGTACATACTCTCGCAGATCAGCAGATCCACGTCGTGAGCAAACGCACCGAGTGCCGCGGTGGGCCGTGTATCGGTGATGAACGCCAGGGAGATACCACGCCTGGGCGCACCCAATACCTGCTCAGGCAGCACACTCTGACCATCGTACTCCACCGTCTCGCCGCGTTGCAGGCGCGACCAGAGCTGAACGGGCAGCCCCAACGCCTTCGCCTTCTCCACCTGGAACGCTGGCCTACGCTCCAACTCGGCGCGGTACGCCAGGCAGGGAACGCCATGCGCCGCCGGGGCGCAGGAACCCTGCAACCCTCCCGGCAGCGCGAAATGTTCGCCGCCCTTTAACTCGTGAATATGGATTGGAAAGGGCAGATCCGCAGCCACACGACGCAATCCCTCGACCACATATGTCGTGCCGCGCGGACCATAGATATCAAGTGGCTCCGTGCGCCCGGCGTGCGCCACCATAAACAACACCCCCGGCAGACCTACGACGTGATCAGCGTGCATATGCGTCAGACAAATAGCCCCCAACTGGCGAAAACCCCAGCCCAGCGACTTCCAGGGAATCTGCGTTCCCTCTCCACAATCAAACAGCGTCAGTGTTGCCTCACAGCGTAACAGGGCAGAAGAGAGCCAGCGCTCCGGCAACGGCATCATGCCACAGGTCCCCAGCATACAAATATCGATCATAACATATCCTTGTCGATTCCATTTCAAAGAAGACGGAATTTCATTGTACTACATTTCTTGTTCTCTACAAGCCCCTTAACGTAGGGTATAACAGTAAACACAGGTGAGACGGGCGTCCACAATCACTACTTGCTTGAAAAATATGCCTTCATCGTATGAAAGTACAACCATTTTTCACCTCAAAAAACGTGATAGTGCTGTTGACTACTGATCTATCATGATTTAAGATAGTAAGTGTATCATTTCGGTTTTCACCGAAAAGCAAAATAGATGATGCTAGAATAATGCTGGCGGGCATGCGCGGTACGATTGACAGCAGTATATTTCTTTGTTATCCTAAAGTGAAAGGAAACATTGTGTGTTGGGTAAAGTTGTAGTGAAACAGAGAGAAACAGTGGACTGGCGTGAACTACTGGGTAACATTATCAGCGACCCTGTCGAGCGAGAACGTATTGCAAACGAGATTGGAGTACATTCCGTTACGCTCACACGCTGGGTCAGCGGCGACACATCACCACGTTCACACAACCTGCGCCAGTTGCTGCGAGCCGTTCCGCAGCAATATCGCACCCCATTGCGCTCGTTGCTAGAGCACACCACGATCACTTCAAAGTTCGAGCTAGATCAGACTATTTCAGAGATCCCTTATAAGTTCATTATGGATGTGCTCGAGACCTACGCCAACTCGCCGGATCGGCTGCGCTTCTGGTCGATCACCCGCCTCGTGCTCACCGAAGCGCTCAAACAGCTCGACCCGGAACGCGTTGGCATGACGATCACCGTTGTGCGTTGCATGCCTCCCACCTCCGATGGCAAGATCCGTAGTCTGCGCGAAAGCGTCGGTCTGGGAACGGGTCCGTGGAACAGCGGCATGGAGGAAAAATCGCTGCTGCTCGGCGCAGAGTCGCTTGCGGGCTACGTTACCGCGTCTTGCCGCCTTGAGCAGGTCGGTGATCTCAGGTCGAACAAAACCTTTCTGCCCGCCTATCAGAGCGAACATGAAGTCAGCGCTATTGCCTGTCCGCTGATGCGCGCCTGCCGCGTAGCCGGCTGCCTCCTCTTCGCCAGTACACAGCCCGACTATTTCGCTTCCGAGTACTACATCGAACTGGTGCGCGGCTATACCCGACTGATCGCCCTGGCCTTCGACACCGAGCACTTCTATAACCCGGAGGTCATCGATCTGCACATCATGCCCCCGCTCGAAGTCCAGCAGGTCCACATCGCCAGCTTCCGCCAGCGCGTGCTCAAACTCATGCAGGAATCCTCCAATACCGACCATCGCCTGGCAAGCGCTCAGGCCGAACAGCTCGTCTGGCAACAGTTCGAGGAGCTACTCCTGAAACTGCCGCGCCGATCGATGGACTAGAGATTATTTTAATATGATAAAATCTAAGCAATGGCATATATAAAACTACGACTTAACGATCGCTTTCACCCTCGTCGCCGACACGAGGAGCAACTCGCGATAGACGCGGGCCGCTTACGCAAGCTCGACGAACTAGAATTGCTCGAACCAGAAGCATTGCGCCCACTTGCTCGCTTCGGGCTGTTTCTGCTGCTGGGCAGCGGCGTCTTCTTTATCGCGCTGAACCTCGCCTCCTACTACTGGCAGAGGCACACGCTGAATCTGCACCTGACGTTCGGCGGCGTGCTCCTATGGCTTCTTATCAATATCATAGGCGCCATCGTCATCCTGCCGCTGCACGAGCTTCTGCACGGGCTGACGTTTCTCCTATGGGGCGGTAGACCGTTCTTCGGCGCGAAGCTACCGTTGGCGCTCTACTGTGGTGCCCGGCAGCAGGTCTTCCGCCGCAACCAGTATCTCGCGGTCGGTCTGGCCCCCCTGGTCGTTATTACACTCGTCGCGCTCGTACTGACGCTCTTCTCACCGGTCCTCGCCTCATACACGCTCTTCGCCAACCTGAGCAATTTCTCGGGCGCAGTCGGTGATCTGTGGAGCGTTGCGCGCATTGCGCGTCTCCCCGCCGACGCGCTGATCGAGGATACCGACGCAGGCTACCGGGCGTGGGAGATTGCGTAGGGGCCGTCCCTATGGTTCAAGCTGCAAACAAATGAAACCGCACCCCTCGATGTGTTTCATTTGACAATTCGATGGTCTGTCTCTACAATCTCCTATAAGGGAAAAGTCACAGAATATCTTCCTATACCGGTTCAGGGATTTTTTATCGATTCACGAACTCAACTGTAAGCAGAGCACAAACGGGTCGCCAGGAAGGAGCGTAGAGAGATGGTTGCTCAGCCGCATCGCTCGCGCATGAGCGTTGAAGATTATTTAACGTTCGAGCGCGCAAATCCAGAAGTACGCTATGAATATATCGATGGTCAGGTCTCTATGTTGGCAGGAGGTACAGCGGATCACTCCATTATCAGCGCCAATATCATCAGGGAGTTGAGCTTTGCGCTCCGTGGTAGTCCCTGTCGCGTCTACACATCTGATATGAAAGTACGTCTCTCTGAAGAGCGCTATGTGTATCCCGATGTCTCTGTGAGCTGCGACTCACACGATCAAGGTTCAGTGGAGGCACTACGTTATCCTCGACTCATTGTGGAGGTGCTTTCACCGAGCACAGAAGCGTACGATCGTGGCAAGAAGTTTAGCTACTACCGTGCCTGCCTGACAATCGAGGAATACGTTCTCGTAGATACGCAACAGCAAGCCATTGAGGTCTACCGGCGTGAGCAAGAGACCTTCTGGCGCCTCTCTCCATTGGGACCCGGCGATCTTGTCAAGCTCCAAAGCCTCGGTATCAGTTTTCCTGTTGCAGCCGTCTACGAAAACATTGCGTTCCCTGAAGCTACAGAGAACAGTTTATCTAACTAGAGGATGAGATAGCAGAACCTCTGCCCAATCTCTTCCAGGAGCAACCTATGGCAAAAACAGATTGGAACTCAACGCTCTACGATCAGAAACACAACTTCGTTTTTGAATACGGCAAGAGCCTTTTAGCGCTGCTCGATCCCCAGCCGGGCGAGGTGATCCTCGATCTGGGCTGCGGCACAGGACACCTGACAAAGACGATTGCGGATTCGGGCGCGCGTGTAATCGGCACCGATAGCTCGGCGAGCATGATCGCATCGGCACGGCAGACCTATCCGGGCATTGAGTTTCTCGTGGCGGACGCCAGGACGTATATATCTCCGGTGACCTTCGACGCGATCTTTTCGAACGCGGCGCTGCACTGGATACCGCAGGCGGAGCAGGTCGTACAGTGTATGGTGGCCTCCCTGAAGCCGGGCGGGCGCCTTATCCTGGAGATGGGCGGCAAGGGCAATATCGCGCAGATCCGACAGGCGTTTCAACAATCTCTACAAACGCTGGCATCGCACGTGGAGCTCTTCCACTGGTACTTCCCATCGATAGGTCAGTATACGTCGCTACTGGAACAATACGGCCTGCAGGTACAGAGCGCGGCGCTGTTCGATAGGCCGACGGTGCTGGAGGATGGCGAGCGGGGACTGCGGAACTGGGTGCAGATGTTCTACGCCTCTACGTTGAATAGCGTGCCCGATGAGGCGAAGCGGCGACTTTTAGCAAGTATGGAGGAGCAGTTGCGGGATACGCTCTTCAAGGATGGCACCTGGGTCGCCGATTATAGACGCCTGCGCGTTGTTGCCTACAAGGAGTGATCTCTTGCTAAAGCAGGAGGACTGGCGCTTCACGGCGCGCTCCTCCCTCCTGCCTTTCCTGGGGCCTACCCTTACGCCTCACTCACGGATGAAACGGGGTGGCAGCTACTCCGAACGGGCGGCGAGCCACTCATTGATCTGCGGCCAGGTACGCTTCGCAGCCGTACTGCCCGCCATCATGCCGATATGGCCGCCGTTTATCTTGAGCAAGAGCTGATCCTTGCTGCTGACCTTCTCCATGATGGACTCCGACTGGTTCGGAGGCGAGATGTGGTCGGCGAGCGCGATCACATTGAGCAGGTTGGCGCGGATATGGCTGAGATCGACGCGCTCACCACGAATAACCAGGTTGCCGGTAATCAGCCTGTTCTCTTTGTACAGCTCCTTGATCAACTGGCGATAGCTGGCCCCGGCCATGGGGATGATGTCCGTTACCCAGGTGTTCATGGCGTGCCACGACTCGACAATGCGCGGATTGTCCAGGTTGTCCCACAGCGTCAGATAGGACCCGATGTAGTTCTCCACCGGCTTGAGCGCCTTCGCCCCATAGTCGATCAACTCACCCGGCATATTGCCAAAGGCGTCGATGAGCTTCTCTGGATCGAAGTCCTGATCACTGACCCAGCGTATAAAACCGCCCGCCTTCTTGTCCGTGAAGTCCAGCGGCGCAGTCAGCAGAATCAGGTTCTTGAGACCACTATCGGGCCGCAACGCGGAATAGATGGTAGTCAATATCGCCCCAATACACCAGCCAAGCATGCTGAATTCTTCGCTGCCGGAGACCGCCTTGACCTTGCGGACGGCGCGGGGTAGATAGTCCAGCACATAGTCGTCGATCTTCATATCTTTGTCTTCTGGCCCTGGTGCGCCCCAGTCCAGTAGATAGACATCATAGCCCTGGTTCACCATAAACTCTACAAAGCTGTTACCGGGCCGTAGATCGAGAATATATGGTTTGTTCATCAGCGCGAATACAAGTAGCAGCGGTATGCGATGCCGCTTCTCCGGCGGTACAACCGGAATGTAGCGATATAATTTTGTTTTATTGAGCGCCCAGATCTGCTGTCTGGGCGTCTGGCCGATCGCTGCTCGCGTCGTACTTACGCGCGTCAGCGTGCGCATATTCTCTTCGATTTTTTGCAGTTCATTGATCAGTCCCACTGGTGTGGTGGGAAGTTGTGGTTGAGCCATTAACGTACCTCCTCGCTCTTCGCCGATTTCGAACGACTTTTCGGGGCGAACTGACCTTCGTCGAAGCGAGCATCGAGGTCATCCAGACGCATCTCGATATTTGTCAGGCGTTCTGCAAGTCTCACGATATCGGTACGGGTCGGCATATTGAACTCCGTCAACACTCGTGTGGTGGTCGCTTCAATCGCCTCTCGGAAAGGCTTTGAGGCGGTAAGATATGTATCCAGCCAGCGCGCAGTTGCCTGGGCGTAGGCATCAGAATTGACCACGTCGACCATTATTTTGGACCATGTTTCCAGACTCGCATCGCGCATGGTACGCAAGGTTCCAAATGGATCGAGTGGATTGGGAGTGTCCGGTTGCTGTTTCATTACGAATTCCTTTCCCTCAGGATTGGCATTACCTTATTGCATTTTCACTTGACCTCCTGGCGTTTCGCATTTATACTCTCCTTTCGAGGGGACGACGGGAGACTATGTTCTTTCACGACCCGCTTGAAGGTACTGAAACTATACGAATTTACGATTTTCGGTTGCATCGAAAGGAGTACATCATCCTCTCCCCCCATTGCACCTCCCAAAGAAAACGGTGGAGCGTTCTTTGCAGCTTATAGAGCCGGGCCTCTTCTGCATCATACAAACTACTGACTGCTCTGCCACTAAAAAGAGATGCTTGCTACTATTATAATACCCTTTTTCGCGCCCCTTTGGCTAGAGAAATCGGCTTTTCGTGATTTCATTGTGATTCGCCACTCCTCGCGCCTGCGGCGCTCGCATCGGCCGGCCTTGCGACAATCAGAAACCGTTTGCTACAATGGTAGTGTATTCCATTTTGACGTATTTCTAAGCTGAACGCGCATAGTACTGCCATTTGATAGAGGATAAGCACGATGGGTAATTTTGATTTCGCGCAATTCGCCCGCTACGGCGTGGCGACGGTGTACGAGGCGGCGGGTCAGCGGGGGCTGGTCGACGAGACGCTGCTGCAGATTGTGCCGGGGAGCAAGGTGGCCGGGCCCGCCCTGACGGTGCGCTGCGGCGTGAGCGACAACCTGATGGTGCACGCAGCGATTGCACACGCGCAGCCGGGCGACGTCCTGGTGCTGACGCTGCCACAGCCCGCGCCGATCTCGCTGGTAGGCGAGCTCCTGGCGATCCAGGCCCACGCACACAAGGTTGCCGCGCTGCTCGTCGATGCCGCCGTGCGTGACGTGGACGAGTTGCGTGTGCTCGGTCTCCCCATCTGGGCGCGCTGGATTCGTGCGCGCGGCACGACGAAAAATACTGTGGGGACACTCAATGAGCCAGTCCTGGTCGGCGGCGTGACGATCTCGTCCGGCGACATCATTGTCCTCGACGCCGATGGCGCGGTCGTCGTTCCCCCTTCTCAGGCCACACAGGTTCTTGCGACGGCACAACAACGTGACGCAAAGGAGGCAACCCTTAAGGGCAGGCTGCAGGCGGGAGAACTGACGTACGATCTGAACGGCTACCGCGCAAAAGTTGAGGGGTGAACCGGCGCGGCCAAAACGAAAATGCGTATACCAGCAACAACTTACCCTGCTCATGCGTTACACTAATAGAGCAGTCGCAGTGTGACTTATCCCCCTTTCAGGGCGCGCGTCCACAGCCACCTGCCTCTCTTATGCATTCTTATTTTTTATCTCATGAGCAGGAGTTGTTATGCCAGTCAATAGTGAGCTTCCCCCATCACCTGTACGACGGCCTGAAATTACTTTATCTCCTCCTATCCCTACAAGAGCATATCCAAGACGGTATCGCTTATCCAACACATTTCTGGCGCTACTGTCACTTCTGACGCTCTTCGTGGCCTTGCGCGGAGATGCCAGGTCGCAGGCGACGGTCCAGATTAAAAAAGTGTCCGCGCCTCCTGTCGTTACCGGTCCCACAGGTCCATTCATCACACCCCCGCTCTCGACCAACCAGGTGGACGCGCTGCACAACCTCAGCAGCCGTATTTCATACAAGAAGATAGCGCAGGAGTATGTCTCGCATATGACGCTGGACGAAGAACTGGGCCAGCTCTTCATGGCGGAGTACTACGATACATACTATTCCACCGATCTGGATACGATGATCAGCAAACTGCACGCGGGCGGTGTAGTCATGTATGCTTTCCAGATGAATACGCTCCAGCAGACGAAACACGATATCAGCGAGATGCAAAAGCACGCCCAGATCCCCCTGCTGATCTCCTCAGACGAGGAGGGCGGCTACGTCGAGCGCATCCAGCGTATCTTTGGCGATCGTCCCGGCGCGCTCCAGACCTACCAGACGGGCAATCCACAGAAGGCGGCGCAGTTGGGACATAGCATCGCCCACGACCTGCTGGAACTCGGCATCAACGAAGACCTGGCTCCCGATGTGGACGTGCAACTGGTGGATGGACCAGACCAGTACCTGCGCACGTGGGGTTACACGCCCGCGTCGGTGATCACCTACGGAGGCGCCTACATGCACGCGGTGCAGAGCGACGGTATTATCGCCTGCATCAAGCACTTCCCCGGCCTGGGCGCGGCTAAGACCGATGCCCATTTCGACCTACCCGTAGTCAATCGTACGAAGGATCAGATCTACGCGACCGAGCTGGCTCCCTTCAAGGCATTTATCCAGTCAAAGCAGGCGCTCGAACAACCAGGGATGATCATGCCGACCGATATCCTGATGCCGGCCATCGATCCGAAGTGGCCCGCTGAGCTTTCGCACATCTTCATGACGGATATCCTGCGCAAGCAACTGGGCTACGACGGCGTTGTCATCACCGACGCGCTCTACATGAAAGGGATCTCCGATCATTGGAGCCTGCCACAGGCCGCCGTGCTGGCCCTCAACGCCGGCGATGACATGATTCTGGGCGCGAACGGACCTTACCAGATGCAGGCCATGCTCGACGGCCTGAAGACCGCGCTGGCCAATGGGACGCTCTCCAAAGCGCGCGTTGACGAGGCTGCGACGCGCATCCTTACGCTGAAGTTGCAGCGCCACATCATGCCGCTCGACACGCCTCAATACTACGGCCTGATGCAGTGATCTGGAAGATTTAGAACTGCCCGATCAGGCGGGTGAGCCGCTCCTGCTCGCCTGCTGCGTCTGCGACCGCGACGCCCATCACGAGCAGTTCATCCAGGCCCGTCGCCAGCAGTTCCGTCAGGCGCTGCTTGACGGTCGCTTCATCTCCGGAGACGACCAGGCTGTCAACGAGCGCGTCGGTTATCGTGCCATCCGCGGCGATGGGGAAGCCTGCATCCGCGAACATGCCCGCATAGAAGGGCAGTCGACCATAGTATCCCAACCGTCGGCGCGCGGCGGCGAGGACAGCCGGACGATCCTGACTGAGCGCGACCGAGATATGCGCTACCAGGGGAGGCGCGGCGCGCCCGCTCTTCTCCGCTCCCGCGCGCAGGGCCGGCAGGGCCTTCTCAAGCAGGTATGGAACGGGGCAGATCCAGGAGAGGGCACCGTCTGAGATCTCGCCCGCCAGGTGGAATGCACCCTCGCGCAGGGCTGAGATCAGGATGGGCGTCTGCGGTGTACGCGGCATCTGGGCCTTGACGGTAAAAAAGCGGCCCTTGTAGTTGACCTCGCCCTCCCAGAGGGCCGCCCGCAGCACGCCCACGTATTCACGCAGGTGCTCCAGCGGGGCCGTCATGGGGATGCCGTAGACCCCCTCGATGGTCGGACGGTGGCTCGGTCCGATGCCCAGACGCAGGCGTCCCGGCGCAAGGTCGCTGATTGCGGTCGCCTGCTGTGCCATGATCAGTGGATGGCGCGGATAGGTCGGGACGACCGCCGTTCCCAGGCGTATACTGCTGGTACGAACAGCCGCCGCGGCAAAGATGGTTAAGGTGTCAGCAGCCAGCCCGCTCTGGGTCATCCAGATCTGCCGCACTCCTGCCTCCTCCGCTGCAACGATCGTTGAGACGACCGTCGCGGCATCGGGCCCGAACACCGCCAGGCCGATCCGCTCGCGTGCCTGGCGCTCCTGCGCTGTCCCGGCCTCTGTATTGTTCTGAAGCGCATCCAGAGGATGTTACTGTCAAATTCAGTGAGGTTAATTTCTTTACAATGATCTGAGGTAGCAAGTATACTTGGGAGGAATTGTGCAGTTGACACATCAAGTCGATCTTTTGCTGTATAGCCTGTTAGCCTCATCTATTCTACAAAGTGTCAGAATAACAACGAGTTGGCCCACTGAGGCTTTTTTGGCATTCTGAAGAGGTAGATACCTCGCATTCCTACAATAATTGAGAGGAGAAGTATGGATACAGCTTTGACAGTCGCCATACTTGGAGCCGTAGTTACCGCCATTGGTTGGTTGGTTACACATATTCTCTCAACTTCTACGGAAAGACGCCGCCAGCGATTGATTGCTCAGGTAGATTTTACCAAGCAGCAACTTGAGGAACTATATGGGCCACTGGCTTTTCTCACTTTGGAAGGTGAACAAGCATCCCGAGATTTGATGGAAGCCCTTGGAAGAAACTATGTCTTTCTAGACGATTATATTGAGGAAGACGCCCTCAAGATCTGGTTATTCTGGGTTGAAAATGATTTCTTTCCACGCCATCAAAAAATCGTGGATCTTCTCTCAAGCAAGACCCACCTGATCGAAGGTGAGAGAATGCCCAAAAGCTATCTTGAGTTCTTGAACCATCACCATTCTTGGAAAATCAACCATGAAAGGTGGCAAAAGCAGGGTATTCCTTATTCATGGCACTCGAAAATAGATTATCCCCGCGAATTTGACAAAGAGGTGGTTTCTACATTCGAACACCTTAAGAAACGTCATTCAATACTCATCGGGAAGATTTCAAAGGAGAAAAATCTCCCTCACTCATTCCGTAGAAACAGAACATAAGGTGCATTAGCGATTTATTACTTATTTAGGTCCCCAAAAAAACCAACTGGTAAAAAGATGAAGATCATGATGGTAGAGCGAGCAGCAGACCTCTGCATGCAAGGATCGTCTCTCCGTTGACCCTGTGGTCTTCTTCAAGAGGAAAGCACGTGCAACGACAATTTCGTCATTCATATACCGTCCGTTACGATGAGGGCGACTGCTACGGACTCCTTACGCCTGCCGCGTTCTTACGCTATATGCAAGACATCGCCGCTCTGGATGCGGAGGATGCCCAACTCTCCGGCGATGGCTACTGGGTCGCCAGGAGAACGATTATCTCCTTTGCATCCCCGGTCCCGCTATACACACAGCTCGAACTCACGACCTTTGGGATCGGCTTTACCCGCATCACGGCGCAACGCGGCTACGAGGCGCGCATTGTGGGACGCGAGCACGAAGAGCCCGTCGTTACCGCCCGCACGCTCTGGGTCTACCTCGATATGCGTGGACGGCCCACGCGACTCCCCGAACGGACGGCCCAGATCTGGCTGCCCGACGGACCACTGCCGCAACTGCCAGAAGCGCCCTGGCAGCCCGTTCCTCATGATTTACCTCACACCGTTACCCATACGGTGCGCTTCTCAGATACCGATAGCATGAAGCATATGAATAACGCCGCCTACGTCGAGGCGCTGGATAATGCCGCGTGGGAAGCGTATAGCAAGGCCGGAATACTGCCGGATGTGGCGACGATCAATGCGCTCGACTACGATATCGAGTACGTGGAAAGCGCTCGCTTCGGTGAGCAACTGGAGATACGGAGCTGGCTCGATCCTTTTCCAGCAGCAGGGGGCGAGTTCGGAAGATTTCAGCAGATCAGACGCGAGGCGACCGTACTGGTACGCGCACGCTCTCGCTGGATACGCAGAGAATAACCTATCTCCTGGTTAAAAATGGGTGGAGGGTCAGGCGGCACGCGTGCCGCCTGACCCTCCACCCATTTTTAACCAGGAGAATTATCCCCTTATCTCGGCAGAGTCCAGCGCCGGACCCAGTCGGCCTGCAGCTCCATCAATTTACGGATGTTCTCCTGCCACGCCTGCATCAGGTTCTGGACGGTCTGCGCGCCCGCCTCAGATGACTGCTGCACACTGGTCAGATTCTTCGCGGCGTCGAACCAGAGCTGCCAGAACTGCTGCTGGGCCTCAGTCCAGCGCAGCAGCAGCTCCTGTCCCTGGCGCACCTGCTCGCTCAGCTCGCCTGAGCTTGTTGTCTTGCCCGCCAGGCTCTCGATACTCCCCGTCCAGGTGTGTATCCACTTCCTTTGCGCTTCCAGCGTTTGTTGTACTGATGATTGCCAGGCCGATATCAACTGCCCCCACAGTGCGGTTCCCGGACTTGTTCCGACGCCCTGCACGGCGTTGAGCCAGTTCGTCAGCAGCGTCTGCTGAGTCTCAGCCCATGACTTCATTAATTGTTCGCCCTGATTTCTTGCATCCATTAGCTCATCCTTCTTTCATCTATCAATACGTAAAATATGGGTGGTATCTCCTTTGGATCAAAGACATACCACGCTATATCATAAGACATACACAAGTCAATGACAACTCGAATCACGGTATATTCTTGAGATCAGCGAACGCGGCCCATATCTCCTCGGCAATGGGATACTGCGCCAGCTCGACCGTCTGCTTGATACGCTCAGGCCGCGTGAGACCGACAATCGTCGTGGCGATGCGTCGATCGCGCAGCGAAAATTGGAGCGCCGCCGCCGCCATGGGAACGTTGTACTGCTTGCAGATCTCCTGTATGCGTTTCGCCTTTTCGATGTCCTTCTTGGGCGCAGGCGCGTATTCGTAGCGAGGATACGCCTCTGGTCCCTTAGCCAGAATGCCACTACCATAAGGCGCGGCGTTGACGGCTGCGACGCCATGCCTGCTGCACAGATCCCAGAAACTGTCAGCAGGGGCGTGGAGCAGGGTATAGCGGTTATGCGAGATTGCCACTTCGAAGAGATCCGTCTCGACGAAGCGCGCCATCAGGTCGAGGGGACCACCGGCGACACCGAGATGGGCGAGCAGACCCTCCTCTTTACATTTTTGTAGTACCTCCACGGGACCTCCTGGCTCCATGGCCTTTTCGAACGTCGTGTGCTCTGGATCGTGCAGGTATAGGAGCTGGAGCTGCTCCAGTCCGAGCAGGCGCAGGCTGCGTTCGACGCTGCGCCGCATCTGGTCGCCGCTGAAATCGCCCGTCTTCAGGTCGCGATCGGCCTTAGAGGCCAGCACAAACCCCGCTGGCAGTCCACCGATTTCGCGTAATACGCCGCCAATGCGCCGCTCGCTCTCCCCATCCCCATAGGAGGCGGCGGTATCGACGAAGGTGATGGGGCCCGCGAAGGCAGCGCGCAGCGTCGCCCGCGCCTGCTCCTCTCCGACCGAGTAGTCGAAGGTGTCGGGCATATCGCCGAGC
>WNFY01006977.1_pt1 | contig 18999 bp, 15 predicted proteins | sample 5400091 | NCBI WGS metagenome assembly WNFY01 (sample SAMN13153364, study PRJNA577476) | soil metagenome | isolation source: 60 cm soil or saprolite under grassland replicate 1 | place: USA:California | collected 2016-06-15
GCGGAGGGACCCCGCTGACAGCCGTAGGCGGACCGGCTTACAGCCGCGGATCGACCGGCTCGCTCTCCAGCGCGAGCACGCCGAACACGCACTCGTGCACGCGATACGCCGGCTCCCGGCGGACGAACCGGTCGAGCGCCTCGACTCCCAGCGCGAACTCGGCAGCTGCCAGCGACCTCTTCCGGCCAAGGCTGCGGTCCCGCAGCCGGGCGACATTGGCGGGCAGGGTGTATTCGGGCCCGTAGATGATCCGCAGGTACTCCGGCCCCCGGCACTTGATCCCCGGCTGGGTGATGCCACGCCTTCCTCGGCTGATCGGCTCGGCCGGCTTGACCACCATGCCCTCGCCGCCAGCGCCGGTGAGTTCCTGCCACCACTCCGTCACCGCCTCATCGGCGCCGGGGTCGGCGAGATCGGCCACGAGATAACGGGTGACCTTGATGAGCGGGTCCGCGGCGGCAAGGCGTTCGGCGGCCTTCATGTGCCACTCGTGGTCCCGGCCAAAACAGGTGCCCGTGGAGCCCGCGAGCAGCTGAAAGGGGGCGAGCCTGACGTCGTCGATGGACGACACCGGCCAGGAGTACGGCCGGTAGGCGCTGACGAAGGCATTAGCCGCCCGCTGCCGTTGCCCGGTGCGACCGCGGAGCCCGGTCACGTCTATGCCCCTCGCCAGGGCGGCGTCCAGGGCTTCCACCGAGGCGCCCAGTGTGGCTACGGCAGCAGCTCCTACGGCTGCGTAATGGCTCTTTATCAGTTCTTCCGCCTTGAGCGACCACGGCAGTATCTCGCAGTCGAGCGCGGCCCACTCACCGAGTTCGTCCCACAGCCCGGCTGACGCGATCGCCTCGCGGAGCCTGCTAAGCAGCGCTTCCTGCATCCCGGCATCGGCGAAGAACCGGCGGCCGGTGCGCGTATAGACGATGCCGGTCGCGGCGGTGCCGAACCACTCACGCGCGGCCTCCGGCGTCCCGCAGACCACCGCGACCGCCCGGGAGCCCATGTGCTTCTCCTCGCAGACCACCCGCTGCAGTCCGTCGCGGCGGTATGTGGCCAGCGCGTCCGCCGGGTGCTCAAGCAGGCCGGGCCCGTCACTGGCCGGCACGGGCGCCATGGTGGGGGGCAGGTAGATCAGCCACTGCGGGGCAACCGCGAACCGGCTCATGACCTCAAGCGCCGCGGCCGCGTTCTGCTCCGGGATGGACACCCGGCCGCGCAGCCGGGTCTCGATGCCTCTCCGGCCGAGCACGTCGGACACGTCCAGCAGGCCATCTGGGCCTGCCTGGCTGGGCGCGGCGTCGGCGTCCCGTACCAGCGGACGGGCCGGCTGGTAGTACGCCCGGCGGGCACTGACGGACGCCAGTTCCCGTTCCGGATAACGCAGCGCGGTCAGCTTGCCGCCGAACACGCAGCCGGTGTCGATGCAGATGGTGTTGTTGACCCAGGCGGCCTCGGGTACCGGGGTGTGGCCGTACACCACGACGGCCTTGCCGCGGTAATCCTGCGCCCACGGGTATCGCACTGGCAGCCCGAATTCGTCGGTCTCCCCGGTGGTCTCGCCGTACAGGGCGAAGGCCCGGACCGCCGCCGAAGCACGCCCGTGCATCTCTGCTGGCAGGCCCGCATGCGCGACCACCAGCCGGCCGCCATCGAGCACATAGTGGCTGATCAGGCTGTCCAGGAAGGTGATCACCTGGTCGCGGAACTCGGTCGGCTCGGCCGCAAGCTGGGCAAGCGACTCGGCCAGGCCGTGGCTGACCTTGACGTCGCGGCCGCGCAGCGCCCGGAGCAACTTGTTCTCGTGGTTGCCCGGCACGCAGATGGCAGTGCCCGCCGCGACCATCGCCATCACCGTGCGGAGCACGCCGGGGGTGTCCGGGCCGCGGTCGACCAGGTCGCCGAGAAACACCGCGGTCCGGCCGGCCGGGTGCCGACGCGCGCCATCCGCGGCTGGCTGGTAGCCGAGGGCGTCCAGCAGGTCGGCCAGTTCCGCGTGGCAGCCATGCACGTCGCCGACGATGTCGAACGGGCCGTGTGCCGCAGACCGGTCGGTCCAGGCGGGCTCGCGCACGATCTGCACCGCGTCCACCTCGGCCTCGCCGCGCAGCACGAACACGCGGCGGAAGCCCTCCCGCTCCAGCCGCCGGACCGAGCGCGCGAGCGACGCATGCTGCCGCGCGATCACCGCGGCTCCGAAGGTGCGGTCGGAACGGGACGCGTTCCGCTCGATGCAGGTCTTCTCGCCGATGTCGAGCACGATCGCCACCGGCAGCACGTGCTGCTCGCGGGCGAGCGCGACCAGCGGGCGCCTGGCTTCCGGCTGCACGTTGGTGGCATCGATCACGGTCAGCCGCCCGATGGCCAGCCGCTTGGCGGCGACCACGTGCAGCGCCTCGAAGGCCTCGGCGGTCACCGACTGGTCGTTCTCGTCATCGCCTACCAGGCCGCGGAACACGTCCGAGGACAGCACCTCGGTCGGCCGGAAATGCCGGGCGGCAAAGGTCGACTTGCCGGACCCGGTGACGCCGACAAGGACGACCAGGGACAGCTCCGGGATTCTGATCGTCGTCATCGGCGCCGTGCCAGCAGCGCCAGCTGCGTCGGCGGGCCGGCCTGCGGGTCTTCTGGCCCGACCGGCGCGAAGGCAGCAGTGTAACCGTGCCGCTGCGCCACCGCACCGGCCCAGGCACGGAACTCGGCCCTGCTCCACTCGAACCGGTGGTCCGGATGCCGTAGGGCGCCCGGCGCCAGGCCGGGATAGCGGACGTTGTACTCGGCATTGGGCGTGGTCACGATCACGGTGGCCGGGGCGGCCTGGCCGAACACTGCGTGCTCGAGCGCGCCGAGCCGGTCTTCGTCGACATGCTCGATCACCTCCATCAGGACCGCCGCGTCGTAACCGGCCAGGCGGCGGTCGCCGTAGGTGAGCGCGCCCTGCAAGAGCCGAATACGCTGCCGCTGCCGGGGGGCCATCTCAGCCAGAGACAGCCGCCGTGCCGCACGTTCCAGAATCGCGGCCGAGGCGTCCACCCCGACAATCTCCTCGAACTGGCCGTCCTTCAGCAGGCCGGACAGCAGGCGACCATCCCCGCAGCCGAGATCCAGCACCCGCCGCGCACCTGATGCCTTCAGCGCCCCGATGACGGCGGTCAGCCGCAGGTCCCGCAGCCTGACGTGCTCTTTGGCCTTGGCCTCGATCTGAGTTGCCGCCTCGGCCCGAGATGCCGCATCGATCTGAGTTGCCGCCTCGGCCCGAGTTGCCGCATCGATCTGAGTTGCCGCCTCGGCCCGAGATGCCGCATCGATCTGAGTTGCCGCCTCGGCCCGAGATGCCGCATCGATCTGAGTTGCCGCCTCGGCCCGAGATGCCGCATCGATCTGAGATGCCGCCTCGGCCCGAGATGCCGCATCGATCTGAGATGCCGCCTCGGCCTGAGATGCCGCCTCGATCTGAGATGCTGCCTCGGCCTGAGATGCCGCGTCAGCCTGAGATGCCGCCTCGGCCTGGGCGCCCGAGTCCTCATCGAGCAGCCGTGCTATCGCTTCTGCGGCCAGTCCCCGCTGGTGCCGCAGGTAGCGACGGACGATCACGTCGCGCTCAGGGTGCGCGGCCAGCCATACGCCGGCGCCATCGACGAGCTTGTCGATTTCGTCGCTGGTCACCCAGTAGTGCTTGTCGTCGTCCAGTACCGGCAACAGGACATAGAGGTGGCCGAGGAGATCACGGACACGGCAGCGCATGGCGAGCCGCACGTCGAAATACGGACTGTCGCCCCATTGCGGACGACGCTCGTCGAGCGGGATGGCCTGCGCGCTTACCTGGTAGCCGAGCGGCTCGAACAGCCGCCGCAGAAGATCTTCCCCGCCACGGCACGGCAGCACAGGAAGCCGGGCCGACAAATCCAGCTTCTCCTCCGCCAGCTCAGGACGTTCCTTGCACTGGCCGCGCAGCGCGGATCCGAACACCTTGCGAAGGGCAACGCTCAGCAGCGAGGAAGCCACATACGGCCGGTCGTTCACATACGCAGCGAGCGGAAATGGCCCGCCCCGGCTGCGGCGTACCAGTGCGACCGGGTCCACCTCAACCAGCAGCGCGATGGTGCAGCACTCCGGCTCCGCCGCCGGGTAGAAGGCGTGCGCCACGCCGAAGGCAAGCTCGACCGAGCGCGTGGCCGCCGGGTTCTTGTGCAGCAGGAACCCAAGGTCCGTCGCGGGCGGCGACGTGCTGGTGATGGTGAGCAGCATCGGTTTCCTTGCCTCGGCCGGCGATCAGCCTACGCGCGCGCTGACCGCCCGTCGCTCCAGTTACCGGCCGCCCGCAGGCTCGCCGGGCTGTCCGCCCGAGGCTGGCGGGCTGCCATCGGGGAAACCAGGGAGCTTCCGGCGACATGCCGCCGGCCCCGTGCCGGAGCGGGTCGCTTCAGGCCTTCCGGCCGGCTCCTACCAGGCCCCAGAATTGCGTGGGGTCGCTGGGCACGTCGGCGGACGAGTCGGGCCGCCACAGCGGGATGTAGACCAGCCCCGGGTCGATGAGATCGAACCCATCGAAGAAACGCCGGATCTCCGCCCGCGAGCGGAGCTGGACGTGGGTCGCGACGCTGCTGTTATAGACCTTCTCGGCGGCCTGCGCGACCGTTGGCTTGCTCTCGTTGGTGGCATGGCTCAGCACCAGATAGCTGCCGGGCGCGATCGCATCGCGCAGCGTGGCCACGAGGCGCCAGGGATCCTCGGCAGCACTGATGAAATGCAGGATGGCCACGATCAGCAAGCCGACGGGCTGGCCGAAGTCGATGAGCCGCTGGGCGGCGGGATGGCCGAGGATCTTCTCCGGGTCGCGCAGGTCGGCATCGATGATCGTGGCATTCTCATTCCCGGCCAGGATCGCCTTGCTGTGCGCGATCGCGACCGGGTCAGTGTCGACGTAGGTCACCCGGGCGCCAGCAACGGCCTGCTGGGCTACTTCATGCACGTTTCCCTGGGTGGGAATGCCGGACCCGATGTCGACAAACTGACGGACTCCGGCCGCGGCAAGGTACCGGACCGCCCGGCCGACAAACGCGCGGTTGGCACGCGCGATCGCCCGGACGTTGGGCTCGACCGCCGCGATCGCCCGGCCGAGGTCCTGGTCGGCCAGGAAATTGTGGCTGCCGCCCAGCCAGTAGTCGTAGACCCGGGCGACGTTCGCCCGCTGCGTGTCGACTCCCGGTGGTATCCAGCTCGGCTCGCCAGCCACTAGCGCCTCCTGCTTTCGCGCATGCCCGCGCCCGGTGCCGTCGCCCCGCCCAACCGGTGCATGAATCGCCTTCTCAGATCCGGCTTCCCGTGCGTGGGCCGCTTTCTCGTTGACGATGCTATACATTTCCTTTCTGCACAACGTCGTTGGGTACTGGCAATAGCTGTCCGCATTGGGCCGCCCGAGGTCGGCCCGCGAGGCGCGCAGTGGCTGGCCCGTTGAACGGCGTCCTGCGGCGAGGCGGCACTGCCGTGTCCGGGCGGCATCCTGTGGGCAAAGTTGTGGACAGCGCGGTGAAAAAGTGCCTGCTCCGGAGGACAACGCGGCAGTTCCTGTGGATAGCTTGTGGACGACTAAAGAATCTTGAGATTGCTGCCCGATGGCCCTTGCGCAGCCCGCTGCCGGGGCAGTAGAAATACGTCACTGCTGGAGACGGGATCGGTCCGGGGGCAACCCCGGAGGCGCGGGAAGAGCCGGGAAACCGGAGCTTCCGGCGGGTGCCGCTACCAGTGGCAGGTCGGATAACCGCAAGGTGGCCGGGCAACCGGCAGACCGGTGGCGACTGGCCGGGCAGGGCCCCTGCATCTCATACATGCGGGGGCCTTGTCGTCATGCAGGGGCCCTGCCGGTTGCCGGGGCTTGCCCGTGCGGCGGGGCCCGTGATGCTGGAGCGTGCCGCTGCGTGACGGCTAGGCGAGGCCGCCGGAGGCCCGGATGTTCTGACCGGTCAGCCACCGCGCATCCTCGCTCACCAGAAGCGCCACGACATCAGCGACGTCGGCGGGCTGCCCCAGCCGCTTCAGCGCCGTCAGGGCGGCGATCCTCTCCCGCACTTCGCTGGCTGGATTAGCGGTCCTGAACATCTCAGTGTCGGTGGCGCCGGGGGAGACCGAGTTGACGGTGATGTTGCGTTCGCCGAGCTCGTAGGCGGCAACGCGGCTGAGCAGTTCGAGTGCGGCCTTGCTGGCGGCGTAGGCCGCCATGCCGGGGCCGTTCAGCACGGTATTCACCGTCGAGATGTTCACGATGCGGCCGCCATCCCTGAGCCGCCTGGCGGCCTCGCGGATGAGCACGAACGGGCTCCGGACGTTGGCCATCATCGTTGCGTCGAAGTCCTCGTCGCTGGTCTCCGCGATCAGTCCGGTGGTCCCGATGGCGGCATTGTTGATGAGGATGTCCAGCGGGCCGGCGATCGCCTCAGCCCGCTCGAAGAGCAGGCGGGCGGCATCGGGTTCGCGCAGATCGGCTGGCACGGCATGCCCCCGGCCGCCGGCGGCGGCGATAGCCGCCACTGCGTCGTCGGCGGCATCCTTATGGGCCGCGTAGCTCAGCACCACCTGCGCCCCCTCCGCGGCCAGTCGCTCCGCGATAGCACGGCCGATGCCCCGCGAGCCACCGGTCACCAGCGCTGCCTTGCCGTCAAGTCGCGCCATGCCCCAAGCCTGCCATGCGGCAGGCCGGCCGTGATCCCGGCCGCGGTGCAGGCGGAGGTCACGGGCGGCCGACGTCACGGCCGGACCACGGCCGGCCTCCGGATAGCGCAGCGGTTACAGCGTGTCGTGCATAAGCGGCTGCCCGGCGCGGGGAACCTGCTATGTTGCGTGCCACGCGGCCGGGGGCCGGCCGCATATGCCAGCGCATTAACTTGGGGGGTCATATGCGCAGATTTATCGCTGCGGCCAGCGCTGCCGGAATTGGCTTCGCGTTTACCGCTGCATACGCCGTCGCTGCCAGCGCCAGCGTTATCCAGTCACACGTTATCGTGGTGAGCCCGGGACATTCGATCCAGGCGGCTGTCGACCATGCCCATCCGGGAGACACCATTCTGCTCAAGGCAGGCGTTTTCCACCAGAGCGTGCAGATTCGCACGGACAGAATTACGCTCCGCGGCTCCGGCGATTCCCGCAGCGGCACGGTGCTTGAGCCCCCGGCAAGGCTGCCGCGCACTATCTGCAACCGCGTGTTCGGCGGCAGCGGCGTGTGCGTCCTGGCGAAGAAGCTGAACCTCAAGAACGGGGCAGTGCGCAAGCGAGTGTACGGCGATACGGTCACCGACCTGCGGGTGGCCCATTTCCCCGGCAGCGGCGTATTCGGGTACGGCACCTACGGGCTGACGGTGACGAACGTGGCCGCGATCCGCGACGGCGACTACGGGATCTCCCGCTTCGAGTCCACCAGGACGCTGTTCGCTGACGACATCGCGGTCGGCAACCACGAAGCCGGCTTCTACGTCGGCGATTCGCCGGACGCAGCGGCCGTGGTGCGGGACAACCGGGCCAGCGGCAACCAGCTTGGCGTGTTCATCCGGCACGCCCGCGGGGTCCGGGTCATCGGCAACCGGGTGACCAAGAACTGCCAGGGCATCCTGATTCTCGACGACGGGCAGCGGGGCGGAGCAGGCAATGCCGTGATCAAGCGGAATGGTGTCTTCGGCAACAGCAAGTTCTGTCCCAAGACTGCCGAGTCGCCACGCCTGAAAGGCGGCGGGATCCTGTTGCTCGGCGCGACGGAGACCAGGGTCGCCGCCAATAGCGTGGCCGGGAACACTGGCCGGGAGCTCAACTCAGGCGGGATCGTCATCCTGAGCGCCCGCCAGATCACCCATGGCAGCAACCCGCAGCATGACTCGATCGTGAACAACACCGCCTACCGCAACCGGCCGGCCGATATCCGCTGGGACGGCACCGGGTCCGGCCTGCACTTCGCCAGGAACCACTGCGGCACATCGGCTCCAGCCGGGCTCTGCCACTGAGCAGATGTGTCACGCAGCGCCAGCCCGGCTGGCCGGTCATGCCCAGCCCCGCTGACCGCCAGCCAGGCCTGGCCTGCCCAGGCTCACGTCCCTGCGGAAACGCTGAAGCTGAATCGTTACCTCTGTAAACAAATATCTGCCGTTCTGGGATGCAACGCCAGCCTCTGCTCCGGCGTCTGTTGGTTGGGCAATCGCGTGCAGCGAAGCGAACCGACAGCCGAGGAGAACAGGGCCATGAAGAGATCACGATGGAGGCTGCGGTACGCGGCCATCGCCGTTGCCGGGTGCACGGTGGCAGCAACCGCGCCGTTCGGGGCAACAATGGCCCAGGCTGGGGCACCCGGGCCGTCCGTGCGCCTGATCGCCGCGCAGAACACCATTACCTTGGAGCGATTCGGGCACCGGGTCTTCCTCGATCCCGGCGTCTACGTGGAGTCGCTGGGCTCCCCGCTGCAGTTCAACGTGCAGCGGGCGAGCTACGCCAAGCCGATCACGATCGCGCAGGTCATCCACCTGCCCGGCGGCGGTACCGAGGTCAGGCCGTTCCCGGCCAGCGTCCTGGACGGGCTGAACGGATTAAGGAATTTCGTGCACATCACGGTGAAGAATTCCAACGGCACGGTGAAGGCGTCGCAGCGGGCCACGTTCTGCCCGGATGTCTTCGACCCGCAGCGGGCAACTCCCGGCAGCCCGGCCACCTCGCCATTCCCGCAAAGCGGCTGCGGCTTCAATCCGTTCCAGAAGTCCATGGTGTGGGGTGTCCAGCGGGGATGGGGAGCTGACCCGGCTGAGTTCAGCGGCCGGGCCTACCGGCTCCGCCTCGGCACCTACGAGGTCACCGTGAGGATCACCAGCAAGTACCGGCGCCTGCTGAACATTTCCGCCGCCGACGCCACCGCGCACGTCACCGCCATCGTGGTGAAGGGGACCGGGTGCTGCGTGGCGCCGCCCCGGCGAGGCGGCGCGAGCGGAATGCTGCCACGTCTGCCGAAGGCCGCGAACCTGCAGAACCCGCCGCAGGACGCGCTGCCGGACCTGGTGCCCGCCCCCTCATGGGGGATCGGCGCCAGCCGCCTGCGGGCGACAAAGAGCCACCACGAAAGGGATGAGCTGAACTTCGGTGCCACGGTCTGGATCGGCGGCAACTCGCCGCTGGACGTGGAGGGATTCCGTTCCAACGGCTCACCGGTCATGAAGGCGTACCAGTACTTCTGGCGGAATGGCCACGTCATCGGCCGCGTCCGCGCCGGGACGATGGGATTCGACACCCGCAATGGCCACAACCACTGGCATTTCCAGCAGTTCGCCCGGTACCGCCTGCTCGACGCATCCAAGACGATCGCCGTGCGCAGCCATAAGCAGGGATTCTGCATCGCTCCCACGGATCCGATGGATCTGGTGCCGCCGCATGCCGTCTGGCAGCCGTCTTTCACCGGCTTCGGCGGCGCCTGCGGCTCGCCCACGGCTCTGTGGGTGCAGGAAATGCTCCCGGTCGGCTGGGGGGACACGTACTTCCAGTTCGTCGCCGGGCAGGCATTCAACATCACGCACCTGCCGAACGGGACCTACTACATCGAGGTGACCGCCAACCCGGGCAACGTCCTGCACGAGTCGGATACCGGCAACGACGTCTCGCTCCGTAAGGTGATCATCGGCGGTACCCGCGCCCACCGGACCGTCCGGGTGCCCGCCTTCCATGGCATCGACCCCGAGGGCTGAGGCGGGATGACGGCGCCCCGGGGCCGCGGCAAGCCAGGCGGCAGCCGATCGCCCTGTTGTGCGCGAAAAGGCTGTCGCGAACGTCCCAGGCCACGCCGATGCTGCCGACACGGTCGGCTTCCTCGCCGCGACCCGCCGTCCAGCCAGGTGCTGACCATGCTGGGGGCCGGCGACCAGGCGGCTGACCAGGTGGCCGGCGTCTGCGCGGCCCGGCCGATCCGCGAGATCCGGGTGCACAGCAGGCGACGTCAGCGCAGCGAGGAACTGTGCGAGCGGCTGCGGCTCGGTCACCCCGTGGCCGTCACCCCGGCCGAGTCGGCCAGCCGCGCCGTCCGCGGGGCCGACGTGATCTGCACGGCCACCAGGTCGGTGGCGCCGTTGTTCGACGCCGCCGACCTGAAGCCCGCGGTGCACGTCAACGCCGTTGGCTCGTTCCGGCTCGATATGTGTGAGGTGCCGCCGGAGGCATTCCGCCGCGCGGATGCGGTAGTGGTCGACCAGCTGGCGGCGGCGCTCGCGGAGGCCGGCGACCTGGTCCAGGCGCTCGACGGCGGGTACCTGCACCACGAGGACATCGTCGAGATCGGCCAGCTGCTGACCAGCGGTGCCGCGGCCCCGGCCAGCCGGCCGCCGGGCGGGCTGACCATCTTCAAGTCCGTCGGCATTGCCGCCCAGGACTGGGCGGTGGGCGAGCTCGTAGTCCGGCGCGCCAGGGAGACCGGCGCGATACCCGGCGGGCCGGGCGATGACAGCGCCGCGGTGGTCTGAGGACCGTCCCGCCCGCCGCCAGCCCGCGCCGCCGGCCGCGGCGCCGCACCGAGGAGGCCAGCATCAGTGCGCCAGCCCCAGCGCCCCGCCCTCGTCAGCACCGTCGACTATCACACCGCGGGCGAGCCGTTCCGCATCGTGACCGGCGGCGTTCCCAGCCTGCCCGGCTCGTGCGTCGCTGAGCGGCGCGAGCACGCCGCGGCTCACCTCGACCACGTGCGCAGGCTGCTGGTCCAGGAGCCGCGCGGCCACGGCGGGATGTACGGATGCTTCGTCACCCCGCCCGACGACCAGGGCGCGGAGCTCGGCGCGGTCTTCTTCCACCAGTCCGGCTTCTCCACCGCCTGCGGCCACGGCACGATAGCCCTGGCCACCTGGGCGGCCGACGCCGGGCTGGTGACGGCCGACACGGGCGCGTTCAGCATCGACGTGCCGTCCGGGCGGACCGGCGTCCGGCTCCGGCGGGACGCCGGCGGGCGGGTCAGCGCCGTCAGCTTCCGCAACGTGCCATCGTGGGTGCACGAGCGCGGCATCCGGCTGCCGAGCGCCGCCGGCGAGGTGAGCGTCGACATCGCGTTCGGCGGCGCCTTCTACGCGTCGGCGCCGGCCAGCGCGCTGGGCCTGCGCGTCACGCCGGATTGCCTGCCGCAGCTGGTCGCCGCCGGCCGGCTCATCCAGGCCCGGCTCGATGCAGCGGGCGCGGCCAGGCACCCCGCCGACGGCCGGCTGAGCGGGATCTACGGCGTCATCCTGCACGAGGACCTGCCCGGCGAAGGAGGCCGCCTGGTGCAGCGGAACGTGACCGTGTTCGGGGACGGTCAGATCGACCGGTCCCCGTGCGGGAGCGGGACCTCCGCGCGGCTGGCGCTGCTGGCCGGGCACGGCCTCGCCGACGGCCAGGCCCTGGTGCACGAGAGCATCGTCGGCACCAGGTTCGAGGCCAGTATCACCGCCGTGGCGACCGAGCTCGGCCGCCGGGCCGTGCTCACCGAGGTGACCGGCAGCGCGTCCATGACCGGCCTGCACCAGTTCGTGCTGGACCCCCGCGACGTGGTCGGCACCGGCTTCACCCTCGGCCCTGGCCCCGTTCCCGGGTAAGGCCGTTCCCGGGTAAGGCCGTTCCCGGAAGCCGCCGCTGGGCCGGCCGGCCGGACGGCCCGGCCGTGCGGCAGGCTTGCCTTGTGAGCGTCCCGTTCCCTGAGCCCACCACCGCGGTGCCGTCGCGCGCCGAGGTCTTCCTCGGGTACCTCGACTACTTCCGCTCCCGGCTGGTCAGCAAGCTGCGAGCGCTGCCAGGCGACGAGCTGCGCCGCAGCAGGCTGCCGTCCGGCTGGACGCCGGCCGATCTGCTCAACCACCTCGCCTACGTCGAGCTGCGCTGGCTGGAGTGGGCTTTCGAGGGCCGCGATGTCGAGGAGCCCTGGGCCGACAGCCGGGACGGCCGCTGGCACGTCGCCGCCAGCGAGTCGCTCGACGACCTGGTAACGGCGCTGACCGCCCAGGCCGCGCGCACCAGGGCCATTGTCGAATCCCATGACCTTGCCGACGTCGGCCAGCCGGGCGAGCGGTGGGACGGCGCCGATCCGCCGGCCCTGGAGCGCATCTTGTTCCACCTGCTCCAGGAGTACGCCCGTCATATCGGCCATCTCGACATCGTCAGCGAGCTGGCCGGAGGCCAGACCGGCGAGTAGCCAGCCGGCCTGGCCGGCTGCCGGTGAGTTCCGGCGCCGGGACACGTCTGCATCGGCGAGTAATGGGTTCGCGGTAGGAGCGCAGGATCATGTTTGCTAGAGCCCAGGCCCGGCCATGGGCCGGCGACCCTTGCCCGGTCCGCCGCGCGCCGGACAGGCTTCCTGTCTGGTGCCGGCTGGCCGACGACCTGATCAGGAGGATGGAGTGTCAGCAATCAGTCCGGAGCCGGCCAGCCCGGGCCCAGTGATTCTCGTGGAAGGCCTCACGAAGTCGTTCGGTGAAGTGCACGCGCTGTGCGGGATCGACCTGTCGGTGCCGCGCGGGACGGTGCTCGGCGTACTCGGCCCGAACGGCGCTGGTAAGACCACGGCGGTGCGCATCCTGACCACCCTGCTCCAGCCGGACAACGGGCGGGCGATCGACCTCGAGATGATCGGGCGGCTCTACCACCTGAGCCGGCCGGACGCCCGCAGCCGCGCCGCGGAGCTGCTGGCGCAGTTCGACCTGCTCGATGCCGCCGATCGCCCGGCCAAGGGCTTCTCCGGCGGCATGCAGCGCCGCCTGGACCTGGCCGCCAGCCTGGTCGGCAGGCCCAAGGTCTTGTTCCTTGACGAGCCCACGACGGGCCTGGACCCGCGGTCAAGGCTGGGCATATGGGACATCATCAGGTCGCTGGCCGCCGCCGGGACGACGCTGCTGCTCACCACTCAGTACCTGGACGAGGCCGACGAGCTTGCCGACGAGATCGTGGTCATCGACCACGGCGTGGTCATCGCGGCCGGCACGGCCGAGGAGCTGAAGGGCCGGGTCGGCGGCGACGTGCTGGAGTTCACGGTGCCCGACCGGGCCCGGGTCAGCGACGCCGTCAACGCGATCACGAAGATCGGCGACAGCGAGCCGCACGTCGACAAGGAGACCGGCGTGATCAGCGTCGGCGTCGGCGGCCGCGGATCCGAGGCGCTCATCGAGGGCGTGCGCGGCCTGGACAGCGCGGGCGTCGAGACCCGCGGCCTGGCGCTGCGGCGGCCCTCCCTCGACGACGTGTTCCTCGCCCTGACCGGGCACGCGGCCGAGGAGGACGGCCGGCCAGCCGAACGCCGCCGTGGCCGCCGCGGCGGCAAGAGAGCCGGCAACACCGGCGGCACCGACAGCGTGCGGGCGGCGTCATGACCGCCGTCACCGCGCAAGCAGACACGCCCGGCCTGGTCGTGCAGGCTCGCTGGGCGATCAGCGACACCCTCACGATGGCCAGGCGCAACCTGCTGGTCTGGCTGCGAGTGCCCGCCTACATCGTGTTCACCGTGATCCAGCCGGTGATGTTCGTGCTGCTGTTCGTCTTCGTCTTCGGCGGCGCGATCCCGGTGCCCGGCGGCAGCTACGTCAACTTCCTGATGCCGGGGATCATCGCGCAGACCGCGGCGTTCGCCACGTTCGCCACGGCCATCGCGCTGGCACAGGAGCTGAAGAAGGGCGTGATCGACCGGCTGCGGTCCATGCCGATGGCGCGCTCGGCGGTGCTGGCCGGCCGGCTCGTCGCCGACACGGCCCGGATGCTCCTGACGATCCTGATCATCGTCGGAGTGGGCTACGCGGTCGGGTTCCGGTTCCAGAACGGCGCTGTGCTCGCTGTGGCCATGGTGGTGCTGGCCACCGTTTTCGGGCTGGCGTTCTGCTGTATCGCCGCCTTCACTGGGCTGGCCATCGGGGATGAAGAATCGGTGCAGGCGTTCGGGCTGATCTGGCTGTTCCCGCTCACGTTCGTCAGCTCGGCGTTCGTGCCGATCCAGACCATGCCGGGCTGGCTGCAGGCCTTCGCCAGCAACCAGCCGGTCACCTACGTCGTCGACACCATGCGGGCGATGGCGCTGGGCGGCCCGATCGAGGCGAATTTGCTGAAGAGCATCGCGTGGCTGGCCGGGATCTTCATCGTGTTCGCGCCGCTCGCCGTCCGCGCCTACCGCCGGGCCAGCTAGGCAGGGCGGCCTCGGCAGCCCGGGTTAATACCGAAAGCAAGGTATCTGACGTGCGCATTCTCGCTCTAGGTAGGTAGGAGGCCGGAGAGCCAGCCCGGCCCGGGGGATCGGGGTGCGGGATGACGACACTGACGCCAGGCCCGGTCAGGCTGAGAGCCAGCCAAGAGGCTGATCTTCATGCGCCGTGGGCCGCCCGGCTGGAATGGGCCGCGGACCGCCTACGGGGCCGCAACGCGCGGGAGTTGCTGCGCCGTAAGGCGGTCGCGACGTGGATGAATCTCCTGATCGCGGCGGCCGCAGCGGTCACCGTCATCACCGCTGGGTTCCTGGCCCAGCAGCATTGGCCGGATTCGCAGACCTGGGGCGCCGGGGCGCTGAAGCTGTTCGCGCTGTGGTGCCTGGCGTTCCTGCCAGGGTGGCTTTACGTGCGGTTCCTGGGCATGCGGGCCAAGGCGCTATGGGCTGAATACGTCCTTAATCTGCACCGGCTCGGCTGGGACAGGCCAGCGCACCTGCCGGAGCCGCCGCTCACGTCGGAATTCCACGCGCAGTGGGAAAAGGATCAGGATCCGCGCTATCGGAACGCCGACAATATCTACCGGCAGAAGTTCGAGGCCTACTACGGGCGGCAGGTTCCGGACGCCGCGACGGGCGTGCGCAGGCCGGGAAACGGGGCAGCCGGGATGGCGAGCCGGATGGTGACTACGCGGTCAGCAGCGAGTCCCTGTTTCCCGTGTTCCTGGCGACCGCGGTGCTCGCGGCGGGCTGGGCGGCGGTGCTGTGGGATACCCGGTTCGTCGCCGCCCCGGCCGGCCCGTGGGATGTGCTGAAATACGGGTTCATCGGCTCGTATGCGTTCGTGACCAGCATGCTGATCCGCCGGTTCTTCCAGAGCGACCTGCGGCCAAGCGCCTACGCCAGCGCCGTGCTCCGGATCATGCTGGTGCTGCTGATCGTCGCCGTGCTGCATCAGGTGACCGGCGCTACCTCGCTGCTCGCTTATCACGCTGAGCTGGCCGTCGCGTTCTTCATCGGGTTCTTCCCGCTGGTCGGCCTGCAGGCGCTGCAGCGGGTGACATCAAAGGCGCTGTGCCTGGTCGTTCCGCCGGTCACCTCCGACTATCCGCTGGACCAGCTGGACGGGTTCAACCTGTGGTACGAGGCGCGGCTGATCGAAGAAGGCGTCGAAGACATGCAGAACCTCACCACCATGAACCTGGTGGACGTCATCTTGCACACCCGGGTCCCGGCCGGGCGCCTGGTGGACTGGATCGATCAGGCGTTCCTGCTGATCCACCTGGAACACGCCGACCGCGACGGGCTGGCCGGCGCGCGCCAACCGCAGCCATGCCCGGCCGCTGAGCTGGTTGCCGAGCCGGGTCCGCAGGCGCGGGTCAAGCTCCGGCGGGTCGGCATCCGTACCGCCACCGATTTGCTCAAGGCGTTCTCGGCCGAGCAGGTCCAGCCACCCGGGTCGCTGCCCAAGCGTCATTTCGTCAAGCCGCGGCACGCGGAACTGCTGCCGCTGCCGAAGGAGCAGCTCCGCTTGCTCGTCGCCGTCCTCGGCTCCGAGCCCGGCCTGGCCCCGGTCTGGAACTGGCAGCGCAACGGGGTTCCGCCGGACCGGACCTGACCAGCCGGGCGGAGGCAGGCGGTTCCGGGGCCGGGCGCCGCCGGGCCACCAGGAACGGCCCGCCAGGCCTGCCTCGCCGCGGACGCGGGATGCGAGCATGGCCCGATGGCGGAGTTCACGGTGAGGCCGGCGCAGGCGGGGGACGCGCGGGCGATGGCAGAGCTGATGGCGGCGGTTGCGGCAGAGCGCACCGGGATCGCGACCGAGCCGCCGGTCGACATAGCGGACCGCGCCGCGCTCTTCACGCGCAGCGCGGCGGAGTCTGTCGTCGCGGTCGGCGGCGGCCGGATCGTCGGCATGCTGCACGTCGAGGTCAGCCGCCACGGCTTCGGCGAGATCGGGATGCTTGTCGACCGCGACTGGCGCGGCCGCGGGGTCGGCTCGGCGCTCGTGCGGGCGGCCATCGACTGGGCGCGCGACCAGCGGCTGCACAAGCTCTGCCTCGAGGTGTTCGCGCACAATGCGGCCGCGATCGCGCTGTACCGCAAGTCCGGTTTCGTCGAGGAAGGGCGGCGGGTACGGCAGTACCGCCGGGCGAGCGGCGAGCTCTGGGACACGATCATGATGGGCCTCGCGCTCTCGCAGGGCCCGGGTAGCGCTCTAGCAGGGCCCGGGTAGCAGGCCCGGTGTAGCGATGGGAGGGGTTAACCCGTGGCCGGACGCTCCGCAACGTTCTTAGCATCGGCGGTATGACCGCTGCCCGGCCGGCTATCGTCCGGCCGCAAGCCAGGGAATGGCGTGCCCTCGATGGCCGCCAGGCTGTCGGATTCGCGCACGCTGCGCCCCGGCCCGACCGGCGGTGGTTCGTCTGGCTCGATAGCTGGCGAGCCGACGCGTACGAGGCGTTGCTGGCCGCGGTCAGCGACGATATCCAGCAGGACCTGTACATCATGGTTGATGAGTCCGACTATGAGCAGCTTGATCGCTGCCGCCTGCTCGGCTTCGTCGTCAACCGCCGCGAGGACGAGTACCTCGTGCCAACAGACGCCGCTCTCACCGGCCTGGCAGATGCGCGCCTTCCTGCCGGGCTTCACGCCGTGTCCGCCACGGACACGGAGGCGGACGCGCTACGGGCCCTGGACGACCTGCTCCGCGCGGACGTTCCCGGCACGGACGGCTGGGTGAACGATCCGGCCGAGTTCCTGGAGTACACCTTCGACCCGTGGCATTTCGACGCGAGGACCTACCTCGTCGCCATCGATGAGACGACCGGGCAGTATGCCGGGCTTGTGCGCGTGTGGAACGAGTATCGCCGGCGCCGGCTGGGGCTGATCGGAGTCGTGGCCGGCTACCGGCGCCGCGGAGTGGCCAGGGCCCTGCTGGCGGCGGCGTTCCGCCCTCTGCGCGACCAGGCAGTCGGCGAGGTCACCGCCGAGGTCGACCTCACCAATACCGCCTGCGCCAGCTTGCTGCGCAAGCTGGGCGCCCGCAGGACGGGCGGCTCCGTGGAACTACTCCGGCGCCACCGCGCCAGGTAGCCCGCGTCGATGAAACTGCGCTGCGGTAACCAGCGGCGGTGCTGATATGTGCCAGCGAGCTTCCTGATCCTGGAGCCGGGCCGGAACGCCCACCGCGCGCACCACCAGCATCACAGGCGCCGCAGCCACCACAAACCACCCGGACCCGGCGCCCCGGCAGCATCCGATGGCACCGCGCCGCCTATCCGCGGCAGGTCATGCGGGCGGGCCTTCGAGGTGCTGGTCAGCTTATGCTGCTGGGGGCTGCGGGCAGCCGCCGCGCCGGACGGACGGAAGGGGCACGTGGGACCGATGAGCAGCTACCTGGATTACACCGGACGGGACGACGTACTGAGCGGGGGCGCGCGGATGATCCCGGTGAGCACGCCGGCCGGCCGCCACCGGGTGTGGGTCAAGCGAGTCGGCAACAACCCAGACCTCAGGGTGCTGTTGCTGCACGGCGGGCCAGGGGCGACCCACGAGTACCTGGAGTCCTGCGACAGCTACCTCCCGGCGGCGGGGATCGAGTACTACTACTACGACCAGCTCGGCTCGGGCTTCAGCGATCAGCCCGAGGAGCCGTCACTGTGGGAAGCCGACCGCTTCGTCGACGAGGTGGAGCAGGTCCGCCGTGCGCTCGGCCTGGGCCGGGATAACTTCGTGCTGTACGGCCATTCGTGGGGCGGGATCCTGGCCATCGAGTACGCCCTGCGCTACCAGCAGCACCTGCGCGGGCTGGTGATCTCCAACATGATGGCGAGCGTCCCGGCCTACAACGATTACGCCCGGCAGGTGCTGATGCCGGCGATGGACCAGGCTGCGCTGGCCGAGATCATATCGCTGGAGGCGAAGGGCGAGATCGAGAACCCAAGGTACATGGAGCTGCTGAACGCCCAGCATTACGTCCATCACGTGCTGCGCATGCCGGTCGAGGACTGGCCCGATCCGGTGCAGCGCGGATTCGCCCACATCAACCCGGCGATCTACGTGTCGATGCAGGGCCCGAGCGAGCTCGGCATCAGCGCTGACGCCAAGCTCGCGCACTGGGACCGCACCAGCGAGCTCGCCTCGATCGAGGTGCCGGCGCTGGTCATCGGAGCCCGCCACGACACGATGGACCCGGCCCACATGGAGATGATGGCCGGCCGCCTTCCGGCCGGGCGCTACCTCTACTGCCCGGAAGGCAGCCACCTGGCCATGTACGACGACCAGCAGGCGTACTTCGCCGGCCTGATCGAGTTCCTGCACGGCATCGCAGGCCGGCCAGCCGCCCGGTGAGGGGCCCGGCGGCGCCGCGGCGGGCCGCGCGGACGTGACGGCGGGTCATGCCGTGGCCCTGGCCGCGGCAAGGCGGGTGAGCCCGAGGTTGGCGACGTCACGCATCCGCGCGGCGGCGTGCGCCAGTTCCCGTGCGCCCGCCGCGGTGATCCGGTACGGCCGGCGCCGCTGCTCGGGCGGCAGCGCCTCGATGAAGCCGCGTTCCTCGAGCCTGCCGATCGCCCCGTACGGCCCGGGCCATTGGGCCGGCCGGGTAGCCCGGCCCGGTCCGCGAGTCGCTGGGCGGGCCGCTCGCCTCCGGGGCTTCCGCTGCCGGGCCGGATCGATGATGATGGCGATGGCGGCGGGTGCAGAGGGAACGCGGAGGCAGCGACATGACGACGACGGCTTCGCCGGAATACGCCAGCCCGGTCGACTTCGATGCCTACGGGCAGTACGGCGCTGGCCGCGGCTTCGACCCGGGAAAGGCCTTCGAGCGGCCGCGCTACCCGTTCCGC
>WNFY01005889.1_pt1 | contig 18998 bp, 19 predicted proteins | sample 5400091 | NCBI WGS metagenome assembly WNFY01 (sample SAMN13153364, study PRJNA577476) | soil metagenome | isolation source: 60 cm soil or saprolite under grassland replicate 1 | place: USA:California | collected 2016-06-15
CCTACGACGATCGCAAGGCGTTCTGGGGCTCGCTGCACGAAGAGTCGGTGCGACTGTTCGAGCGCTATCCGTTCCTCTCGGGGATCTTCGTCTGGCAGGGCATCGACTACCTGGGCGAGCCCACGCCCTACGAGTGGCCGGCGCGCAGCTCGTACTTCGGCGTGGTCGATCTGGCGGGGTTTCCCAAGGATCCCTTCTACTTATACCAGAGTACGTGGACCGAGCAGCCGATGCTCCACCTGCTCCCGCACTGGAACTGGACGCCGGGCGATTCGATCGATGTGTGGGCCTACACCAATGCCGACGAAGTCGAGCTGTTCCTGAACGGCACATCGCTCGGCACCAGGCGCAAGCCCGAGCTGGTGAGTCATGTGATGTGGCGCGTCGCGTACCTGCCCGGCACGCTGCGCGGCGTGGCGCGCAAGAGTGGGCGCGTTTGGGCCGCGGCGGAAGTGAAGACGGCCGGCACGCCGGCGCGCGTGGTCCTCACGCCCGACCGGCCGCGCATCCGCGGTGACGGCGAGGACTTGAGCTTTGTGACGGTGACGGTCGAAGATCGGGCGCGCGTCGAGGTGCCCACGGCGGAGCCGCTCATCCGGTTCCGGATCAGTGGCCCGGCGAAGATCGTCGGCGTGGACAATGGTGACCAGATCAGCCACACATCGTTTCAGGCGAACCAGGTGCGGCTCTTCAACGGCAAGGCGCTCGTCATCATCCGCGCCGGCAGACGACAGGGAACCGTCACACTAACTGCGGAAGGGGACGGACTCACACCTTCTGCCGTGCCTATTCAGCTCAGATAAAGGAACGGTCATCCATGAGGGTTCTTGTCGCGCTTCTGGTTGCTGCCTCCTCCATTCGCGGCGCCGCCGCGCAGCAGGTGGACACGACGCTGTGGACGCGCCTGCACTTCCGCTTCGTGGGCCCGGAAGGGAATCGCGCCATCGCCGCCGTCGGCGAGCCGGGGAATCCGCTCGTGGCCTACATCGGCGCCGCGTCGGGCGGAATCTGGAAGACCGAGGACGGCGGCGTGCACTGGCGCGCGGTGTTCGACAGCCAGCCGGCCCAGGCGATTGGCGCGCTCGCCATCGCGCCCTCCGCACACAACGTGCTGTGGGCAGGAACGGGTGAAACGTTCTTCATCCGGTCGATGACGGCCCTCGGCAACGGCGTGTACCGCTCCACCGACGCCGGGCGGAGCTGGCAGCACATGGGCCTCGATTCGACTGGGCGCATCGCCCGCATCGTCATCGATCCGGCGAACCCCGACGTGGTGCTCGTGTGTGCGCTGGGCCGCGCCTACGGTCCCGCCCAGCAGCGCGGCGTGTACCGCACCGCCGACGGCGGCAAGACGTGGGCCCGCGTGCTGTTCGTGGATCCGAACACCGGATGCTCGGATCTCGCCATCGATCCGGGCGACCGTAACACGCTCTTCGCCGGGATGTGGCAGTTCGAGGTAAAGACGTGGCACTTGCAAAGCGGGGGACCGGGGAGTGGGCTGTGGGCCTCGCGCGACGGCGGCGTGACGTGGAAGCGCCTCGTGAGCCACGGGCTCCCCGATGCCAAACACATCGTCGGCAAGATCGCGTTGGCCGTCGCGCAGTCGAACCCGAACGTCGTGTACGCGCTGCTCGAGGACCGCGACCCGACGCTCTACCGTAGCGACGACCGCGGCAACACCTGGCGCGTGGTCTCCCGCAACCACGACATGGCCGAGCGCGCGCCCTACTACGTGCGCTTCACCGTCGCGCCGGACGACGAAGACCGGCTCTACTTCGTCTCGGTGCGGTTCAGCGTGTCGCGCGACGGCGGCCAGTCGCTGAGTCGCGTCTCGTTCGCTGCGGGCGGGGACAACCACGACGTCTGGATCGATCCGCTGAATCCGGACCGGATGATGATCGCGCACGACGGCGGGGCCAGCATGACGGTCACCGGCGGCAAGGCCTGGATGCGGATCGTGCTTCCCATCGCGCAGATGTACCACGTGAGCACCGACACGCGCGTGCCCTACAACCTCTACGGCAACCGCCAGGACGGCTCCTCCTATCGCATGCCGAGCCGGAGCCTCGGCGGCGGGATCAGCGAGGGCCAGTGGGGGCACGTCGGTGGCTGCGAAAGCGGCTTTGCCATCCCGGACACGGTGGACAACACGACTGTGTGGTCGGGCTGCTACGACGGTGGGCTCGAAGTGTACGACGTCCGCACCGACAACGCGCGCAACGTCCGCGTCTGGCCGGAGGCGGCCTACGGTTGGCGGCCGGCGGACCTCAAGTACCGTTGGAACTGGACGTTCCCGATCGCCATCTCGCCGCACGATCACACCAAGGTTTACGTCGGCAGTCAGGTGGTGCACGTGACCAACGACGGCGGGTCGAGTTGGCAGGTGATCAGCCCCGACCTCACGCGCAACGACACGACCCATCAGCAAAGCTCGGGCGGCGTGTCGACCGATAACCTCATGACGTTCGACGGCGCGACGCTGTTCGCGCTTGCCGAGTCGCCCGTGAAGGCTGGTGTGCTCTGGGCGGGGTCCAATGACGGTCTCCTGCACGTGTCGCAGGACGGCGGCGCGCATTGGACCAACGTGGCGGCGAATATTCCCAGGTTCTCGACCTGGGCGAAGATCGTGAACATCGAGCCGTCGCATTTCGACGCCGGCACGGCCTACTTCGCGGCCGACCTGCACGAGCTCGACGACCTTGATCCCTACATCTATAAGACGACCGACTACGGCAAGACCTGGAAGCTGATCTCGGCGACGTTCCCGCGCTCGCCCCTCTCGTTCGTGCATGTGGTGCGCGAGGACCCGGTGCGGCGCGGCATGCTGTTCGCCGGCACCGACAACGGGTTGTACGTGACGCTCGACGACGGCGCCAACTGGCTGCCGCTCCAGACCAACCTTCCGCACGCGCCCGTGTCGTGGGTCGACGTGCAGCCGCGCTTCCACGATCTCGTCGTGTCGACCTATGGCCGCGGGTTCTACATCCTGGACGACATCTCCCCGCTCGAGCAGCTCGACGGGCGGGCGCTCGCGAGCAACGCGACACTGTTCGTCCCGCCGCCCGCCTACCGCTTCCGCGACCGGCAAGGCGTGACCAGCGCCCCGAACAGCGCGGTCCAAGCGGAGAACGGGCCGGCGGGCGTGCCGCTGACCTACTATGTCTCGCCTGCGCTGGCGGATACCACGACGGGCTCTACCACCGGACCAACCTCCACATGCCCCAACCCCCAACCCCCAGCCCCCCCAGCGAGCGCCGGTGACAGCACGAGGAGCAAGAAGCCCGCGCGGATCGTGATTCTCGACGCGCAGGGCGACACCGTGCGCGTGCTCGAGGGCGCGCGCAAGCCGGGCTTGAATCGCCTCTGCTGGGACCTGCGCTACAGCTCGCCGGCCACACCCAAGCTCCGCACGCCGCCCCCGGGCAGGACATTTGTGCGGGTCGGCGCGGACGGGACGCGGCCGCTCGTCACTTGGGACCTCGATCTCTCGTTGCGCGGGCCGCTCGCGCTGCCGGGGACGTACAGCGTGCAGCTCGTGCTGGCCGATTCAAACACGACCCCCGTGACCGCGACACAGTCGCTCACGGTTCTCAAGGATCCCAACACGACGGGGACCGACGCGGATGTGCAGGCGCAAGCAAAGCTCGCGCGGACGGTCCGCGGCGAGCAGGACAGCCTGGCGCGCATGATCAACCGGCTCGAGTGGGTGCGGAAACAGGTGCGCGATCTGGCGGCGCAGCTCCGCGACTCCGCGCTGGTGACCGACTCCGCAGCCAAACGCATCGCCGGTCTCGCCGACACGCTCGAGCGCCGCATCGTCCGCGTGGAAGGCGTGATGTTCGACGTCAACCTGACCGGCGCGCGCGAGGATGCGTTCCGGAATCCGATGCAGTTGTACGGCCGGCTCGCGGCGCTGCAGTCGGACCTGGCGGAGAACGGCGCGGACTTCGCGCCGACCGCGCAGCAGCTCGCGGTACACGACGTGCTGGCCCAGCGGCTCGCCGATGCCTCGACACGGTTCGCCGATCTGATGACGAAAGCGGTTCCGCAGTTCGGCGCCGAGCTGCGGCGGGCGCCGCTCCGCGACGTGCTCAGCGGTGGCTTGGATGCGGGCGCGAGAGCGCGGCCATGAAGACTCGGGCACTCGGCGCGACGACGCGCGAGCTGACAGTCGGAAGCTGAGGTTAGGCGGCGACGGCAGCGGGCGCGGGGCCAGCGTCCATCAATTGCATGGTTGTGACATCCACCCTGAAGTTGAGCCCCTCCAGCGTTCGTGCGCCCAGCAAAATGAGATCGCCCGGTTCGCCGAAGACGACTTCGTCCACGGCGCGCCTTCCCGCGACGTGCAGCACCGCCATGCCGGACCGGCGCTCGAGCACGGTTCCGTTCGCCTGGCGGAACCGCCACCTCTCACCACGCTCGACGCCCAACGATTCGAGCACCTCGGCGGGTACCCAGCTCAACAGGGCGCCCGTATCCACCAAGAGCGATCGGAGCGTGCGTCTTTCCCCCGGGCGAGCGGGGTTCTCAAGCTCCACGTCAACGCGGAAGGTCCCCATGTCGTGACTCATAGTACCTCCTGAAGGCATGCCGAGTAGTACCATATCGTTGCGGGCAGTGTCAATACGCCTCATCCTTAAGCAATGAAGACTCGATCACTCGGCAGCACCGGATACCGCGTCAGCGAAATCGGCTTCGGCGGCTGGGGCATCGGCGGCGAGATGTGGCGCGGCGTGGACGACGCCGAAGGCCGCAAGGCACTGCGCGAGGCCGTCGAGCAGGGCATCACCCTCTTCGACACCGCCTTGGCATATGGCGGCGGCCATAGCGAGCGCGTCATCGGTGACACGCTGAAGGACGACATCCGCGCCAATCGCGTCGTGGTCGCAACGAAAATCCCGCCCCAGAATCGCCAATGGCCCGGCAAAGCCAGCTACAAGCTCGGCGAGGTTTTTCCGGCCAAGTACATCGCGAAGAGCACCGAGGAGTCGCTCAAGAATCTCCGCGTTGACGCGCTGCATGTGCAGCAGCTGCACGTGTGGAACGACGTCTGGCTCGAAGACCGCGACTGGGAAGCGTCCTATCAGCAGATCGTGCGATTGAAGCAAGAAGGCAAGGTCCTGCACTGGGGGATCTCGATCAACGACCACGCGCCCGAAACGGCGCTAAAGGTGCTGTCGGATCCGCTCTTCGAAACGGCGCAAGTGATCTACAACATCTACGATCGCTCGCCGGAAAAGGCGCTCTTCGCGCTCGCCAAGCGGAAGCCGCTCGGCATCATCGTGCGCGTGCCGTTCGACGAGGGCGCGCTCACCGGTCAGATCACGGCGAGCACGGTGTTTCCCGCGGGCGATTGGCGGGCGGGATATTTTGCCGGCGATCGCAAGGTCGAGGCGGAGCGGAGAGGGAAGGCACTGGCCCAGGTGCTGGACGATCAGGTGGCGACTCTGCCCGAGCTGGCGCTGCGGTTCTGCCTGTCGTCACCCGAGGTGTCGACCGTGATCCCCGGCATGCGGCGCCCGGCCCACGTGCGTCAGAACGCGATGGCGTCCGCGAAGGGGGCGCTGCCGGCGGGACTGCTGTCGAAGCTCGGGGCCCATGCCTGGGACAAGAACTGGTACGACTAGATCTGACGAACCTCTAACCGCGCCGTGATTCTACAGCTCCCTGAGCCGCCGCTGGATTAGGCGCCGCTCGGGTTCTTCGACGGTCAGCACCAATGCGCGCTCGTACGCGAGTCGCGCCTCGGCCTTTCGACCCAGCCGCCGCAACAGATCCGCGCGGGCGGCGTGGGCGAGATGATACTCCTCGAGCTCGCCGCGTGCGAGAATCGCATCGATGAGCTCGAGCCCGTGCTCAGGGCCGTCGCGCATGGCGACCGCGGCCGCGCGGTTCAACTCGATGACGGGTGACGGGTCGGCGCGGAGCAGCACGTCGTAGAGCCCCACGATCTGCCGCCAATCGGTTGCCGCGGAGGTCGGCGCTTCCGCATGCAAGGCCGCGATTGCGGCCTGCAACGTGAAGGGCCCGAAGCCGCGAGACGTCAACGCGCGCTCGACGAGCGCGACGCCCTCTTGTATCTGCTCCCGGTTCCATTCCGAGCGGTCCTGTTCTTCGAGCGGGATCAGCTCGCCGGCGGCCGTCGTCCGCGTGGCGCGGCGGGCGTCGTGCAGCAGCATCAGCGCGAGCAATCCCGTCGCCTCTGGTTCCGGCAGCAGCGCGACGAGCAGCCGGCCCAGCCGAATCGCCTCGGTCGCGAGATCGGCGCGGGTGAAGTAGCCCTGGTTGAAGACGAGATAGACGACGTGGAGGACGCTGGCGAGTCGCTCGGGGAGCTCGCTGCGCATGGGGACTTCGTACGGAATTTTGGCGCCCTTGATCTTCGACTTCGCGCGGACGATCCGCTGGGCCAGGGTGGGCGCCGTGGTGAGAAACGCCGCCGCGACTTGCTCGGTCGTGAGACCGCAAACTTCGCGCAGTGTCATCGCGACCTGCGCGTCGGGGTTCAACGCCGGGTGGCAACATGTGAAGATCAGCCGCAGCCGGTCGTCGACGACGTCGTAGTCTTCGGTATCGCTGATCTCGAGCGGCACGTCCGCCTCACCTGTCACTTCGCGGCGAGTCTTGCGCAACCGGTCGATGGCCTTGAATCGTCCCGTCGAAATGAGCCAGGAGCGCGGATTGGCCGGCGTCCCGTCGACCGGCCAGCGCTCGACCGCAGCGGCGAATGCATCCTGAAGCGCCTCCTCGGCGAGATCGAAGTCGCCGAGCAGGCGGATCAGGGTGGCGAGAACGCGACGGGATTCGGCGCGGTAAACCGACTCGATCGTGTCTACGGCTGGTTGAACTCCATGATCGGACGGACCTCGACGGTGCCATGCTTGGCTCCCGGGATCCGCGACGCCACCTGGACGGCGTCATTGAGGTCCTTCGCATTGATGAGGTAGTAGCCACCGAGCTGCTCTTTCGTCTCGACATAGGGTCCGTCGGTGGTCGAGACCTTGCCGTTCCGAACACGGACGGACTTCGCCGTCGGCGTGGGCTGCAGCGCTTCGCCGCCGACGTAGTTGCCGTTCTTCTTGACGTTCTCGGTGAACGCGTTGTATTCGGCCATGCCCTGCTGCTTCTCGGCTTCGGACGCCTTGTCCCACCACTTCTCGTCCCCGTAGATCAAGCACAGATATCTCATGGATTCCTCCACAACGGTGAATGGTTATCCCCAGATGGGGCGGACCTCGATCGATCCCCACTTGGCAGAGGGAATGCGCGCCGCCACCTGGATGGCGTCGTTCAGATCCTTGGCCTCGATGAGGAAGTAGCCGCCGAGCTGTTCTTTGGTCTCGGCGAACGGACCGTCGGTGGTCGAGAGCTTGCCGTTGCGCACGCGTACCGTGGTTGCGGCATCGGTGTGCTGCAGGCCATTACTCCCGATGTAGTGACCGCTCTTCTTGATGTCTTCGGCAAACGCCCAGTAGTCCTTCTTGGCCTGCTCGATCTGATCTCTGGGCACGTTCGCCTCCTGCTTCTCTTCCTGATAAACCAGGCACAGGTATTTCATTGCTTCCTCCAGAGAAGTCCGAAATATCACCATGTCAGCCAATAGTCGTGCGAGACTCATGGGTTTCGACAAGGCGCTAAGTTTCAGGGGTGCCACGCTATGCGGCGTTTCTCCGGGGCGTCATGCCGATGAACTGCAAGATGCCCGCCCTGAAGGCGGCGTTCGAAGCGGCGGGATTCACCGACGTGAAGACGGTAGTCGGGAGTGGCAACGTCGTATTCGGCGCCCGTAGCACATCGGAACAGGCGCTCGAGCAGAAGGCCGAAGCGGCGATGCACGAGAAACTCGGCCGAACGTTTCCCACGATCGTGCGCCCAATCGAGCAGCTGCGGGCGCTGCTTGCCACCGACCCCTACAAACCCTTCAAGGTCGGTCCCAAGGCGAAACGGATCGTGACGTTCTTGCGCGAACGGCCCAAAACAAAGCTCAAGCTGCCGGTCGAAATGGACGGCGCGCGGATCCTTGTGATGAAAGACCGCGAGATCTTCAGCGCCTACCTGCCGAATCCCAAGGGGCCGGTATTCATGACGCTGATCGAGAAGACGTTCGGGAAGGACGTCACCACCCGGACGTGGGATACGGTCACCAAAGTTGCCAGGTGATTAAGCTTCCTTCAGCCGCTTGATCAGCTGTACCTGACCGGCGTGATAGGTCGCATGACAAGTGATGCCGAGTATGAGACCGAAGCGCTCGGGCGCAGCCATGACCGGCGTGACAGTGCCCGCTTCGATCGCACCGACCAGCTCAGCTAGACGTTGCTGCTCCGACTCCAACGTGGCTTGAATCTTGGACCATGAGATCGGTTTCTCGTCGGTGACGACGAACCAATCTTCGCCGGGCATAACGAAAGGCTCTGCGGGTCGCCCGGAGATCTGCGACCTCACGGCGCGGACGAAGTACGCGTGATGCAACACGAGCTCGGCGATGTTGTGGCGTCCAGTCGCCGGTCTCCACAGCGCCAGCGCGGGCTTCACATCAGCCAGCGCTGCCTTCATGTCTGGGCCGTGCCATGCGCCCGGGCCGTAGCCCTCGCTCAGGATGCGTGACTCAGGTCGAACTGCAGTTGTCGTGGTCATAGTGGCTCCATTTTGGGTCTGGGGAGTGTAGAACGGAGCCGGAGGTAAGTCTTGGGAAAAATTGCGGTGGCGTTGCAGGAGGCGCTGAAGCGCCGCAGAGAGCGGGGCGAGGCGGGCCGTGCGGTCGGCCGGAGCATCGCCGCCGGCCAGGGTTGGTCGGTGGCCGATGTCACCTGCACATCCGGGCCCCAGGACCGCTCGTTCGAGGAGCGCCACACGCGCACGACCATCGCGATCGTGCTGGCGGGCAGCTTTCAGTACCGCTCGCCGCTCGGCAGCGGATTCATGGCGCCGGGCTCGCTGCTCCTCGGTAATGCGGGGCACTGCTACGAGTGCGGTCACCGCCATGGCGAAGGCGACCGCTGCGTCGCGTTCTACTTTCAGCCTGATTACTTCGAACGGCTTACGGCCGATGCCGGCGCCCGCGGTGCGAACCAGCGGTTTCCCGTTCCCCGGCTCCCTCCGCTGCGCCCACTCGCCGCACTGGTTGCTCGCGCTGGCGCCGGTGCGATTGGGGCGCCGGGCGTGCTGTGGGAGGAAATTGGTGTGCGGCTGGCCGTCGGCGCCGTAAGGCTCGCGGCGAGACTATCGTGGAACGATGGCGCCTTGCCGTCGAACGCTGAGGCACGCGTGACGCGGGCCGTGCGCGCTATCGATGACCGGCCGGATGGAGATCTGAGCCTCGGTACGCTCGCCCGCGAGAGCGGTCTCAGCCCGTATCACTTTCTGCGCACGTTTCAACGGCTGACGGGCGTCACACCGCACCAGTATGTGCTGCGTGCCCGGCTGCGTGCCGCGGCTACGCGGCTCGCGACCGAACCAGGCAGAGTCATCGATGTCGCTCTCGACGCAGGCTTCGGAGACATCTCCAACTTCAATCGGGCGTTCCGGACGGAGTTCGGCGCCAGCCCACGCGGGTACCGGCGGCGCTACGGGACAGCTCCCCCCAACGCGCGATAAACCTGCGCCAACCCTCTCGTCGCCGCCGTACGGCCGGCGGCCAGCCGATCCTGCGCCTCGAGCATCGTCCGCTCGGCATCCAGCACTTGCAAGAAGTCGGTCGCGCCCTCGTCGAAGCGCAGCCGTGCCAGCGCTGCGGCCCGCTCACTCGCCCGTGACGCAACGTCGAGATAGTCGAGACTACGGCGCGCCTTGTTGTACGTGACGACGGCGGTCGCGATTTCCTGCGACGCTTGCAGCTGCGCCTTGCGGTAGTACGCATCTGCTTCCGCTTCCTGCGCGCGCGCCACATCGACGCCTGCCTTCACGCGGCCAAGGTCGAGCGCGGGCCAGGAGATGACGGGTCCGATCGCGTAGCGTGGCCTGTTGGAATTTCCCAGGGCGTCGAACGAGCTGCCGACGTATCCCGCCCCGCCCCCGATCGAAATCCGCGGCAAATAGGCAGCCTTTGCCGCGCCCACGAATGCATTGCTGGCGGAAAGCTGGCGCTCGGCGCTACGCACGTCCGGCCGCAGCCGAACCGCGACGTCGGGGTTGGGGACGAGGATCGAGTCCGGGAGCGCCGGAAGCGCCTGGTGCTCGTCACCCTCCTGCTCCAGCCCGCTCGCCGGCCCGCCGACCAGCACTGTGATGCGATGCTGCAGGGCGGCGATTGACGCTTCCAGCTCCGGAACTCCGGCGAGCGTGGAGTTCAGCTGAGCACGCGCGCGCTCCGAATCGAACTCGTTGCCTCGCCCCGCTTCGAGACGCTGCAGTGTCACATCCAGCGTGTGCTGCTGATTCTCGGCGTTCCGGCGGGCCACCTGCAGGCGGTCCTGGGCACCGCGCAGGTCGAAGTAGGCACTGGCTAGGTCTGAGGCGAGCAGTACCTGCAAGTCCTGCACATCCTCTTCCGCGGCGGCAATCAAGGCGCCCCGAGCCTGGGTGGTCCTGCGGATCCGGCCGAAGACATCGAGCTCCCAGGAGAGCTGCAGGCCGGCATCCCACACGTTTTGATCGGGGAAGGCGGCCCCGAAGCCTGCGGGAAAGCTCGCGCTCGCGAGCCGCTGCCGCGTGTAGGTCGCGGTGGCCGTCACCGCCGGCGCGAAGTCGAGCGCCGCCTGGAGCCGCGAGGCCCGTGAACCGCCTAGCCGGGCACGGCCCGCCGCCAGGTCTTGATTTGATTTCGCGACTTCACCCACGAGGCGCACGAGCGTCGTGTCGCCGAGTGTTTTCCAGAAGGCGATCGGGGGCGGGAGCTCCGACTGCTGGCCGCGGGCTTGTTCCACGCCCGCCAGCGCGAGCAGTACGAGCAACGCCGCAAGTTTCTGTCTCATGCTAACACCTCCTGGCCGACCGGCTCGTAGGCCGGCGCCGGCTTGTGCTCCGCCGCGATGAGCGAGTAGAAGACCGGCACGATGAATAGTGTGAACACCGTACGCGTCAGTGTCGCTTCACGCAGCGCTGCCATCTTGGCGAGGCCGCGCTCCTGCAGCGTATTCGCGAACTGGACGATCAGAATTCCGTTCTTCGCTATCAGCCCGACGAGCGTGATCAACCCGACCTGCGAGTAGATGTTGAGCGTCGTCAGGTTGAGGAAGCTGAAGATCAGCGCGCCCGAGATCGCGAGCGGGACCGAACCCAGCAACACGATCAAGGGATCGCGGAAGCTCCGGAACTGCGCCGCGAGCACGAGGTAGATCAGAATCACGGCGAATCCCAGTGTGACCGTCAGCGCGCCGCCTTCGCGGCGGATCTGACGTGATTCGCCGGCGTGGTCGATCGTGAGACCCGGCGCGTTGAGGTTCATGGCCGCGTTTTCGAGCACGCGCAGCCCCTCTTCCTTGGTCACGCCAGGGTTCACCGCGCCGAACACCCGGACCGCGTTGCGTTGCTGGAAACGCGTCAAGGTGCGTGGGGCGGTCATCGCCTCGATCCGCGTGAACGTCGAGACCGGCACGAGCTGGCCTGTCGGCGTCTTGATCTTGAGGTTAAGCAGCGGTCCGACAGTCCTCCGGTCGTCGTCCCCGATTTGCGGGATGACTTTGTAGCTGCGATCGAAGTAGTTGAACCGGTTCACGTACCCGCCGCCGAGGGCTGTTCCCAGCTCGCGGCCGACGCTGGCCAGGTCGAGCCCCAGGTCCGCGACCTGATCACGGTCGATCACGACGCGCGCCTCGGGCAAATCGATCTTCAAATCGGTGTCGACGTACAGGAACTTGCCGCTCTGCCACCCGGCGCCGACGACGGCGCCCGCCGTCTGCAGCATCTGCTCCGGAGGCTCATCGCTCTGCAACACGAGCTCGACGTCATAGGAACCCGGAGTCGGCAGCGGCGGGTCGAGCCGCGGGAAGACGCGGACGCCCGGGATCTGCGACACGGCGCCGTAGAGGGCCGGGAATATCTGCGCGGTCGAGCGCTCCCGTTCCTTCCAGTCTTTCGCCACCATGCCGCCGAAGGCGCCCCATTGCGCGGTCAACGACCACATGAACTTCGCCTCGGGGAATGACGTGACCGCTTTGACGACATCGAGCGACGCGCGATTGTTCGCCGCGAGCGACGCGTCGGGCGGCACGTCCATGAACAGGCTGATGTGACTCTGATCCTCGACGGGCGCGAGCTCGCGCTTGGAGTTCAGGTAGAGCGGCCATGCCGCCAGCATCACGAGCAGCGCGGCCGCGACAATCGCGGGACGCATCTGCAACGCACCGTCGAGCAGCCGGGCGTACGTGCCGCGCACGACCTCGAACCCGCGATTCACAAGCAGGGTGAGCTTTCCTTCCTTGCCCTGCGGGTGCACGAACTTCGAGCTCATCACCGGCGACAGGGTCACGGCGACGATGCCGGATACGACTACCGCTGCCGCCAGCGTGATGGCGAACTCGAGGAACAACGAACCCGTGAGCCCGCCCTGGAATCCGATCGGCGCGTACACGGCCGCCAGCGTGATCGTCATCGCGATGATGGGGCCAACGAGCTCGCGGGCGCCGACGAGCGCCGCCTGGAGCCGTGTCTTTCCGAGGTGGACGTGCCGTTCCACGTTCTCGACGACGACGATCGCGTCATCGACCACCAGTCCGACCGAGAGCACGATCGCCAGAATGGTCAACAGGTTGAGGCTGAATCCGAACGCGAGCATCACGGCTCCGGCGCCGATCAATGACACGGGCATCGCGACCAGCGGGACGAGCGCGGTCCGGATCGAGCCGAGGAACAGGAACACGACGAGCCCCACGATGAGGATCGTCTCCATCAGGGTCTTGGTGATCTCTCTGAGCGCATCCTGCATGAAAACCGTGCCGTCATAGGCGACCCGGAGCTGGATGTCGGGCGGCAACGTCGGTGTGATACGTGCGATCTCCGCGTGCAGGCGATGCGAGACCTCGATCTCGTTGCTGCCGATCGTCGGCCAGACGCCCACGTACACGGCTTCTTCGTCGTTGAACTTCGCGATCATGTCGGGCTCTTCGGCGCCCAGCTCCACCTTGGCGACATCCGACAGGCGCACGACAGCACCGTCACGATCGGTGACGATCAGGTTTTCGAACTCGGCCGTCGAGCGAAGATCGGTGTTCGCCAGCAGGCTGACCTGTACCAGGTTGCCCTTGGTCTGCCCGACGGCGGCGAGATAGTTGTTGCGCCGCAGCGCCCCGAAGACGTCGCCCGGCGACAGGTTGTGCGCCGCGAGCCGGTCTGGATCGATCCAGACCCGCATCGCGATCGCCCGGCCGCCGACGATGTCGGTCCGCTGCACGCCGGCGATCGTCGCGAGCTGCGGCTGCAGCGTGCGCGACAGCCAGTCGGTGATCGCCGGGATGTCACGCTGCTTGGACGAGAAACTCAGGTAGAAGGATGCGTAGGGACGGTCCGCGCGCTGCACCTCCACTTGGGGTGGCTCGGCCTCCGCCGGAAGCTCGGATCGCACCTGCTGCAGCCGCGCCGTGACTTCGGCCAGCGCCGCGGTGCTGTTCTGGTTGAGCTTGAGATGCACCGTCACGGTGCTGACGCCGGCGCGGCTGGTCGACTCCACGTAGTCGATGCCGCTGATCGCCGACACCGCGCGCTCGATCGGCGTCGTGAGAAACCCGCGCACCGCCTCGGCGCTCGCGCCGTAGTAGACGGTGTTGATCACGACGGACGAGCTCTGGATGTTCGGGTACTGCTGCACCGGCAGTGTGGCGAGCGAACGCCAACCGACGAGGACGATCGCGAGATTCACGACCACCGCGAGCACCGGGTGCCTGATGAATAGATCGGTGAACGACTTCATTGCTGCGCCCCTCCTGTTTTCGGTGCAGCAACGGCCACCAGAACCGCTTCGCGGAGCTTGAAGGAACCGGACGCCGCTACCTCCTCACCGGCCGTGAGACCATCGAGAATCACGATCTCATCGCCCAGCATCGGGCCGCTGCGTACGGGACGCATGTGCGCCCGCATCTTGCCGCTCGAGTCGGGCGTCACGACGAAGACGTGATCGCCCGACGGACCACGTCGCAGCGCGCTCACCGGGATCACGATGGCATTGACGCTCGGTCCGCTCGGGACGAGCACCCGTACCGACGAGCCCGGCGCGGGCGCGTTGGGTCCCCCGATCGTGGCGCGTACCGTCGTGGTGCGTGTTGTCGGATCCACGCGAGCGTCCACTGCCACGATCCGCCCCGCGATCGGTGTCGAATCGGCCGTGGAGAACACCTGGACCGGCTGGCCGGCGCGGAGTCCTGCCGCGACCTCCTGCCCCACCGCGAAGTCCACGTGCGCCGCGCCGTCGACGCCCTGCAGCGTCGTGAGCTGCGTGCCTTCGTTCAGGTACTGGCCGGGATGCACGTCGGCGATGCCGACGCGGGCGCGAAAGGGCGCGGGAATGGTCTTTTTCGCGATGATGGCCTGCGTGCGGGCGATTTGTGCCTGGGCGATGTCGCGCTCCGCGACCGCACGATCGACCTCTTCGGCCGAGACGGCCCCGTGCAGCCGCAGCCGCTCGAGCCTGGCGAGGCTGGTCAGCGCGAGACTCGCCTGGGCTTGCTGTGCCTGGAGCTCCGCGGTTTCGACGGAGATATCGAGCGCGACCAGCACGGCCCCGGAGTCGACGATCCGGCCCGGGACGAGCGCCACCTCGCGCACTGTGCCCGCGAGCTCGGTCCGCAACGTGATCGAGCGCAGGGCCAGGACGGTTCCGATCGATGTGGTCGTCGCACGGTGCTCTTCGGCACGCGCGATGGCCGTGGTCACGGCTTCGATCGGCTCGGGCTGATGCGCAGCCGCCGCGGCGGTGGCGCGGGCGGCCGCGGTCTTCCAGCCGGCCAGCGCGATGCCGATGGTGAGGACCACAGCCAGCATAATCGCTGACCCGCGACCCGCGTTTCCGAGCATACGATCACGCATACGACGACCTCCTGAGAACAACGGATGGATGAGGGTGACTCACAGAGATCGTCGGATGACAGCAGCTCAATTCGACAATTCATTGCGATGTCACGGCACTGTCGGCAGTGAACGCCGACACCTCTGGCTGATTCCCGAATTGCGCAAGAACGTGTTCAGAACACGAAATTGTTCCCGCGGGTTCGGGGTCTTGACATTGTGTGTTGGGAACAGATTTTGCGGGATGGCCGTTCGGCACCATGTGAGACAGCAGCGAGCCGTGAGTCCGGCCGAACAGGCCGCCGTCGGTGTGCTGATCGCCGCCGAACATCTGCAGCAGTCGTTCGCGGAGGCGTGCGAGCGGCATGGTGTCACTACCGATCAGTATCGCGTGCTGCGCATTCTGCGCGACGCCCCCCCGACCGGCTACGCGCGCGGGGAAGTCACGTCGCGCTGCAGCATGCACCGCTCTCCAGACATGACGCGCATGCTCGATCGCCTCGTGCGGCTGGGATTCGCCAGGCGTCGCCTGGACCGGGACGACCGGCGCTGCTCCATCGCGACCATCACCAGAGCAGGGCTCGCGGTGCTGAATCGCGTCGATCCGGAGATCGCCGCGGCCGCCCGGCGGTTGACGAAACCGCTCAGCGGCCCGGAGCTGCAGCAACTCACGCGTCTCACCGAGGCACTCGCAGACCAAGCCGGCTGACCCCACCTGGAACAATGTGTGTTGTGCACACGTTCTCGGGTCGTCCCTGAGACGGAGCCAACACCGTGTCGACCGACAATCATTCTTTCGATGCCGCTACCGCGCACCAGTACGCGCTAGCGAACGAACGCAGTCCCAGCCAACAGATCATCGACGTCGTGACGTCCTGGCCCGGCATGACGACCGCGCTGGGCAGTCGCGGCGAGCTCTCGTTCCGGATCGGCCGGCGCGAGATCGGCCACCTCCACGGCGACACCGCCGCGCATTTCACCTTCCCGCGGCACGTGTGGATCGCGTTGCGCAGGGAAGGCCGCATCGAGCGGCACCCCGTCTTCATCGATCTGGTCGGGCCGGCGGCGCGGAGCATACAGGCACCGAGCGACGTGCAGGCCGTCATCGATTTGTTCCGGATCAACTACGAGCGTCTCACGGCGCTCGCCGGAGCCCGGCGCTGACCATGGCACAGCGTCAGGGCACCATGCTGTTCATCCCAGCAGTTCCAACTCATCACCGTTTGTCGGAGGCTAACATGTTGAGACGTTCGCTGTCCCTTTCACTCACGCTCGCCGCCCTCGCGACCACGCCGGCGGCGCTGCACGCGCAGAACCCGAATCCGCTGGCCGATCGATTCACCGTTTCGGCCGCGTTCGGTGGGCTATCCGGTGCCGCCAATCTGAACGATGCCGGCACCACGGACTGGCGACTCGGCTGGGCAGGCTCGCTCGACGCCAGCTATTGGATCCTGCCCCGCGTCGGGCTCCGAATCGGTGGCACGTGGGCACAAGACAGCCTGCAGTCCGGTGTGATCGCCGGTCGTGGCAAGTTCAACAAGTTCGCGTATGACGCGACCATCGTCCTGCGCTATCCGCTGTCGGCGGGCGCGAGTACCGTCACACCATACGTCCTGGGCGGAGCAGGAGCGATCAGCGTCCATCAGCTGGGTTCTGACAGCACGTGGAGCAAGTTTGCCGGCAATTTCGGCGCCGGCATCGAATATCGGTTCGGCCGCATGGGTGTCCGGGCGGAAGGCCGTGACTACGTCTACAAGTTCGACCGCTACGGCTTCGACAAGACCCAGCACGACATCGCCTGGCAGGGCGGTGTCACCGTTTCGTTCTAAAGGAGCAACTGAGAGGCCGGATGGAAACCAAGGCCTTGTCACTCGATCAGTACTTCCGGCAGCTGCGCGCTCTGGGTGCCTGGTGGCGTGTGGGCTCCAGCGCACTCGAGCCGCAGCGGCTGATCGAATCGGTGTCAATGCATCCGCTCGCCGGTCACGGCGGTGTGGACGTGGAAGTGACGAGCTGATATCGCGATTTGATCGTCGTCACGGGCCGTACCGGGACGGGCCGATCGCGGCGATCCCCGGCCGGATGAAGTCGTGACATAGCGTTTACGTAACGCTCGCTGAGCAGTCGCAAACGCAGGGTCTCTTGTTGGCTGGACGTTGCTTGTCATGGTGGTTGCTTGCTCGCCTGACCGATCCGCCGCTCCCGCTCCTTCGATGTCGATTGGGAATCCTCTCAACACCGGCTCGAAGGAACCGTACACCCTCGCCGTCATCGGCGACACGCCATACGGTCCCGCGAAGCTGGCCGAGTTCCCCGCGCTCACTGATCTGATCAACGGCGATCCCAAAGTGTCCCTGGTCGCCCACCTCGGTGACATCAAAGCCGGCTCGAGCAGCCCCTGCACGAACGAGTACATGGAGTCGATTCGCGTCTTGTTCGACCGGTTCAAGGACCCGTTCGTGTACACGCCGGGGGACAATGAGTGGACCGACTGTCACGTCGCGAGCAAGAACAACGGCCTCTACACGCCCACGGAACGGCTGGCGTTCGTGCGCTCGCTGTTCTTCCCAGTCGCCGGTCAGAGTCTGGGCGGGCGCAAGAAACAGCTGCTCACCGAGGCGGACGATCGGGCTAACTCCACATATGTCGAGAATACGATGTGGATGGAGTCGCAAGTCGTCTTCGCGGCGTTGAACATCACGGGATCCAACAATGACCGCACGTCCTGGGGTACGCCGCTCCCGGCGGATGCCGCGAACTATCCATCGCAGGCAGCCGAGCAGGTGAGTCGCGCGCAGGCGAATCGGGACTGGTTGGACAACACCTTCGCGATCGCCGCTGAGAGCAGCGCCTCCGCCGTCGTGCTGCTGTTTCAGGCAGACATGTGGGATCCGACCGCGTCCCTGTCGGGAAGGCAGTGCGGCCGGGCGTACCGAGTATCTCCGGTTGACGATCGATCCCCAAAACGACGGTGGCCAGATCTTCAGCTACGAGCGCGTGCCGTTACACTAACCGGCGATACTGTGTGCACAGCCGGAGCAACCTCGGTCCCCAGTCGCTCGATCGCCCGCATGAGCTTCGCGTGCGGCAGGGAAGTGACGTTCATCTGCAATGAGATGCGCGAGATCCCGCCCAGCGCTTCGTCATAGTGCCGGATCTTTTCGACCACCGTCTCGGCATCACCGATGACCAACGCGCCCTCCGGTCCGCGTTGCGCGTCGAAGCCCGCGCGCGTCGCCCCCGCCCAGCCGCGCTCTTTCGCGACACTGGCGATGGCCGCCGCGTAGCCGGGAAAGAACTCGTTGGCCGCCTCCTCCGTCGTCGCCCCGACGTAGCCCAGTGCGTGCACGCCAACCTTGAGCTGCTCTGCAGCGTGACCCGCCTGCCGGCCGGCATCCCGATAGAGATCGACGAGCGGCCGGAAGCGCCGCGGTTCACCACCGATGATCGCCACCATCAACGGCAGGCCGAGCATGCCGGCGCGTGCGAAGGACTGTGGGGTCCCGCCCACACCCAGCCAGATCGGTAAGGGGTTCTGGAGTGGTCTCGTACTGCTGAAACAGCCGCACCGGGTCCGCCGCGCTCAGGACGGCGACGGCACTGGTGAGCCGGATCCGGCGAGTCCGCGCCGCTGCCGCTGCGAGGATCATCGCGGCTGCGGAGTCGAGATAATCTTTGCGGTGGTGTTCGCCGATTCCAAAGACGTCCAGTCCGACCTGATCGGCGTGTTCGATTTGCTCGACCAGCTCACCCACGCGGTCGGATGGACTTACAGCGCGGCTCTCCTCGAGATAGGCCGCTGCGAAACTATCGATACCGACCTGCACATCCCTCACGCTCCAAACGGAAAATGGTGATCGGTTAACGTCGGCGTGCCTGGTCTCCCTGCACCAGCTCACGTCCCCAGCGTTCAATGGCCTGCGCCAGGTCGCCAAAGGTGCGCCCCGTACGCGTCAGCTCGTAGCTCACGCGCACCGGCGGCCCGGCGTCGACGTGCCGCAGCAAGAGACCCCGCCCCTCCAGCTCCTTCAGCCGTGCCGAGAGCACCTTGTCGCCGGGGCCCT